>Ga0302320_10001386_pt1 | contig 58281 bp, 58 predicted proteins | sample Bog_T0_3_FD_202130 | JGI IMG/M metagenome (GOLD analysis project Ga0302320, IMG submission 202130) | Peat permafrost microbial communities from Stordalen Mire near Abisko, Sweden - Bog_T0_3 | ecosystem: Environmental > Terrestrial > Soil > Wetlands > Peat | place: Sweden: Abisko, Stordalen Mire... | reverse complement strand
TTCACGGCATCCTCGGGAGATGCCTTCGGGCCAACCTTGCGCAGCATCCACACGATCTTGCCCTCGACCGATGCCGTGCCTTTGACGGCGCAGTCTTTGCAGGCAGCACTCTGCACCAATGTGATTCTGGCGGAAAAGACATCGCCGGCAGCATTGGTCCAGATGCCGCGCCAATCGCCAGCCACGCTGCCGGATTGTGCGCGGCAGGCCACTGCGGCCAGCAGTAACAGACACGCCAGAAGAGCCCGCCTCTTCATCGCGATCCTTTCCAGGCTCGGAGCTGCGCTCACCGTGCGGAGCGGTCCGCGGCGCTGCTTCCGATGCACAGAATTGTACGCGCGAAAGAAATAGGGGAGCTTCGCAACTTCGAGTCCGGCGGGAGCTCCCGAATCGCCGCTCAGCCAAAGGTGGCGAATCTCTTGTTCACGATCTGTGCCGCGCGGGCATAGGAACCGAGGTTGAAGGCATTGGCGTAACCCAGCGCTCTCAGCCTCTTTCTGGCCACACCGCTGCGCATACCGCTTTGGCAGTGAAGGAGGAGCACCTGGTCCTTATCGCGCACCCGGCGCGGAATGCTGGCCTCAATCTGGTCCAGGGGAAGATTGATGGCGTTGGCCAGATGGCCGGAGGCGAACTCGCCGGGGGTCCGGACGTCAATCACGAGCGCGCCCTTCTTCAAATACTCCAGCGCATCCGTGGTGGAGATCTGGCTGGCGCGCCGCAACCAAAAGAAAGCGGCCACCACGGCCAAGCCAACAAGTACGGTAGTCCAGTTCATAGCTATGAGGTTACGCTTCTTCCGCTTCGCGCGCCGGGCGGGAGCTAGGCCTTGTCCACTTCGACCAGGACGGAATAGAAGGTGGCTGCTGCGCCCAGATCGGTCAGCCGCTCGCTGGTGAGAGCGTTTACGTTGCTGCCGTCCGGATGCAATTTGGCCCAATCCATCCGCGCTGCCACCACCCCCGGCGGCAAACTGGAGTCGATCAGGACCTTCAGTTTCAGCGTGCCGCGATCGTTCCACACGTTTACCGGGTCGCCGTCGGCGAGGCCGCGGGAGTTGGCATCGAGCGGATGCATCTCCAACCGCTGGCAGAGGCGCGCCTCCATCTTGCGGTGACCGTCAAGGTTAGCGAAGGTTGAATTCATGTAGTTGTCGGCCTTGCGGCTGAGGAATTCGAGCGGGAAACGCTTGGCGTCTCCTCCCCATCGGGATTCGACGGGAGGGACAAAGCCCGGAAGGGCGTCGAGGCCTTGCGCGGCCAGCGCCTCGGAATAGAACTCGATTTTGCCGCTCGGCGTGGGAACCGTCCCCGCAGTGTAAGGCTGAAATGGCCGGCCCTCGGGGTCGCGGTGGAAGCTCAGCGGAATGTGCCCCTCCTGCTGCAAGTCGTCAAAGGTAATGTGCTCCATGCCGGGATTCGCGGAGTGACCGTCGGGGCCGATGGCCAAGGCCTGGCGGATCATCTCTTCCGGCGTGTCGCGGAAACACTCCTCCGTGAAGCCCATGCGCTGGGCAAGCTGGCTGAAGAGCCACACGTTCGAGCGCGCCTCGCCGGGCGGCTCAATCGCCTGATTGGAAAGCTGCACAAAGTAGTGGCCGTAGGCACCTTGAATGTCGGTGTGTTCCAGAAACGTCGTCGCCGGCAAGATGTAGTCGGCGTAGTCGGTGGTGTCCGTGAAGAACAATTCGTGGACCACGGTAAAAAGATCGTCGCGCATCAACCCGCGCCGCACCGCATTCTGGTTCGGCGCGACGGCGCCCGGATTCGAGTTATAAACAAACAGCGCGTGCACGTCCGGTGCGGCTTCCTGTTCCCTGTTTTCTGTTCCTCGCCACGGCGAGCCTTCGGCCTGGTCCCTGCGCTTGGTGAGTGCTTCGCCTAGAGTGGACATATTGACCACCCGCGCCAGTCTCTTGAGCGGCGAGGCCAGCGCCAGGTCGGGCCGCTCCACGGCCTGCTTGTCCCACTTGAAGGCGCCGGAGGTGGAAAGCTGCGCGCCGCCACCGCGATGCTTCCACGCGCCGGTCAATGCCGGCAGCATGGCGATGGCGCGCACGGCCGCGCCGCCATTCTCTGAGCGCTGCACGCCGTAATTCATGCGCAGAAATGCTGGCCGGGTCGATGCGTACTCGCGCGCCAGCCGCTGAATCTCCGCTGCCGTCATCCCCGTCCAGGCGGCGACGCGCTCCGGCGTGTACTCACGCGCCCGCGCCGCGAGCTCATCGATGCCGTGTGTCATTTCGGCAATGTAGGCGCGGTCTTCCAGGCCTTCGTTGAGGATGACGTGCATCATGCCCAAGGCGAGCGCAACGTCCGTGCCGGGGTGGATGGCGATATGCCAGTCCGCCAACGCGGCGGTGCGGGTGCGGTAGGGGTCGATCACAATCAGCCGTGCGCCGTTGCGCCGCGCCTGCTCAATCATGGGCCACAGGTGCACGTTGTTGCCGTGGATGTTCGCGCCCCACGCCAGCACCAGCTTCGCCAGGCGCACATCCTCCGGGGGCGTGCCCAGTTTCTTGCCGTAAACGAAGTTCCAGGCCACTCCACCGGCCTCGGAGCAGATGGTCCGGTCCAGTTGGCTCGCGCCCATGCGGTGAAAGAAGCGCCGGTCCATCGACCCATAGCCCAGCACGCCCATCGTCCCCGCGTAGCTGTAGGGCAGAATCGACTCCGGCCCGTAACGCGAGGCGGTCTGCTTGGGCCGCGCAACGATCGCGTCGAGCGCCTCATCCCAGCCGATGCGCTCGAAGGCCTCGTGCTCGCGGCCACGGGGCCGTGGGCCCTTTTGCGCTCCGGGTTTTCGTCTAAGCGGGTAAAGAATCCGGTCCGGCGCGTAGACGCGGTCAAGATACTTCGCCACCTTGCCGCAGAGAAATCCCTGCGTTACCGGCTGCGTGGGATCGCCCGCTACTTTCACGGCGCGGCCCTCTTGATTCACCGTCACCAGCACGGCGCAGCTATCCGGGCAGTCGTGGGAGCAGACTGTGTGCACAATGCGAAAAGGGGAAGATGCGGCAGCCGCGCACATGCTGCCATTGTAAGCTGAATCGGGAGGGACACCTATGCGACGGCTCTTGCTGGTTCTGGCGGGGATGTGCGCGGGCATGGCGGCGATTGCGCAGCCGGGCGGCGACGAGGCGGCGATTCGCGCGGCGCTTGCCGCGCAGGTGGCGGCGTGGAATCGCGCGGACATTCCTGCCTTCATGCAAACGTACGAAGACTCGCCGGAGACCACGTTCATCGGCGCGGCGGTGCGCAAGGGCTACGGGCCGATTCTAGAGCGGTATAAGACCGCCTACACCACTCCAGAGCAGATGGGCACGCTGACCTTCAACCATCTCGAAGTGCGGCTGCTGCCCGGCTCTTGCGGGACGGTCGAGTTCGCCGTCGTCACCGGCAGCTTTCACCTCGAGCGCTCGGCCCGCGGCGATGCCAAGAAGGACGACGGCATCTTCTCGCTGGTGTGGCGCAAAGGCTCGCAGGGATGGAGGATCGTCCTCGATCACACCAGTTAGCGCAACAAACTTTGACCGCGCCTGTTCCAGAAATGGGAATGCAACGGCACGATCGATGCTCTACACTGGCCGTGCGCCGTCCCGTCCCCCCAGTCGGCGCCGGGTGAATTTTGTCGAGCATGGCATCTGAATCCAGGTCTCCCAAGTCACGCCGCGTCGCGAAGGTTCAACTCTTCGCGGTTACCGTGCTCACCCTCGCCGGGGTTGTCAACTACATCGATCGCGGGTCTCTTGCGATTGCGAATACGACGATCCGCGCCGACCTGGGCATCTCGGCCACCCGCATGGGCGTGCTGCTCTCGATTTTCTCGCTCTCGTACGCTCTCTCTCAACTGCCCATGGGTATTCTTCTCGATCGCTTCGGCGAACGCAAGGTTCTGGGCGCGGGCATCTTTCTCTGGTCGGCCACGCAGACGATGACCGGGCTGATCGGCGGGTTCGCCTCCTTCGCCGCCGCGCGCATCGGCCTGGGCGTGGGAGAAGCGCCGTATGTGGTGGGCTCGGTCAAAACGGTCAACGACTGGTTTGACGTTCCGGATCGGGCAACGCCGACCGGCATTTTCAACTCTGGCACCGCCTTTGGCCAGGCCATGGCGCCGCCGCTGCTGACGATGGCGATGCTGGCCTTTGGCTGGCGCGGGATGTTCATGCTGATCGGCGCTCCGGGGCTGCTGCTGGCGGTGGTCTGGTACGTCTTCTACCGCGACCGCAACACCGTGCCGCTGAACGATGCGGAGAAGGCGTATCTCGAGCACACAGCGCCAAGAAGCACGCAGGGCCGGATCTCGTTCAGGCAGTGGCTGGGGCTGTTTCGCCTGCGCACCATGTGGGGCATGATGCTGGGCTTCGGCGGCGTCAACTACACGGCGTGGCTTTACATGTCGTGGATGCCGAATTACCTGGAAGCCGCGCATCATATCAGCATCGCGGCCACCGGAGCCATCGCGGTGATCCCCTTTTTCTGCGGCGGGGTGGGCATGTTTACCGGCGGTGTCATCGGCGACTTTCTGGTGCGGCGCGGTGTGCCGCCCATCACGGCCCACCGCCGGATTCTGGTCACGGGCATGACCTGCTCCGGGCTCTCCACGCTGCTGGTGCCGCACATTCCCGGCGCCACCGGCGCGGCCTGCGGCATTGGCATGGCGCTCTTCTTCATCTATGTCGCCGGTGTCTCCGGCTGGGGCCTGGTGCAGTCCATGGCGCCTGCCGCGATGGTCGCCTCGGTGGGAACCATCCAGAACTTCGGCAGCTTTGTCTGCGCCTCCTTTGCGCCGATCGTCACCGGCTGGCTGCTGGATCGCACCCACTCCTTCGATCTGACGCTGGCCATCTGCTCCATGGTCACGATGCTTGGGGCGCTCTCTTACGTTTTCATCGTGAAAGATCCAATCGTCATCCAGGAATCCTCCGTGCCGGCAGCTTCGTGACGGCGTGGCGGATCTGTACACTGGATGCGTGTTGAGCCGCGCACCCAGGCGGGAGCGGCTCAAAAGGAGTTATCACGGCATGTTGAGAACCGGCATCCTGAATCCCCACATCAATTCTTTGTTGAGCCGCGTGCGGCACACGAACACGCTGGTGATTGCGGACCGGGGATTTCCTTTCTGGCCGCAGATTGAGACAGTCGATATTTCGCTCGCCGACGATTTGCCCAAAGTGCTGGATGTGCTGCGGGCCATCCGAGGCAACTTCACCATCGGCAAGGCCTTCATGGCCGAGGAGTTCCGCGGCGCCAACACGGCCAAGACCCGGCACGCGTTTGAGCTGGCGCTCGACGGCATTCCGCTGGCCTACGAGCCGCACGTCGACTTCAAGAAGCGCGTCCCGCTGGCCATCGGCCTCATCCGGACGGGTGACACCACGCAGTACGCCAACATGATTCTGGAATCGGCTTGAGCAGAGCGGAGAAGCGCGCGCAACGCCAGACAAGGGCGAGCGGGGCGGGTGGCCGCTTTACGTGTTTGCTTTGGTCCTGAATCCGCCATACGTCAGGTAGATCCCGATCAGCAGCGACGGAGCCAGACAGACGTAAAAACACGTCGGAGTGCGCAGCCAGCTCACAATGATCTCGCCTTCCACGCCGGCCGGGAGAGCCAGGAAAAGCAGGCCCTTGATCAGCGCCAACCAGCCGACGAGCGTAACCACCACGGTCTGCGCCCCGCCCGACCAGATATTATGCGCCAGAATCAAGGCCAGCCCAGCTGCCACCGTGGCGATTCCCAACGTCAGCATCACTGCGGGGTTGTTGAAGGTCGCCACGATGGAACCCACGCTGGCCTGCCTGTGAATGACCAGGGACAAGTCAACGAGGATGCAATACAAGCCAATCAGCCTGCTGAGGTAAATGGTGCGCAATGACATGCTGTCCTCCACGCGAGCTAGACCCTGGGAGCCGCAAGCGCAGGCTCCCTGTGCCGATGGGCTCGCGGAGACCGTTATACACCCACGGTCTGTCCGCATGGGTTGAAGCGCCAGCGGGCTGAGTCTGACCGCCGCGAAACGCATTCCTGTACACTGGTGTCGCTATGAGTTGCCTATTCTGCAAGATCGTTGAAGGAAGCATTCCCTCCACGGCCGTTTACCAGGACGAGCTCTGCTACGCGTTTGCCGACATCAATCCGCAGGCGCCGGTGCATGTGCTGGTGGCGCCGCGCGAACACATCGTCTCTCTGGCCGACTGCGATGGAGACGACCAGGCGCTGCTGGGGCACCTGCTGGGCGCGGCCGCTGAGATTGCTCGCGCCAAGGGGCTCGCCAAGGGCTATCGCGTCGTGATCAACACTGGCGCCGACGGCGGCCAGACCGTGGATCATCTGCACGTCCACCTGCTGGGCGGCCGCGCGCTGACCTGGCCGCCGGGATAGCATTTGCGGCACGAAAAAAAGGACGCCCATGGTGGGAAGCGTCCTTTTCTTTTGCTGGCCTGAGTCCGGCTTACACTGGCTGCGGCATGTGGTCTTCTTCCTCTTCCATGCCATAGCGGCGGAGCAGGTTGGGCAGGGTCTGCGAGAAGGCGGAGCGCGGCATGACCGTGTCGCAGCCGGCCTCGATCGCCTTGGCCTTCAGCTCTCCTTGCAGGTGGTTGAGAAAGCCGATGATCGAAGTGGCCTTTTTAAACTTGGTCTTCAGCTTGGGAATCAGCGAGATGGGCTTGGCGTTGAGGTTGTTCAGGTCAAAGACCACCAGCTTGGGGCGCTCCTCTTCCGGCAGATCGGTGAGGCGGGCCACGGACTCCTTGTCGCCCTTGATGAACTCGACCTTCACTCCCAGCTTGCGCGCCGTCTCCTGAATCTTGGCCAGGAAGAACAGATCCTCAATGAAACAGAAGATGCGGGTGGGAGCGTCTTCGCGGATGGGAACAGGAGGGGCGGGCGCGTAGTTGTCTTCGTAGTAGGCGCCGCCATGGCCGTTGCCAATCTGGATAGTCGAGGGAGGTCCGTCGGCCACATTGCCGTTGGCGATGCGGTAGCTGTGGTCCATGGGACCGACAAATTCGCGGGGGCCCTTCTGCTTGCCCTTGCGCTTGCCCTGGGGCGGCCCGGAGATACTGTTGCCGGGCTCACGGACAGCGGCTGGTGCGCCCTTCTGGAAGAACTTCTTCTTCTTTCGGCCCTGCCCCTGGTTCTGATTTTGGCGCGGCGCTGGGGGTTTGGGCTGCGGCGGTGGCGGTGGGGCTTGTGGCTGGGGCTGCGCGGCCTGGGACTGCTGCGGTTGTTGCGCCTGGGCGGCGCCCTGTTGGCTCGATTTGCTCTTGCGGCGGCGCCGGCGGCGCCGATGCCCCTGCGACTGCGCCTGGCCGTTGGCCGGGGCCTGCTCCAGTTCAGACTGGGGCTGCGTCGAATCTGTCGTCATGCGTGTTCTTCCTGGCACTTTGCTTTCAAGTGCATTGCAATTCCGGGTTCAGCCATTCCCCGCTGGATGCTGAACTTCTGTTGCCCGCCGTTTGTCCAGAAAAGGACGGGGAACCTGACGGCAGGCGGTCCAAGTACAACCGGACCTCAAGCGAGTTGCCTGGGAGCCAAACTCCACGGGCAAACTGACCTAATTTCCGCGAGGCTTGCCGCTGCATAAGCAAAAACCCTACTGGCGTTCAATCCGAATGTCTGGATCGATACGGTGCGGCAGGTGCTTTCCTCTGGTGATGCCATTCCTGAAGGAAGTTACGCCACTTGCAGCCAGTAAAACTGAACCGGTTGGCGAAGTTTCCTTGCTCGGCGAGCTTGCACTGCCCGATTTCGGGTGGCCCGCGTCAGCCGCTTGATAGGCAAGTCTGATAGTACAGCGAAGCGCCCCGGCTGGCAAGTCGGCATGGCCACACAGCGGGGATGGAAGGAGGCAAAAGGGTGTTGGCGGGCTTTCGGGCCCAAACGCGGAAACGCCACCCCGATCGGAGTGGCGTTTCGGTCTCCTGCGCTGGTCACTGGCCCCCAGATAGTTGACGTACGGTGGGTCTTCCACCGCACCTACTGCAGGCTATCCGACCGGTCTTCCCTCTTTGAGGGCCGCTTCGTTGGCGGAGGCTCTTGCCGGGCGCCTGCTCATTTATTGGGCTGGCTGAATGTGACTCCAGCAGCCGGGTTCATCACTGGCGCCTATCTAGTAGCAATCGAATTGCCAATCGGACCATCGTTTTCTTTCAATCGCATACAGGAACTTTGCTCTGACGGTTTTCTGCAATATGGGAGTCCGGTCGATTACTTAATCCGAAAAACCATAGAATCGGCTTCAATGCTGGCACTGCGGACAGTAGTGAGTTCCGCGTCCGGCCACCAGAATCCGGCGAATCGGCGTTTCGCAGCGCCGGCAAGGCAGGCCTGTGCGCTGGTAGACGCAGTGTTCCAGTTGAAAAAAGCCGCGCACTCCATCGGCATCCACATAGTCTGAGACCGACGAACCTCCCAGCCGGATGGCCGCCAGAAGAACCTGCTGCAAGGCCAGGCGTAACCGCTCCAGCTCTGCCTTGCTGAGCCGCTCGCACCGCCTGCGCGGCCGGATGCCGGCCTGGAAGAGGCTCTCGTCGGCATAGATGTTCCCCACCCCGGCCAACAACGTCTGGTTCAGCAGCGCGGCTTTGATGGGCAACCGGCGCCGGTGGAACAAGCCGGCAAACTCCTCCGTGCCGATGGCGAGCGGCTCTTTTCCCGGAGCGCTGAAGCTCGCGTCCCGCTTCAGGAGGCGCAACTCCAACCGCCCGAAACGGCGCGGGTCGACAAAGCGCAACTCTTTTCCGCCGGAAAGGCCCAGCCGTGCATGCGTGTGGGGGACGAGCGGAGCGGCAGGCGTAGTGACCAGAAGCCGTCCCGTCATGCCCAGATGCACGATCCATTGGGCCCCCACCTCGCCACTGCTCTCGTCCAAAGGCTCAAAGTGCGGAGCACCCAGTTCGCAGACAATGTGTTTTCCGGTGCGGTGTACGGCCAGAATGGCGCGCCCGTCCAGCTCTTTGGCTTGGCACGCGGCGGGCGTTTTGAAGGGTTGCTTATGAGAGCCGAACCAGACCTGGACGATGCGCTGGCCGCGCACCCGCCGATGGACCCCCCGGGCAACGGTCTCCACCTCCGGCAGTTCAGGCATGAGTTCATTGTAGAGGTTGATTCACCCGCGAGACCCCGGCCTTGAATAAGGGAGCCAGCTGGGATCTTCTGGCCCGAACAGGGCGAGAGTGCCAAGAGCGGCAAGAGTGTCCATTCTGGGATTCGCTCGACCGCCGGCAGGTTCACTCAGGGCAGAGGATTGCCCCATTGTCCAACCATGAGCGGCCATCGGTCACCGCTTTTCGTCGCCGTCCCGAATGCGGCTGGCCTCAAAGCTGACGATCTTCCACTTCCCCTGCCCATCGCGGGCGTAGACCCGGGTGTAGCGGTAGCTGCCGGAAATATCCCGGTTTGAGATCATGCCGCGGACCTCGGCCCGCGAGGTGACCAGCGCCGTGGTTCCGTAGAAGCGCAGTTTGCGCTCGGAGAACGCAATCGAGTTGAAATGCACCAGCCCGGCGCGCAGGTTGGCCAGAGCCTTCTCCTTGGTTTCAAGCGTGCCCGAGGCGGTGATCGCAATGTAGTCGTCGCCCAGAAGGGCTTCCATGGCGGAGACATTGGACTTGAGGATGGCGTCGCGCCATGCATCCTCAATCTGCTCAATCTCATGACGCTTTTCGTGCCGCTGCGCCCGCTGCGTTTCTGCCTGCAGCGCGGGCGCACATGCCGCTAGGGCGAGCGCTACGGCGAGAGCCATTCTGCGGCTCAGGATTCCAGCGGGGTTGACGATCGATCCGGGCATAAGCGTATCGGATAGTAGCCCCGGCAGGTTGCGCCGGTCAATGCGGAATTCAGGGGCGGAATTCACGGGCGCACTGAGGCGACCAACGAGATTTTCTGAAATGGAACCCATGCCGTGCCGGCACGCACGCAGGTTCATCCGCCGCGCCGGCGCTAAACCAGCGCCACCAGGTTCTCCATGCTGCGCTCGCGCATCTTCTGGTAGAGCCCCCCCACGGCGTGCATCTTAAAGTGCGCCGATTCGCGATGCGCGGCCAGGGCCTGGGCATCCAGGTACTGTTCATAGATCAGCACGGTGTCGGGATCGTCCTCGACCCGGTGGGGGATGTAGCTGACGCACCCCGGTTCTTGGCGCGAGGCGGTGGCCAGTTGGCGCAGGGTTTCGGCCACATCGGCGCGGTCCTCGGGGGCAAACTTCAGCCGGACGGCAAAACTGACCATGGGGGAGGGTCTCCTTTTCGTCCGGGAGCCCAAGCCACCGGACGGTTTCTCCAGTCTACGCGCCGATGCCGGCCAGCACCGCTGCAAACTCCGGAAGCACCATCGTCTGTTCCCGGTCTGGGCCGGTGGAGACCATGCCGATTTTTGCGCCGCTCTCGCGCTCCTGGAAGCGAAGGTACTCGCGCGCGGCCTGGGGCAGCTTGTCGAACTCGGTAATCCCCTCGGTGGACTCGCGCCAGCCCTTGAGCGTGGTGTAGATGGGCTTGATCTTCAGCAGCCCGAACACATCCGCGGGAATTGTGTCGGTGACCTTTCCGTCGATCTCGTAGGCAGTGCAGATGAGAATCTCGGCCAACTCGTCGAGCACATCCAACTTGGTCACCACCAGCCATTCCGCGCCGTTCACCTGGTTGGAGTAGCGCAGCAGCGGGATGTCCAGCCAGCCGCAACGGCGAGGCCGGCCGGTCACCGCGCCGTACTCGTTGCCCCGTGCCCGCAAGTGGTCGCCCACCGCATCGCCGATCTCGGTGGGGAACGGTCCCTCACCCACCCGCGTCACGTAGGCCTTAGTCACCGAGATGACGGTGCCGATGGCCGTGGGTCCAACGCCGGTCCCCGTGGCCGCGCCGCCGGCCGTGGCCGACGAGGAGGTCACAAACGGGTAGGTGCCATGGTCGATGTCCAGCATCGTTCCCTGCGCGCCCTCGAACATCACGCTGCCGCCCTCGGCCAGAATCCGGTTCAGCAGGCGTCCGGTGTCGGCCACAAAAGGGCGCACTTCTTCAGCTGCCGCCGCGTACTCGTCATACATCTTCGCCGGGTCCAGCGGATCGGTGCCGAACAGAGCGTGCGCAATGGCGTTCTTTTCGTGGCAGGCCGCCTCGATGTGGGTCTTCAGCAGGTCAGGGCGCAGCAGGTCGACAATGCGCAGGCCGCTGCGCGCCATCTTGTCTTCATACGCCGGCCCAATGCCGCGGCTGGTGGTGCCGATCTTCTTGCGGCCTGGCGCGCTCTCGGCGGCCAGCTCGATCATGCGGTGATAGGGCAGAATCACCTGCGCGCGGTTGGAGACAAAGAGCTGATCGTCCACGGCCACGCCCAGGGCGCGCAGCTTGGCCACTTCTTTGAGGAAGGCGATCGGGTCAAGCACCACGCCGTTGCCGATGATGCCTTTGCATCCAGGGCGTAGCACGCCGCAGGGGATGAGCTGCAAGATGAACTTTTGCCCGCCGTGAATCACCGTATGCCCGGCATTGTGCCCGCCGGCATAACGGGCCACGGCGCTGAAGCGCTCGCTCAGCACGTCCACAATCTTGCCCTTGCCCTCGTCGCCCCACTGGGCGCCCAGTACTACCGCGGTCTTTGCTCGCATCGTCTTCCACTTCCCTGAAGCTGGTTTTTCCCTGGAGCCGGAGCCCTGCCCGGCAGCCCTTTGCGGGGAGATCGGCTGCGATCCAGGCTGAAGGATGAAGGCGCAGCCTACCGGTCTGCACCATTCTTGATGATAAACCCATGCAGGCTGATCGGCAGAAGATTGGCTGCGTCCCCGGCCCACTGGCTTGGGCTGGTGCACTTTCTTCTCCGCGCCAAGATTGCTGTTAACCAACCTCCCCGGCAATCCGTTGTGTAGACAGAAGAGGCCAAGTGCCTGCTTCGACTGAGGGGATACCACCATGCTCAACCGTTGCCGCAACCTGTTCCCGGTTTTATGTCTTGCCGCAGTCTCTGCCTTGCTGTCTGGCTCGCTTTCCACTGCGCAAACCCGGCCCGTCACGCTGGCACACCCGGCAACTGCCGCCGCCCCAACGTTTCCCTCCGCAACGCAGGCTCCTACGGAGAAAGACCTGGCTGTCACGCAGAGTCAACTCATCAAGCTGCTCCGGCTCAGCCCTACACTCACCACGGTGATCGAGCACGATCCCTCGCTGCTCTCCAATCAGGATTACGTGAGCCGCAACAACCCACAGTTGGCGGCCTTTCTTACCGCACATCCTGAGATCGCCCGCAACCCTGAGTTCTATCTCTTCACGCACGTGGATCCGGCCGATGGAAGCCCCGATCAAGCCCTCGAGCGCGCCGTGTGGCCGGAGTTGCAGCAGCCTTATCACGAAAAAACAGCCATGCAGAGAATCGCAGAAGATCTGGGGCCCCTGCTTGCCTTTGCCTGCTTCCTGGCCGCCGTCATCTGGCTCACCCACACCTTCCTTCAGAACCGCCGCTGGGGACGCATCTTCAAGCTCCAGAGCGAAGTCCACGGCAAGCTGATTGACAAGTTCAGCTCGAACCAGGAACTGGCCGCCTACATGGAGACCGAAGCCGGCAAGCGCTTTCTTGAAGCCGCGCCCATCCCCATCGAGATGGAGCGGCAACAGCGTATGCCCAACGCCGTGGCCCGTGTGCTCACGCCGCTGCAGGCCGGCATTGTGCTCACGCTGCTGGGTGCGGGCTTCCTGTTGGTGCGCCATGCGACTGTCGAGACCCGCACGCCGATGCTGGTGCTGGGCGTGCTGGTGCTGATGCCGGGGCTGGGATTTATTCTCTCCGCAGGGGTAACCTGGGTGCTGGCCTCGCGCCTGGGCCTGATGCCGGAAAACCCCGAGCGGCCTGTCGACTCCCGAGAGCGCCAGTGAGCCGAAAGGCCGTGAGAGGTGATGGAGAAGCCTGTGTCCAACTCCTGGGAATCCGTCCTTCCCCAACTCGTTGCCGGCGACGCGCCGCTGGCTGCCCGGCAACCGATGGATAGCGACGCCTTCGCCGGCTTCTACGAGCGTTCGGCGCGTTCTTTGTGGGCTTACCTGGCGCGGGTGTCGGGCGACGCCGCTCTGGCCGACGACCTCATGCAGGAGAGCTACGTCCGGTTCCTCTGCGCTGAGCATCCTGAGCCGCATGCGGGAGAAGGCGAGGTGGCCGGCCGCAAATATCTGTTCCGCATCGCCACTAACCTGCTCCGGGACCACTGGCGGCGTCCGCGCACCGGCTCCATCGAAGATCTTCCGGAGCAGCTCTTTGCTGTCCCAGGCGATGCGGCACACTCTGACGTAAGGGCCATGCTGGGCCCGGCGATGAAGCAGATGCGCCCACGCGACCGGCAGCTGCTTTGGCTGGCGTATGCCGAGGGCTACTCACACCACGAGATGGCCACCATCACCGGACTGGCCTCGGCCAGCATCCGCCTGCTGCTCTTCCGCGCGCGGCGCAAGATGGCCCGGTTGTTGCGCGAAGAAGGAACCGGCCAAGGGAGGCGCGTATGACTCTGGGCGCTTGCTCGCGAGAAAGGGAAGTGACGGAGCTCCTGAAGAAGGGCCACTGGCCTCAGGCCTGCCCGGCGGAACTTGAGACCCACGTGGCCGGCTGCCGTGCCTGCGGCGACCTGGTGCTGGTGACCGAAAACTTGCAGCGGGCGCGGGCCGAGGCGGCCGGTGTGGCTCCGTTGCCGCGGGCCGGACTGCTGTGGTGGCGCGCTCAACTGCGCCGCCGCAACGCTAACCTTGAGCGCATCAGCCGCCCCGTGCAGGGCGCGCAGATTTTTGCCCTGGCGGTCACCCTGCTGGCCGCGGCCGGCTTCGTGGTTGCGGAGGTGCCACACGATTCAAGTTGGTGGACCTGGCTCGAAGAACTTCCGCACGCTCTGCACTTTGAGGCGCTGTTGCCCGCCACACTGCTCCGCCCCACTGGAGGCCTTTGGCTGCTGGTTCCGGCGCTGGCCACACTGGCGCTGCTCGGCGGCGTGGCTGTCTACCTGGGGTCAGAGAAGCAATAGAAGCTGAACTTCGACCGGGCCTGGACTGCGGGGAAGCGCTTAGCTGGCCGCCAGCACAGCGTCCGCGATGCGCGCCGCCTCGACCGCCACGCGGACGCTGTGCACGCGCACAATCGAAGCTCCATGGAGGATGGCCGCCACGAGTGCGGCAATGCTGGCTGTCTCGCGGGATTCGGGAAGAGCGTCTTTGCCGCCATGGAGCGGCGCCAGGGTGCGGCCCAGAAAGGACTTGCGGCTGACGCCCGCGAGCAGCGGCCTGCCTAACTGGAGCAGCTCCGCCTGCCGCGCCAGCAGCGCATAGTTCTCCTCGAAGCGCTTGCCGAATCCGTAGCCTGGATCGAGGACAATCGACTCCGGCGCAACCCCAGCCCGTGCCGCAACCTCCAAGCTCTCCGCCAGCCCGGCACGCACTTTGGCAAGCAGTTCATCGCCGCCGAGCCGCGGCTGCGTGCGCCACTCTTCCGGCCGTCCTCGCGTGTGCATCAGCACCACCCCGCAGCGGGTTTCCGCGCAGACCGCGGGCATCGCCGGGTCCCACGTGAAGCCGCTGACTTCATTCACGATCTCGGCCCCGGCCGCAAGCGCTGCCCGCGCGGTTGCAGCTTTGTAGGTATCCACGGAAACTACTGCGTGGGGCAGCGCGCGAAGAATGCCTTCCAGAACGGGTAGCAGCCGCGATTGTTCTTCCTCGGCAGTGACCGCAGGCGCCTGCGGCGTGCCGAAGAGGCCGCCCGCCCGCGAGCCGGGCCGCGTGCTCTCCGCGCCTAAATCGAGAAGATCCGCGCCTTCGTCCAGCAATTGCACTGCGCGGGCCACAGCCATTTCCGGCGAGAAGTAAAGCCCCCCATCGCTGAATGAATCCGGCGTGATGTTGACCACGCCCATCACGAGCGTGCGGCGGCCGAGGTCCAGAGCGCGGGTTCGCAGTTGCCAGGTTGTCTCTTTGCGTGCGAAGGTCGTCATGTTTGTTTCCAAACCCTCCCTTGCAGCCTTCGCGCCCGATCGAGCGCAGATTCCATTCTCAACCTCCGATGGTACGCCGCTGGCCGTTTGTCTCCTGCTACACTCCGTCCATGGCAGTCTCCAAGCGAATTACTGCGCTCCTTTTTGCCGCGGTTCTGGCTCCCACCACCGGGCTGCTCGCCCAGACCCAGCACACCAGACCGGCGGCACATCCGGCGGCTCACTCCGCACCTGCCAAGGGGCCGCTGGCGGACCGCATTGGCGCCATTCTGGCCGAGCCGGCGCTGAGCCATGCGGAGTTTGGCATCAGCGTGGCAACGCTGGATGGGCAGCCGGTCTACGGCCTCAACGACGGCCGCCTCTTCACACCGGCGTCGAACGCCAAGCTCGCCACCACCGCCGCGGCCTATGCCCTGTTGCCCGTGGATACGCTTAGCTGGACCACGCTCGTGGTGGGCGGCGGCAATATCGATTCCCAGGGCGTGCTGCACGGCGACCTGGTTCTGTTGGGCGCGGGCGATCCCACGCTGAGCGCGCGCCGCTATCCCTATCGCGCGCCGGAGGCCATGCCGGCTCCCGCAAAAGCCGCGGCCAACGGCGAAGCTGAAGCCGTGAAGCCGCCGACCGCCTTTGCGTCGCTCGATCTGCTGGCCGAGCAGGTGGAACAGGCCGGCGTCCGCACCGTGGACGGCAGCGTGGTGGGCGACGACAGCCTCTTTCTCCACGAGCCCTATGGCCATGCCTGGGGTTGGGACGACCTGCAATGGGGCTATGGCGCTCCCGTATCCGCGCTCACCTTTGCTGAAAACACAGCGGAGCTGACGGTCACCGCCGATGCGGCCGCCGAAGGCCAGACCCTCGCCGATTGGAATCCCAAGGTGGACTACTTCACGCTGGACAACACCATGACCCTCGCAAAGGCCGGCGAAGCGGCTCACCCCGGCCTGGAACGCCGGCCGGGCAGCATGATGGTGCGCGCCTGGGGCACGGTGCCGCCCGAGGGCTTCCACGCGAGCTTGGCTGTGGACGATCCCGCTCAGTTTACGGCAGAGACGTTTATTGAAGCGCTGAGGGGCCGCGGGGTCCGCGTCACCGGGGGGGCCGCATCGCAGCACAAGGTCTCGATCGGGACCGGCGATTTTACTCTCGAGCGCGCCGAGCCGCTCAAGCTGGCCCCCTATTACGAGCCCACCATCACCGCGCCCGTCGGCGGCCGACGCATCCTGGCCGCGCACACCTCCCTGCCCATCGACCAGGACATTACCGTCATCAACAAGATCAGCCAGAACCTCCACGCCGAGCTGCTGCTTCGGCTGCTGGGCAAGGTTCTCGGCAAGGAAGGCAGCTTTGCCCAGGGCGATCGCGTGGTGCGCCAGTTTCTTGTGGATGCCGGCGTGGACGACAACGACTTCTTTCTCTACGACGGCTCGGGCATGAGCCCGGACGACCGCATCGCACCCCGCGCCTTTACGCAACTGCTGACCTACGCCGCAAAGCAGCCGTGGGGAGCGGCCTGGCGCGAAACCCTGCCCATCGCCGGCGTGGACGGAACGTTGGCGGGGCGCTTCAAGAGCTCGCCGCTGAAAGGAAAGTTGCAGGCCAAGACCGGCACGCTCAACGAGGTGAATGCGCTCTCTGGCTACCTGACCGCGGCCAGCGGCAAGACGTTGGCGTTTTCCATTTTGGTGAACGGTCACCGTCCTGGAAGCGAAGCCGAGGCCCAGGCCATCGACCGCATTGCCGAAGCCATCGCCGCCGCGGAATAAAGCGGTATCATCAAAGCCAAATGCGCATCCGTTCTTTTCATCTTCCTGTTGCCCTTTTGGGTTGCGTCCTCGGCCTGGCCGCAATGCTGTCCGGCTGCCGTTCGCTGCCCCCGTCGAAGCCTGCCGACCAGTGGACCCCGCAAGAAGCCCGCGGCGCGCAGATCTACCAGGCGAAGTGCGCCAAGTGCCATTACCCCACGACCACGCATCCGCTCAACGGCCCGGGGTTGCAAGCGCTGACCAAGTTGAAGGCCATGCCCTCCGGCGCGCCGCCCACCGACGAGCGCATGACCTATGTGACGCTGCACGGGCGCAACATGATGCCCGCCACGCCGCTGACCGATGACCAGCTTGAAGACCTGCTGGCCTACCTGCACACGCTATGAGCGAAGAAGAACTGAACAACGAGGTCCCTCCGCCGCGCGCCCGGTTGCTGCCCCTGCCAGGACTGGCGGCCATCGCCCTTTACCTGCTGATGCTGTCCGGAATCATCGTTCTGGGCGTGGTGGCCGGGCGGCACTATCCGCCGCTCTACCTGGTTCTGTCGGCCGCGCTGATCGCCGCCAGCGCCGGACTTTTGCGGCTCTTCCGCTGGGCCTGGGCCATGGCGCTCAGTGCCGTCTTCCTGCTCGCTCTTTACAACCTGTGGGTCTTCTCCAGCCTCCATCTGGGCGGCGCGCTGGTGCAGGGGCTGCTGAACCTGGTCTTCTTTCTTTACCTGGTGCGACCTGAGGTCCGGGAGAAGCTGCGCTAGGAGAGTCGCCGCAGGTCACTGGCACAGGCTCTTCAGCTTGTCGAACGGCTTGGGCTTGAACAGCGGATAGGGAAGGCGGCGGGCGTCCATGAACTGGTCCGGCAGGGTGCCGCCGTACTGGAGCGCCGCGTTGGGGTCCTCGGCGTACACTGGGTGTCGCTCCACTTTGGGCAGCGCCGCCAGCCGGAAGCCCTCCCCGCGCAGCAGATCCAGCAACTCGGGAAGCATCAGCGTGGTGAAGGCCGTGGCGTGCAGCAGCAGCACGTTGGGAATCTCGTGCCCGAAGGCGATGTGCTCCTCCTCGCGGCCCAGGCGAATGTACTCGGCCGCCGCGTCCAGGTAGCTCTGGCGAAGCCACGCAATCGCGGCCTCGTCGGCTTTGGCTGAGCAGCGGACATAGGTTTCGTTCCAGGCGTAATCCTCAAAGTCGAGCGTGACCTGGGCCACGCGGTAGCCGTGGTCTTTGAGGTAAGCGCGCACGGCCCGGCGCTTTTCCAGCGTGTCGCCCTCCCAGAGAAACGGGTAACGGAACCAGTGCCAGTCGCGCGTGCCTGCGTAACGCGCCAGCGCCGGCTCGTTCAGGGCAATCTCCTGCTCGAACTCCTCGGCGGTGTGATCGGTCAGCGAAATATGCGACCACGTATGGCTACCGATATTCATCCCCGCGTCGACCCAGATTTGCAGCGCATGCTGTGCGTCGGGATCGTTTTCCAGCTTCACCGCATTCACAAAGCCGTGGGTACCTTCCAGGTGATTGGCCTTCAGTTCCGCGGCCAGTGCGGTCGCGATTTTTGTGCGGTTCTCGCCGGGGGGTAGGCTGCCGGCGGCGGGTAAATCGTCAAAGGTGAGCGCCACGGTGGGGTGCCGGTCCAGTGTGCCTGTGAAGGGCAGGCTCACGGGCGCCGTTGTCGGCTGATACGAGGACTGGAAGGCCGCGGTCGTGAGGGGCGACCCCAGTACTATCGCGAGCGTGACGCCATACAGAATTCGCCTCATCCCAGATTCCTAACCTTCAGCTTCCGCGGCGATTCTAGAGCGGTTCACCAGTTTGCGTGGCTTTCAAGTGTAGCGGAAGGTGGTTCTTACTCCCACCCCAGCGACGAAGACCTGCCGCTGGGGACCTTGGACAGAAAAGCCACTGAACAGCGACGCTTCTCCACTACAGCAACTGGAGAACCGCTGTAACCCGCATTTCCTTTTTGAATGATACTCCTGAATCCTCGGATCGCCTGGATCGTCAATGTTTATGAGGGTACAAGCGCGGTGGTGGCAATCTGGAGATACGAACCCAATGGGCGAAACATCAAGCTGGCCATTTGAGTTCTCTTTCAGCTCGTCGCTCAAGGTTGATTTTCAGGGATCACGAAATGCGCGTATACTTTTCTCCCTGGGATGCGCGGTGGAGATCCTGGGCCGTCCCGGAATTTCACGATGGGAGGCACGTCCATGAAACGTATTGCGTTAGGGGCAATAGCGGGGTTGATTCTGTCATTGGCAGCACATGCTGCAAACCCATCCAACGCCAGCTTGAAAGGCGCCTACTTCATTCAGATGACCACAGTGAAAATGGTGGGTTGGTCGAAATCCTTTTCGATCACTTGTTATGGCACTAAATTCACCGTCGGGGTAAGCGGTCAGGCTCTCGACACAGAACTCATCACAGGCATGGTCACGTTCACCGGTACGGGCACTTTCAGCGGCAGCGTCACGCAATCAGGAGAATTTGACCAGACTGCCAGCGCCAATACTACAACTGTTACTTGCTCGGGCAGTGCCAAGAGTCCCGGCTATATCACGAACACAGGATATGCCGTGTACGATGCTCCCTCAACCTCCTCGGCTTCGGGAACCTATACAGTAGCCTCGGCCGGGACGGGCACCATGATGGTTCAGACAGGGCAGGGAGAGGCGCCACTGGTTTTGAGTCTCGGTGATTTCAACAGCGCCAACGTTGCCAGTGTTGTCCTGTTGACCAAGACCGCGGGGGACGAATGGGAGCCTTCCGTCGGAACGGCAGTGCTGAAGTAAAGCAGAGTTCCGATTCCGGAAAAGCCGGTTAGGGAGCAATGACCGGATGGGATATAAGCGTGTAACAAGTTCGCTTGCGGTGCGGCTTCTGCTGGCTGGGGGCGATCACTCGTTTTCCGCAACCGCTACAATAAGAGGGTGATGGAACTGGTGCAGATCGCTCCCGCCCGGACGGCCCCCGCGCCCAAGCCCGCGTGGCTCCGCGCTCGCGCACCGATGGGCGAAAACTACCACGATCTCAAGCGCCTGGCCCGTTCGCTGGGGCTCCACACCGTTTGCGAAAGCGCGCAGTGCCCGAATATCGGCGAGTGCTGGCACCACAAAACCGCCACCTTCATGATGTTGGGCAACCTGTGCACGCGCCGCTGTGGCTTCTGCGCCGTGCCCAAGGGCCGTCCCGAGCCCATCGATTTCGATGAGCCGCGCCGCGTGGCTGAGGCAATAGCCACGCTCGGCCTCGAATACGCGGTGATTACCAGCGTCAACCGCGACGACGATCTCGCCGGCGGCGCCCGCGCTTTTGCGCTGGTGATCGAAGAGATTCGCCGCCAGGCCCCCGGCTGCCACGTGGAAGTGCTTATCCCCGACTTCCAGGGTGATCGGGAGGCCATCCGCATTGTGGCCGAGGCCCGGCCCGGCGTGCTCAACCACAACATCGAGTCGGTGCCGCGGCTCTATCGCGTCGTCCGCTCCGGGGCGCGCTATGAGCGCAGCCTCGAGCTGCTGCGCTATGCCAAGGAGATTGTGCCCGAAGGGCGGACCAAGTCCGGCGTGATGGTGGGCCTGGGCGAGGAGACCGTGGAGCTGCTTGAGGTCTTCCGCGATCTGGCGGCGGTAGGCTGCGACATTCTCACCATCGGCCAGTACCTGCGCCCCTCGCGCGACCACCTGCCCATGACGCGCCACTACACGCCGCAGGAGTTTGCCAGCCTCAAAACCGCGGCTCTGAAGATGGGCTTCCGCCACGTGGAGTCCGGCCCGCTAGTACGCTCCAGCTATCATGCGCACGAGCAGGCGGCGTCGACCGGATTGGCGACCGTCGTCTAGGTCAGGCTTCCCTGGAGGTTTCCATGGTTCCATCCTCTGAATTCTTCCTGAATCCGATCGCATGGGCGGCCTACGCCGTGGTGGCGGGCGGTGCGCTGTTCGTCACCTATCGGCGCGTGAGGGAATGCCCGGGCCGCGCGCCTGCCGGCCTCGTCATCTTCACCTTCCTGCTCACTTTGCTGGTCTTGTCGGTATCCACCACGGTGCTCGGTTTTGTGTTTTTCACCATCCTCATCCTCTCCGCCCACCTGTTCATCCCCAGTCTGGAAAGAGCTTTTCTCGCCGTCATTCTGGGTCCCGCGCTCTGCGGCTTGATTGCCGCTTCTCTCTCGCTCTTTCTGGCCTCCAGGCTCAGCCGCTTCATCTGGGCCACCAACTCCCCAGGGAAAGGGGCCTCCCCGCCGCTTGACCAATAAGAGGGGACGGTTGAGCGGCCTTTGCCCGCGCAATCGTTCGTTTCCCGGGGTGGTTCGCTAATATACTGTGTTGGATGGAGTGAGGACGAAACTCATGGCAGTCTCAATCATGGCCGGAATTCCGGCACTCAAGGAACTCAACGGCGACCTCAGGCGGCGCATGGACCAGGCCGTAGCCACCTTCCAGGCGCATCTCGCCTCCACCCGCACCGGCCGCGCCAGCGTGCACATGCTCGACCAGGTCAAGGTGGACTACTACGGTACCCACACCCCCATCAGCCAGCTCGCGCAGATCTCCACGCCGGAGGCGCAACTGATTGTCATCGCGCCCTGGGACCCCAGCGTGATCAAGGAGATCGAGAAGTCCCTGCGCACCGCCGACCTGGGCTTCAACCCCATCTCCGACGGGAAGGTGCTGCGGGTTCCCGTTCCTCCCATGACCGAGGAGCGCCGCCGCGATGTCTGCAAGCACCTGAACAAGGTCCTGGAAGAGCACCGGACAGCGGTGCGGAATGTCCGCCGCGACGGCAACGACGCCCTCAAAAAGCTGGCCAAGGATAAGAAAATCTCAGAGGACGAAGAGAAGCGCGCCCTTGAAGAGATCCAGAAGATGACCGACGAAGAGATTCGGCGGATGGAAGATCTCTCGCACAAGAAGGAAGTGGAAGTGATGCAGGTGTGAGCGAGAGCGACGGAAGGCCAGTGCCCTACTTCTTCACCCTCTTGTAAAATGGCGCAGGCACCTGCCTGGCCCGCACCCGGTTGGCCCTCACCTGAACCAGCACATCCGCGCCGCTGGTGGCCACCGCTGGCGGGACCAGCGCGAATGCAATGTTCGTCTTCAGGAACGGCGCGGGCGAACCGGAAGTCACCACGCCAATCGGCTCTCCATCCAGCGACAGCACCGGGTAAGTGTCCCGAGCGATGCCCCGGTCTACCATCTCCAGAGCCACCAGCTTGCGCTTTGGCCCGCCGGAGTTCTGCACGGCCACCAGGGCATCGCGGCCAATGAAGTCGCCCTTGTCGAGCTTCAGCCAGCGCTCGAGCCCTGCCTCAAAGACGTTAATCTCATCGGAAATCTCGTGCCCATACAGCGGCATCCCCGCCTCCAGCCGCAGCGTGTTCCGCGCCCCCAGCCCGCACGGGCGGATGCCGAACTCCGCGCCTGCTTCCATCAGCGCATTCCACACCTTCACCGTCGTCGGCTCGTCGGCTGGCAGGTAGAGCTCAAAGCCGTCCTCGCCCGAGTAGCCGGTCCGCGCGATCATGACGTTGGGCACGGCGGCCACCGTCCCCCACGTGAACCAGTAGTTCCTGATCCCCGCCAGATCCACCTTGGTCAGCTTTTGCAGCGTCTCCAGCGCCCGCGGGCCCTGGACGGCCAGTTGCGAGTAGTAGGCCGAATAGTCGCTGATGTGGATCGACGGAAACCGCCCAACCTGCTGCCGGATCCACGCCATGTCCTTGTCCTTGGTTCCTGCATTCACCACCAGCAGAAAATCGTTCTCGCTCAGCCGGTGCACCAGGATGTCGTCGACAAACGTGCCTTCCGGCGTGAGCAGGGCAGAGTACTGCGCCTGCCCGTCCTTCAGCTTGCTCGCATCGTTCATGGTGATGTGTTGCACGGCTGCCAGCGCGCCGGGGCCGCGAAACTGGATCTCGCCCATGTGGCTAACGTCGAACAGCCCCACCTCGGTGCGTACGGCGAGATGCTCGGCGATGAGGCCGCCGCCGGCGCCGGGATATTCAACGGGCATATCCCACCCGCCAAAGTCCACCATTTTGGCTTTCAGGGCGCGGTGGGTGGCGTTGAGGGCGGTCTTCTTCAGCTCAGGTACGACGGGCGAGGCGGGGGTAGTCATCGGGTGTTCCTTTCAAGGCGCACTGCTGTACCCTGTTCACGATAGGGACTCGGTGCGCGCGGGGTCAAACCAGCAGCGCCGCGCTCCCAATACGAGAAGATATTGGCAAAAAAGAGGGACCGATGAACTTGTTTCGCGCAATCTTGATGTTTGCCGTGGGCGTGTTTGCGCTCTACCAGGGATGGGTCATCCACACCGGCAACCGCGCCATGTTGTCCTACGGATTGGGCGCGCTGGCCGTTGCCATCGGCGTCTGGCGCTTGATGCGCAAGCCCGACAAGCCGCTGGTTTAAGCCGAATCCACGCCAGCCTTATCCAACCTTCGCAATCCGAAACAAGCCCGCAGCCGGGCCGGGCTGGCGACCGTGCGTCTCACTATGCGGCAAGAAGGGCGCCGGGCGCGATCAGCATCCCAGCCATCCTCCCGGTGCAGTTGAATCCTGCTCTCTCGCCACGGCTTTGGCGGCGGAAGCGAGCCTGACCGCCGCCAAGGCATTTCCCCCAGCAACTTGGCCGCCCATTTCGGGTCTCTACGATTGCAGCGGTTGGGCGAGTCCCGGCCCTCGGAGGGAAATCATGTTGACAGCAGGATTACTTGCATTGACGCTGGTGCGTTTCGGTTTTGGCCGGGGCGCCGGGTTTTTCCCGATGCTCATTCTGCTCGTGGTGGTGGGCGGGATCGTGTGGGCTTTGACGCGGTCGAACCACCCCGAGCAGCCGAAGGGCTAGCGGCCGGAGACCGATCGCTTGTGCGCCCGCCAGAACGAACTGACGCCCAGGTAAAGAAACACGACCACCACCCCGGCGGTCACGAGGAAGGTCCGGTGGTCGGGCCCGTGGAGATAGCTGGCTCGCAAGCGCCAGAGGTTGGGTGCAAAGACGATCACGGGCAGCAGAAAAAAGACGCCGGTGACTTCAAGCCACAACGTGCCGCCGACGCGGCGGAATGGGCGCAAAAAGCCCCCTACGCCGCGGGCCACTCCCCGGGCGGCCTGCCCGGCAACTTGCCCGGCTGCCTGCCCGCGCACACCCGCACTGGCCGCCGGCTGAGCTACCGGCGCGGCTGCGGACCGCGCTCTCGCGGCCATCTGCTCGCCGGCAATGCGCCCGGCAACCCGCAATCCTGTACCCAGAATCCGGCCAATACGTTGCGGTTTCATCTCGTCTATCATGGTAGCAGCGGCGAATGAAGGTGGGCTTTGCACAGGCAATGTGCGATTGCCAGTTGCCCCCAAACGCCGGTGGAAGTAAGGTAGATGAATCCCATGCTGCTCCCGGCGCATCCGCTTCGCGCCGGCTGCGGCTCCTGGAGGTACCCCGTGACGTCCCGACTGCGCGAGTTGATTCAGCAACTGGGCGAGGCCATCCATGAGTCGGTCATCGAGAGCGAGCAGATTGCGGGAGTGGTCTCGGATATCCGCCAGCATGGATTCGATGTCCTGCTCATGCTGGAAGCCACCATCGGCCTGAACGAGGTGGCCGTCAAGGAAGCCGAGGCCGCCGACGGCGAGGAGAGCGGGGTAGAACCGCCCTTTACCCAGAACGATCTTCACTTCCTCCGCTCGCTGCGCATCTCCATAGAGGGCGAAGAAGAAGAGGACGGCGAGCCAAAGGAAGGCTAGGTCAATCCCACAGTTCCATCCTTCCACGCGCTTGGGCTGAAGCTACTGCGCGCGGCTGGCCTTGCGGGCGGCTTCGAACTCGTCGCCGGGCAGCCACTCCACCGGCTTGGCTTGGGCGCTGGCCAGCCAGCCCAGCACAAAGCCGAACCGCGCCAGCTTCGCGTTTCCCCTGAAATCCCAATCCGCGCGGTATTCGTCGCTGGGCTGATGGTAACGATGGGCTACATATTCCGCGTCCTGTTGCCGGCCCCATGCCTCGTCGCGCCCTTCGAAGAGTTCGCCCTGATCCACCGAAAAGGCGGGAATGCCGACCCTGGCAAGAGAGAAATGGTCGGAACGAAAGTAATGGCCGGCGGAGGGCGTTGGATCGGGTTCCAGCGCCAGATCGAAAGCTTTGGCGACAGATTGGACCGTGGGCAAGAAGTCGAGGCGCTCGGCGCCGCCCAGATTCACGGAGCGGGGAATGCCGATGGGCAGCAGCATGTCGTAGTTCAGGTCCAGCGCGATCTGGCCGGCCGCAACGGGCGGATGTAGCCCCAAGTACTGCGAGCCCAGCAGACCCTGCTCCTCGGCCGTCACCGCGGCAAAATAAACCGCGTGCGGCGGCCGCGCGGCAGACTGTGCAAAGGCCCGCGCCATCTCCAGCAGAATGCCGCAGCCCGTGCCGTTGTCGGCTGCGCCGTTGTAGATGTTGTCGCCCTTCGCGTCGGGATCTAGCCCCAAGTGATCGTAGTGCGCGGTATACAGCACCGCCTGATCCGCCGTGGTGGCGCCCGGCACGCGCCCCACCACATTCGAGCTCACATAGCGGCGCACGCGGCTCTCGATATGCGCGCGCAGCCTGACCGAAAGCTCAACCGGATGGAACGCCCCCGGCACGCCTGCGCGGTCAATGGCCTGGTCCAGGTCACCGAGGCCGGCCAACGTCAACAACCGCTGGGCCACGCCGTGCTGAATCCAGGCCGCCGCGCGCAGCGTCGCGCTGGGGTCGCCCGCAAGGTAGCTCTTCTCCACGGCCTGCGAGTTCCGCACCACCTCCCAGCCATAACTCGCCAGATCCGTCCGGTGAACAATCAGAACGCCGGCCGCGCCGCGCCGCGCGGCCTCCTCGTACTTGTAGGTCCAGCGGCCGTAGTAGGTGAGCGCGTTGCCTTTGAAGAAATTCTCGTCGTTCGAGGGCGGCTCGTTGGCGATGACCAGCGCGATCTTGCCCTTGAGGTCGATCTCCTTGCCGTCTGCGCCGGCGTAGTCGTCCCAGTGGTACTCCGGCGCATGGATGCCGTAGCCAACGAAGACGATGGGCGCGTCCAGATCGGCGGTGGGCTGCCCGGTCTGGTCCTTGGAAACAATCTCCGCGCCGTACGCCAGATCCACGGGCTGGCCGCTCAAGGGAACCAGGGAAAATCGGGTCTTGTCTTCAACGGTGTGCACGGCGATGAGCGGAACCCGCTGGAAATAAGTGCCGTTGTTCCCGGCCGGCTCGATGCCGTCCAACGCGAACTGGGTGCCAATGTACTCGGCCGCCAACTCTGCGCCGCGCTTCCCGGGACCGCGGCCCTCCAGCAGGTCAAGCGAAAGAAAACGCACGTGGGCGCGAATCCGCTCAGGATCAATGGAAGCAGCGGCAGCGCGCGCCGCCGGCGGCAGACCGGCAATCGCGGGAACCGCCGGCGTTGCTGTCTGCTGGGCGTGCAGCAGGCCTGCGGCCAGAAAGGCAGCGGCCACAGCCGCGAGAATTCGGTTATGCATTCGATCTCCCTGGGGTTGGCAGCGCTGCCCAGAAATTCCCGAAAGAACCTGGGCATCGAACCTTCAGACTACGTCCCCGTCGGCCCAGGGGGCAATGGCGTCCAGCGGCGCGGTGGGCATCAGATGCGCGCGGGTCAGCACCTTGCGGGCCAGCCCGGTCAGGGCCATGCCCGCGGCCTCGCCGAGAGGAACCCAGCGGCGTTCGCCTCCGCCGGCAAGCATCTTCTCCACGTCGTCTTCAAATACGGTGCGAATCCTGACGTAGTAGTTCACCTGCATGATGGCGTGGCGAACCGTCATCCTCAACTCGGCCGCGGGCACGGCGGGATCGGCAAGCGCGGGCAGCTCCCACATGCCCGGCATCACCGTCAGCGCGGGCGGACGCTGCTCCAACAAGACTTCCCGATGGAACGCTCCAGGCTGCTGCCCCATGCGCACCGAAAGCGCGTGCGCCACCTCCCGGCTCTGCATGCGCGGCCGTGCCGGTGTTACATGTTCGCCGCGCGTGGCGCAGCCATCCGCCCAGGGGCAAACCAGGCATTGGGGGTTTCGCGGCAGGCAGACCGTCGCTCCCAGCTCCATCAGAGCCTGGTTGAACTCTCCGGGCTGCGCGGCATAGAGCAGTTCGCCGGCCAGTGTCTCGACCTTGCGGCGCAGCACCGCGCCGCCCCCCGAACGGCTGCCTTCCTCCCACCCGGCCAGGCGGCATAGCACCCGCTCGACGTTCCCATCCACCACCGCCACCGGTTCGCCGTGGGCAATGCTGGCGATGGCCGCGGCCGTGTAAGCGCCGATGCCCGGCAGCGCGCGCAGTTCCTCCGCGCTCACGGGCAGGTTTCCGCGGTGACGGTCCGCCACAAATCGCGCCGCCTTGTGCAACATGCGGGCGCGGCGATAGTAGCCAAGACCGCTCCACAGCGCCAGCACCTCCTGCTCATCGGCCAGGGCCAGCGAAACCAGGGTGGGGAATCGCGTCAGAAAGGCCTTGTAGCGCTCCACCACCACCGCGACGCGCGTCTGCTGCAGCATGATCTCCGACACCCAGATGGCATAGGGATCCAGGCTTTGGCGCCAGGGCAGATCGCGGCGGTTCTGCGCGTACCAGTCCAGCAACTGGAGCCGCATGCGCGCCGATTCTTCGGGTTCCAAGCCGTGCCTGACCATGGGCCCAGCTTATGCCATCCGGCCCTGGCCGCGTTTTCCTGCGCACTGTGCAAGCCGGTACATCCATCCGCCGTGGCGATATGACTAGATTGGGGTACGGGTGCTTGACCCAAGGGGGGTATTTCCTGCATTGATCGCGCCGGTTCACAATGGCAATGATTTCATTGCAGAGTAACGGTTCCACTCCCCGGGCGATATCCCACCGTGGTACCGTAGCGGGTACCCTGCCTTGAAACGGCCATGCCCGGGTGGAAGCCGCAAGCGCGCCTCGGCTCACGGAATACTGCGGCTCTGAACGGCTATTTGTAAGATTGGGTCAACGCACTTGTACTTTCTGGAGGGCTTTCTTATGAAGCGAATCGTGCTCTTCTTATCCTGCGCCTTGCTGGTTGCGCCCTTGGCGCCGATGGCGCAAACCACCTATTCGCCCAACCAGACGGACACGCAATACTCCCCTGCACCAACGCAGAATCGAGTACCCGCGATCGGCATCTATCCCCCCAAGGTCCCTCCACCCGTTCCGCCGCTCTCCCGCATCGCCATCGTCGGCGGTTTCTCTCCCCTGGGCGCGCGGGTGCAAGTGGCCACCAACCTCAACAGCTTCCTGGACCTCCGCGCTTCCGGCAACTACTTCGACTACTCCACCAACTTCACCGTCGACGGCATCAGCGCAAACGCCAGGGCGGCCCTGTCCTCTGCCGGAGCCTCGCTGGATGTTTATCCCTTCCACAACGGATTCCGCGTCAGCGGCGGCGCCTTGTTCTACAACCAGAACCGCCTGACAGCCACCGCCGCCGTGCCCAGCGGCACCAGCTTCAAGCTGAACGGCGACACTTTCTACTCGGCGACTGCCAATGCAACCACCGGCGCTACTCCCATCAGCGGAAATGCCTACCTCAGTCTCCACGCCATCCGGCCGGCATTCACGGTAACCGCCGGCTGGGGCAATATCATTCCCAGAGACGGCGGCCACTGGTCCTTCCCGCATGAGATCGGCGTGGCAGTCATCGGAGCGCCTACAGTCGACGTCAACCTGGGCGGATTTGTCTGCCTCGACCAGACGCAGGCCTATTGCTACAACTTCGCCACCGCTCCGGAAGCGGCCCCCGCCCGCGCCGACCTGCAAACGCAGGTAGCCAAATGGACCAAAGACCTGGCGCCTCTGAAGGTTTATCCGATAATCTCATTTGGCATCGCCTACAACTTCAGAATCCGGTAGATCTTCGCAACCAACAAAAACCAAGGGCCGCTCCCTCCAGGGAAGCGGCCCATTTTGCAATCTCCCCCTCGCTCTGCCAACAAACTTCGCCGTTCCTTACCGATCTTTAGAAGCTTTCCGCTAAGCTCGGTGTCAATACAAGAGAAACAGGCGAACGGCCGACTCAACGGCTCCACGCAATCCACACCGGCCATCGCCTCACAACAGTCAGGCAGCGCAAGCGGTCACGGGAGGCGTCTATGCAGTCTCAGGCTCATCCGCTCGAACCTTTCTTCCAACAGGTTGTGCGCAACAGCTACGAGGGCAAGCTCGGTCTCCACGATCCCGATGTCACTGCCTACGTCGCCCATCTGCTCTGTGAATTCGCCGAGACTGAGAACCTCTACAAGGTCCGCGACGAGGCTGGCCATCCCATTGAAGACCTCGGCGAAATGGTCCTCGCCGCCGATCCCGTCCACGGCTCCGCGCCTTCGTTCGATGCCGAGCGCGCCATCCGCAAGCACATCGGCGACTACTCGCTCTTCGTCGCCGGCATGTTTCCCGGCGCCATGGACCGCAACCGCCGCCGCCGCCGTCCTCATCCCAGCCTCACCGAGCTGATTCAGGCCGGCAAGGAGAGCTACTTCATCGTGAGCCAGTTCAATTTATTTGAATATGAACAGGAAGCGCCGCTCTTTGGCCGCCTCTCCGACCGGTTCGAGCGCTGCATCCTGGGCCTGACTCTGGTGCGTGAAGAACTGGGCCCTCGCAAGACACTCATGTTGCCGCCGCGCGTCAACTAGCCCCGCATCGGCCTCCCAGGTCCCCAAAAGGGACCTGGGAAAACTGACCACTGACTACTGTCCACTGATCACTGTCTTTTCACTCCGACCAAACCCCCAGCACATTCCCAGCTCCATCGGAAAAGTGAAATCTTCTTCCGCCGGGAAACTCGAAGGTCGGCACCACTACACCGCCCCCCTCCATCCTCACCGCAATTTCCGTGGCCCCAAGGTCAGAGGAGTAGAGAACCACCAGCGGCCCAAACTTGCCTGACCCCTCGTGCGCTTCGCGTTTCACAAATCCTCCGTCAATGCCGGCCCCCTCAAAGCTTACGTACTCCGGACCCCAGTCCTTGAACTTCCAGCCAAAGACCGTAGTGTAGAACTTCTTGGTCTGCTCAATGCTGGTGGTGCTGAATTCGATGTAATTGATCTTGTGGTGATTTCCTGTGTCGCTCATGGCGTCTCTCCTTTGGGTTTTGTTACGGGGAAGTCGAGGGGAAAGGCTGCGGGCAAGTGGAGCGGCGCAGGCACACCTTTCCCTAGGAACACCTAGTTAGGCGTACTTCTGAAGTGCGCCCCCATCCACATTCCCTCAGAAGCGGGAGAGTGCAGGTAGAGCCTGCTCATTTTCGTTCCAGCGCGCAGGCTCGCGAGGTACGAGATCAACGTACCAAAATTCTCACGCTGCCTGCAATGGAATTCGCCCGATAGCTACAGGATGTACCGGCTCAGATCCTGGTCCTTCACAATCGACGCCACCATCTGCTTTACATACGCGTCACTGATCAGGAAAACCTTCTCCGGTCCCGAAGCTGTCATCCGTTCCAGGTAAGGCAGCGGCGTGGACGACTCGGCCCGGATGGCCTCGCTCAGCACCGCGGCCTGCTCCTCGTCCGGAGCCCGCCGCGCCACATCCGGCGCCAGGAAGCTCACATCCTCCAGCACCCGCTCCATGATGGTGTGCAGCCGCCGCGCGCCAATGTTCTCCGTCTGCTCGTTCACCTTGAAGGCAAACTCCGCCATCTCGCGCAACGCCTCCGGAGCAAACTCGAGGCGCACGCCTTCCGTTTCCAGCAGCGCCGAATACTGCTTGGTCAGCGAAGCCTTGGGCTCGGTGAGAATGCGCAGAAAATCGTCCACCGTGAGCGATTGCAGCTCGACGCGGATGGGAAACCGCCCTTGCAGCTCGGGGATCAGGTCGCTGGGCTTCGAAACATGAAACGCGCCCGCCGCGATAAACAGAATGTGATCGGTGCGCACCATGCCGTAGCGCGTGTTGACCGTCGTGCCTTCAACGATGGGCAAAATGTCGCGCTGCACGCCCTCGCGCGATACATCCGGCCCGTGTCCGCCTTCGCGCCCCGCGATCTTGTCAATCTCATCCAGAAACACAATCCCGCTCGACTCCACCCGCTCCACGGCCGCGCGGTTCACCTGGTCCATGTCGATCAGCCGGCCTTCTTCTTCCTGCACCAGGTAGTCGAACGCATCCACCACCTTCATCTTCCGCTTCTTCGAGCCCGCGCCAAAGATGTTGGGCAGCATGTCCTTGAGGTTCATCTCCATGTCCTCAAGGTTCTGATTGCTGATGATGCCAAACTGCGGCGTGCCGCGGTCGCGCACGTCGATCTCCACCTGGCGATCGTCCAGCTTGCCTTCGCGAAATTGCTGCCTCAATTTTTCTCTCGATCGGTGGTGGCTCTCTGCGCCCGGCAGAGTAAGCTGGCCCTCTTGCGCGGGCGGCGCGGGCGGAGGAGGCGGCAAGAGAACATCGAGCAGACGCTCCTCGGCGTTCATCTCCGCCTTGTCTTCCACTTCCTCGAGGCGCTCCTCGCGCACCATGTCGATGGCGATCTCGACCAGATCGCGAATGATGCTCTCCACGTCGCGGCCCACGTAGCCCACCTCGGTAAACTTCGAGGCTTCGACCTTCAGGAACGGCGAGTTTGTCAGCTTGGCCAGCCGCCGCGCAATCTCCGTCTTGCCCACGCCCGTCGGCCCAATCATGATGATGTTCTTGGGCATGATGTCGTCGGCCAGGTCCGGGGGCAGCTTCTGCCGCCGCTGCCGGTTCCTCAGCGCAATAGCCACCGCGCGCTTGGCCGCCTTCTGGCCCACCACGTGTTTATCGAGTTCCGTCACAATTTCGCGCGGCGTCAACTCGTCCAGCGAGACGTCCTGTTCTTCAGCGGATGCGGGGAGATAAATAGCCATGGATCGATGGGCCGCGCGACGCGCTAGCCCTTGAGCTCCTCAATCGTAATGCGGTCGTTGGTATAAATGCAGATTTCGCCGGCAATCTTCATCGCTTTCTCGGCAATCTCGCGCGCGCTCAGGTCGGTGTTTTCCAGCAGCGCTCTGGCCGCCGCCACAGCGTAGCTTCCGCCGGAACCGATCGCCGCCACCTGCTCGTCGGGATCGATTACGTCGCCCGAGCCCGAGAGCAGAAAGGTCTGCCCCTGGTCGGCTACCAACAGCAGCGCTTCCAGGTTGCGCAGCATCTTGTCGGTGCGCCAATCCTTGCCCAGCTCCACTGCGGCGCGGTTCAGGTTGCCGGCATACTGCTCCAGCTTCGACTCGAACCGCCCAAACAGGCTGAAGGCGTCCGCCGTCGATCCCGCAAATCCGGCCAGAATCTTGTCCTGGTAGAGCCGCCTGATCTTCTTTGCCGAGTGTTTCAGCACATGGTCGCCCAGCGTCACCTGCCCATCGGCGGCCATCACCACATGCCCGTTGCGGCGCACGCAAATCACCGTCGTGGAGCGAATTCGGGAATCAGTTCCCGCGGTCGAACTCTGCTTCAAAGTCACAGGTAAACCTCTTGAAAATGCTGCGCCTGCCCAGCCGAAAATCAAAAAAGATGCAGTCACGAGTATATCGCAGCCATAAACGGCGACGCGGCTCCTTCCGAGCCATGCCCGCGACAGCCCCCTGCGGTATCCTTGAAGCTGGACCTTTGTGTTTGATGTCCAACCGGGAGTTCCACGTCCAATGATCCTCGCATCCGTGAGCGAATGGCAGATGGCCGGAGGACTGGCCGGTGGAGTGGCATTGGGCGCCTTCGCCGTCTGGTTGCTGCTTCACAAGCGTCCCTCCGCCGAGGCTATGGAGCGCGAGCGCCGCCGCTTTCTGGTTCAATCCGGACGCCTGGTGGACGGCATGTTGCTCGATGTTTGCGAGGTGGAAGCGACCGACGGCCGCACCCTCACCATGCTCCTCTACAGCTATCGCATCGGTGGCGTCGACTACGAGTGTTCCCAGGACCTTACCGACATCCGCGGCGTCGTCGATAGCGGCCAGGTCCGCGCAGGTTTTCCCTGTTCCGTGCGCTACCAGCCCGGCAACCCGCAAAACAGCATCGTCGTGGCCGAAAGCTGGACCGGCCTCCGCGGCGGAATCCCCGTCCTGCCCGCCTTTGAAGATCCCGACCCGCTCGACGCGAGCCACCTCCGTCCCGGCCGCGGCTAGCCGCCCATACCCAGCCCCGGTTACACTACCCCTATGCATGTCCACGCGGCGCCTGCATCCGCCAGCTCAGGCAGAACCCAGACCGTTCTCCGCATCTCCCTCGTAGTCACTCTGGCTTACGTGGCGGTCACCTTTGTCGCCGGCTTGCGCGCCCACTCGCTGGCGCTGCTCTCCGAAGCCGGCCACAACGTCTCCGATTTTCTCGCTCTGCTGCTCAGCTTTGGCGCCGTGCATTTCCAGTCCCGCCCCGCCAACCACTCGAAGACCTTCGGTTACCAGCGCGCCGGCGTGCTGGCCGCCTTCGTCAATGCCGCCTCGCTCATCGTCATCTCCCTCTGGATCGCCCTCGAAGCCTTCCATCGCCTCGCGGCGCCCGTCGTTGTCCAGCCTCGGCTCATGATGATCGTGGCCGCTGCAGGCGTGCTCATGAACGGCCTCATTGCCGCTCTGCTCTGGGGCGTGGCCCGCGACGTCAATCTCCGCTCCGCCTTCCTCCACATGGCCGGTGACACGCTCTCCACCGCCGCCGTCATCGCCGGCGGCCTCGGCATCCTCCTCACCGGCCAAAACTGGATTGACCCCGTCCTCTCGCTCATCATCGCCGCGCTCATCCTCTGGTCCAGCTTCGGCATCGTGCGCGAAACCCTCAACATTCTGCTCGAAGGCACGCCTCGCGGCATATCGCTCACTGAAATTCGCGCCGGCATGGAAGCCGTCGAGGGCGTCGTCAACGTCCACGACCTCCATGTCTGGAGCCTCGGCTCCCACTCGCGCGCCCTGGCCTGCCACGTCACCATCGCGGACATCCCTCCCTCTGAGAGCGCCTGCATCCTCGTCAGGCTCAACCACGTCCTCAAAGACCACTTCCACATCAGTCACACCACCATCCAGTTCGAGCACATCGGCTGCGGGTCGCTCGATGGCTGTGTTGTCCCCATCGAAGAACTGGCCGCCGGCGCCGAACACGCGCACCACGGCCATGCGCATTAGAGCAAGTTACTGATTCCGGTCTCATAAGATTGATCTAGCGATGAGCTGTCGTCCTAAGCGATCCCTGGTCCGCCTCGGCGGACCAAGGGGAGTGGAAGGATCTGTAGTTGCTTTTCTGCTTCGCCGGCCCGGTTGGACCGGACCATTTGCCGACTCCCGAGGAGGGTCTTTCGTTTGCTTCGTCTCCGCTCCGCTTTTGCCGCAGTCTGCCTGGCGCTGCCTCTTGCCGTTCATGCGATCCAGGCGCCGCAGAACGCCGTCGCGCCCGTCGCGTCCGCGGCTCTCCCGCTCGATGCATTCGCCGGCGAATACACCGACCCCGCCGAGCCCGACACGCCCCAGGAGTTCTACGTCCAGGACGGCAAACTCTATATCGAATCCGTCCGCCGCGTGCCCGCCGAGCTCACCGCCACAACGCCGCTTGGCTTCGCCGTCAAGGGCGACCGCTTCGACCTTCGCTTCTCCCTCGATGCAGCCGGCCGTCCCTTCTCCGTCGTCTGGACCGACGAGCCCGAAAATCATTACCAGCGCACCGGCCCGCCCGTCCATCACATCTTCCACGACTACCAGCGCGCCGAGGTCATGATCCCCATGCGCGACGGCGTCAAGCTCCACGCCTTCATCCTCAAACCCGCTGACATTGCCGTCCCGCTCCCGTTCCTCATCCAGCGCACCCCCTACGGCGTTGACGGCACAACCCGCACGTCCTTCTTCTGGAGCCGCCCCGAGCTCGCCCGCGACGGCTATATCTACGTTTGCGAAGACATTCGCGGACGCTACAAGAGCGAGGGCCAGTTCATCATGAGCCGCCCCCTCGCCGATCATCACGACCGCAAAGCCGTCGATGAAAGCACCGACACCTGGGACACCGTGGCCTGGCTGCTCCAGAACGTTCCCGGCAACAACGGCCGCGCCGGCTTCGTCGGCACCAGCTATCCCGGCTTTCTGGCTACGATGGCCGGCATCGACCCCCACCCGGCCGTCAAGGCCATCTCGCCCCAGGCTCCCATGATCGACGTCTGGATGGGCGACGACTTCTTCCACAACGGCGCCTTCCGCGAGAGCTACGGCTACGACTACGTGCTTTCCATGGAATCCAGCAAGGAAGAAGTCAACGTCGGCTACGGCAAAGACAAGGACGGCAAGCCCCGCGACGGCTTCGATTTCTTTCTGCAACAGGGCAATTTCGCCAAAGCAGTCGGGCGGTCCGGCGCCAAGCTTCTCCCCACCTGGAAGCTCTTTCTCGAACATCCCGCCTACGACCAGGTCTGGTCCTCCCGCGGCGTGCAGCATTCGCTTAACAGCGTCACCGTCCCCACTCTCTCCGTCGGCGGCTACTACGACCAGGAAGACATGTTCGGCCCGCAGATCGAGTACTCAACCCTGGAGCCCCACGACGCCAACCGCCAGAACTTCCTCGTCCTCGGGCCCTGGCGTCACGGCTCCTGGTCTTCCTCCTCACGCCATCTCGGCAACCTCGACTACACCCGGTCCATCGGCAACGAGTACCGCGCCCAGATTGAAGCCAGATTCTTCGCCCACTACCTCAAAGATCAGCCCGGCGAAAACCCATCCGGTTTCGACCTCGAAGACACAGCCAGCTTCCAAACCGGCTCCAACACCTGGAAGCGCTACTCCCACTTCCCGCCGAAAGAGTCTCAGCCCACTAGCCTTCATCTGCTCGGCGCCGGTCTGCTTGGCTTCAACGACCCTCAATCCGCCGCAAAAACCACCTACGTGAGCGACCCCGCCAACCCCATCCCCTACCGCCATCGCCCCATCCAACCCACTTACAGTCAGGGCTCGCAGTGGTTCAACTGGCTCACTGAAGATCAGCGCTTCGTCACCGATCGCAAAGACCTCGCCGTCTTCAAACTCCCGGTCCTCAAAAAAGACCTCATCCTCACCGGCGAAGTCCTGGCCGACATCTTCGCCTCGACCACCGGCACGGACAACGACATGGTGGTCAAGCTCATCGATCAGTATCCCGATGCCGATCCCGACCCCAAAATGCGCGGCTACCAGCTGATGACCAACGCCGAGATCTTCCGCGGACGCTATCTCGACAGCTTCGAGACGCCCAAACCATTGCGCGCCAACTCCATCCACGAGTATAGGTTCTCTCTGCATGACGTAGATCACGTCTTCAAGGCAGGCCACACCGTTGTCGTCGAAGTGCAGAGCACTTGGTTCCCGCTCTACGACCGCAACCCGCAGACTTTTGTGCCCAACATCATGACGGCCAGGCCCTCTGACTATAAGCCCGCCACCATCACCATCTACTCCGGCCCCGAGCACGACTCCACGCTTCAGGTCCCGCTCATCAACGCCTGCGATCACATCGAGTGCTTTTGAGGAGCCAGGGGAAAGAAGGGCAAGGCGCGGCGGCGACGCATTATCGCGGTTCCGTATCGGCGCAGTTTTCAATCAGGCGCCAGCCGGACGGAAATAAGTCGGGATAATAGGTTTCCCGCCGGTTCTCCCAGTACTTCGGCGCGATCACCATCTTGTCCGCGCGCGGATTGAGCCATGCGCCCCACCACGAGAAACTGCTGTTGGCGATGATGTGGTGACGGCAGGCAGCCATCAGCCGCAGGTCCTGGTAAGCCGTTGACACCTGGTTGTGCTCCACAAAGTGCAGCGGCGCGCTCCGCGGCAACACCTTCCGCGCAAACTCCATATCGTCTGAGAACACAAAGAACCCGGCATCCTCGAACTGGTCCAGCGCCACCTTCCAGGCGTCGGCATAATAGCTGGGCGAGAGCAGCCATTGAGCGAAAATCAAGGCGTAGTCCCCACGCCGCAGGTGAACCGAGATCGGGCAGCGGCAGGCTGCGATCGCCTCGAGCACTTCCGCATCCTTGCCCTGCGCCTCTTCGCGAAACCTGAGGTCTTGCCGCAAGCTTTCTTCCACGGCCGCGGCATAACCGGCCGCCTGCCAGGTGGACTTGAGGTAAAGCTTCGCGGGCAAGCGGCGATAGGGCAGCTCGGGGATGAACCGGAACTCCGGAACGTCGATCCAAAGCCGCCTGTTTGCCAGACGGAACCCGAGATCCTGCACCTGGCGCGCGCGCCGGTTGCGCATGCAAGCCAATCTGCCCATTAGGCTGGCCTTGCGCATCGGCGTTTCAATGCGAAACGCGTCGAGCTGGAAGGGTCGCGACCAGCCACCACGCGAGGAACGATGGTCGTCGGGGTTGAATAGGATCGCGAGATCCGCCCCATACCTTGCGGCAAAGTACTTGCCCGCCGCGTACTGAAAGAGCTGGTTGCCCAGCCCACCCGTCTGGCGAACAAAAATCTCCATGGAACCCTCGCGACCTTGGTCTTGCGCTCCCCTGCGAAACCTCATTCTACCCGTGGCACAGGTCGCGCATTCCGCGACGGCAGCAGACACGCTCGCGTACGTGATCCCAATCCCAGCCTCTTCCAATCCGCATGAGCCTGGAGCAAGCAATCTGAATCCCGCTTTGCGCTGCCCATAGACCGGACGCTTGATTTCCCAGATCTCGCCGCCGCCCGTTCAAGACCCGCCACAAACGAAACCACGCGCCCACCTCAATCCGGATTCGAACTCCGCGCCGGCCTGAACTCCAACAGCTCCACCGGAGCGCCATTGTGGACAATCATCGCCGCCATCACTCCCTCGCTCGGGCTGTTCGGCGCTATCAGAATCTCCTTCCCTTCCAGTGCTGCCGCCAGGTCGTCCACCTCGAAAGCCACGTGCGGCACGGTCTTCACAATCTCCGGGTAAGGCGCGTCCGCGTCGAAGCGCATCCACTGAATCCCATACGGACTGCTCTCAAATCCAGCCACATGAATCTTGAGCGCCGGCACATGCACCTCACCCTCGCGAGGCGTCTGTGTGGGAATGCCCACATGGTGGTACCGCCAGCCCTCCGCCGCAATCGCCCATGGCGCCTCGTTGTCCTGCCGCTCAGCGGCTTGCGCAATGCATTCCTTTGTCTCGATGGGTTCGCTCAACTTCGCCTCCAAATCCGGAATTCATCAACCGCAACATCGTACAATGCGGCGCATCCATGGCTCCTGGCACCAAGACGCCAAATTGACACAGGTTATGTGCGCACATATACTGTGCTTATGAACATCACTCTCTCCATTGACGAGCAGATTGTCGAGCGCGCCCGGGAGAAGCTCCGCGCCACCGGCAAGACGGTGAACCAGGAGATTCGCGAGCACCTTGCGCATTTGGCAGGCAACGACGATCTCGAACGCGACCTGGAGTTCCTCGAGAGTACCTCGGGATTAGGAAAGGCTGAGCCCGGCTGGAAGTGGAACCGGGACGAGATCTACGAGGACCGGACACGGTGGCCGCGGAAATGAGTGGAAGGGGAGAGTCCTCGCGAACGTTCCTCGATACCAATATTCTCGTCTATTCCGACGACCCCAGAGACCCAGCCAAGCAACGAAAAGCTGTAACTCTGATCAAGGAAAACCTGCTCCTGCGCACCGGAGTGATATCTCTCCAGGTTATACAGGAATATTTTGTTTCGGCCACGGGAAAACTCAAGCTTTGTGCGGAATTGGCCAAGCGAAGAGTGGAGGTTTTTGCGAGGTTTTATGTCGCCGAGCCAAAAGTTGACGACATCCTCGCGGCCATCGACCTGCACCGGCTTCACGGGTTCTCATACTGGGACGCCCTTATACTCCGTTGCGCCAAACAGGCCGGCTGCCGTGTGGTGCTCTCCGAGGATATGCAGCACGGCCGTGTAGTCGACGGGGTGAGAATCGTCGATCCGTTTCTCTAGAACACCGCATTCCGCGTTAAAATAGATTCAGCCCAATGGCCCTCCACCACCCCATCCCGGCCCTCCTCTAGCGGCGCCCGCCGCCCATACCCGTTCCACGCCCATTTTCAGGTTTTCCCAAAAAGATAGAAACACGCCCCGGCACGGGCAATTGGCTTCAGCGTGCCCTGAGGACTCAAGATGCTTGATCGCCTGCAACAAATGGAGCACCGTTACGAAGAGCTCTCGGCCCAGCTCTCGCTGCCTGAAATCGTCAACGACCGCGAAAAGTATCAGCAGGCCGGCAAGGCCCTCAGTGACCTCGAAGTGCCGGTGATGAAGTTCCGCGAGCTCAAGCAGGTGCGCCAGTCGCTGGCTGAGGCGCGGGCCATGCTGGCCGATCCCGACATGAAAGCTATGGCCGAGGAGGAAATCGCCTCGCTCGCCCCGCGCGAACCAGCCCTTGAAGAAGAGATCAAGCTCCTGCTTCTGCCCAAGGACCCCAACGACGACAAGAACGTGATTCTCGAAATCCGCGCCGGTACCGGCGGCGACGAGGCCTCGCTCTTTGCCGCCGAGATCTTCCGCATGTACCAGCGCTTTGCCGAGCAGCACCGCTGGAAGATTGAAGTGCTCTCCACCTCCGAGTCCGGCGTCGGAGGATTCAAGGAGGTCATCGCCATCATTGAAGGCAACCGCGTCTACTCCCAGATGAAGTGGGAGAGCGGCGTCCATCGCGTCCAGCGCGTGCCCGCCACGGAGACCCAGGGCCGCGTCCACACCTCCGCTGTCACCGTCGCCGTGCTCCCCGAGGCCGAGGAAGTGGACGTCAAAATCGAAGCCAAAGACATCCGCATTGACACTTTCTGCTCCTCCGGCCCCGGCGGCCAATCCGTCAACACCACCTACTCCGCCGTCCGCATCACCCACATTCCCACCAACACCGTGGTCAGTTGCCAGGACGAGAAATCGCAAATCAAGAATCGCGAGAAGGGCATGCGCGTTCTCCGCTCCCGGCTCTATGAGCAGGAGATGGACAAGCAGAATGCGGAATTCGCAAAGGCCCGCAAGCAGCAGGTGGGCTCCGGCGACCGGAGCGAAAAGATTCGCACCTACAACTTCCCGCAGAACCGGCTGACCGACCACCGCATCGGCCTGACGCTTCATCAATTGGATCTCATCATGGAAGGCCGCCTCCAGCCCATCGTCGATGCCCTCATCACCCACGACCAGGCCGAGCAGTTGAAGTCCGATTCCAGCCAGGCTGCCTGATGACGCCTGTCCCGAGCACAATCGCGGAGTGGCTCCGGCAAGGCGAAGCCCAACTCCGCGCCGGCCCGCATCCCGACCCGGCCCGCCGTGACGCTGAACTCCTTCTGCTCGCCGTCCTGGGCCGCGACCGCGCCGCCCTGCTGGCCGGCCGCGCCGAGCCACTCGCCGATCTCGACGCCGAGCGCTACCTTGCCCTCATCGCCCGCCGCAAGCTGGGCGAACCCATCCAATACATCCTCGGCCAAACCGAGTTCTACGGCCTGCCCTTCGAGGTCTCCCCCGCCGTTCTCATCCCCCGCCCTGAGACCGAGCGTCTCGTCGAAAAAGTCATCGACTGGGCCAAAGCCGAGTCCAGCCGCATTCCCGCCCCGCGCATTCTCGACGTGGGCACAGGCTCCGGCGTCATCGCCATCGCCCTCGCCCGCCACCTGCCCCACGCCGCCGTCACCGCCATCGACATCTCCACTCCAGCTCTCACGATCGCCGAAAAAAACGCCAACCGCAACCAAGCCTCAATCCGCTTTCTCCAGGGCGATCTCCTCGTCCCCGTCGCCGGCGAAATTTTCAACATCGTCGTCTCCAACCCACCGTATGTTCCCGCCGCCGACCGCTCCTCGCTCGCTGTCGAAGTTCGCGACCACGAGCCCGCGCTCGCCCTCTTCGCCGGTCCCGACGGCCTCGAAGTCTACCGCCGCCTCATTCCCGCCGCTTTCGGCGCACTCACTCCCGGCGGCCTCATCGCCCTCGAAATCGGCTACGCCCAGTCGCCGGCCATCGCGGCCTTGCTTAACCATGCCGGCTTCCGGAACGCCGAGTTCTCCCCCGACCTCCAGGGCATTCCACGCGTCGCCTGCGCCATAAAGCCCTGAAGCTCCACGCCCTCTCTAGAGGAGAATCACGATTCCCGTGCCCTGAAAAGCATCGTGCAGGGTTTTGCTTTCCGGGTCTTGGGTACACCTATCGTGATTCTGCTGTAGAACGCGTTTGCGTGTTGGAATTCACTCGTCCGTGAACTGCATCCCAGGGCCCAACCCGCCCTTTCCCGTCCTCGGAGAAAGCAGCCCGATCCGAAGCCCGGGCGCATCGCTCATTTTCCGGCTGAATGAGTGCGGAAATGCTCAGGCAATCGGCCTAAGCGCCTTGATTCCAATTAGCTTAGGCCCTAAAGCAAAAATCCTCTAAAAATGCTTCCCATTCTGCCAACTCTCGCGTACTATCTCGGAAGTACAGCGCCTCCGATAATCTCCCGTGTTCCCCAAGGAGTTAAAAAATTGCTTGACTTATTCATCGGTCTGGCGTTCGTTCTAATGGTCATCGCACCGGCCATTCTCGCTACCGTTCAGAAGTCCTCGTCCCATGACGCAGACGACGATGGCCGCGACGTGAAGAAGTTCGCACACAAACAGAAGCGACCTGTCTGAATCTCCTATTGGAACCGGAACCGAGCTAGCCGGCCTATCTCTTCCCCGCCTGCCTGACCAACCAGCCATGCTCTCACTCCGCCCGCCCAGTCCGACTCAGTTCGCGATAAAATCCCAGGTCCACGCCCTGTAGACTTTTGCTGATATACGCAATCTGCCCATAGTGCAAGCCAAAATGCTCCACCACCTGGTACACCGCGTCCAGCCCGCTCATGTGGTATCCCTGAATCTCATACCGCGCCAACAGGTCAGCCTCGGTCAACCGTGCCAGCACCTCCGCCGCCTGTTCCATGGTCGCGCCCAGGCGGGCAAGCAGGGCCCCGGCCGCCATTCCCTCGCGCGCGCCAAACTCCGCCGGCCGGTCCCGCCTGTCTTCGCGCTTGTTGAACGACGCCACCAGCCACTGCCCCACGTTGCCGTTCAAATGCAGCATCAGGTTCCCGATGCTGTTGCTCGCCTCGTTCGGGCGCCACCAGACCTGGCTCTCGCTCAACGGTTCCACGCAAGCCCGCAGCCGCGGCCAATACTGCCCCAGCAGCTTCGTCCGGCTGAACTCAAGAAACAGTCCGCTCAACTCAGCATTCATCGCGCTCATCTCCTGTTCTCCTCAACCCGCACCCGGTAGCTACCCGAACCAACCTCAATCTCGACCCTGCCGCCCTCAACCTTCACAGACAGCACCCCAGCCGCTTTCGCCGCCTCCACTCCGTTCACCGTCACCGCGCCCGCGTCCACCTCAATCGTCGCCTCTGTATTTACCGGAACGCTGAAGTCGTAGACGGTCTCCGCCGCTCCGCGCCTCCAGTTACTCTCCACCAGGCCCAGCGCCGACTCGTAACGCGCGCGCACCCACGCCACTTTGCCCACCACCGCAGGGCGCAGCACCAGCCGCCGCGGGTCCTGCCGCGTCAGATCCATCTCCATCCCGCCGAGCCCGCGATAAAACCACTCCTCCGCGTGTCCCAGCATGGAGTGGTCCAGCGAACTGCGCGGATTCGCATCCCAGGCCTCGGTCAGCGACGTCATCCCCTGCGCAAGCTGGTACCCATAGCTCGGCGTATCCGTCCGCTCCAGCATATCCAGCAGCACATCCGAGCGCCCGTTGGCCAGCAGCGCATCCACAACGTAGTGATAGCCGATGTCGCCCGCCGTAACGTGATTGTTGTGGGCGCGAATGTCTTCGACCAGGGCTTCCACCACCGCTCCGTGTTCTCCCTCCGGAACCAATCCAATCGAGAGCGGCATGGCCTGCGCCGTCTGGCTGCCTTTGTCATAGCGGCGCCGCGCCAAGTCAAAAAAGCGCGCGTTGAATTTCTTCCGCACCACTTCAGCCTGCCGCGCATAGGCCAAGCTGTCGCCGCTCTTGCCCAGCAACGCCGCCGTCCGCTCCAGTACCTTCAGGTCCTGGTACTCAATCGCCGTCGCCGTCAGTCCCGGCGTGGTCAGCTTCGATACGCCCGGCTCTCCCGGTCCAATGTCATACCAGTCGCCCAACCCATACGCGATAATGCCGTCCTTCGCCCGCGTCGACAGGTAAGCCACATAACGCTGCATCACCTCGTATTGCGTCTCCAGCAGCCGCGGGTCGCCGCTGCGCTGGTACAGATACCACGGAGCGAGCACCGCCGCGCTGCTCCACTCCGGCGAATCGTCAAACATCCCCCACTCCGGCTGGAACAGCACGTACTGCGGCGCAATCTCTGCAATCCTGCCTGCCGCCGGCCCCTCCGCCGCCTGCGTGTCGGCAATGTTGCGCGCCGTCGCCGCGTACAGCCCGGCAAAATCAAAGTCGTAGAGCATTGAGGGCGCCAGCAAATGCGCCTCTTCCAGCCACCCCAGCTTCTCCCGATGCGGACAATCCGTAAACAAGCTCACCGCGTTGTTTTCAATCGCCCGCAAAATCAGCGCGTGAATCCGGTTCAGCAAATCATCCGATGAAACAAAGCTGCCCACCTGCGCTGACGAGGAATGCACCGCCTCGCCCGTCAGGCTCACCAGCTTGGCCCTGTCCGCCTCGCCCGCGCCCTCCACCTGCACATAGCGGAATCCGTAATAGCTGAACCGCGGATGCCAGATCTCCACTCCCTTGCCGCCGAGCGTGTAAGCAAACCACTGCGGGCCGCCGCCCGCGCTCTGTTGCGAAACCGTACCGTCGGCGTTCAGCATCTCGCCTGGAATCAGCTTCACCAAAGAGCCCGCCGAACCACTGACTCGAATCTCCGGCCAGCCCCCAATGTTCTGCCCCAGGTCATACACCGTCACGCCCGGTTTGGGCCGCGTCACCTTCGCCGGCGCGTACCTGCGCATCACCTTCACCGGCGGCGCAACCTCCGGCCGCAGCGTTCCCCCAGGCCCATCCACCACCTTCACCGCGCTCCAGGCCGCGTCGTCAAACCCTGCCTTGTCCCAGCCCGTCAGCTCGCGCCGCGCATCGTAGTCCTCACCGCCATAGGTCGACGAAAAGGTAATCGGCCCCGCCCGCGTTTTCCAGCTTCCATCGCTCTCTACATCCATCGTTTGCCCATCGGCAAACTCCAGGTGCAGTTGCGCGGTCAGCTTCGGCTCGCCAAAGCTGCCCACAAACTTCGTGTAACGCCCCGGCGTATCCAGCACGCGGTACATACCATTGCCCAGCAGCACGCCCAGCACGTTCTCGCCCGGCTTCAGCATCCCTGAAATCTCGTAGCTGTCGTAGTAAACCGTCTTGCCATACTCGCTCCAGCCAGGCGTTAGTTCGTCGCTGCTCACCTTGTTGCCGTTCACGCGCAGCTCATCCTGCCCCAATCCGGCGACGTACAACATCGCCCGCTTGACGGGCTTCGTCAGTCGAAAGCTTTTGCGGAAGAGCGGCATCGCCCCGGTCTTGTCTTCAGCCGCCGCAATCCACGCCGCATGCCACACCGGCGCCTCGGTCCAGTGCGCTGCCTCGCTCCAGCCGCTCGCCTGTCCCTGCTCGTCCCACACCCTCACTCGCCACGTATAGGCGTGCCCCCCCTTCAACTTCGGCCCGGCATACGCCACGCCCCCGGTCACGGCGCTCACCACCTTGCCGCTCTCCCAGATCGCCCGCGCAAACCCCGCGTCCCTTTCGGCAACTTCAATCTGGTAAGCCGTCTGCCTCACCCCATGCAGCGCCGGGGCCGCAGCTGTCAATCTCCATGAGAACTGCGGTGCACCGTCGGCAACAGCCAACGGCTCGCTCTCAAGATCGCAGCGCAATTTTGAGGGTGCAATCAGGTGGGAAACAGGAGCGGACCCGGAGACGCCCGCGCCCAGGAGCAGAACAATCGCAGTCATCAGGCAGCAGGCGCGCCCGGTTCCGGGCGCACGCAGAGGATTCATTGCAGAAGGAAACATAGGCTCGGTAATACATCACCGGAGCCTCCGGCTGCAAACGGCTGAGTCTTTTACCCCTCTGCCGCCACGCTGATCCGCATGTGGTAGTTGAACACCAGCAGCACCAGGATGCCGAAGATCATCGCCACCAGCGCCACCGGCGCGCCAAACGGATACCCTTCCGTCAGCGCGAACCGGATCAGGATGATCGACACCACAAACGCGGCATTGCGGAAGACGCTCTCATAATGCCCTGAAACCACCAGCGAAAGAATCAGGATCAGCACATCCGTGAAGATCATCGCCGTGAACAGGTCGTTATAGAACGAGGTGGCCGGTTCAATCCCCACCTGTCCGGTCGCCAGTGAGCGCACTACCGCCATCGCAAATGCGCCCATACTCTTTACCGCCAGCCCCACCAGCAGCGCCGCCAGTCCCACCGCAACCACCTTCTTCCGGGCAATGAACCGCAACCGGTCCGGCGAGGCCGAGTGCCTCTCCGTCGGATGAATCCCATGCCTGGCCACGTGCTGAAACACCGCCACCAGCAGGTACATCAGGAACCCCGACCACATATCCAGAACCACCGGCAGCGCTTCCATGGTCAGCTTGTGCTGCGTGACCATGTCGCTGGCTTCGGCAATATCCTTGAAGACTTCCCGGATAAAGATCAGCGAGACAATCTCGAACTGGTTGGCGATCGACCGCGTCGTCGACTCCGGCAGCGCCGCGATCAGCGTCAGCACCTCGTAAAACAGAATGAAGTTGAACGGCGTCGAAATCGCCGTCAAATAGTTCTGCCCAATGCCCGCAATCAGCGCCGGTGGCGCAGGCAGCGTCCGCGCCAGAAAAATCAGCCCCAGGTGGATCGCGAACCCGGCAATGCTCAGCCGGATCGCCAGTTGCTTCAGCACCGCCATGTGGCTCTCTGAAAACACCAGGTCGTGCAACGCCTCAAGCCAGCGCCAGAAGCGGGAGAAAGCGCCTGCACCGATCGCATTCGATTCGTCTTTCACGGTCGTCCTGTCTTTTCAGCTTAGGGAGTGTTTGAGCCGCTAGATTACCAGAGGCTGCCCGCCTGCGCCCGCCGAATTAGCCCCCAGGCCCATTGATTCGAGATTGCCGAAACCTCTCCACCGGCATAGAATTCCCCTGAAATCGTTTTCAAAAAAGGATGAATCCATGCGCATCTCCGCCCCACTCACTGTAACCCTCCTTGCCTTGGTTTCTCTCGCCGCTCTCGCACAACCCTCGTCCAAAACACCGGCCGCACCGCAGGTGCCGCCGAAGGCGCGGTTGGCCCCACCGCAGGTGGCAATGACCCCGCCCATGGGATGGAACAGTTGGAACTTCTTCTTCGGCAAAGTGACCGACCAGGACATTCGCGGCGCCGCCGACCAGCTCGTCGCCACCGGCATGAAGGACGCCGGCTACGTCTACGTCAACATCGACGACACCTGGGAGGGCGAGCGCGACGCCAACGGCGTGCTCCACACCAACTCCAAATTCCCTGACATGAAAGCCCTGGCCGACTACGTCCACTCGAAGGGCCTCAAGATCGGCATCTACTCCGGCCCCGGTCCCAAAACCTGCGCCGGTTACGCGGGCTCTCTCGGCCACGAAGAACAGGACGCCCAGCTTTACGCCTCCTGGGGCATCGACTATCTCAAGTACGACGCCTGCAGCTTCATTCCTGAAGTGATGGAGAAGCAGGCCCCCAACGACAAGGCCGAGCAGATGCGCATCATGCAGGCCGCCTACGCCAAGATGGGCAAAGCCCTCAAGGCCACTGGCCGTCCCATCGTCTACTCCCTCTGCGAGTACGGCTGGGACGCGCCCTGGGAGTGGGCGCCCGCCGCCGGCGGTAACCTGTGGCGCACCACGGACGACATTCAGCCCAACTGGGACCGCATCGCCGTCATCGGCTTCAGCCAGGCAGGTCTGGAGCGCTATGCGGGTCCCGGCCACTGGAACGATCCCGACATGCTCGAAGTGGGCAACGGCAAGCTCACGCTGGCCGAAAACCGCGCCCACTTTTCTCTCTGGGCCATGCTGGCCGCGCCCCTCCTCGCCGGCAACGACCTGCCCAACATGAAGCCGGAGATCAAGGCTATCCTCACCAATCGCGACGTCATCGCCATCGATCAGGACAAGCTCGGCCGCCAGGCCTCACGCGGCTACTCTGAAGGCGAGGTCGAAGTCTGGACCCGGCATCTCTCCGGCGGCGCGCTGGCCATTGCCGTCATCAATACCGCTTATAACGGCCGCTTCGCCTCCCATCCCTTCCATCTGAGCCTTGCCCGCCTCGGCCTCCACGGCCCGCAGCAGGGAAAAGATCTCTGGACCGGCAAGCCCATCACCCTCACCGACAACATGCCCATTGAGCTGGCCAGCCACGACGTTCTCCTGGTCCGCATCGCCGCGCCGAAATAAACTCCCTCCGGAACACAAATTGGGCGCCCCATCGGGGCGCCCTCTGGGGACAGCTCATTTCCGCCACGACGGTGGGACACCACAAACTGAATCATCCATCGCCCTTTCTCTCCCAATCCCATCGCATTTGGTGTTCTAATCTTCACCAGACGATCAAGCTGCCCTGTCGCCGCGGTTCCGTCCACGGGAGGGAATATGTTCCGCTTCGATCCAAACCCGCGTCTCTCGACTCTGCTCTTGCTGGCCGCTCTTGCCGCCGTTACGCCTCTTCCTGCCCAGGTGCCCACTCCCGCTCCGCCGCCCGCCGCCGCCGCGCCCGCTCAACCCCCGCTCACCCCGGAAGAACGCGGCGATCTGCTCATGGCCGAGCTGCGCTATCAGGCCGCGACCGAAGCCTACAAACAAGGCCCCCGCGCCTCCGGCCGCCTCCAGAACAAGCTCGGCATCGCCTACCAGATGCTCCTCAATCTTCCTGAGGCGATGCGCTGCTACCAGGCGTCGCTCCGCCTCGACCCCGGCAACGCCAAGGTCATGAACAACCTCGCCACCATCTTCGACTCTGAACAGCAGCACGGCGCCGCCGAGCGCATGTACCGCCGCGCCCTCAAGATCGAACCCCGTTCCGCCATCATCCTGAAGAACCTCGGCACCGCCCTCATGGCCCAGCACAAATACAAGAAAGGCGCTGAAGCCTACCAGGCCGCCCTGGCCATCGATCCTGAGATCTTTCAGCCCACCGCCAATCCCCACACCGACAATCTCGCCAGACCGCAGGATCGCGGCGCCATGAACTACTACATGGCTCGCAGTTGCGCTCGCGCCGGATTCAACGACCGCGCCATCGACTACCTCCGCATGTCTCTCAACGAGGGTTTCACCAACGCCCAAAAAATCCTGGCCGACAACGAGTTCTCCGCCCTCCATGGCATTCCCGCATTCGAGCAGATGATTGCTGGCGAGCAATCCCACTAGGTCGCCCCACCCGTCCAGACGCATTCTCCGATTGGATGCAAAGTGAGGCGCAAATACGCAGTGGGTTCTTCCTCAGGAAGAACCCACTGCGCAAACCCTCGGCCACTTCACGGGATTCTGGAAAAATGCCTTACCCCAGCAACTCCCCAACCAACCCCGGAGCCGCCGCAAGCGCCGCATCGATCTGCTCCTGGTCTTTGCCGCCGGCCTCGGCAATCTCCGGCTTGCCGCCGCCGGAGCCGCCCACCAGCTTGGCCACCGCGCCTACCAGTTTGCCGGCTTGGATCCGCTTCAGCAGCCCTGGCGTTACGCCGGCGATGATCGCCACCTTGCCCTCAGGCTGTGCGCTGGCCAGCACCACCACTCCCTCGCCCAGCTTCTGCTTGAGGTTGTCAACCAGCGTCCTCAACTGCCCGCGCTCCAGTTGGTCGGCACGATGCACCAGCACCTTCACGCCCTTCACCTCGACGGCGCGCGCAACGGCTTCATCCAGGCCGCCGGCCGCCGATTTCATGCGCGCTTCTTCCAGCTCCCGCCTGAGCCGCTTCAGCTCGTCATCCTGCGCGGCCATCTTTCCGCGGAACGCCTCCAGCAGATTGTCGGTTGACGGCACAAGCTGGCCGGCATACTTTGAGATCTCAAAATCCTCGCGGAACGTGGCCAGGGATCCGAGGCCGCTGATCGCCTCCAGCCGCCGCACGCCCGACGAAACCGATCCCTCGCTCACAATCTTCAAGAGCCCAATCTCGCCCGTCGCGCCCGTGTGCGTACCGCCGCACAACTCGGTCGAGAAGCCATCGGCCAGCTTCACCACCCTCACCTTGTCGCCGTACTTCTCCCCGAACAGGGCCATGGCGTGGTACTCATTCACGGCCACATCGATGGGTACATCCTCCAGCGTCTCCACCTTCGCATTGGCCAGCACCTCGCGGTTGACAATGCTCTCAATCTCCTCCAACTCCTCGTCGGCCACCTGCGCAAAGTGCGAAAAATCAAACCGCAGCCGATCCGGATGCACCGCCGATCCCGCCTGCTTCACGTGCGGTCCCAGCACGTGGCGCAATGCCGCGTGAAGCAGATGAGTGCCGGTATGGTTGCGCCGGATGGCGTTGCGGCGCTCGCCGTCGACGACCGCGCGCAGATGGTCGCCCACCGCCAGATCCTGCTTCAGCAGCGCCTTGTGCGCGCGCACTCCCTGCACGGGGAGCACGCAGCCCTCGATCTCGGCGACGGTCGAATTCCCATCCGGCGTGAGGAAAACCCCGGTATCGCCCACCTGCCCGCCCGAGTCGCCGTAGAAACTCGTCTGGTCCAGAACCACATCCACCAGATCCCCAGCCTTGGCGGCGGGAACGCCCGCGCCATCCTTGATGATCGCCAAGACCTCCGCGCCGGGTGCGATCAGCTGTTCGTAGCCCACGAACGCCGTCTTCGGCAATTCGCGATAGGCCGGGCTCGCCGACTTCTGGCTCCCGCCCTTCCAACTGGCGCGCGCGCGCGCCTGCTCTTCGGCGCGGGCGGCTTCAAAACCCGCTTCGTCGAACTTCAAAGACGCGTCGCGCGCCGCGTCCACCATGAAATCGAGCGGAAGACCGAAAGTCTCGTAAAGATGGAATGCCGCTTCTCCTGGAATCAGCCCGCCTCCGTAGCCAGAACCGTCGCCAAAACCGGCGCCACTCCCCGAACCACCGCCGAATCCAGAACCATCTCCTGAGCCCGCGCCGTCTCCGGACCCTCTGCCAGAGCCAGAGCCGTCACCAAATCCAGCGCCTGAATGAGCTTCTCTGATGAGTTCATCCAGTTTCGTCATTCCGATCTTGAGCACACGGTCAAACTGCTCCTCCTCAGCCTTAACGACTTTGGCCACTCGGCTTGCCGAGTCAGCCAATTCCGGATAAGCACCCACCATCAAATCCCGAACAGCAAAGACCATCTCAAACAGAAACGGCTGTTCCTTCCCCAGCAGCCTTCCATGCCGAATCCCGCGCCGCAGAATCTTGCGCAGCACATACCCACGTCCCTCGTTCGAAGGGAGCACGCCGTCATTGATCAGGAACGTTGCCGCGCGGGCGTGGTCGGAGATGATGCGCAGGCTGGCGTTGCCGGTTAAATCCTCCTTCTTGCTGACCGGAAGATTGTTGGCGAGTTCACCGCTCGGATATCCAATCGGCCCGGTCGGAAACTCCGGCACGCCCCACCTATCCCGCATGCCCGTTACGTCACAAAGCTCCGCCGCCCGCACAATCAGCGGCGTGAACAGGTCCGTCTCAAAATTCGAAACCTTGCCTTGGAGCACGGCGGCCACGCGCTCCAGCCCCATGCCGGTGTCGATGGAGGGCTTGGGCAGCGGGGTCAGCGTATAGGTGGTTTTACCCTTGGCGTCGGTCACGGCGGAGCGGTCAAACTGCATGAAGACCAGGTTCCAGATCTCCACATAGCGCGCTTCGTCCTTGCCAAACGGCAAGTCCACGCCGGGAGTCTCGGCTGCCTCCAGGCCCATGTCGTAGAAGATCTCAGAGCACGGCCCGCACGGGCCCGTCTCGCCCATCTGCCAGAAATTGTCTTTCAGGCCGTACTGGTGAATCCGCTCTTTGGGTACGCCGGCCTCAATCCAGTACCCCTCGGCCTCGTCGTCCCGGGGCACGCCGTCCGCGCCTTCGAAGATCGTCACGTACAGCCGGTCCTTGGGTATCCCCAGCCACTCGGGGCTGGTCACCAGCTCCCAGGCAAACGCGATCGCGTCCTTCTTGAAGTAGTCGCCGAAGCTGAAGTTCCCCAGCATCTCAAAGAAGGTGTGATGCCGCCGCGTAAAGCCTACATTCTCCAGATCGTTATGCTTGCCGCCAGCGCGGACGCACTTCTGCGAGGTGGTCGCCCGCGCGTAGTCGCGCTTCTCGGCCCCCAGGAACAGGTCTTTGAACTGGTTCATCCCAGCATTGGTAAACAGCAGGGTGGGGTCATTGGCAGGCACCAGCGAGGAGGAGTGCACCCGGCGGTGCCCCTTCGTCTCAAAAAAGCGCAGAAATGTCTCGCGTATCTCGTTCCCTGTAAGGCTTTTCATGGCTCTATCAGTGTAATTGTCCGCAAGGTGTCTCTGCATCTCGCGCCGAATGCCTGCAATCAGGGTATACTCTCTGTAGGCCCACAAGGAGTGGGCGTTGCTATGGCCACTCTCAGAACCCACATCAACCTGCCCCAGGAGCTCGCGCGGGATATCGATGAGGTCGCAGGGCCGCGTGGACGCAGCGCCTTTCTGGTCGAGATTGCAGAAAAGGAAATCCGGCGCCGGAAAATGCTCGCTTTTCTGGATCGGGAGGAGCCCGCCTGGCGGGACGAGGATCATCCGGAAATCGCGGAGATCGGTACTGCGGAGTGGGTGCGCCGTCTCCGCAATGAGGCCAGCTCTCGGCTCGTCGGCCGCGATGAGAACCTCGATCCGCTATGAGCCCTGCGCCAGCAATCCTTCTTGACACGACAGTTCTGATTGACGCACTCAGAAATCGTAACCAGAGGCGCGGGTTCCTCGCGGGCCTTGTCGCCGCAGGCCAGACGCTTGCCACTTCTGCAGTCAATATCGCGGAAGTTTATGGCGGACTCCGCCCGGGTGAGGAGCAGTCTACGCGTGCGCTTCTCGCCGGCCTCGAATTGATTGCTGTCTCGCCTGCGATTGCAGAGCGTGCCGGCCAGCTCAAGGCAGCTTTTCGTCGGCAGGGGGTTACCCGCAGCATTACGGACATGATGGTCGCTGCCACCGCGCTGGAGCACGGTTTTCCTGTTGCCACAGACAACCGCAGAGATTTTCAGATTCCAGGCCTGACGCTTATTCCGCTTCCCTAACCCGCTACTCTTCCGGCGCATCCTCGTCCAGATTATCCAGCGCCGCCAGTGCCTCGCCCGGCACATCCCACTGGCGCAGAATCTTGTAGATGACCCCGGTTGAGAAGCCCGCCGTTACCAGACGCCGCATCACCCGCGCTGTTTCCTTGGGATTCTCGGGCTTGTGGATCCGTTTTCGCTCCAGGTGTTCCCGCGCCAGCGCTTCTTCATTCGTGTCGGCATAGCGCGCCTCTACAGTCTCCCGCACAATCTCCGACGACACGCCCTTCTGGCTCAGAGCCTGGCTCACCCGCCTCTGGCCCAGCTTCTCGCTCTGCTGCCGCAGCCGCGCATAGGTTTCGGCAAAGGACTGATCGTCCAGATAATGTCTCTCTTTGAGCTGTGCAATCACGGCCGCGATCACGGCTTCGCCGGCCGCGCCCTGCTCCACGCGGCCGCCCATCAGCCGCCGCAGCTCGGCCTCTGAGCGCATCTGGCGGCCCAGCGCCTTCACGGCGTAGTCGTAGAGGCCTGCTTCGTTCAGCGGCTCGGGTTTTTTCTTCGGGCGGCCAAAAGCCATAGCTCTTACTCCAACGGGACCAACAAGTGAAACCGGCGGGTCCGCCTCCAACGATAGTGCATGAAGTCCCTGTCGAGGGTGAAAATCTCGCCGGTGCCTAGCTGGTCGGCCATGGCGATGAGGCAGGCGTCGGCGAAATCGCACGGAGTGTCACGATATTTGTTGTAATAGGCGAGAACTTTTTCCACCCCGCGGGTCAATTGAAAGGGAAGATCCAATTGGCCTTCTTGAATACTGGCCAGAATTGCCTGAGGCGCGCTGGACAGCCTGCGAAGAAGATAAATTGCCTCAGTGACGACCGGCTCGCAGGTGACAAGCGGTTGATTGACCTGATCGAGTACCGCCATGCACTGCCGATGGTACGGCTCCCGCTTGTCGTATACAGAGACCAGGAAGCTGGCATCCACGAGGATGGGTAGAGACGACGGCCGGAACTTTACCAATCCCATCTGCCCTTGCCCTGTTTATCCACGCGCCATTTTTTCCCAAAGCCTTCCATGTGCTTTCTGTTCGTGGCCAAATCGGTGACGCCACTGTCAAAGCAGCCTGCGCCGATGAGCCGAGGGCGCGACCTGGTCTTGAGCTGCTCGTCGGCCTTGAGGATGGACTCACGGACCGCGTGCGACGCAGTGCAACCCTTGGCGCGCACCAATCGCTTGAGAGCCGCCTCCGACTCCTTATCCAATCGCACCTGTACCGTAGCGCCCATGTCCCCATTGTAGTACAGAAGCGACATTTGTACTACACGCTATCCCCTGTTCCCTACTGGCTACTCCCTGCCTTTCCCGTCCACTGGTCTACCCAGTCGTTGACGGTCTTCCACCACAGGCGCGAGTTCTGCGGTTTCAGCACCCAGTGGCCCTCGTCCGGGAAATAAAGCATCTTGCTCGGCACCTTCAGCAACTGCAGCGTGTCGAAGAGCTGGAAGCCCTCCGAGACGTCGAGCCGGTAATCCAACTGCCCATGGACGACCAGCGTCGGCGTCTTGAAGTGGGTTGCCGACAACATCGGAGCCCACTTGCGGAAGGGATTCTCCGCGTCCGGCTTGCCGTAATAGTCCCACGGATGCCCCTTGAACTCCCACGTGTTGAACCAGTCCTCTTCCGTCGAACCGAATGCCGACTCCGCGTTGTACATGCCGTCGTGGCTCACTATGCACTTGAACCGGTCCGTATGTCCCAGCACCCAGTTGGCCATGAACCCGCCGTAGCTGGCGCCCAAGGCGCACTCGCGATTCTTGTCGATGAACGGGTAGTGCTGCTCAGCATAGTCCAGGCCCTGCATCAGATCGGTGAAGGGCTTGCCGCCCCAGTCGCCGTTGACGCCATCCACCACCACCTGCCCGTAGCCGGTTGAGCCGCGGAAGTTGATCATTGCGACGACGTACCCGTTGGCCGCAAACAGTTCCGCGTTCCAGCGGTAGCTCCACGAGTCGCCAAAGTCCCCCTGCGGCCCGCCATGGATGAGGAACTTCAGTGGATATTTCTTTGCCGGATCGAATCCCGGCGGCCGAATCAGGAAGCCCTGGAGCCTGGTCCCGTCTTCTGCTGTGAACCAGAAGCTCTCCATTCTCTCCATGTCAAGCTGCGCAAGCAGAGCATCGTTCAGATGCGTCACTTGCACATACTGCATCGGGAGCGGCTGGCCGCCTGCCCGCACGATCGCCATGTAAGGCTTTCTAAGAGGCCCCAGATCCACCACCGACTGCGAGACACCGGCCTTGACCACCTCGCCCGGCTGCGACGCCGACATGCGCGCCGCCACCAGCGTTTCTCCGTCCGGCAAAACGTGCAGGTCGCCATACTCGCCATGCGTCTGCACGCTTCCTGCGGGATCGTCCCCCATTGCCTGCCACGCATACGTCTTGCCGTCCGCGACGCTGACCTCACTGATGGGCGCATAGCCTTCCTCCCCGGAGACAAAGTAGATTGTCTTCGCGTCCGGAGCCCAGGCAAACTCGTCCACCCAGTTATCCATCTTCGGCATCAGGTCCGTGATCGTCTTTGCTGCGCGGTCGTAAAGCACCAAACGGAACTTGTCGCTCTCGTAGCCGGGCCGATCCTGCGAGCGCCACGCGAGGTACTTCCCATCCGGCGAGTAAGCCGGCGAGAAGTCGCCCCCCAGTGACGTGCTCACCTTCACGGGTCGCGCCGCAGTGTTGGTCACGTCGAGGGTGAAGATGTCAGCGTTGGTGCTGATGGCCGGCTCGGGATCGAGGTTCTCCGTAAACGCAAGCTCCTTCGAGTCCGGCGAAAACGCAAAACCTCCACCCCCGCCTAGCGAAAACGGCGGAACATCGTGCAAATCGTTCGGCGTAAGGTCTCGCAGCGCGCCGGTCTCGACCGAAGCGATGAACAGGTGCGAACGCTTATCGCCCGTGAAGTGGTTCCAATGCCGATACAGCAGATGCGTAAAGATCTGCGCCTTTACTTTGCTCGCCGCCTGCGCCGCATCCCGATCCGCATTGCACTTCTCTCCAACTCCGCCGTCCCCAGCCGTGATTGCCGGGCAATCCGGATACACAGAAGAGGTAAAAACCACGGAGCGGCCATCCGGCGACCAGAGGGCGTTGTCGGCCTCGGTGGAAATTGACGTCAGCTTTCTCGCGTTGCTTGCCGCCCCGGTGGCCGCATCAAAATCCGCCAGCCAAATCTGCTGTCCGCCCGCGCGCCCGCTGAGGAACAGAATTCGCTTGCCATCTGGCGCAAACTGCGGTCCGCCATCGCCCGGCTCCGCGACAGCCAGCTTCTGCGGCGCTCCGCCCGCAATCGCCTGAACAAATAGCTCCGCTGTCTTGGTGTTTTGGTCGAGATCTACGGTCGTTGTGGAGTAGGCCAGCCACTTGCCATCCGGTGAAACAGCCGTCTCGCCCAGCCGCTTCATCGCCATCATGTCTTCAAACGTCATGGCGCGTCCGGCTGGGGCGGGCGGCGCACCGGTCTGGGTGCCCGTGCTTCCGGGTGCAATCACCACCGACACCAGCGAGTCCGCGCAACCGTAATAGAGGAACCAATGCTTTTTGAAGTAGACGAGCCCCTCCGTGAATGTGGTCCCTGCCGCGTACTGGCCCGTCCGCTCATAGGGCATCGCCGGCTGGACAACCGGGTGATCCGTCTGCGCCAGGAGCTTTGCCGGATTGCGCGCATCAAACAGCGCCTCGCCAGCCGCGTACGCTGAGGGGTCCAGCTTCGCATCCCCGTCCGCTGTCGCATTCTTGCCGTTGTAAATGAACACAATCCCAGCGCTGGTGAGCACCGGCGGCGGCCCGGACTCAGGAAAACTACTGTCAAAGCGGCCTTGGCGCGGCCCCAGCAGCACCACCGCATCTCCCGGCCCGTTCTCTAACGGTGTCCAATGAATCAGGTCTGTCGAAGTAGCCAGATGTATAGCTCCCTCGCCCCAATACATCCAGTATTTCCCGTCGATCTTCGCGGCGATCAGCCGGCCCTTGGCCGGATCGAGCCGCGTCACAATACCGGCCGACTTGTAATAAATCCAATCGTACTTGCCGCCATTCGAGCCAAGAAACGCCGGCCCGTACTTCGTCCAGTGTTCCAGATCTTTCGATGTCGCCACCGCCGCCTGCGCAACCTTGCGATTCCATTGCGTGTAGGTCAGCACATAGGCGCCATCTTCTGACTCGACAATGCGCGGATCTTCCACGCCGCCCGGCCACTCCCGCGCCTTCTGAGCGTCTTCAGCCGGGAAAAACACCGGTTCCGGCCGCCGCGTAAAGTGGATTCCGTCCGCGCTCTCGGCCATGCCCAGCCGCGAGGTGTGCGCGCCAATCTGCATTGCACCGGCGTCGTCTTCCGCCCGGTAGAGCACCACCACCTTGCCATCGCGCACAATCGCCGCGGGGTTAAAGGTGTGCAGCGCCTCCCAGTGGTTGGCAGTCTTCGACATCGGGTCAATAAACGTGGACTCCGGCCGCGGACGGATCACCGGATCCCCAACCGCCGGACGGGTGAATGGGCCGATTCCCCACGAGGGCGCTTCTTGCGCCTGTGTCATCGCGGCGCACACCAGCGCCATGGCCGAAACTACCGTGAGAATCAGAGATCTTCTTTGCATGGGGTTTCCTATCCGCGCCTTGGTTCCTGCCGCGTGCGCGAAGGAAAAGTTTACACCGGCGGCGAGCCGCAGGCCTTCTGGCTCTTTGAGCGAAGAGCGCTTACGCCGCTTGCAGTTCCAGGATGATGGCAGCGCCGCCCGGATCGAGGTTGATGGCCGAAGCGTGGCCATTGTTGTCGCGCAGGATGGTGGCGCAGAGGCTCAACCCCAGCCCCGCGGTTTCTCCCGCGGCCCGGGCAGGCGCAAAGGGGTCAAAGGCGCGCTCGGGTTGGAGGAAACCGGGGCCGGAGTGAGCCACCAGAATCTGGACGTGATTTGCTTCAGCTGTCGCTCCAATGCGGATGGTCCGGCCCCTGGATTGGAGTGCATCCTCGACTGTCCCCTGTTGGTCGACCGCATCCATGGCAAACTGCAGGCAATGCAACACGGCCTGACGCAACTGCTGGGCATGACACAGGACCCTGGGCAGTCCAGGCGCAATGTCGATGTGGAAGTCGATGGAGCGTTGCAGAAACTCCGAGCGATGCAGCTCTTCCAGGTCAGCCAGAAGCTCGGCCACTGAGACGGCGGCGAGCGGGTCGCCCTTGGATTGGGCAAATCGGGTGAGGCTCTCCAACGTAGAGCGCATGCGGCGAGCCTCGGCGAGAATCGCCTCGACACCGCGGCGTTCGTGGGAGTCCAGGTTGGGGTTTTCTTCCAGCAGCGAAGCGTAACCCAGGACGACGGTGAGCGGGTTGTTCAACTGCTGCGAAACATTGCCCGCCAACTGTCCCAGCCCGGCAAGGTTCTCTGAATCGATGAGCTTCTCAAGCATGATGGTCTGGCTGCGCACCGACTGGAGGCGGGCCGCGAGCATCTCGATGGGCAGCAGGTCGTCGGCGCGGAGCGGCTCCTGGGGCTGACGCATTCCGGCCAGCAGGAGCGCGCCTTCAGTGGCTGAGCGTCCGGTCATCGGGACGGCCAGGGCGCGAGCAAATCCCAATCGCTTGAGGTCGTCCCCTGGAACCAGCCAGGGCTCCAGGTCGAGCAGCAGCGTCTGGCTGCGCTCGACGGCGCGGGGTGCGGTGCCGGGCGCCAGAAAGCCTTCGCCGGGAAGCCGTGCTGCGAGTGCATCGAGGGCGGAAACGGTGGCGGCCCCGAGGCCGGCTGCTCCGGCCACGCGGAAGCGGCCGGAATCGCGCAGCAGCAGGGCGGCCTGGGCAAACCGGCTGTGCCTGGCTACGGTCTGGCAAATTTCCCCTGCCTGGCGATCAAAATCCTCCACCCGGCGGCGGGAGAGAATAAGGTTCGAATAGGCCTCCAGTTCCAAACGGGCTCTGCGTTCGCGCTCCTGGGCGGCTTTGTTGATGGCCAGTTGGTCTTCAAGCGCAAGCAGGATCATGCCCAGCGCCGCTACCACCTTGCCCATGACGATGATCCGGGCCAGGTTGAGGTCAAGGACGGGATGGAGGCTGAGCGCCGGAAGCAATTCCACCGTGGTAAGCGACCAAGCCACAAAACCCAACACGCTCAGGAATACGCCAGGGGAGAAGCGCCGGAAGACGTAAACCAGCAACAAGGCGGTCATCAAATGGTTGGCGCACTCGACCAGCGTCAGCGGCGGGGCGGCTCCGAAGGAAAGGCAGATCCAGAGAGCCAGGCTGCCCAGAACGGCGCAGAAACCTGCGCCCAGCCAGGACGGCATGCTGCCCTTGGCGACTCCCCAGAAGCAGCCTGCGACGAGGGAGATCACTCCGAGTGCGGGAAATACCAGATACAAGGGACCGGTTGGCTGAATCCCGTGGAAGACGCCTTGCAGGAGGAAAGCATAGGCAACCAGCGGAA
>Ga0302320_10001384_pt1 | contig 58296 bp, 57 predicted proteins | sample Bog_T0_3_FD_202130 | JGI IMG/M metagenome (GOLD analysis project Ga0302320, IMG submission 202130) | Peat permafrost microbial communities from Stordalen Mire near Abisko, Sweden - Bog_T0_3 | ecosystem: Environmental > Terrestrial > Soil > Wetlands > Peat | place: Sweden: Abisko, Stordalen Mire... | reverse complement strand
TTTCCAGCGCGAATGAAGTGGCCTGCCGCACCCGGCGCAGGATCGCCGGGATGGCGGGCACCACTTCGCGCAAACCTATCACCGCCATGGTATCCAGCGGGAACAGGCTTTTGAGGCCTTCACGTTCCATTGCCTGCCCGCCCACGCCGGTGATGCTCACCGTGTCGCCGGTCAGGTCACGAATGGCCGCCATCAGTTGCGCGCCAAGCTGGTCACCCGATGGCTCGCCGCAGATCAACATAAGGCTTTTCACAGCCGGACGCCGATGACGAACAGGCCGAGCTTGTCGGCCTCGGCCGCGACTTCGCCCTTGCCAAGGATCAGGCAGGCGCCCGCTTCCAGCGCAATACCGGCCAAGCCGACGGCATGAACGCACCGCACCGTCTCCACGCCGATCACCGGCAGGTCGGTCTTGCGGTCTTGGGTGGCCTTCAACGCCTTTGCCAAGACGCCGCGTTTGCGCGAAGGGGTGCCATGCAGATTTTTCCGCAAGGTGCCGACCCGGGCGATCATGGCATCGGTACCCTCGGCCGCCTCGACACAAAGCGGCAGCCCGTCACAGACGATGGCCGCCTGCCCCACATCCAGCGTCCCCAGAGCACGGATGATGGCAAAGGCGCGGGCAATATCGTCCTGCTGGTCGGCATTGGGCTTCAATTTCCCCAGCGCGCCTTCCGCGATCACCAATCCCGGCGCTGCTTCCACCGCACTCAAAACGGAAAAACCTTCACGGGTGAAAAAATCCGAGGTCACTTTCAGCATGGCGTCATCGCCTTTCCGGGCCGCTGCCACCAGCGAAGGCAGGATCATCAGGCCTTTGGGGTCGAATTTGATCTCCGACAGGGTGGGGCGATCCACCCGCCCCACGAGCACGACTTCTTTGGCGCCCGCCGCCGAGAGCAGCCGCACCGACAGGCCCCATTCGCCGAGTGTCATCCAGTCATGGGGAAATTCCGCCAGCCAGCCCTCATCGGTGCTGCCCTTGACCGCCAGAATATGCACCTTGCGACCTGCGTCCCGGGCGCTCTGGGCGATGGCGCGGGGCAACTCACCGCCGCCCGCGATAATTCCCAGAACGTGACTCATGGTCGTGCCGCCGATCGGCTGCGCGGACGCAGCGCCTGGCGGTCGCCCCGCATCATTCGCTTTCACTGCGGCGGCGCGCCAGGCAGAGCGGCTGCTTGGCGTCGGCCAGGATGAAATCCGCGATCTCGCCCACTTCCGCCACCTCGGGCCAGCGGATTTTTGCTTCCCGGGCGCGCAGTGCGATGGTTCCGCCCGTGCCATGGAAAATCGCGCGAAAGGCGCCGCGCAGGGCGTTTACGGCATCGCGCGTCAGCCCGCGCCGCTTCAGTCCGATCAAATTCAGCCCCGCAAGTTCGGCGTGATCGCCGAATGCCATGGCATAGGGAATGACATCACGGTTGACGCCGGTGAGCCCACCCACCATGGCGCCGCTGCCGACGCGGCAAAATTGCTGCACCGCCGACAAGCCGCCGAAAATCACCCGGTTGCCGATCTGCGAATGGCCGCCCAGCGCCACCGAATTGGCGAAGGTGACGTCATCGCCGACATGGCAGTCATGCCCGACATGGGAATTGGCCATGAAATAGCCGCGCGCACCCACCTTGGTGACGCCACCGCCCTTGCGGCTGCCCACATTCATCGACACCATTTCCCGGAGCACGCAATCGGCGCCGATTTCCAGGCGCCCGTCGGCGAAATCATTGCCGCGAATCTGGCCTTCGCCGCCCAGCGCCGCATGCGGATGTACCACGGTGCGCGCCCCGATACTGGTGACGCCGGCAATGGTTACATGCGACAACAGCCGTACCCCTTCCTCCAGCCTGGCGCGGCCGCCGATGTGACAGAATGGCCCGATCTCGACGCCAGCGCCCAGGGCGGCGCCGTCTTCAACCAGCGCGGTGGGATGAATCTTCGCCATGGCGTCAGCTTTCTTCCATGCTGTCATGGATCATGGCGCTGAATTCCGCCTCGGCGCAGAGCGTGTCCTCGGTAAAGGCCTTGCCCTCAAACCGCCAGACGGGACCCCGGCGCCTGAGCGCCCTGACCGGCATGCGCAGCAAATCACCCGGTGTCACCGGCTTGCGGAAACGCGCCTTTTCGATGGTCATGAAATAGACGATACGCTTGTCGCGGGAAAATCCCGTCGAATGGACCACCAGCGCGCCTGCCGTCTGAGCCATGGCTTCGACGATCAGCACCCCTGGCATAACCGCATATTCGGGAAAGTGGCCCATGAAGTGCGGCTCATTGACCGACACGCCTTTCCAGCCGGTGGCGCTTTCATGCGGCACAATGTCGGTCAGCCGCTCGACAAACAGGAACGGGGCGCGATGCGGCAGCAATTTCTTGATCTGCTCGACATCCAGGACAGCAGTGCTGGAAACATCACCCATTATCGTCCTTGCGGCGGCGGAATTTGCCTTGCGCCAACCCGCTCAGGGCATGAATCTCCCGCAGCCATTCTCTTACAGGTTTCGCCGGAACGCCGCCATAATCCTGTCCACCGGGAATATTCTGACCCGATATCAGGGCGGTGCGCGCCGCCAACCGGGCACCGCTACCGATATGGACATGGTCGGCGACCCCGACCTGGCCGCCCAGCACCGCGAAATCCTCGATCACCGAGCTTCCCGCGACGCCGACCTGGCTGACCAGCACGCAGTGCCGGCCGATATGCACATTGTGGCCCACCTGGACAAGATTATCGAGCTTGCTGCCCTCGCCGATCACCGTATCGCCAAGGCCGCCGCGGTCAATCGCGGTGCCCGAGCCGATCTCAACCCCGTCCTGGATGATGACGCGGCCGAGCTGCGGAATCTTGGCATGGCCCTCTTGCGATGACGCCAGGCCAAATCCCGGCTGGCCGATCTGTGCCCCCGGCAGGATGGTCACCCGGTCACCGATATAGGAATGGCTGATTGTGACGTTGCTGCCGATCTCGCAATTTTGACCGATCGCCACCCCGGGCGCGATCACGGCATTGGCGCCGATCCTGGTGCCGTTGCCGATCTCAGCACCCGGACCGATCACCACGCCAGGCCCCAGCACCAGATCCTCGCCCAGCTTCGCATCGGGAGCGATGGCGCTTTCGTGCGGCCATACCGCCAGCGAAGCCCCGGGGTAAAACAGCGATGCGATGGCGGCAAACACATGATTGACCGAGGCACAGGACAGCAGCGTCATACCGGCCGGCGCGGCGACCGTCTCGCCCTTGGCCGGAACCAGGCAAAAACCCGCGCCGGAACGGGTGAAGGACTCCATGGCGGCGCGTGCGCCGGTAAAAAAACTGAGATGTCCCGGGCCGGCACCGTCCAGGCTGGCAAGATCGAAAATCTTCGCCGCGCCGGAAGCTGTCGCCGGAACGGCGATATCCGCTTTCGTGCAAATCTCGGCCAGCGTGAAAGGACCGCGATTGTCGTAAAAGCGGGGATCGGCCATCCGCGCGCCCTTTAACGGCTGGGAGCCGGCGGCGGCCCGGACTGCGGCGACGCCATATTCACCTTGAGCGAAGAAATTTTCTGGTTGAGTTGTTCAATTGCCGCCTGGGTGATGTCGAAGGCCGCGCTGTTGGCGAAAACCACGGCGCTCTTGTCCAGAATCAGGTTGGCGCCGCGCTGCTGCATCAAGCTGTTCAAGATGGGTTCCAGCACGCCGGCAACCGTGCGCTGGGCCTCGTCAAGGCCGCCCTGAATCTGCGCTTCCTTGCGCTGGGCGTTGATCTGCAGCGCCTGTTCCTTGGCCTGGAAAGCGTCGATCTTTTTCTGCTTGGCGTCAGGCGCCAGAATGGCGACCTGCTGCTGCAGCGCCTGGCCTTCCGCCTGCAGCGCCCGGCTCTGCGCCGTCATGTCGGCCTTGGCCTGGTTGGCATAACCCTGCACCTGGCGGGCAATGTCCTGGCCCACTTTGGAGAATTGCAGGATCTGGCCGCGATTGATCACCAGGATCTTGGGCGCCGGCAGGGCGGGCGGCGGCGCGGGAGGCGCCGCCAGCGCGGGCAAAGCGGTGAAAGCGAGGAAGGCGATTGCGAGAAGGGCGGGTTTTTTCAGCATTTTAGAATCCTGTTGCGGTCGAGAAGTGGAGTATTTGCGGACGATCATATTTGGCTTTGACATAGGGCACCGCCAGATCGATCTGAATCGGGCCGAACGGCGAACGCCACTGGAAGCTGACGCCGGCGGAGGCACGGAAAGCCAGATTGTCCTTGTCGCAGGTGCCCTGGCCAGCGGCGGTGTTGGGAGTGCAGGCGCGGATAACATTGTCCAACCGGCCGAGCGTGCCGAAATCGGTGAACAGCCCCAGCGAGACACCATAGCTTTGGGGCACGATGGTGGGCAGCCGCGCCGCCAGCGTGCCGATGGCATAAACATTGCCGCCCAGCGCGCCCTGGTCCACCGGCGCGTCAATGTCGCGCGGGCCGATGCCGGCCAGCTTGAAGCCGCGGAAGGTGTCACCGCCCTCAAAGAAACGCTGGTTGATGGGGACATTGGCGCCGCCATAACCGGTGATATAGCCGGAATTCACCGTCAGCGAGCTGACGACATTATCACCGAACATCGACTGGTAGCCCGCGAACGACGCCTGGGTCTTGACGAATTTCAAATTGCCGCCGAACCCCGCAAAGCCCTGGGAGAAAGAGGCCGACACGCCCTTGGTAGGTTTGCGGGCATCGTCAAGCGTGTTGTAGGCATAGGTATAACCGAAGATCGAACCATAGGTGCTGCCCGCCGCCAGCAGAATTTCCAGCGGCGCGTTGCCGAACGGCAGCACTTGCGCGATCTCATACGTGTAGTTGAGGCCGACAAAGGAATATTCCGAGATCGGGAAATTCAGCGACACGGTACCGCCGGTATTGTCGCTTCGATAGGTGGCCTGCTGGTAATCGGTCTGTGCCTTGAACAGCTGAATGCCGGCGGCCAGCGGCCGGTCCAGGAAGTACGGCTCGGTGAATGCGGCGGTATATTCCTTGGTGATTTGGGAAATCGTCACCGATGCCTTGAGGAACTGGCCGCGGCCGAACAAATTCTGTTCGGTATAACTGAACTCGCCGACCAGGTTGCTTTGCGAGGAATAGCCAAGGCCGAGCTGCAGCGAGCCGGTGGATTGTTCCGTCACCGCGACCGTGACATCGGTGCGGTCAGGTTGGGTCCCCGCCGTGTTCTTGATGTCCACATCCTTGAAGAAGCCCAGCGAGCGGATGCGGGTGCGGGAGCGGTCCACCAGCACGCGATTGAAGGCGTCACCCTCCACAAGGCGGAATTCCCGGCGGATCACCTTGTCGAGGGTGCGGGTGTTGCCGGTAATGTCGATCCGCTCGATATAGACGCGCGGCCCCTGAACGATATCAAAGGTCAGGTCGATGGTCTGATGCGCGCGGTCGCGGCCAATGCGCGGATGCACCTCGGCAAAGGCATAGCCTTTGGTGCCGGCGGCGTTGGTCAGCGCGTCAATCGCCTTCTGCACCAGATCGCCGTCATAAACATCGCCGGTGTTGACCTCCACCAGCGGGCGAAGGTCGGCCTCGGTCAATTCCTTGATCTTGGAATTGATCGTCACCTTTCCGAAATTGTATTTCGGCCCTTCATCCACCGTGAAAGTGACATAGAAATCCTCACGGTTGGGGGCAAGCTGCGCCACGGCGCTGACCACCTTGAAATCGGCATAGCCGTGATTGACATAGAAGCGGCGCAGCTGTTCGCGATCAAAGGACAGCCGGTCGGGATCGTAATTGTCATTGCTGGCAAGAAATTTGTACCAGGCGCTTTCCTCGGTGGCGATCTGACCCTTCAGGGTATTGGAATCGAAGACCTTGTTGCCGACGAAATTGATGCGGGCGATGCCGGTTGTGGCGCCTTCATGGATCGAGAAGATCAGATCGACGCGGTTCTGCGGCCGCTGGATGATTTGCGGATCCACCCGGGCGGCGAATTTTCCGTCGCGGCGATAGATTTCGATGATGCGCTGGACATCCTGCTGCACCTTGGCACGGGTGAAGACGGCGCGCGGCTTGATCTCGACTTCCTTGGTCAGATCCTTGTCGGAAACCTTGCTGTTTCCCTCGAACACCACCTGGTTGATGATGGGATTCTCCACCACGCGGATGGTCAGCGTCGCCGTAGCGGGATCAAAATTGACTTTCACGTCCGAGAACAGGCCGGTGGCATAAAGCGTCTTCAGCGCCTGGTCGATCTGGGCGGGATCATAGGGATCACCTTCCCGCAAGGCGACATAGGTTAGAACCGTGGCCTGTTCGACGCGCTGCGTACCGCTGACGGTAATGTGCTGGACGGTGCGCTGGGCCACAGGGGCGGCCTGAGGGGCCGGTGCCGCCGCAGGATTGGCGGCGGCCGCGGCAGCCGCAGCATTGTTGCCCTCCGCCGGGGTGCGCAGCTGCGCTTCGGCCGGGGCAGCAAACAGCATCAGGGCCAGCGACGCGGAACTGGCGCGCAGCAGCCCTTTGGTGAAGGCGCGCTGGGGATGGACAAAATTCCGCATTCCGCCGTCCGGCACTCATCTTTCGGGGCGCGCCAAAAGGCTCGCCCAAGTTTCAGAAAAGATTCAGCCGAACCAGGTCGTTCCAGGTGGTCAGGAGCATCAACCCCAGCACCAGCACCAGCCCAAGGCGAAATCCGACGTCCTGGGCCCGCTCACCGAGCGGCCGTCCCAAAACAGCTTCGCATGCATAGTACAGAAGATGCCCGCCGTCGAGCAGTGGAATCGGAAAAAGGTTGGCCAGACCGATGCTTACGGAAAGTACAGCCGCAAGATTGAGGAGCGCCAGAAAGCCGTACACGGCAACCTGGCGGGTCATCTTGGCGATCCCCAACGGTCCGCGGAACTGGTCGGCGCTGGCATAGCCCCGCACCATCTGGGCGATGCCCTGGACGGTGGTCCTGGCGATGTCCCAGCTGGTGCCGCAGGCCGCCAGCAGCGCCCCTCCGGGGCCATAGGTGACGTGCGTGACGGCGGCCGTGGGAGACGGATGCACCCCGATGACCACCGAACTGCTGAGTTCGCCCAGGGCATCGCGAATTTTCATGGTGCGCGGCGTCACCCACAAGGTGAGCGGCTGGCCGCCTCGCACCAGATCAAGTTTCAGGGTCCTGCCGCCGCTGACCGAAATGATCTCGGGCAATTGCTCGAAATCGCTGATCGCGGCGCCGTCAACTGCGGCGACACGGTCGCCGGCATGAATGCCGGCCGCTTCGGCAGCGCTGCCCTTGACCACATCGCCGATCACCGGCGCCAGCACGATATGACCATTGTGCAGATTGAGGCCGGTAAACAGCACGATGGCGAGCAGGAAATTGGCGAAAGGCCCGGCGGCGGCGACCAGGGCGCGCTGCCAGAGCGGTTTGAAGAACAGCACGCGCTCGCGGTCTGCGGCGGACATGGTTTGCGCCGCCTTGGCGTCGGGCATGCTGGCGGCATTGGCGTCGCCGGAAAATTTCACATAACCGCCTACCGGGATCCAGGACAATTTCCAGCGGGTGCCGGAGCGATCGTTGAATCCGACAATCTCCTTGCCGAACCCGATGGAAAAGACATCCACCTTGACGCCGCAGGCGCGCGCCATCAGGAAATGGCCCAACTCATGGAAGAACACTACCAAGGTGATAACAAACAGAAAGGCTGGCAGGCCCAGCGGCGTCCAGGTGATGAGGTTTTGTAGCGCTTGCATGTTTTTTCCTTAAACCCCAACCTTTATGCAGGTCTCGGGCGATGCCCTTCGGGGCGCCCTCGCCCGCAGACTCCCTTGGCAGGTCTCCGGCCACGCGCTTCGCGCGCCGTCGCCCTGCAGATTCCAATTACATTCTGTCGCCGCTGTCGTCCAAAATTGTGACGAGATGCCTTGTTTCGTGACGTCAACCATCAGACACCAACCCTTTGGCAAATTTCTTCCGCCAAGACTCTGGCCCGGGCATCGGTTCCCAAGACCGTATCCAGATCGCCCGCCACGCCATTGCTGCCTTGGGCGGCATCGGCATCCAGGGTCTCACCGACGACACGCGAAATATCCAGAAAGCCGATGCGGCGGTCGAGGAATGCCTGCACCGCGATCTCATTGGCGGCATTCAGGATGGTGGGCGCCAGGCCGCCTGAGCGCATCGAGTCAATCGCCAGATTCAGGGCCGGAAACCGGTCGTGCGCGGGCTTGTGGAAGGCCAGTTGTCCCAGCGCCGCCAAATCGAGCCGCCGTGCCGGCGAGGCGATGCGGCGCGGCCAGCCCAGGGCATGGGCGATGGGCGTGCGCATATCCGGCGCCGACAAATGCGCCATGGTGGTGCCATCGCTGTAACTGACCAGGCAATGGACGATGGATTGGGGGTGCACCAGTACCGCCAGTTTTTCCGGCGGCAGGGCGAAGAGAAAATGCGCCTCAATCAACTCCAGCCCCTTGTTCATCAAGGTGGCGCTGTCGAGCGAGATTTTACGCCCCATCGCCCAGTTGGGATGGGCCACCGCCTGCTCCACCGTGGCGCCACGCATTTTTTCCAGCGGCCATTCGCGGAACGGCCCGCCCGAGGCGGTGATGGTGCAAAGCTCGACGTCGCTGGCATCGCCCGAGCCCAGCACCTGGAAAATGGCGTTGTGCTCGGAATCGACGGGAATGACATGGGCGCCGGACTTGACGAGCGCGTCATGGAACACCTTGCCTGCCGCCACCACGCATTCCTTGTTGGCCAGCGCCACGATGACGCCGCGGCGGATCGCGGCCAGCGCCGGCTCGATTGCCGCCGCCCCCATGATTGCGATCATCACAAAGTCTGAAGGCATCTCGGCCGCCGCCATCACCGCGGCGCGTCCGGCACCCACTTCGATGCCGGTGCCGCTGAGACCGGTCTTCAGCGCCTCATAAAGCCTTTCGTCGCCGATCACGGCGCGCTGGGGTATGAAGGCCTTGGCCTGCTCGATCAGCTTTTCGACATTGCCGCCCGCGGTCAGCGCCAGGATGGGAAAGGCATGCGCGCCATATTGGGTGCGGGCATGGGCAATCACATCCAGCGTATTGACGCCGATGGAGCCCGTGGACCCGAGCACGGTAACGCCGCGCCCCAATACGTTCTCCAGCCCGGGCATGTCGGCAAACAGGCGGGTGGTTGCGATGGGGGTCATGGATGCACCCCGAACAGCGGATTGAGATGCGCCACCAGCGTCAACAGCGCCAGCAGGGGCGCGGCGGCCAGGGTGGAATCAATGCGGTCCAGCACGCCGCCATGGCCGGGAATGGCGTTGCCGGAATCCTTGAGCCCAAAATGACGCTTGACGAAGGATTCAAACAGGTCGCCGCTATGGGCGGCAAAGCTGAACAGGAAGGCGAATGGCGGCGCCCACAAGGCCCAATGGCCCAGCAGAAGATCGATGTAGAGGCCATAGACAAGCGCCGCGCAGATGCTGCCGCCGAGGGTACCGGCCCAGGTCTTGCCCGGCGAAATCCTGGGCGCGATGCGCGGCCCGCCGATCAGATTGCCGAACACCAAGGCGCCAGTATCGGTGGCCCAGACGATCAGCAGCATGCCGATGACAATCTGCGCCCCATGCGGCTGGGACGAGAGCGCCACCAGCGAAAGCGCGGGCACTGCCAGATAGGGCACGCCGGCGGCCTGCCACAGGGGATGTTTGTGTTGTTGCAGCGCCAAGAGGTAAGACGCTGCCGCGCCCAGCAACACAGCGATCAACCCAGCCCAAAAATGACCGCTGGTGAGAAGCACGGCTTCGGCAACCGCCACGGTTGCCGCCGTCAGCGCCGCCGCAGCGCGGTAATTCGTGCCGGCGCTGACGCAGCGGTGCCATTCCAGCGCCGCCAGAACAAAAGCCAGCGCGATCAGGATGGCGAAATCCCGCGGCCCGACAAAGACCACCGCGATGGTGATGCCGGCCAACAGCAGGCCGAACAGCGGCCTGGTGATCCAGTCGATGTTGAAGCGGATGGCGCGAAAGCCCGGCGCGTGCCCCTGGGATGGCTGCTGCACGCTCACGCCACGGCTTCCGAATGGACGGCGCCGAAGCGGCGGTCGCGGGCGGCAAAGCTTTCAATCGCCTTCTCCAGCGCGCCCTTTCCGAAATCGGGCCACAGCGTGTCGACAAACAACAGCTCGGCATAGGCCGACTGCCAGAGCAGGAAATTGGACAGCCGGTGTTCGCCCGAGGTGCGGATCACCAGGTCGGGCTCCGGCAGGGCGTTGGTGAACAAGCGTGTCGCGAACAGCTCCGGCGTGATGGTTTCGGGATCCAGCCGCCCTTCGGCGGCGGCGCGCGCCAGTTCGCGCGTGGCGGCGACGATCTCTTCCTGGCCGCCATAGTCGAAGGCGAAGGTGAGGTTCATGCCAGTGTTGTGGGCGGTGCGGCTTTCGGAATCCAGGATCATCTGCTGAATGTCGCCCGCCACCCGCCCGCGATGGCCGATGGTCCGCATACGGACATTGCGCGCCACCAGTTCGTCCATGTCGCTGCGGAAATAGGCACGGAACAGCCCCATCAAGGCGCCCACTTCGGTCTTGGGCCGCTTCCAGTTTTCGGATGAGAAGGCGAACAAGGTGAGATTTTCCAACCCCATGTCGCAGGCGGCGCGCACCGTTTCGCGCACCGCGCCCATGCCGGCATAATGGCCCGCTTCGCGCGGAAGATGCCGCTTCTTAGCCCAACGGCCATTGCCATCCATGATGATGGCGACATGCTTGGGCAGATGGGAGGGTTGCTGGCTCAACTGTTTCAAACCTGCATGATTTCCTGCTCCTTGGACTGGAGCGCGGTATCGATGTCCTTGATGTGCTGGTCGGTGAGCTTTTGCAGCTCCTCGCCCTTGCTGTGATGTTCGTCTTCGCTGATCTTGTGGTCTTTTTCGAGGCGCTTGAGCAGGTCCATGCCATCGCGGCGGACATTGCGCACCGCAATGCGGGCGGCTTCGGCGTATTTGGAAGCCAGCTTGGAAAGTTCCTTGCGCCGCTCCTGGTTCAGTTCCGGCAGCGGGATGCGCAGCAGCTGGCCGTCCATCTGGGGATTGAGACCAAGCCCCGCGTCGCGGATCGCCTTGTCCACCGCCTTGGCCAGGCCCTTGTCCCATACCTGTACCGTGATCAAGCGGGATTCGGGCGTGGAGATGGTGCCGACCTGGTTGATCGGCACCGTGTTGCCATAGGCTTCCACCTGCACCGGGTCGAGCAAAGCCGGCGAGGCGCGGCCGGTGCGAAGGCCCGAGAACTCACCCTTAAGGGTGGTCACCGCCCCGACCATGCGCCGGTTTGTCTCATCCTTGCTGTAAGCGTCCGCCATTTCGATCTTATTTCCTGTTTTGCCCCGCCAAGCCTAGCGCAAACTGGGATCAAACCTAACGGGGTGTGAGGCTCACTTTTCCGAGATTATGGTAGCCCGGCCTTTGCCCGCCAGAACCTGGGTTAGCGCCCCCTTGTCGTGCAGGGAAAAAACCAGGATCGGAATGCCATTTTCCCGCGACAGCGAGATCGCCGACGCATCCATCACCTGAAGATTTCGCGTCAACACCTCGTGATAACTAAGAGAATCATAACGCACGGCGTCGGCGACGTTCCTGGGATCGGCGCTGTAGACGCCGTCTACATTGGTAGCCTTGAGCATGGCGTCGCACGTCATTTCGGCGGCCCTGAGGGCTGCGGCGGTATCGGTGGTGAAAAAGGGGTTGCCGGTGCCGGCGGCGAAAATCACCACCCGTCCCTTCTCCATATGCCGAATCGCCCGGCGCCGGACATAGGGCTCGCAGACCGTGCTCATGGGGATGGCGGACTGGACCCGAGAGGGCAACCCGGTGCGTTCCAGCGCCGCCTGCATCGCCAGGGCGTTCATCACCGTGGCCAGCATGCCCATATAGTCGGCGGTGGCCCGGTCAATGCCCTTGGCGGCGCCTGCCAGACCGCGGAAGATATTGCCGCCGCCGATCACCATGCAGATCTGGCTGCCGGCATCGGCCGCTTCTTTCACATCGCCGGCGATGCGGTCCACGGTGGCGACGTCAATGCCGAAGCCGCCCTCGCCCATCAACGCCTCGCCCGAGACCTTGAGCAGAACCCGGCGGTATTTCGGCGCTGTCGGCATCTCGCCCGTCCTGTTGGTTATGGAGCATCGGCCAGGAAAAGTGTGCAGCGGTTTTCCGCTCGCCGTGCGACCAAAATTAGCGTCCGCCTGCCATTTGCGCGACTTCGTCGGCGAAATCGCTTTCGACCTTCTCGATGCCCTCGCCCACCTGGAAGCGGACAAAGCCCTCGATCGTGATCAGCGCGCCAAGGTCCTTGGATGCCTTTTCCAGCACCTTGCCGACCGGGGTTTCGCCGTCGATCACAAAAGTCTGGGACAGAAGCACCGTCTCTTCGTAGAATTTGCGCATCCGCCCTTCCATCATTTTTTCGATCACGGCCTCGGGCTTGCCGGACTGGCGGGCGATTTCGGTCTGCACCGCGCGCTCGCGGTCCACGACGTCCTTGCTCAGATGCTCGGACGAGATCGCCAGCGGCGCGGCGGCCGCAACATGCATGGCGATCTGCTTGGCCAAAGCGGCCAGCTTGTCCTTGTCGGCGGTAGATTTCAGCGCCACCAGCACGCCGATCTTGCCCAGCTCAGGCGAGGGCGCGTTATGGACATAGGCCGCCACGGCGCCGGGATTGACCGCTAGCGCGATGGTGCGGCGGACCGACATGTTTTCGCCGATCTTGGCGACCATTTCGGTCAAAGTCTGCTGCACGGTGGAAGCGCCATGCCTGGCGGCCAGCAGCTTTTCCAGGTCGCCGCTTTCCGCCAGCGCGATGGCGGCGGCGCTTTTGACAAAGCTCTTGAATTCCTCGTTGCGCGCGACGAAATCGGTTTCCGCATTCACTTCCACCAAGGCCCCGGCATTGCCCGACACGGCAACGCCCACCAGGCCTTCGGCGGCAACACGACCAGCCTTCTTGCCGGCCTTGGAAATGCCTTTCTTGCGCAGCCAGTCGATCGCCGCTTCCATGTCGCCGCCGGTTTCGGTCAGCGCATACTTGCAATCCATCATGCCCGCGCCGGTCTTGTCGCGCAGGTCTTTCACCAGTCCGGCGGTGATATTGGTCATGGGAGTCTCCACAGTTGAGATATCCGCCCGCGCGGATTGATACGCGCGGGCGACATTTCAGAATTTAAGCGGGGACGGCAACCGGTTCGGCATGAGACGAGGTATCCTCGATCTCAACCGCCGCGCCGATATCGACACCCGCTTCGACCTGATTCTGGCCCAACCCGTCAATGATGGCGCGGGCGGCCAGGTCGCAATAAAGCGCAAGCGCCCGGGCCGCATCGTCATTGCCCGGAATCGGATAGGCGATGCCGTCGGGATCGCAGTTGGAATCCAGAATCGCGGTCACCGGGATGCCCAGCTTCTTGGCTTCGGCAATGGCGATGGCTTCCTTGTTGGTATCGATCACGAACAGCATGTTGGGCAAGCCGCCCATTTCCTTGATGCCGCCCAGCGAGCGTTCCAGCTTGTCCTGTTCGCGCAGCAGGCCCAGCAATTCCTTTTTGGTCAGGCCGGACTCGCCGGCGCTCGTCAGCGTCTCTTCAATCGTGCGCAGGCGCTTGATCGAATGGCTGATGGTCTGCCAGTTGGTCAGGGTGCCGCCCAGCCAGCGATGGTTCACATAATACTGAGCGCAGCGCTTGGCCGCCGCGGCGATCGGCTCCGAGGCCTGGCGCTTGGTGCCGACGAACAGGATGCGTCCGCCGCCGGCCGCGACTTCGCGCAAGGCCACCAGCGCCTGGTGCAGCAGCGGCACGGTCTGGGTGAGGTCGAGAATATGGATGTCGTTGCGCGTGCCATAGATGTAGGACGCCATTTTCGGATTCCAGCGCTGGGTACGATGGCCGAAATGCGCGCCGGACTCCAAAAGCTGGCGCATGGAAAATTCTGGCAATGCCATGGATTCAGTCTCCTTTACCGGTTGGCCAGACGCATGGGTTAGCCTTTTTAGGGGGCACCGGACGGGGACGGCAGAACACCTGCCGAAACCCACCCATGCGTGCGAGATGCCGGGCTTATAGGACCAGGCACCCCCCAAATCAAGCGCCAATGCCTGGCGGCCATGCGGGTTTAGCGCCTGTTGCCAAGGGCTTAGCGGTGATATGAGGAACTCATGACCGCAAAAAGCCCCATCCGCCCTCAGATTCAGGCCCTGGAACTGTCCGGCATCATGAAGATCGCCGCCCTGGGGCTGGGCAATCCCGATGTCCTGCCTTTGTGGTTCGGGGAGACCGACCTGGTCACCCCAAAATTCATCCGCGACGCGGCGACGGCGGCGCTGGAGGACGGCAAGACCTTTTATACTTTCGCCCGCGGCATCCTGCCCTTGCGCGAAGCATTGGCCGCTTTTCACAAGCGCACGTCCGGCGCCGACATCGCGGTGGACCGCATCACCGTGCCGGGCGCGGCGATGCTGGCGGTGACCTCGGCGCTGCAATGCGTGGTGGAGACGGGCGACAATATCGTCATCGTCTCGCCGATCTGGCCCAACATCTTCCAGGCCGCCAAGATCGCCGGCGCCACGCCCCAGCTGGTGCGGCTGGATGAAGACTGGGCATCAGGCAAATGGAAACTCGACCTGCAGAAACTGTTCGACGCCTGTGACACCCGCACCAAGGCCTTCTTCATCGCCTCGCCCGGCAATCCCACCGGCTGGATGCTAACCCGGGAAGAACAAAAACAGATATTGGATTTCGCGCGCGCGCGCGGCATCGCCATCATCAGCGACGAAGTCTATGGCACCCTGGTCTATGACGGCACGGCGCATGCGCCGTCTTTCCTCTCCCTCGCCACACCCGATGACGCGGTGTTCGTGATCGGCAGCTTCTCCAAGCCCTGGGCGATGACCGGCTGGCGCATCGGCTGGCTGGTGCATCCCCTTTCGCTTGCCACGGCGATGGGCGTCATTGCCCAGGCCAACAACACTGGCTCATCGCATTTCCCGCAATATGGCGCGCTGGCGGCGTTGTCGCCCGACGGCGAAAAATTCCGCGGCGAATTGCTGGCCCGCTGCGCCAAGGGCCGCGACATCGTGGAGGCGTTCATCCAGGGCCAGAACCGCATCCGCTGGATGAAACCGGACGGCGCCTTTTACGGCTTCCTGCATGTCGAGGGGCTGAAGGACAGCCTGGAATTCGCCAAGCAGATGGTGCGGACGGAAAAAGTCGGCGTCTCGCCCGGCTGGGCCTTTTCGCTGGGCGACCCGCGCGATGAATCGTACCTTCGCATTTGCTTCGCCCAGGACCCGGTCAAGCTGGCCGAAGGTATGAACCGCATCGCGCAAGCGGTGGAGAGAATCTAGACCGCCTCTACCGACACCACACCGGGAATCGCCGCGATCACATTGCGCAGGCTGGCCGTCACCGCCAAGCGCTTGTTCAGTGCAATCTCCACTTCCTCGCCCGGGCCGCCGGGGACGATGAAGCTCACCAGCCCCTTGCCCGAGCCCTGCAACTGCGCCGCCACGGCGCTGAGGGGGGCGGCAGATTCCAGGCGCACCACCATGCCCTCGCCTGCATTGGCCGCCGCCTGGTCAAGATCGGTGATCGAGACGGCGCGCAATTTCAGCTCATCGCCGTCCCAGTCGGCGCTGGCGGTGATCAGCAGCGACTTGCCCGCTTCCAGCAGATTGCGGCAGGACGCCAGCACTTCGGGAAACAGCATGACTTCGAACATGCCGGTGGGATCGGAGAAAGAGACAAAAGCATACATCTGGTCATTGCGGCCGCGCCGCTCGGATTTCTTGATCATGGTCCCCGCCAGCCGCGCCTTGAAACCGCTCCGCCGGTCTTCTGTCAGGCTGGCATAGGACGTTGCACCCAGCCGCTTGAGGGCGGGGCCGTAGGCATCGAGCGGATGGCCCGACAAATAAAAGCCCATGGCGGAGAATTCCTCCGCCAGTTTTTCATGCGCCGGCCAGTCGGGCACCGAAGTCAGGCGCAATTCTTGCACCGCGCCGCCGAACATATTCGATTGACCGCTTTCGCGTTCCCGCGCCGCCGCCTGGGCGCCGCCCAGGATGCGGTCGGAATTTTCCACCAGCTGGCGGCGGTTCTTGTTCAAGCTGTCAAAGGCCCCTGCCCGCACCAGATTCTCAAACGCCCGCTTGTTGACCAGCCTGGGGTCCACCCGGCGGGCGAAATCGCTGATACTCTTGAACGGCCCGCCGGCTTCCCGCACCTCCACCACATGGTCCATCGCCTGGCGACCCACCCCTTTGACGGCGGCCAGCGCATAGAACACTTCGCCCGCATCGGCGTCGCAGGAAAACACCGCCCCCGAGCGATTGATGTCGGGTGGCAGCAGCCGAACCCCCAGCCTCGCGGCCTCCTGGCGAAAGATATTCAGCCGGTCGGTGTTGCCGATATCCAGCGTCATCGAGGCGGCGAGAAATTCGACGGGATAATTCGCCTTCAAAAACGCGGTCTGGTAGGCGACCTGGGCATAGGCTGCGGCATGGCCCTTGTTGAAACCGTAACCGGCGAATTTCTCCGCCTGCTCGAAAATCTGTTCGGCGATGGAAGGTATTATACCGCGCTCGCCCGCGCCCTTGAGGAATTTCTCGCGGTGCGGAATCATCTCCGAAATGATTTTCTTGCCCATGGCGCGGCGCAGAAGATCGGCCTCGCCCATCGTGTAACCGGCCAGCTCGCGGGCGATGCGCATGACATCGTCCTGATAGGTCATCACGCCATAGGTTTCCTTCAGGATCGGCTCCAGAAGGGGATGCAGATAGTCCGGCGCTTCCTTGCCGTTCTTGGCGGCGATGTATTTGGGAATCGAATCCATCGGCCCCGGCCGGTACAGCGCCACCAGCGCCACCAGGTCGTTGATATGGTCCGGCTTCATCTTGCGTAAGAGGTCACGCATGCCCGAGCCTTCGAGCTGGAAGACGCCGACACTGTCGCCGCGCGACAACATCTCGAACGCCGCCGGATCGGTGAAGGGGATTGTCTGGGTGTCGATCTCCACCCCGCGCCGGCGGAGCAGTTCCTGCGCCTTGGAAATCACAGTCAAGGTCTTGAGGCCCAGAAAATCGAATTTCACCAGCCCGGCTTTTTCCGCGTCCTCGTAATCAAACTGCGTCACCTGCATGTCGGAGCGGGGATCGCGGTAGAGCGGCAATATTTCATCCAGGGGCCGGTCGCCGATCACCACCCCCGCCGGATGGGTCGAGGCATGGCGATACAGCCCCTCGATCTTGCCGGTGATTTCGAACAGGCGCTGGGCCATCGGTTCCTCCTCGGCGATGGTTTGCAGGCGTGGCTCACCGTCAATCGCATCCCGCAGCGACACCGGCTTGCCGGGCGGATTGGGGATCAGCTTGGCGATGCGGTCCACCAGACCAAGCGGCATCTGCAGGACGCGCCCGGCATCGCGCACTGCGGCGCGGGCCTGCAACGAACCCAGCGCAATGATGTTGGCGACGCGGTCGGCGCCATATTTGTCCCGGACATAGCGGATGACTTCGTCCCGCCGTTCCTGGCAGAAATCGATGTCGAAGTCCGGCATCGAGACGCGTTCGGGATTGAGAAAGCGCTCAAAGAACAGACCGAACTGCAAGGGATCGAGGTTGGTGATGTCGAGCGCCCAGGCCACCAGCGACGAGGCGCCGGAGCCGCGCACGCCGACGGGAATGCCCTGCCCCCGCGTCCATTTCATGAAATCGGACACGATCAGGAAATAGCCGGGAAAGCCCATCCGGTTGATGATGCCGAGTTCATAAGCCAGGCGTTCTTCGTAAACGTCACGCGCCGCCGACAGAGTATGGCCGGTCAAGCGCCGCGCCAGGCCTTCTTCGGCCTGCACTTTCAATTCCTCTTCCGGCATGCGGCCCGATTCCGGCACAAATACCGGCAGGATGGGGGCGCGTTTTTTCAGCCGGAAGGAACAGCGCCGCGCGATTTCGATAGTGTTCTCTATTGCTTCGGGCAAATCGGCGAACTGCGCCGTCATTTCCGCCGGGGACTTGAACCGGTGTTCGCGCGTCAGGCGGCGGCGGTCGTCCTGGGAAACGAACGCCCCGTCGGCGATGCAGAGCAAGGCGTCATGGGCCTCGAACATCGCCGCCTTGCCGAAATGCACGTCATTGGTGGCGACAAGGGGAATGTCCTTGGCATAGGCCAGTGACAGCAGCCCATTCTCGGTGGCGCGTTCTTCCGGCAGGCCATGGCGCTGCAATTCGACATAAAGCCGGTTGCCGAACAGGGCGCAGAGCTTGTCCAGCAAGGTGCTCGCATGTTCGCTCTGCCCGTCCAGCAACGCGGCATTGATGGGACCGCCCGGCCCGCCGGTCATCGCAATCAGGCCCTCGGCGTGTTTGGCAAGATTTTCACCGGTGACATGCGGCCAGTCGCCCGGCTCGACTTTTAGATAAGCGTCACTGAGCAGCTTGATGAGATTCTGGTAGCCCTTTTCGTTCTGCACCAGCAGCGGCAGATGGGGCGGCTTCTTCTTGCTGCCGGGCGCTGCAGAAACCGGACCCAGCTCGACTGACAGCAGCGCCCCGATAATGGGCTGCACGGGGGCCAGCGCAATCTTGGCGCCGCTTTTGGTTTCCTTGACTTTCTGGGTGAGTTTTTCGGAAATCTCATAGACGCCGAACAGATTGTTTGTGTCGGTCACCGCCACCGCCGGCATGGCGTTTTCCCGCGCCAGCTCCGCCAGTTCCTCGGGCCGCATTGCGCCTTCCAGCAGTGAATAGGCACTCTTCACCCGCAGGTGAATAAACGAGGCTATTTTGCGATTCTCGCTTGATGATTCGAAGTGAGCCGCCATGGCCGGCAGTATTGCCTAAGCCTGGGCGGCGCGGCCTAAAACGGGGCCACTATCCACAAGCCAGATCAGAGGACGCTGAGAACGGCATGGGCGCCGCTTGCCAGCACAAAGGACGAAACCATGAAAATGATAAGCCCGGCGCCCGCCACTGCATCCTTGATCCACATCGTCGTTCTCCCTCTTTGTGCTGTTTGTTCTATTTATGTTCCACGTCAAACACAAGAACAAAAGGAGATCAAAAATAGAGCTTGTAATTAGCATACATGTTAATTAACTTATTTGTTATAGAAGCGCTCGACACCGCCTTCGCTGCCCTTTCTGATCCCACCCGCAGGGCCATTCTCGCCCGGCTGGCCAGCGGCGAAGCCACCGTGGGCGAACTCAGCCGCCCCTTCCCCATCTCGGCCCCGGCCATCTCCCGCCACCTCAAGGTGCTGGAAGAGGCCGCCCTGATTGCCCGCAGCAGCCGCGGCCAGCAACGCGTCATCCGCCTCAATCCCGAGGGCCTGAAGACGGCGCAGGAATGGCTCGACCAAACCCGCGCCTTCTGGAACGGCGCTTTTGACCACCTCGACACTCATCTCAAACACAACCCTGAAGGAAAAACGCCATGACCGTAATGACCGACGCCCCTATCATCCTGGAACTGAGCCGCGTCTTCGACGCCCCGCCGGAGCGCGTGTTCGATGCCTGGCTGGAGAAAAGCTGGGGCGACTGGGTCGGCCCGCCCGGCGTGAAGGGCGAAGTGGTGCAGCTGGAGCCGCGCGTCGGCGGCCGCTACAAGTTGGTCATGCACCGCGACAGCGGCGACCTGACCGTGGCCGGCACCTACAAGGAAATCACCCGGCCGTCGCGCATCGCGATGAGCTGGAAATGGTCGCAGGAAGAAGCCGACACGCTGATCACCCTCACCTTCCGGCCCAAGGGCAACGGCACCGAAATGCACATGCGTCATGAAGGCTTTGGCAGCACCGACCGCCGCGACGGCCACAGCACCGGCTGGAACGGGACGTTTGATAAACTTGCGAAGTTTCTCGCCTAGGCGCGGGCTAGTTCTGTTCCCGCCACCAGCTTGCCCTGGTGCAGAAGCAGGGCACTGTCCATCCGGGCCGCCCCCACGGCGCAGGCGCAGCCGAGCCGCAATTAAACAGCGGCGCGCATCAACGAGGCAAATCTGTGCCGGCAATCAATTTGCCTTGATGCAAAAGCAGCGCTCTATCCATGCGCGCCGCTAAGTCGAAATTGTGGGTGGCGATCAGGGCCGCCAGCCCTTCGGCACGGACAATTTCGATCAGTGCGTCGAACACCCCGCCCGCGGTACGCGGATCAAGATTGCCGGTGGGCTCGTCGGCCAGAAGAATGCGCGGCTTGTTGGCCAGGGCGCGGGCAATGGCGACACGCTGCTGCTCGCCGCCCGAAAGCTGTGACGGCCGGTGCTTCAGCCGCTTGCCCAGCCCCAGCACGCCCAGCAGGCGCGCGGCTTCCACGGCTGCCTCGGCCCGTGACTTGCCGGCGATCATCTGCGGCAGGATGACATTTTCCAGCGCGTCGAATTCCGGCAGCAGATGATGGGCCTGATAGACAAAGCCGATAGTGTCGCGGCGGATGCGGGTGCGCTCGCTGTCCGGCAGGCGCGATGCCGCCGCCCCCGCGATATAAATCTCACCGCTGCTTGGCGCTTCCAAGAGGCCCGCAATATGCAGCAGCGAGGATTTTCCCGCGCCCGACTGACCCACCAGCGCCACGATCTCGCCCGGCGCCAATGCCATGTTGAGGGCACTGAACACTTCCAGCTGGCCCTCGCCTTCTTTGAAGCGGCGCGACACATTCTCCAAGCGCAATACATCAGCCATAGCGCAGCGCCTCGACCGGATCGAGCCGTGCCGCCCGCCAGCTGGGGTACAGCGTCGCCAGGAAGGTCAGCCCCAGCGCCATCGCCACCACACTGCCCACCTGCACCGGATCCAGGTCGGCGGGAATTTTCGACAGGAAATATATGGTGGGATCGAACAAGGGCGTGCCGGTCAGCCGCGACAGGCCATCCTTGATGCTTTCGATATTCCAGCAGAACAAAACACCCAGCACAAAACCCAGCAGCGTGCCTGTGACGCCGATGGCCATGCCGGCGATCAAAAACACCCGCATCACCGCAGCGCGCGACGCGCCCATGGTGCGCAATATGGCGATGTCGGACGACTTGTCCTTCACCAGCATGATCAGGCCCGACACGATGTTCAGCGCCGCCACCAGAATAATGAGGGTCAGGATCAGGAACATCACATTGCTTTCCACCTGCACCGCCTCAAAGAAAGCACTGTTGATGTCCTGCCACGGTACCAGCCGCACGCCGGGACCGGCGGCCTTGGCGATATCGGGGAGCATGGCAATGTCATTGTCCGGCTTTTGCACCTTCACCTCGATGCCGGTAACGCCCTCGCCGGTGTTGAAGAAAAGCTGCGCCTCATCCAGCGGCATAAAAACGAATCCGCTGTCATAGGCCGAGTTGCCGATCTTGAAGACGCCCGCCACCAGATAGGTCTTGATCCGCGGCGTGGCGCCGAACGGCGTGACCTCACCCTTGGGCGCGATCAGGGTGATCGAGCCGCCGCGATGAATGCCCAGCTTCTCAGCCAGACCCTCGCCGATGATCACCGTGTCTTCGCTGCCGAACGCTTTGAGCGCCCCCGGCGTCAGGGTGCGGGCGACATCGCTCAGGCTGCCGAGATCTTCCGGACGCATGCCCCGGACATAGATGCCGGTATTGACGCCGTTCTGGCTGGCCATCACCTGCCCGTCCACGATGGGGGCGGCGCGAGTCACGCCGGGAACGGCTTTGAGCTTGCCGGCGATGCGATCGAAATTGGGCAGCGGCCCGGCGGCGGCCTCGACCGTGACATGGCCGTTAAAGCCCAGAATGGAGGCCAGGAATTCCTTGCGGAAGCCGCCCATCACCGACATCACGATAATAAGCGTTGCGACCCCCAGCGCGATGCCGACCAGAGAAAAGCCGGAAATCACTGAAACATAGCCGTCCTGTCGCTTGGCGCGCAGATAGCGCAGCGCGATCATCCACTCAAAGGCGGCAAAGGGCCGCGTCGAGGCAGAGGAGGTCGCGGGGGGCGGGTTCGGCATGGCGACCTTAAGATAGGGGGGTTTGGTTTCGAAATCGCTTCGGTTACTTCTACGCGGGCCCGAATCCCGGCGCAATTGGCGCTTTTCCCTAGGTCTGGAGCAGATTATGCAGCGTGCCCTCAACGTTTCCCGTGACCGATTCGCCGACTGGTACCAGGCGGTAATACAGGGCGCCGACATGGCCGAGACCAGTCCGGTCCGGGGCGCCATGATCATCAAGCCCTGGGGCTGGGGCGTGTGGGAGCAGATCCAGGCCGAGCTCGACCGCCGCATCAAGGCCACCGGCCATGACAATTGTTATTTCCCGCTTTTCATTCCCCTCTCCTTCATCGCCAAGGAGGCCGAGCATGTCGAAGGCTTCGCCAAGGAAATGGCGGTGGTCACCCATCATCGGCTCAAGAATATTGACGGCAAGCTGGTGCCTGATCCCGACGCCAGGCTGGAGGAGCCGTTGGTGGTGCGGCCGACCAGCGAGACCATCATCGGCGATGCCTTTTCGCGCTGGATCAAGAGCTACCGCGACCTGCCGCTTTTGATCAACCAATGGGCCAATGTGGTGCGCTGGGAAATGCGGCCGCGCCTGTTCCTGCGCACCACCGAATTCCTCTGGCAGGAGGGCCATACCGCCCATGCCTCCGCGCAAGACGCGGTGGAAGAAACCAAGCGGATGCTGGAAGTCTATCGCAGCTTTGCCGAGGACATTCTGGCCATGCCGGTGATCGCGGGCGAGAAGCCGGAGAATGAACGTTTCCCCGGTGCGGTGAACACTTATTCCATCGAGGCGATGATGCAGGACGGCAAGGCGCTGCAGGCCGGCACTTCGCATTTTCTGGGAACACATTTTGCGCAGGCGCAGGACATCAAATTTCAGAATGACACGGGCAGCATGGATTTCTGCAACACCACCAGTTGGGGGGTTTCCACGCGCCTGATCGGCGGCGTGATCATGACCCATGGCGATGATGACGGGCTGCGCCTACCGCCCGCAATCGCCCCCAAACAGATCGTCGTGGTGCCGATGCTGCGCGACAAGCCGGAAGATGCCGAAGTCCTGGCCTATTGCGAGCAGTTGGTAAAGGCGCTTGGCGGCTTGACCGCCTTCGGCCAGCCGGTGCGGGCGCTGCTGGATTTGAAACAGATCAAGTCGGCGGAAAAACGCTGGAACTGGGTCCGGCGCGGTGCGCCCCTGATCGTGGAAGTGGGCCCGCGCGATGCCAGCGGCGGCAATGTCACGTTCATGCGCCGCGACGATCTGCGCGACGGAGACAAGGTCAAATCCATCGTCAAGCCAAGGGTAGAATTCATAGAAAGCGCGGTGCAGCTTCTGACCGAAATCCAGGCCGGGCTTTATGCCGAAGCCAAAGCGCGGCTTGACGGAAATATCGTGCGCGGAATCGCCGACTTCGCGGCTCTCACGACCCATTTCGGTGAGGATGACGACAGCTTCAAGGGTTGGGTGCGTACGCCCTGGTCAAAGCCCAGCGGCGATGCCCTGGAGGCGGTGGGCGCGAAACTGAAGGCGCTGAAACTCACCATCCGCAACGCCCCGACGGACCAGCCCGCCGAGTTCGACGTCTGCATCTTCACGGGCAACCCCGGCGTTGAAGAAATTCTGATAGGCCGGGCCTACTAGCCGCCCTGCTTGCAGGAAGGATGTTGGTTCAGCAGCGGGTCCAGTTTGCTGCCGTCCACCATGACATAGGCCGGGGCGCGGCCCGACCTTCCTTTCAGCGGCACCGCGATCTGGCCCTTGAGGGGCACCGGCGCGCTACCCAGGTCGGCCGGGGCCACCGGCTTGCCGTCCATGTCGGTCCCCGGCACCAGATCGGCCTGACCCAGTTCCGGCTCGCAGGGACAGTTCAGACTATTTGTCAGAATCGCATCCGGTTTTCCCCGCGCCAAAATCCCTTGGGAAAACGCGGCTTTTCCCGCAAAAACCAGCAGCACGACAAGCGCCGCTCCCAAGCCCAGCATTCTATAATTTAATTGCGTATGTTGCACCGCAATAACTCCAAATATTTCGTGACTCGGCCCACAAAAGCCAGTATCACACCAACCTATAAAAATACCGCCAACGAAGCGGATGAGAGTCGCCAGCAGCGGCCAAGTTCAGGGACGTTAAAAAGCTCGGAAAAAGGCCGGAGTTCGCTCCGGCCTTTTCTCTTTGGTCGTCAAGCTTCGGCCGACTCAGCATTAGCAATTCTGCCCTGCCTCATCCTGGTCGCGCTACGCGTTATTCGCTGCCGCTCAGAACCTGGCGACTGTCGAATGATGGGAATATGCGCTGCTACAACGTCATCCAGCCGAAATGGATAGCGGCGTAAAAGCCGATCCACAGAACCGCGGCCAAGCCCGTGGCAATGAGCGCTTTCTTCTTCAGCATGGGATTGAGCGGCGCACCGGAATCCGGGTCGCGCTCGGCCCCCAGCCCCACCGGCAAGAGGCAGAACAGGCAAAGAAACCACGCCACCGCATAGGCGCTGAACAGCACGACATAATGGATCAGGGTGCCGATCGCCGCGTCGCTCATGTTTGCTCCAGTTCAATCAGAACGCCGCCAAAGTCTTTCGGATTGAGAAACAGAACCGGCTTGCCATGGGCGCCGGTTTTCATCGCACCCAGCACCCGCGCGCCCCTGGCGGTCAGATGGTCCCGAGCCGCCGCGATATCGGCGACCTCGAAACAGAGATGATGCACCCCGCCTTCGGGGTTGCGCCTCAGGAAATTGGCGATGGGGGAAGGCGCGCCCAGCGGGCTGAGAAGCTCGATCTTGCTCCCCGGCAATTCGACAAAGACGGTGGTTACGCCATGTTCTGGCTGTGCGACGGGGGCGGAGACTTTGGCGCCCAGCATGTCGCGGTACAGCGCCGTGGCCTTGGTCAGGTCGTTGGTGGCGATGGCGACATGGTTGAGTTTACCGATCATGGGCGCCGCCTCGCTCGCTTCGCTCCCGAGGGGCAGGCTTTTCTAAGCTCGCTGCGCTCACCAAGAAAAGCCAAGCCAACGCTCGGAGCGAAAGCGAAGGGCATGGGGCGAACATAAGGCTCATAACTCAACCACTGTAACGCGGGTGATGGGCTTTTTGCCCCACGCATCCTGCGCCGCCCGCCGCGCCGCCCGGCGGACATTTTCGGACAGATGATCGGCATCGCCCTTTTTGTGTTTGCGGGTCATTTCGTCCACCGCCTCGCGCACCGCCTCATGGACTGGTTCGGGAATGCCTTCCATCAGGATCGAAGGTTCTGCGCAGACGCGGCCCTTGCCGTCCAGCACCAGGGTAATGACGATAAGCCCCGCATGCGCCATGGCGCGGCGCGACTTGGTCAGGCCCTCGCCTTCCGCCACCAGCACCCTGCCGTCCAGCAAGATGCGGCCCGACGGCACCTCGTCGATCAGTTCAGCGGGGCCCGGCGCCAGGCGGTACATCTGGCCGTTGGCGGGCACCAGAGCCTCGGGCACCTGCAGCGATTTGGCCAGCCGCGCATGCTCGGCCATGTGGCGCAGTTCGCCATGGACCGGCACGGCGATGCGTGGCCGTGTCCAGGCATACATCTGGGCCAGCTCCTCCCGCGCCGGATGGCCCGAAACATGGACGAAGTGGTCGAGTTCGGTCAGCACTTCCACCCCCAGGGCGGAGAGCTGGTTGTGCAGCTCGAAAATGGGGATTTCATTGCCGGGAATAATGCGGCTGGAAAAAATCACCGCATCGCCCTTGCCGAGATGGACATTGGGATGATCGTCCCGGGCAATGCGCGCCAGAGCCGCGCGCGGCTCGCCCTGGCTGCCGGTGCACAGATACAGCACCTTGCGGGCGGGAAGTTCGGCGGCGTCCGCCTCGTCAATGGTGGCAAAATCCTTCAGGTAGCCGCTGTCCCGCGCCGCCTGGACGATCTTGTGCATCGAGCGGCCGACCAGCGCCAGTTTGCGGCCATGGGCGCGGGCGGCATGACCCACCGTATCCAGCCGCGCCACATTGGAGGCAAAGGCCGTCACAGCCACCCGGCCTTTCAGGGTGCCGATCAACTCGGTGAGGCTGGTGCGAACCTGGCTTTCCGACCCCGAATGGCCTTGCTGAAGGGCATTGGTGGAATCGCAGACCAGCGCCAGCACGCCCTCATCGCCCAGTTTCCGGATAGCGGCGACATCAGTCCCCGCGCCCAGCAGGGGATCGGGGTCGATCTTCCAGTCGCCGGTATGGGCGATCAGGCCCAAGGGCGTGCGGATGGCCAGAAGATTGGGCTCCAGGATCGAATGGGTGATGGAAATGAAATCCATCTGAAACGGGCCCAATGTCAGCGCCCCGCCCAGCGGAATGCGTTTCACCCGCACCCGGCCCAAAAGTCCCGCTTCCTCCAGCTTGCCTTCGATCAATATGGCGGTGAAGGGCGTGGCATAGATGGGGCATTTGAGCATCGGCCACAGCGGCGCAATGGCGCCGATATGATCCTCATGGGCATGGGTGGCGATGATGCCCAGCACATTGTCCGCCTGCTCGGCCAGGAAGCGGATATCGGGCATGATCACATCCACCCCGGGTGTGGCGGCTTCGCGCCCGAACAGCACGCCACAATCCACGATGATCCATTTGCGCTGGGAAGGCGGGCCAAAACCATAGGCGTTGAAATTCATCCCGATCTCGCCCGACCCGCCCAAGGGCAGAAAGACCAGCTCGTCGCGTGTGTTCGGCATATCCATTATTTGGCGGCGCGGGCATGGATCAGCGCCAGCCCGCGGATGGTGAGGTCTAGGTCGAGATGCTGGATGGCTTTGGTCTGGCCGTAAAAAATGTTGGCCAGGCCGCCTGTGGCGATCACGGTCATGGGCTTGCCATACTCTTCCCGGATCCGCGCCACGATGGTTTCGATCACGCCGATATAGCCCCAGTAAAGGCCCGACTGCATGGCCGGCACCGTATCTTTGCCGATCACCGTCTGGGTGCGCTGGATGGCGACCCGCGGCAGCAGGGCGGCGGCCTGGTGCAGCGCTTCGGCAGACAAATTCACCCCCGGCGCGATTACGCCGCCTTCATAGTCGCCGGTTTCGCTCACCACATCGAACGTGGTGGCGGTACCGAAATCCACCACGATCAGGGCACCCTTGTAGGCGGCATGGGCCGCCACCGAATTCACCAGCCGGTCGGCACCCACCGCGCTGGGGCGGTCGATGTTGATCTTGATGCCCAGATCCAGGCTGGGGTCCTTCACCACCAGCGGTTCGCATTTGAGATATTTGCGGCAGAACAGGCGCAGGTCGAACAAGGCCGCGGGCACCACCGTGGCGATGATGGCCGCATCCAGATCGGCGAAAGAAAGCCCTTCCAGCCCCAACAGCGGCCCCAGCATCACGGCATATTCATCGGCGGTGCGGGGGGTAGACGTCACCGCACGCCATTGGCCGCGCACCTTCGTCCCCTCGCAGGCGGCAAAGACGATATTGGAATTTCCTGCGTCTATCGCCAGAAGCATGCGTTATCCAAAAAATACCTCGCCCGCCGCGATGGCACGGGTGCGGCCTGCCTCATTCAGCAGCAGGGCGCCGTCGGCATCAATGCCTTCGAATATGCCGCTGCGCTCCATGTCGGGCAACCGCGCCCGGATTCGCTGTCCCAGGCCTGCCGCCCGCGCCAGCCAGGCATCGCGGATGGGGGCGAAGCCCTCGGCCAGCCAGACCTCATACCACCCGGCAAAGCCAGTAGCGAGCAGCGCCAGCGCTTCGTCGGGCAATGGCGGCCTGGCCCCCAGCGCGCCGAGCGAAATGGCGGGAAATTCGGTCTCGGTGGGATAGGTCTTGAGATTGACACCGATGCCGATGGCCAGTGCCTGATCCATGGAAGATGGGCCCGCCGTCTCCAGCAATATACCGGAAAGTTTACGCCCGTCCGCCAGCACATCATTGGGCCATTTGACCGCGATCACGGACCAGGGGGCGAAGCGTGCCGCCATGTCGGCAGTGGCGATGGCGGCGGCGAAGGAAAGCTGTGGCCACTCCGCCAGGGGCCGCGCCGGCCGCAGCAAAAGCGTGGCGGCAAGATTGCCTTGCCCGCTGTCCCAGGTCCGGCCGCGGCGGCCGCGTCCTGCCGTCTGCGTGGCGGCAGTGATCCAGAGCGGTCCTGCTTCACCAGCCTCAGCCTGCCGGCGGCCTTCCGCATTGGTGGAATCCAGTTCGTCATAAGCCGCAATTCGATAACCCGCCGGCCAGTTGTTCCGGGCCGCAGCGCTCAAGGAATCAAGGAACGCGCGGCGGCGTCGGCGGCGGTGATGATGGGAGAGGCCGCGAAGATGAACAGCAGTGCGAAAGCGCCGGAGAGAATGAGAATGGCGCGCGAACCGATGCTGATCTCGCCGTCAAAGGCTGAAGCGGGCTCGTCGAAATACATCACCTTCACCAGCTTCAGATAGTAAACCAGCCCTATGGCGCTCGCCAGCACGCCCAGAATGGCGGGCCATAGCAGGCCGGCCTGGATGGCGGCAAGAAAGACATAGAATTTGGCGAAAAAGCCGGCCAGCGGCGGCAGGCCCGCCAGGCTGAGGAACAGCATGGAAAAGACCAGCGCCAGTTTGGGGTCGGTGCGGCCCAGTCCCGCCAGGTCGGAAATATTCTCCACCGATTTGCCGCCGCGCCGCATCGCCTGGATGGCGGCGAAGACGCCCAGATTGGTGGCGACATAGATCGCCAGATAAATCAGCACGCCGCGCACGCCCAGCGCCGTGCCCGCAGCCAATCCCAAGAGCGCATAGCCCATATGGCCGATGGAGCTATAGGCCATCAGGCGCTTGATGTTCTTCTGGCCCAACGCCGCCACCGCGCCCAGCGCCATGGAGAGCACCGAGATGAAGATGATGATCTGGCGCCACTGGGCGATAGCGTCGGGGAACGGCGTCAGGATGGCGCGCAGGAACAGGCACATCGCCGCCACCTTGGCGGCAGTGGCGAAATAGGCGGTGATGGGGGTGGGGGCTCCTTCATAGACATCGGGCGTCCACATATGAAAGGGCACGGCGGAAACCTTGAAGGCCAGCCCCGCCACCAGAAAGACGATGCCGAATATCATGCCCAATCCGGGACCGCCCAATCCCATATGGGTATGGCCGATCACGCTTGCGACGGTGGAGAATTGCACGCTGCCGGTGAAGCCATAGATCAACGAGATGCCGTACAGCAGCATGCCGGACGACAGCGCCCCCAGCACGAAATATTTCAGGCCCGCCTCGGTGGAGCGCAGATGGTCGCGGTTGAAGGCGGCCAGCACATAAAGCGCCAGCGATTGCAGCTCCAGCCCCATATACAGCGACAGGAAGCTGGATGCCGACACCATCAGCAGCATGCCCAGGGTCGCCAGCAGCATCAGCACCGGCAGTTCAAAGCGCGACAGGTCGATGCGGGCAAAGAACTCTTCCGCCATCAGGATCGAGAATGCCGCCCCGATCAGGATCAGGATTTTGGCGAAACGGGCAAAGCCGTCGGCGAGAAAGGCACTGTGGAAGGCCGGGCCGGGATTGCCCAGCACCACGGCGACACCGGACGCGGCCAGAAGCAGGATTGCCGCCCAGCTGATCACCGGCGCGGTCTTTTCACCGCCGATGGCGCCCGCCAGCAGCAGCACCATGGCGCCGGCCGCAAGGATCAGTTCCGGCAGCATCACCAGAATATCAAACGCAATATTCATGGCGCTGCTTTCTCAACAACCGCAACTTTTGGGGCATGATCAATTGCCAGCGCGGTCTTGTTGTCGGAAATCAGCTTGGCCACGGCCGGGGTGGTGACGTCGAACACCGGCTTGGGATAGACGCCCAACAATAACGTGATCACCACCAGCGGCGCCAATATCGCCACTTCACGGGCATTGAGATCCTGGATGGTCTGCAAGGCGGGCTTGACCAGGGCCCCGAAAATGATGCGGCGATACAGGAACAGGGCATAGGCCGCCGACAGGATCACGCCCGTGGCCGAGAAAATCGCCAGCCAGCTATTGTGCAGATAGCCGCCCAGCATGGTGAGAAATTCGCCGATAAAGCCGCTGGTTCCCGGCAGGCCGACATTGGCGAGCGTGAAAACCATGAAACAGGCGGCATAAACCGGCATGCGGTTCACCAGGCCGCCATAGGCGGCGATTTCGCGGGTGTGCATGCGGTCATAGACCACGCCGACACAGAGAAACAGCGCCCCCGAGACCACGCCATGGCTGAGCATCTGGAAGATGCCGCCCTCCACGCCCTGATGCGTCAGGGTGAAGATGCCCATGGTGACAAAGCCCATATGGGCGACCGAGGAATAGGCGATCAGCTTTTTCATGTCCTCCTGCGCCAGCGCCACCAGCGAGGTGTAGATGATCGCCACAATCGACATCACGAACACCAGCGGCGCGAACATCTCGGTGGCACTGGGAAACATGGGCAACGAGAAGCGCAAAAAGCCGTACCCGCCCATCTTCAAAAGAATGCCGGCCAGGATCACCGAGCCCGCCGTGGGGGCTTCGACATGCGCATCGGGCAGCCAGGTATGAACCGGCCACATCGGCATCTTGACCGCGAAGCTGGCGAAGAAGGCCAGCCACAGCCAGGTCTGCATCGCGGGCGGGAAATGCACCCCCGAGAGCAGAGTCACGATGTCGGTGGTGCCGGAATACCAATACATGCTCATGATGGCGAGCAGCATCAGCACCGAGCCGACAAAGGTGTAGAGGAAGAATTTGAAGCTGGCATAGACGCGCCGCTTGCCGCCCCAGATGCCGATGATCAGGAACATCGGGATCAAGCCGCCCTCGAACAGCACATAAAATAATACAAGATCAAGCGCGCAGAACACGCCGATCATCATGGTTTCCAAAACCAGAAAGGCGATCATGTATTCGGCAACGCGGGTCTCGATCGATTCCCAGCTGGCGGTGATGCAGAAGGGCATCAGTCCCGCCGTCAGCACCACAAACAGCATGGAAATGCCGTCCACGCCCATGTGGTAGGAGATGCCTCCCCCCAGCCAGTCCAGTTTTTCGACCAGCTGGAAGCCCGGATTGGCGGGATCGAATGACGCCCACACCATCAGCGAGATGACAAAGGTGGCGATGGTGGTGACCAGCGCGATCCAGCGCGCTGCCGGGGCGTTTGGCACAAGCAGGATCGCCGCCGAGCCCAACAGCGGCAGGAAGGTCACCAGCGAGAGCAAGGGAAGCGTGCTCACAGCGCCCCTCCCGTCGCCATGAACCAGGTGGCCAGCGCCACCACCCCCAGCAGCATCGCCAGGGCATAGTGATAGACGTAGCCCGATTGCAGCTTGACCGCGCCGCGCGCCGCATCCAGCACCCGTGCGGAAATGCCGTCGGGCCCCAGACCGTCAATCACCAACCCGTCACCCTTCTTCCAAAGGAAGCGGCCAATGAAGAAGGCCGGGCGCACGAAAATGAAATCGTAAAGCTCGTCGAAATACCATTTGTTGAACAGGAACAGGTACAGCAGGCCCCGCCGCGCCGCCAGCTTGCGCGGCAGATCGGGGTGCAGGATGTAGTAATAATATGCGATGGCGAATCCGATGATGGTGACGGTGAGCGGCGCCAATTCCACCCAGACCGGCAATTCGCCTTCCACATTCTTGCCCACGAACAGCGAGGCGCGCCAGAATTCGGCCGCCCCCTCGCCCACGAAATAATGGAAGAACAGCATGCCGGCAAAGACCGCGCCGGTGGCCAAAAGGCCCAGCGGCACCAGCATGGTCAGCGGCGATTCATGCATTTCTTCCAAGGTCGGAGCGTGGTGATGCTCATGATCATCTGTATCAGGCGCTTCATGGCCGTGATGATGGTCGAGCCCGCGATAGCGGCCATGGAAGGTCATCAGAAACTGGCGCCAGGAATAAAAACTGGTCATCCCGGCCGACAGGACCAAAAGCGTGAAGGCATAGGTGCCGATGCCGCTATGGGCGCTGAAGGTGGCGTTGATAATGGCGTCCTTGGAATAGAAACCGGCGAGCCCGACACCCAGATAGGGAATGCCAACCCCGGTCAGGGCCAGATTGCCGATCAACATCATCGCCCAGGTGAAGGGAATGGCTTTCCACAGCCCGCCCATTTTGCGCATGTCCTGCTCATGATGCATCGAATGGATCACCGCGCCGGCGCTGAGGAACAGCAGCGCCTTGAAGAAGGCATGGGTGAAAAGATGGAACATGGCGGCGTCATAAGAGGCCACGCCGGCAGCGGCGAACATGTATCCCAGCTGTGAACAGGTGGAATAAGCGATCACCCGCTTGATATCGTTCTGGAACAGGCCGACCGAGGCAGCGAAGAAGGCCGTGGTGGCACCAATAAAGGTGACGAATTCGGCAGCGCTGGGCGCCAGCTGGAACATGGGCGAGCAGCGGCAAACCAGAAAGACGCCCGCCGTCACCATGGTGGCGGCATGGATCAGGGCGGAGACCGGTGTGGGGCCTTCCATTGCGTCCGGCAGCCAGGTGTGCAGTCCCAATTGCGCCGACTTGCCCATGGCGCCGACAAACAGCAGCAGGCAGAGCGTGGTCATGATGTCGACGCTGTGGCCCGCGAAAATGAAGGTCTTGCCCGCCATGGCCGGGGCGGCGGCGAACACAGTGTCGAAGTCCAAAGTTTTAAAGACGGCATAGACGCCGAAAATCCCCAGGGCGAAGCCGAAGTCACCGACGCGGTTGACGACAAAGGCCTTGATGGCGGCGGCATTGGCGGATGGCCGGGTGTACCAGAAACCGATCAGCAGGTAAGACGCCAGGCCGACGCCCTCCCAGCCGAAGAACAGTTGCAGGAAATTGTTGGCCGTCACCAGCATCAGCATGGCGAAAGTGAACAGCGACAGGAATGAGAAGAAACGCGCCTGGTGCGGGTCTTCCTCCATGTAACCAATGGAGTAAAGATGAACCAGCGAGGAGACACCCGTCACCACCACCAGCATCACGGCGGTGATGGTGTCGATCCGGACCGTCCAGTCCACCGCGAAATCGCCGGAATGAATCCAGGGCAATATCTGGATGATGTATTTATGGCCTTCCAGCGCGACATCGTTGAACGCCACCGCCGACAGGGCGGCGGAAACGAACAGCAGCCCCGTGGTGATGAACATCGACGCCCGCGCGCCGATGACGCGGCCCAAAAGCCCGGCGATGGCGGACCCCAGAATGGGAAGGAATACGATGGCCGCGTACATGAGAGCCCTTAACCCTTCATCTGATTGACATCCTCAACCGCGATGGTGCCGCGGTTGCGGAAATAGACGACCAGGATGGCCAACCCGATGGCGGCTTCGGCCGCCGCCACGGTCAGCACGAACAGGGCGAAGACCTGCCCCACCAGATCGCCGAGATAGGCCGAGAAAGCCACGAAATTGATATTGATCGCCAGCAGGATCAGCTCCACCGACATCAGAATGATGATGATGTTCTTGCGGTTGAGGAAAATGCCCAGCATACCCACCGTGAACAGGATCGCCGCGACCGTCAGATAGCTGGAAAGACCGACCGTCATGCGCCTGCCCCCGGCTTGAGGTCATGCATGTCCACCGCCATGGCCGCGGTGCGCGCATTCTGGACGGAAATCACCTGGCGGCGCACACCGGGACGTGATCGCAGCGTCAGCACGATGGCGCCGATCATGGCGACCAGCAGCACCAGCCCGGCGATCTGGAAGTAGTAAATATAGTCGGTATAGAGGATACGGCCCAGAGCTTCGGCGTTGGTGACGCCGGCGGGCGTGGCATGCGCCAGCACGCCCATGGCTGGCTTCACCGCCCAGACGCTGCCGGCCATCACCAGCTCCGCCACCAGGATCAACCCGATCAGGGCGCCGAAGGGCAGATATTGCAGCGAGCCGCGTTTGAGCTCGGCGAAATCCACATCCAGCATCATCACCACGAAGAGGAACAGCACCGCCACCGCGCCGACATAAACCACGATCAGGATCATGCCCAGGAATTCCGCCCCCAAGAGCACAAACAGCCCCGCGGCGTTGAAGAAAGACAAGATCAGGAACAGCACCGAATGCACGGGATTGCGCGCGGCAATCACCATCACCGCCGAGGCGATGAGGATGGCCGAGAAGAAATAAAAGGCAATCGCTTCGAACATTTGTTCTCTTATCTGTACGGTGCGTCGAGTTCCAGGTTGCGGGCGATCTCCCGCTCCCAGCGGTCCCCGTTCGCCAGCAGCCGGCTCTTGTCGTAGTAGAGTTCTTCGCGCGTCTCCGTCGAAAATTCGAAATTCGGTCCTTCGACAATCGCGTCCACCGGACAGGCTTCCTGGCAGAAGCCGCAATAGATGCACTTCACCATGTCAATGTCATAGCGGGTTGTGCGGCGCGAACCGTCATCGCGCGGCTCGGCCTCGATGGTGATGGCCTGGGCCGGGCAAATCGCCTCGCACAATTTGCAGGCGATGCAGCGTTCCTCGCCATTGGGATAGCGGCGCAGCGCATGTTCGCCGCGGAAACGGGGCGACAGCGGACCTTTCTCGAAGGGATAATTCAATGTCGCCTTGGGGGCGAAAAAATATCGCATCGCCAGCATGAAGCTCTGGATGAATTCCCAGAAGAAGATCTGACGCGCGGTGCGGTCCAAACTTGCCATGGTCGGCCTCTAAATCATCGGACGGATGAAGACGACGTAGACCGCCGTCACAACCACCCACAAAAGCGATGTCGGAAGAAAGATTTTCCAGCCCAGACGCATCAGCTGGTCATAGCGGTAGCGCGGCACCATGGCCTTCACCATCGCGAACATGAAGAAGAAAAAGCAGATTTTCGCCAGGAACCAGAATATCCCCGGAATATAGGTGAAAGGCGCCATGTTGAAAGGCGGCAGCCAGCCGCCGAAGAACAGGATGGCGCACATGGCGCACATCAGCACGATGGAAAGATATTCACCCAAAAAGAACAGCAGGAAGGGCGTGGAGGAATATTCCACGAAGAACCCCGCCACCAGCTCGGATTCCGCCTCCACCAGATCGAAAGGCGGGCGGTTGGTTTCCGCCAGCGCCGAGACGAAAAAAATCGGCAGCATGGGAAACAGGATGGAAAACACATTCCAGTGCAGGAAGGCCAGCGGCCCGGTCACCGCCTGGGCTTCGACGATCCTGGTCAGATTGAGGGAGCCCGCGAACAGCAGCACGGTGATGATGACAAAGCCGATCGAGACCTCATACGACACCATCTGCGCCGCGGCGCGCAGGGCCGAGAGAAACGGATATTTCGAGTTGGAGGCCCAGCCCGCGATGATTATGCCGTACACGCCCAGCGACGACATCGCGAACAGGTACAGAATGCCAACATTGATGTCGGCCACCACCCAATGCTTGTCCATCGGCACCACCGCCCAGCCGGCGAACGCCAGGGTTACCGTGACCAGCGGCGCGATCAGGAACAGCACCTTGTTGGCGCCCGCCGGGATAATCACTTCCTTGAAGAGGAACTTGAACAGATCGGCAAAAGTCTGGAACAGGCCGAATGGCCCCACCACATTGGGGCCGCGCCGCATCTGCACCGCTGCCCAGATTTTGCGGTCGGCCAGCAGCAGATAGGCGATCAAGACCAGCAGCACGACGTCGAAGATCAGAATCATGGTGAACTGACCCAGGAACCAGGCCCAGCCATAAGGCAGCGCGGCACCGAACGCCGCGTTATAGAGCCAGCTCCAGAAACGGATCAGCGCCATCTTATTCCGCCGCCATCTTTGTACCGGGGGCGAATTCTCGCGAACATTTGGCCATGGTCTCGCTGGCCCGGGCGATGGGATTGGTCAGGTAGTAATCGGTGATGGCGTGGCCAACCGGCTTGGTGGTCTCCAGCGGCCCGGGCATGCCGATTCCTTCCCAGGTCGCCGCCGCGGTGTCGGCATGGACCGGCGCCACGCTCAAATCGGCGAAATGGCTCTTGTCGGCCACCAGCGCCTTCAGCAGCTGGGCGCGATTGTCATAGGGCAGGCGCACGCCCAGCACGTCGGACAGTGCCCGCAGGATGGTCCAATCTTCCTTTGCCTCACCCGGCGGGAAAGCGGCGCGTTCGGCCTGCTGCACCCGGCCCTCGAAATTGACGTAAGTTCCGTCCTTTTCGGTATAGGCAGACCCTGGCAAGATGACATCGGCATGGTGGGCGCCCAAATCGCCATGGCTGCCCTGATAGACAATAAAGGCCCGGCCCAGATGGGCCAGGTCGAACTCGTCGGCACCCAGCAGGTATATAAAGTCGATTTCGCCCTTCTGGGCGCCGTCCATGATGCCGGCGACATCGCGCCCGCCTTCCGCCGGCAGGAAACCGAGATCCAGCGCCGCCACGCGGCCGGCCGCCGTATGCAGAATGTTGAAACCGTTCCAGCCGCCCTCGGCAGGACCGCCGGCAGGGCCGATCATGCCCGTGTCCCGGGCGATTTTCGCCGCCAGCGCCAGCACGGCAGCGCCATCGCGGCGGGTCAGTGCGCCCGAGCCCAGAATGATCATCGGCCGCTTGGCGTCTTTCAGGGTTTTCGCGAACGCATGTGTGCCGCCCGCAATCGCTTCCAGCACGGCGATATCGGCGCCCAGTTGCTCCACCGGATAGGTCAGGTCCACTGCCGGGCCGATATTGGCAACCTTCAAGGGGCCACCCAGCCAGGTCTTGCGGATGCGGGCATTGAGCACCGGAGCTTCCCAGCGCGGGTTGGCGCCGACCAGCAGAATGGCGTCCGCGGCTTCCACCCCGGCAATGCCGGTATTGAACAGGTAGGTCTGGCGAGGTCCGCCGGAAATTTTGGCACCGTCCTGGCGGCAATCCAGATTCTTGACCCGCAGCGCCGTCATCAAATCCTTCAGCGCCTTGATTTCCTCGGCGGCGGCCAGATCGCCGACAATCGCGGCCATCTTGTCGGGCGTGCTGACCCTGGCGGCGATGGCGGCAAAGGCCTCGGCCCAGCTGGCCGGTTTCAATTTGCCGCCGACGCGAATGAAAGGACGGTCGAGGCGCTGGCGGCCAAGTCCGTCACAGGCATGGCGCGCCTTGTCGGAAATCCATTCCTCGTTGACGTCTTCATTCAGGCGCGGCAGCACCCGCATCACCTGCGGTCCGCGCGTGTCGACGCGAATGTTGCAGCCCTGCGCATCCATGACGTCGATGCTTTCGGTCTTGCGCAGCTCCCAGGGCCTGGCGTTAAAGGCATAGGGCTTGCTGGTCAGCGCACCGACCGGGCACAAATCCACCACATTGCCCGACAATTCGCTGGCAAAGGCTTTTTCCAGATAGGTGGTGATTTCCATATCCTCGCCGCGGCCGGTGGCGCCTAAATCCGGCACGCCCGCCACTTCGGTGGCGAAACGCACACAGCGGGTGCACTGGATGCAGCGTGTCATGACGGTGGCGACCAGCGGCCCCATATATTTGTCTTCGACGGCGCGCTTGTTTTCGTTGAAACGGTGGAAGGCGGCGCGGCCATAGCCCATCGCCTGGTCCTGCAAATCACATTCGCCGCCCTGGTCGCAGATCGGGCAATCGAGCGGATGATTGATCAGCAGAAATTCCATCACCCCTTCGCGCGCCTTGCGGGCGTAAGGGCTGGTGGTGTTGATCTTGGCGGGCGTGCCGTCCTTGTTGGGGAAGATGTCGCGCACTTGCAGGGCGCACGATGCCTGCGGCTTAGGCGCCCCCACCCATTCCACCAGGCACATGCGGCAATTGCCTGCCACCGACAGGCGCTCGTGATAACAGAAGCGGGGAATCTCTGCGCCGGCCTGCTCGCAGGCCTGCAGCAGGGTGATGGCGTCATCCGCCTCGATTTCCTTGCCGTCAACGATCAGCTTGCGTGTCGGCATGACCTACTCCGCCGCCATCTTCGAGAATTCCGCAATGCGCCGCTCGATCTCGGGCCGGAAATGCCGGATCAGGCCCTGCACCGGCCAGGCCGCGGCGTCGCCCAGGGCGCAAATGGTGTGGCCTTCGATTTCCTTGGAGACTTCCTGCAACAGGTCGATCTCGGCCGATTTGGCATCGCCTTTCACCATGCGGGTCAAGACCCGCCACATCCAGCCGGTGCCTTCGCGGCATGGCGTGCACTGGCCGCAGCTTTCATGCTTGTAGAAATAAGCCAGGCGCTGGATCGCCTTCACCACATCGGTGCTCTTGTCCATCACGATCACCGCGGCGGTGCCAAGGCCGGTCTGCACCGCCTTTAATGAATCAAAATCCATCAGGATGGTGTCACACGTGGTTTTGGGGATCAGCGGCACCGAAGCGCCGCCGGGGATCACCGCCAAAAGATTGTCCCAGCCGCCGCGCACCCCGCCGCAATGCTTGTCGATCAATTCCCGCAGCGGAATGCCCATTTCCTCTTCGACATTGCAGGGCTTGTTCACATGGCCGGAGATGCAGAACACCTTGGTCCCGGTATTGTTGGGGCGGCCGATGGCGGCGAACCAGTCGGCGCCACGCCGCAGGATGGTGGGGGCGACGGCGATGCTCTCGACATTGTTGACGGTGGTGGGGCAGCCATAAAGCCCGACATTGGCGGGGAATGGCGGCTTCAGGCGCGGCTGGCCCTTTTTTCCTTCCAGCGATTCCAGCAGCGCGGTTTCCTCGCCGCAGATATAGGCGCCGGCGCCGTGATGGACGTAACAGTCGAAATCCCAGCCATGAATATTGTTCTTGCCGATCAGCCTGGCTTCATAGGCCTCATCGACCGCGCGCTGCAGAGCTTCACGCTCGCGAATGAATTCGCCGCGCACATAAATGTAACAGACGTTGGCGCGCATGGCGAAGCTGGCGACCAGGCAGCCTTCCACCAGAGTATGCGGATCGTGGCGCATGATGTCGCGATCCTTGCAGGTGCCCGGCTCGCTTTCATCGGCATTGACCACCAGATAATGCGGCCGTTCTTTCACTTCCTTCGGCATGAAGGACCATTTCAAGCCGGTGGGAAAACCCGCGCCGCCCCGACCGCGCAGGCCCGACTTCTTCATCACATCGACAATGCCTTCGGGCCCCAGCGCCAGGATGGCTTTGGTATTGTCCCATTGGCCGCGCTTTTTGGCAGCTTCCAGACCGGGGTCCTGGAGGCCATAGAGATTGGTGAAAATGCGATCCTTGTCAGCGAGCATCAGGGGGCCGGTTTCTTGGCTGGTTCGGCAGGCGCGGGCCCCTGCACTTTGTATTTGCCGATGATCGAGCCGTCATACAGCGCCTTGTCGATCAGGGTCAGGGCGCCGCCTTCGGGCTCAGAGGATTTGCGGCTGTTCTGCGGGCCGGGCTTTATCGCCTTTCCGGCGCGCAGATCGGCTATCAGACTTTCGGTGATCGGCCCGTCAATGTCTTCATAGAAATCCTTGCCGATCTGCAGCATCGGGGCGTTGACGCAGGCGCCCAGACACTCCACTTCCATCCAGCTGAACTTGCCGTCGGCCGACAGTGTTTGCTGTTGCGGATGAATGTGCTTCTTGCATGCATCCATCACCGCGTCGGAGCCTTTGAGCCAGCAAGGCGTGGTGGTGCAGACCTGCACCAGATAAGTGCCCACAGGCTCCAGATTGAACATGGTGTAGAAGGTCGCCACCTCCAGCACCCGGATGAAGGCCATGTCCAGCATCCTGGCGACCACCTCGATCATGGGATGCGTCACCCAGCCTTCCTGCTCTTGCCCGCGCCAGAGCAGCGAGATCACCGCCGAAGCCTGGCGGCCCTGCGGAAATTTGGCGATGGTTTCCTGCGCGAAGGCGGCATTCTGCGCATTGAAGGCGAAGCCGGCGGGCTGAATTTCGGGAGGAGCAAGGCGGCGCAGCGACATGGGCGTTATTTCGCAAAATCGACGCGGCTGATCAGCCCGTCTTGGAAGGAATAGATAGCGATAATTTCAAACTCTTCGCCGCCGGGAGCGCGCACCACATGTTCGTGGTCTACCACGGTGTCGCCGACCGCGATGCGGTTCCTGAGATTGGCTTTGTTCTGCGGAAAGGCGGCAAAGGCCTTGGTATAGCGGGCATGAATTTCAGCACGGCTGCGCTCGGTGACGGTGCCGTCCGGCGCCGCCACGATGCAGTCGGGGGCATAGAAAGACACCATCGTGTCCACGTCCTGCGCGTTATAGGCATCGAGCTGCTTCTGGGCAACAGAGGCGTTGTTGCTCACCGGTCCACCTCCCCGAACACGATATCGAGCGAGCCCAGCACGGCCGAAACATCGGCCAGCATATGCCCCCGGCTCATGTAATCCATCGCCTGCAGATGCACGAAAGAGGGCGCGCGGATCTTGCAGCGATAGGGTTTGTTGCTGCCATCGGCCACCAGATAAACGCCGAACTCGCCCTTGGGCGCTTCCACCACGCCATAGGATTCGCCGGCCGGGACATGATAGCCCTCGGTATAAAGCTTGAAGTGGTGGATCAAGGCTTCCATCGAACTTTTCATCTCGGCGCGCTTGGGCGGGGTGATCTTGTGATCGGTGGAACAGACCGGCCCCGGCTGCATCTTCTCGATGCATTGTTTCATGATCTTGGTGGATTCGCGCATTTCTTCCATGCGCATGACATAGCGGTCGTAATTGTCGCCATTCTTGCCCACCGGAATTTTGAAATCGAGTTCGCTGTAGCACTCATAAGGCTGGGAGCGGCGCAAATCCCATTTCGCCCCGGTGGAGCGCAGCATCACACCCGACATGCCCCACATCTCGGCCTGCTCGCGGTTCAAGACGCCGATATCCACATTGCGCTGTTTGAAGATGCGATTCTCGCTGAGCAGGCCATCGATATCGTCCAGCACCTTGGGGAAATGCTCGCAGAATTTCATGATATCGTCGGTCAGGCCGGGCGGCAGGTCCTGATGCACCCCGCCGGTGCGGAAATAGGCCGCATGCATGCGCGACCCGGAGGCCCGCTCATAGAACACCATCAGCTTTTCACGCTCTTCAAAGCCCCAGAGCGGCGGCGTCAAGGCGCCGACATCCATCGCCTGGGTGGTGACATTGAGGAGATGGTTGAGCAAGCGTCCGATCTCGGAATAGAGCACGCGGATATATTGCCCGCGCTTTGGCACCGCCAGCCCCAGCAATTTTTCGATCGCCAGGCAGAAGGCATGTTCCTGGTTCATCGGCGCGACATAATCCAACCGGTCGAAATAGGGCAGCGCCTGCAGATAGGTCTTGTGCTCGATCAGCTTTTCGGTGCCGCGGTGCAGAAGCCCGATATGGGGATCGACCCGGGTGACGATCTCGCCGTCCAGGTCCAGGATCATGCGCAGCACGCCATGAGCGGCGGGATGCTGCGGGCCGAAATTCAGGGTGAGCTGCGGCTCCTCAGCGGGACCGTTGGATGTTTCGGTGGGAATTGTTTCGAGTGTCACGCTGGTCACGGCTTCTTCCCCGGATCGCCAGAGGTGGCGTTCGGCGCCATGGCGGCTTTCTCGTCACCCGGCAAAATATGCGGCGCGCCTTCCCAGGGGCTCATGAAATCGAAATCGCGGAATTCCTGCACCAGCTGCACCGGCTGATAGACCACGCGCTTGAGCTCATCGTCATAGCGCAGCTCGACATAGCCGGTGAGCGGGAAGTCCTTGCGCAGCGGATAGCCGGAAAAACCGTAATCGGTGAGGATGCGCCGCAGGTCGGGGTGGCCGTCAAAGGCGATGCCGTACATGTCAAAGGCTTCGCGCTCGAACCAGTTGGCGGCGGGATAAGGCCCGATGCACGAGGCAATGCTCTCGCCCTCTCCCACCTGCACCTTGATCCGGATGCGCAAATTCCGCGTCAGCGACAGCAAGTGATAGACCACATCAAAGCGCTTGGCCCGCTGCGGCCAGTCATTGCCGCAAATATCCACCAGGATCTTGAAATCGCCGGGACCCTGCAGCCAGGTCAAGACCTCGAGAATTCGCGCCGCTTCGACGGTGATGGTCAGTTCGCCCAAGGCCATTTTGCTTTGCGTCACCGCGCCTGTCAGCGCGCCGGAAATTTGCTCGGACAGAGACGCCAGATTGGAAGTGGTTGGGTCGCTCATCAACGCTCAATCGTTCCGGTGCGGCGGATTTTCCGCTGCAAAAGCAGGACGCCATAGACCAGCGCCTCGGCGGTGGGCGGGCAGCCCGGGACATAAATATCCACCGGCACGATGCGGTCGCAGCCCCGCACCACGGCGTAGGAATAATGATAATAGCCGCCGCCATTGGCGCACGACCCCATCGAGATCACATAGCGCGGCTCGGGCATCTGGTCATAGACCTTGCGCAGCGCCGGGGCCATCTTGTTGGTGAGCGTTCCCGCCACGATCATCACATCGCTCTGGCGCGGGCTGGCGCGCGGCGCGAAACCGAAACGCTCCAGATCATAACGCGGCATCGAGGCCTGCATCATCTCCACGGCACAGCAGGCCAGACCAAAGGTCATCCACATCAGCGAACCGGTACGGGCCCAGTTGACCAGGCTTTCGGCGCTGGTGACCAGAAAGCCCTTGTCGGCCATCTCGGCCTGCATCGCCTTGAAATAGGGATCATTGTCGGTGATGGCGGCGGCGCCACCTTCAACACCGGAACGGGCGCCGCTTCCATGCGGAGGATTGGCGGCAGGGATCACTCCCATTCCAGCGCTCCCTTCTTCCACTCATATATAAAGCCCACCGTCAGCACACCCAGGAAGCACATCATGGACCAGAAAGCGAAGACGGCGGTGGTGCCCTCCAGCTTGGTCAGCGTGATGGCCCAGGGAAACAGGAACGCCACTTCCAGGTCGAAAATGATGAAAAGAATGGCGACCAGGTAAAAGCGGACATCGAATTTCATGCGGGCGTCGCCGAAAGCGGGAAAACCGCATTCATAGGCCGAAAGTTTTTCCGGGTCGGGCTTGGACGGTGCGATCAGCAGGGGAACCGCGATCAGGATTCCGCCCAGAATAGCCGCCAGCCCGATGAAAATCAGGATGGGAAGATATTCCAGCAGCAAAGCACTCATGCTCAAATCCCAAGGCTCGGCCCGGCGTTCTTGACAGACGCCCCCGCAGGCCAACCATTCTTATTTCGCAGTCGCAGTATAGCAGGCATCGGCCCCGCGCAACGCGGGTTTATCGGAAGATTCGCCGCGGCAGAACAGGAATTTTTTGTGAAAAGCGCGGGTGCGCATAGGCCCTGTGCGCGAACAGCGGCAACGCGCCGAATATTGCGATTCACTCTTAACTAGGAGCCATTTTCTGGAAGAAAATGGCGGAGCAACGGCCAGCCCGAAGGGGCCGCCTAGCGGCAGCGTCGCGGCGGCGCCGCGCGACCAAAAAGAACGAGCCATTCTGAAAGAATGGCGGGAGCGACCGGGATTGAGCTTTGCCCTAGCAGCAGCGTAGGGCAAAGCGAAATGAACCCGCGACGGTGCCCGAGCGCCCTAGCGCCAGCGTCGTGGGCGCGACGGGCACGGTGCAACAAACAATGCCATTTTCTGGAAGAAAATGGCGGGAGCGACGGGGCTCGAACCCGCGACCTTCGGCGTGACAGGCCGACACTCTAACCAACTGAGCTACGCCCCCGCGTCGCCCCCGGAAAAGGGGTCAAGCGAAGGGGGCCGATGTAGGGGACCCCCATATCCAAGTCAAGTTATGGAGGCGCTGGAGGTGTTCCGCCATCCTGCCCGCGCCGTCCCCGACGGCCGCCCTGACCTGCTGCCGCCGGCGGCGTGCCCGCCGCACCGGCCGCGCGCGGACCCCACTCCTTGGCCGAGATCGTGCCGTCATTATTCAGGTCCAGTTGGTCGAATAGCGAATTGGCGGCGGTGGAGAATTCCTTCAGGTCAATGCAGCCATCCTGGTTCCAGTCCTGCAACGGCGAGGCCGTGGCTTGGTCGTCGGCAATGCGCGCCGCATTGATGGCGGCAACCTGCTCGCTGTCCAGACAGCCGGTATGTTTGGTGTCGTATTTGTCGAAGTCGGCCTTGAGCCCGGCATTCATCTGCGCCCGGGTCAGGCTGCCGTCCGGCCCGGCATATTTCAAAAGCATGGCATTGGGGCCGCCGTTGAAATTCTCGTCGCGGGGCGGGCGATAGCCGGTGGTGTAGGGCGATGGCGCGGGCGGCGGATGCGAACCGCAGGCCGCCATTGCCAACAGGCCCAGAATGGCAAAACGCTGAAGGGGGAAATGCAAATCGAAACTCCCGGCAAATATCCCCCGCCCGGACCCTAGCGCGGGGCGCGGCATTTGGCGAATGTGACGGCGCGGTAACGCGTTTCGCTCTTGCCGCCGAATTGCTATACAGCGGCCATGACCACCCGCGCTCCCATCGCTCCGGGCATCGCCCTGTTCATGCAAGGCGGCATGGCCGGCGCCGTGCCGCTTCCTCACCAAGCCCGCGCCACCATCGCCTGCGCCGCGGTCCCGCGCTAAGCAACAAGAACAAGGCAGGATCCGAGGTGAGATTTTTTCCGCGCTTCGCCTCCCTGCTGGCGGCCGCTCTGTTTTCGATCACCTGCGCCCGGGCCCAGGAGGTTGCCGGTCCTTTTACCCAGCAACAGGCGGTCGCCGGGCGCACGGCCTTTATGGCCAATTGCACCGGCTGTCACGGCGCCACCATGGACGGCGGCGGCGGCGGCGCGCCCGCCCTCACCGGACCGAATTTCCAGGAGGACTGGCTGAACAAAACCGCCGGACAGCTTTTCCGTTTCGCCTCCACCAACATGCCGCTCAACATGGCCGGCTTGCTCAGCCGCGATACCTACATCGATCTGGTTTCCTTCATCCTGGCGGTGAACGGCGCCAAACCGGGAGCTGTGGCCTTTACCGGCGACAGCGATGTGCGCATTGGAACCATTGCCGATGGCCGCACCGTGGCGGCGGTGCTGTATGGTGAAGGGCCCTATGCCCCGCCGTCCTTTCCGGCAAAAGCGGGGCCGGCAAAAGCGGGGCCGGCAAAACGCCCTGCAAAAAAGCGCCGCTAGCGGCGGCGATTGTGGCATCTTGCCGCGATGTGGGATGGCATGACCCTGGTTGCCGGACGGACATGCGGTGCATGCACCGTCTGCTGTGTCGCGCCCAGTATCGACAAGCCGGAAATCCAGAAAGTCTCCGGCGCGCCCTGCCGCCATTGCCTGGGCGGCGGCTGCGCCATCTATGATGCCAGGCCGCCGGTCTGCCGCGGTTTTTTCTGCGCCTGGCGAACGGTCGAGATTTTCGGCGAAGAATGGCGGCCCGATAAATCCGGCGTGCTGCCGCGGATCGAGACCGAAGGCATACCCGGCCATTTCGATTTCGCCACCGGCATCGGCCTGATGCTGGTGGGCAATCCGCTCAAAATCGTGCGACAGAAGTATTTCCAGGATTTTGTGGTGACGGGGGTAATGAATTCAGTGCCGCTGTTCCTGTCCCTGCCCGGCCCGCGCGGCCACCAGGCGGCGACGGTGCTTTTGAACACGGTGCAGATGCGCGATGCCATCGCGCAGGGCAGCGTCCGCCAGGCATTGGAGGCAGCGCTGGCAATATTGCGGCAATGGAAATTCATCCCGGCCGTAATTATCCACAGCGGCAATGATGTGAGTGTTCCGGCGCAGCCATAAGACCTTGCATGGGAACATTGCGGCAGCATTGCGGCAGCGTGCAAGCCAGTTGGCGCCGCGCCGCATTGGGGCTACAAACCCGGCATGAATGACACATCCTGGTATGCTGAAGCGTCTTTGACTTCCGACATGCATGTCTATTGTTCCGGGTCGCTGGCCCAATGCGTGCGGCGCTGGTCTCGGCTCACCGAGGCCCAGCAATCCGCCGCCTCGATCAAGCTCGGCGGCCGCACCGATGCCGGCGAAACCCTGAGCCACGACGTCCTGCTGGCACTTTCCAGGAAGCCGGAGCTTCACAAGGTGTGACCGGAACGTTCCAGCGTGCCGGAGCCTGACGAAGACAGGGAATCCGTGCCGCCGGGCGACATGATCTTATTTTCGCTGGTGGACGGTGACGCGGTTGCATCGAATTCCCACCGCAGGAGACGATAGCCGATGTCCAGCGCTTCGCGGTCCGCCAAAGCCGCGTTTCGCGTGTGCCAGGCGCCATTTTCCAGATCGCAGGCCAGTTTTCGCAGGCCCGCCTCCGCCTCGATTTTCGCAAATGGCGACATCGATTTGCGGGCCTCCGGATCGAGATAGATTTCGGGCCGGCGCCAATAGGCGCCGAGGAATCCGTCGGTGCAGTCATGCGGAATGAAGACGGGCGCCGCCTGGAATTCTCCCAGTTCCTTTTTCAGATCGCCGAGGTTCGGCATGATCCGGCGATCGTCGGCGAGCATTTCGGGGAAATAGTCACGCGTCAGCCAAAAATCGCACGCCTCGGGATCGAAGGTCAGCAACACAATGCGGCGCCGCGCCACCCGGCGCATTTCCCGCAAGCCCGCCCGCCAATCGGGCCAGTGATGGATAGTCAAGACCGCCATGGCGGCCTCAAAGGCGCCGGCCTCAAACGGCAGCGCTTCCGCCGAACCGCGCAGGCACGGCGCCGCGCCTCTGGCCCGCTGTCGGATCATGCGTTCCGAGGGCTCGACCGCCTGTACGATCCGGTCCGTGGGTTCGTAAGAGCCCGTTCCCGCGCCCACATTGACGACGCTGCGCGCGTCACCCAGCGCCGAAGCAATTGCGGCTGCGATGCGCGGGTCCGGCCGGCGGCGGAGCGCGTAACCTTCGGACAGGTGCCCGTCATAGACCGCCATGATGCCCTCTGCTTGCGCCGCCTGGGTTTTCGCCTTCCGCCTCCGCTCAAAAACGCTGACGCACGGGGGGCCTCGGCACCATTCAATCGCGTAGCGATTGAATGGTGGGCGGTGACGGGCTCGAACCGCCGACCCTATCCGTGTAAAGGATATGCTCTACCAACTGAGCTAACCGCCCCTTCTGCGTCTTAACGGATAGAGCGGGCTGATGCCACACCCAGCAGACCCGAGCCACCCTCGCCGCACGCACTACGCTGGCGCTAGCGTGCGGCTCGGCGCTTGCCCGAGGGCAAGCGAGCTAACCGCCCCAATTTTCACTATAGCCAAAAAGACGATGCCGCGCGGACCTTCATCCACGCGGCATCGGGTAAATTCATCGCTGCTTAGTTGAGCGAATCCTTGAGCTGCTTGCCGGCGCGGAAGCGCGGCTGCTTGGACGGCTTGATGGTGATTTCCTCGCCGGTCTGGGGATTGCGGCCCTTGCCGCCTGCCCGCGTCGCCACCACGAACACGCCAAAACCTGTGAGACGCACCTCGTCCCCCCCTTTGAGCGACGCCGCGATCAGGTCGAATACGCCGTCCACCGCCTTGGCCGCGTCATTCTTGGCCAGGCCGGTATGGTCGGCGAGCTTCTGGATGAGATCGTTCTTGTTCACGGTCGCTCCTTTTTTCGCGATTCTTCCCTAGAGGCCCGACTCTAGGGGCGTGGCCAGCCGCTTGCCAAGGCAAAAAACCGCAGAATCCCGGCTTTTTTACTGGAATCGTTCGAAAAAAAGGCCCGGATTTGGCATCCGGGCCTTTGGTTTTGGTCTAATGGGTGACCAGCGGATCGGGGTCGCCCTCGTCCAGCGCCACGCGCGGAACAACGTCAACCTCCGGCTCGGCCCAGTCAATCGCCACCGGCTCGCGCACCAGGGCGATGGCCAGCACCTCGGCCACATTGGAGACCGGCATGATCTTCAGGCCGGCTTTCACATTGTCCGGCACCTCGGCAAGATCCTTCTCATTCTCCTTGGGGATGATCACGGTGGTGATCCCGGCCCGCAAGGCGGCGAGAAGCTTCTCCTTCAGTCCGCCGATCGGCAGCGCCCGGCCCCGCAGGGTGACTTCACCCGTCATCGCCACGTCGCGGCGGATGGGAATACCGGTCAACACCGAGACGATCGAGGTCGCCATCGCCAGGCCGGCCGAGGGGCCGTCCTTGGGCGTGGCGCCTTCGGGGACATGGACATGGATGTCCACCTTGTCAAAGGTCGGCGGCTTGATGCCGAAGGTTGTGGCCTTGGAGCGGACATAAGACCGGGCCGCGTCGATGGATTCCTTCATCACATCGCCCAGCTTGCCGGTGGCCTGGAAACGTCCCTTGCCGGGCAGCATCACGGCCTCGATGGTCAGCGTCTCGCCGCCCACCTCGGTCCAGGCCAGCCCGGTGACGACACCGACCTGATCCTCGCCCTCGATCTCGCCATAGCGGTATTTGCGGACACCGGCATAGCTTTCCAGATTTTCCGGATTGACCTCGACCACCTTGGCCTTGGCCGACATGATCTGCTTGACCGCCTTGCGCGTCAGGTTGGCGATTTCCCGCTCCAGATTGCGCACCCCGGCCTCACGGCTGTGATAGCGGATCAGGTCGCGCAGGCCGGCATCGGTGATGGTCCATTCCTCGGCTTTGAGACCATGCGCCGCCATCTCCTTGGGGATCAGGTGCCGCTTGGCGATCTCGACCTTCTCATCCTCGGTGTAGCCGGGGATGCGGATGATCTCCATCCGGTCCATCAGCGGCTGCGGCATGCGCAGGCTGTTCGCCGTGGTGACGAACATCACATCCGACAGGTCGAAATCCACCTCCAGATAGTGATCGTTGAAGGTGCTGTTCTGCTCGGGGTCGAGCACTTCCAGCAGCGCCGACGACGGATCGCCGCGGTAATCGGCGCCCAGCTTGTCGATTTCGTCCAAGAGGAACAGCGGATTTGAGGTCTTCGCCTTCTTCATGGACTGAATGATCTTGCCGGGCATGGAGCCGATATAGGTGCGCCGGTGACCGCGGATTTCCGCCTCATCCCGCATGCCGCCCAGCGACATGCGCACGAATTCGCGGCCCGTGGCCTTGGCGATGGATTTGCCCAAGGAGGTCTTGCCCACGCCCGGCGGTCCCACCAGGCACAAGATCGGTCCCTTCATCTTGCCGACGCGGCTCTGCACCGCCAGATATTCCAGGATGCGTTCCTTGACCTTCTCCAGGCCGTAATGATCGTCATGGAGAACGGCTTCGGCGGCGGCAATGTCCTTCTTGACCTTGGACTTCTTGCCCCAGGGCAGCGACAGCATCCAGTCGAGATAATTGCGCACCACCGTGGCTTCCGCCGACATGGGTGACATGGAGCGCAGCTTCTTGACCTCGGCCGTCGCCTTTTCGCGCGCTTCCTTGGACAGCTTGGTCTTGCGGATGCGATCTTCCAGTTCGACCATCTCGTCGCGGCCTTCTTCGCCTTCGCCGAGCTCCTTCTGGATCGCCTTGAGCTGCTCGTTGAGATAATATTCGCGCTGGGTCTTCTCCATCTGGCGCTTGACCCGTGAACGGATCTTGCGCTCGACCTGCAGCACGCCGATCTCCGCCTCGATCAACTGAAGCACTTTCTCCAGCCGCTCGGTGGTGGACAGGGTTTCCAGGAGCGCCTGACGGTCGGAAATCTTGACCGACAGATGCGCCGCCACCGTATCGGCCAGCCGCGCCGGCTCCTCGATCTGGGCCACCGCCGCCAAAGTCTCTGACGGGATCTTCTTGTTGAGCTTGATATACTGCTCGAAATTGGTCTTGACGGTGCGCAGCAGGGCTTCTGTCTCCCGTGCCGGCGGCGCGTCTTCGGCAATCTTCTCGATATTGGCCTGGAAGAAATCGGTGCGGTCGGCGAAGCCGGTGACGCGGGCGCGTCCCTTGCCTTCCACCAGCACGCGCACGGTCTGGTCCGGCAGCTTCAGAAGCTGGAGCACCGTCGCCAGGGTGCCGATGGTATGCAGGCCATCGGCGCTGGGGTCGTCTTCCGCCGCGACCTTCTGGGTCAAAAGCAGGATCTGCTTGTCCTCGTTCATCACCTCTTCCAGGGCGCGCACAGATTTCTCGCGGCCCACGAACAGGGGAACAATCATGTGGGGAAACACCACAATGTCGCGCAGCGGCAGCACCGGGGCGCTGTCGCTCTTTTTCAATTCTTCAATTTTGGTGGGGACCTCGTCCGCCATACTGACACTCCTGCCGGCCAGCCCGCCGGCTTGATACTGCACCGTCTTTGCCAAAGCCCGGTGCTGATGAAAGAGCCGCCCCGCTCCCGGGCACGACTCTGGATAGACTAAAGTGGGGCCGTCTTGGAATGGTTTCAAGACGGCCAAACTGCCGGCGGCCTTCAAGTTCCCTCCCGCGCCCAAAAAGCCGCGCGGAACTCGCGTTTTTCCCAAGAAGTGGGCCGAAACTGCTCCGCCTGACCTGGCGCTTATTTTGGTCGTCCGAGCAGGAGCGATGTGGGCGAATAGTCCCATAAGCGACGAGCGACGAACTCGGCGGCCTAAAGACGCGTCAGGAGGCAGTTTGCTCTCTGGGCTGGCCCTTGTCCGAATAGGTGTAGAGCGGCCGCGCCTTGCCATCCACCACATCGGCGGTGATGACCACCTCCTGCACCCCGTTGAGGGTGGGAAGCTCGAACATGGTTTCCAGCAGAATGCCTTCCAGAATGGAGCGCAAGCCGCGCGCGCCGGTGCGGCGCAGGATCGCCCGCTTGGCGATGGAATGCAGCGCCTCTTCCTGGAAGCGCAGCTTGACGCCCTCCATCTCGAACATGCGCTGATACTGCTTGGCCAGCGCGTTCTTGGGACGGGTGAGAATTTCGATCAGGGCAGTTTCCTGCAGGTCGCCCAGAGTGGCGAGCACCGGCAACCGGCCGATGAATTCGGGGATCAGACCGAATTTCAGCAAATCTTCCGGTTCGATTTCGCGCAGCACTTCGCCGGTGCCGCGTTCGTCCGGCGCTTTGACGTTGGCGCCGAAGCCCATCGAGGTGCCCGAGGTGCGGGCCGAGATGATCTTGTCCAGGCCGGCAAAGGCGCCGCCGCAGATGAAAAGAATGTTGGTGGTGTCCACCTGCAGGAATTCCTGCTGCGGATGCTTGCGCCCGCCCTGGGGCGGGACGGAAGCCACCGTGCCTTCCATGATCTTGAGCAAGGCCTGCTGCACGCCCTCACCCGACACGTCGCGGGTGATGGAGGGGTTGTCGGACTTGCGGCTGATCTTGTCGACTTCGTCGATATAGACGATGCCGCGCTGGGCCCGCTCGACATTATAGTCGGCCGCCTGCAGCAATTTGAGGATGATGTTCTCGACATCTTCACCCACATAACCGGCTTCGGTCAGGGTGGTGGCATCGGCCATGGTAAAGGGTACGTCCAGGATGCGCGCCAGGGTCTGGGCCAGCAGCGTCTTGCCGCAGCCGGTGGGGCCGATCAGCATGATGTTGGATTTGGCGAGTTCGACATCGCCATTCTTGCCCGACGAATTGATGCGTTTGTAATGGTTGTGGACGGCGACCGACAGCACCTTTTTGGCGTGGGCCTGGCCGACGACATAATCGTCCAGCACCTTGAAAATTTCCTGCGGCGTCGGCACGCCCTCCTTGGATTTCATGAAGGAGGTCTTGTTCTCCTCCCGGATGATCTCCATGCAGAGCTCGACGCACTCGTCGCAGATGAAGACGGTGGGGCCGGCAATGAGCTTGCGCACCTCGTGCTGGCTCTTTCCGCAGAAAGAGCAGTAGAGGGTGTTCTTGGACTCGCCGCCGCTGGCCTTACTCATCTTCCGTCCGGTCCTTCCACCGGGGGCGAACCCGCCCGTTCGCAGCCTAGGACAAATGCCTTATGCTGCTTTGCACCACGCCCGGGGGCCGAAGCACCCCGCTTACCCAACATTCGACCATGTTAATGCCGGCTGGATCAAGAATTGTTTAAGCCAAGGCAAGCCACGGAAAAGGCTGGAACTTTGGAGCTTTTCGCCGCTTCAGGGGGGGGTATCGCCCTCGGGACGGCGCACCATGACCTGATCTAACAGCCCGAAAGCCTTGGCTTCTTCCGCTGTCATATAGGTGTCGCGGTCGAGCTGTTTTTCAATAGTCTCGACCGTCTGGCCGGTATGCTTGGCGTAAATCTCGTTCAGCCGCCGCTTCAGTTTGACGATTTCCTGGGCGTGGCGGGCGATATCGGCGGCCTGGCCGTAATAAGACGCCGAGGGCTGATGCACCATGATCCGGGCATTGGGCAGGGCGAAACGCTCGCCCTTTTTGCCGGCGGCCAGCAGCAGCGATGCGGCGGAGGCGGCCTGGCCGATGCAGAACGTCTGAACCGGCGGGCGGATATATTCCATGGTGTCGTAGATCGCCAGACCCGCCGTCACCAACCCGCCGGGCGAGTTGATGTACATGTGGATTTCCTTTTTGGGATTCTCAGCTTCCAGAAACAGCAGCTGGGCGGTGATGACGCTGGCGCCATAATCCTCGATCGGGCCGGTGACGAATATCACCCGCTCCTTGAGCAGGCGCGAATAGATGTCATAGGAGCGCTCGCCCCGGGCGGTCTGTTCGACCACCATCGGGATCAGGGTGTTGTTGGCATATTCGGTCGGATTGGTCATCGGGGCGGCTCGCGATTCGGGTGGGATGGCGTGATGTTACACCATCACCAGATTAATATAGTGCTGCTCCGGCAAACTCCCAAATCTCACGCGGACTTGATGCTGTCGGGAATATCGTCCGGATCGTTGAACAGGGTTTCCTTGTCCACGGTCTTGTCGTTGACCTGGGCCAGTTCGGCGATGAAATCCACCACCTTGTCCTCGAACAGGGGGGCGCGGATTTCGGCCTGGGCCTGGGGATTCTTGCTGTAATACTCGAACACCTGCTGTTCCTGGCCGGGGAACTGGCGGGCGCGGGTCATGATGGCGCGCTGCACCTCATCGCCGGCCACGGTGATGCCGTTCTGCTCGCCGATCTTGCCCAGCACCAGACCAAGCCGCACCCGGCGTTCGGCGATGCGGCGATATTCCTCGCGCAGCTCTTCTTCCGTGCCGCCTTCATCGGCGGCGGTCTTGCCTTCGCGTTTCAGCTCGGCCTCAACCTGGGCCCAGATATTGGTGAACTCGCTGTCCACCATGGCGGGCGGCAACGGAAAGGAATGGGCATTGTCCAGCGCGTCCAGGATGCGGCGCTTGAGGTGCAGGCGGCTGGCGCGGGTGTAATCGTCCTTGACCTGTTCGCGCACCCGTTCTTTGAGGGTGACAAGGTCGGGCATGCCGATCTTCTTGGCCAATTCGTCGTCGATCACGATCGCGTCGGGCGCCTTGACCTCCTTGACCGTGACGGCGAAGACCGCGTCCTTGCCGGCCAGTTCAGTGGCATGATAATCGGCGGGGAACGCCACTTTCACGTCCACCTTGTCGCCCGCTTTGGCGCCAATCAGTTGTTCCTCGAAACCGGGAATGAACTGGCCCGAGCCCAAAGTGAGATTGGCGTCATCGCCCTTGCCGCCTTCGAACGCCACGCCGTCAATGCTGCCGGCATAGTCGATCACCACCGTGTCTTCTTTCACAGCCGCTTCGCCTTCGGGGCGGGCGGTAAAGCCGCGGGTCTGCCTGGCAATACGCTCCAGCGCCTCGTCCACTTCACTGTCCGGCACATCGGCGACCAGGCGCTCGACGACAAGCTGGGAGACATCCGCGGCGACGAATTCGGGCATCAGGTCGACGGTGACGGTGAATTGCAGATCGGCCTTGCCGTCCACCACCTGCTGGACATCGCCCACCGGCTCGATGCGCGGCTGGATCGCGGGCCTCAGCTGATTGTCGCTGATCGCCTTGGCGCTGCCCTCGTCCACGGCGGCCTGCACCACTTCGCCCATCAGCGATTTGCCATACTGCTTTTTCAGGAAGGAGACGGGCGCCTTGCCGGGGCGGAAGCCCTTGAGGTTGACCTTGCCCTTCATTTCCTCCAGCCGCTTGGTGACCTTGGCGTCGAGCTCGCTGGCCGGATAGGTGACCGTGAACTGGCGGCGAAGGTCTTCGGAAACCGTCTGGGTAATCTGCATGACAACGTCCTTACTTATATGTGTGCGGGGGATTTGACCCCTTGCGTCTCTGGGAGGTCCCAGAACCCGCCTCTTTTTCCCGGAATTATTGGCTTTTCGGGTGCCGATTTACCCGTTTCCCCTTCCCGCCGCAACAGGCCGAAACATTCGGCCATACCCTTGGATTCTTGAAGCAAAATGGGGTTTTCGCCTGCCACGGCCGCCTCACTGCGCTGACGCGCGGGCGGCCTTGGCATTTCTTTGCCGGAAAATGCCGGCCTGCCGCGCGCCGCCACTACGCTGTCGCCAGGCGCGCTTGGCATTTCCGTGCCAGCCTGTCGGCTGGAACGGAAATGGTGCGGGCGGAGGGACTCGAACCCCCATGCCTTGCGGCGTTCGGACCTAAACCGAGTGCGTCTACCAATTCCGCCACGCCCGCATCGGAATGCCTTCTAGCTCGGCGCGCCGCCTAGGGCACGCGTTTTTCCATGAAGACGCTGGTGATGATTGAAGCGGCCGGCATGCCTGCATAAGGGGCGAAGGGGCCGCAGGCGCCGAAGCCCAGCCGGCTATAGAAGCGGATGGCGGCATGCGAATGAGAACCCGTTTCCAGCCGCAGAAAGTTTCGGCCCGATGCTATCCCTTCTCCTGCCAGATGCGCCATGATGGCGTCAGCGATACCCTGCCCCCGCAACGCGGCGCGCACGTAAAGCCGTTTGATTTCCGCGAAACCATCAAACAGGGCGACGCCGCCACAACCGACGGCTTCGCCGTCGCGCCGCGCCACATAAAACCGGATATGCGGCTGAAAGATCGCCTCCAGCGCTAGGCCGTGACGCTGCTCCGGCGTGTAAAGCGCGCCAAGCTCCTCATTCAGTTCATCGATCAGTGTACGGACTTCGTCGGTTACGTCCGGCACTAGCAGGATTTCCAGCGCCTGACTCACGCTCAACTCCGCGCCAAAGAAACGACGTAGCGGCAAAGTCTGTCGCCATTGTTGGCGAAGACAATATCGGATGGCGGCCCAAAACCGAGGCAATCGCCCGCTTTCAGAACATGCGTCTCTCCGGCCTCGGTCAGGGTCAGCACGCCGGACTGAACCCAAACGATCTGGCGGATATGGGCATAGGAAGCCGACGGCATGGCGACCCGCTTTCCCGGGGGCATTTCCACCTGCACCAGTTCCAAGGGGTGATCGGTGCGGCTGAACACCTGCTTGCGGATATAGCCGGTCGCCGGGTCGCGCCACAAAGGCTGGTTGGCCGCGCGGGACAAACGCGGCTTCTCGCCTTCAGCCCGCAACAACAGACCCGCCAGAGTGAGATCGAACGCCGTGGCTAACCGCAGCAGAATGACGGCGCTGGGACTGACCTCGCCGCGTTCGATCTTGCTGATGCTGGCCTTGGCGACGCCGGATTGCTCGGCCAGTTCCGCTAAAGACCAATTGCGCGCCTCACGCTCCAGCCGGATTTGGCGGGCGATGGCCGCTTCCGAAGTATCCACTATAGTATCCATTCGTCTATTATATTAGACGAATGTCATCGTGTGCAAGCCCGCCAAAGTCTCCGGCAGAATCTCTGGAATATCCTCGGCAATCAGCCCCGGGCCGAATCGTCCCGCGGCATCACCATGCAACCAGGCGGCGGCGGCGGCGGCAAACACGGCTTCCAGCCCTTGCGCGAAAAGCCCGCCGATCAATCCGGACAGCACATCGCCCGACCCGGCGGTGGCCAAAGTGGCGGGCGCATTGGCATTGATCGCCGCCCAGCCATCCGGTCTGGCAATCACCGTGTCGGCACCCTTCAACAGCACCACGGCGCCGCAGCGCACGGCGGCGGCGCGGGTGGCTTCCAGCTTGCTGGCGCTCTCGTCCAGCAGGCCGGGAAACAGGCGTTCGAATTCGCCCTCATGCGGCGTAAGTATGGCAGCGCCGGGCCGCAACCGGTTGAACAGCGCTTCGGGATCGTCGGCAAAGGAGCTGAGCGCATCGGCGTCCAGCACCATCTTGCGCCAGGGCGGCCCGGCCAGCGCCGTCTCCACCAATGCGCGGGTCTCAAAGCCAACGCCCATGCCCGGTCCCATCACCACCGTGCCCAGCCTGGTATCATCGAACAGATCGGCAAGGCCCCGCGCGCCATCGAATGGCTTGACCATGATGGCAGTGAGATGCGCGGCATTGACGGCAACAGCGTCCAGCGGTGAGGCCACGCTCACCAGCCCTGCTCCAATGCGCAATGCTGCCCGCGCACTAAGCCGCGCCGCGCCGGTGGCGTGCATCGGTCCTGACACCACCACGCAGTGGCCGCGGGTATATTTGTGTCCCCCGGCCTGCGGCCAGGGATAGTCCTTGCCCCATAGCAATGGCGTATTCTCGAACAAATTGGGACGGATCAGATCGAGCGCGCCGTCCGGAATGCCGATATCGGCGACCAGGATTTCGCCGCAGCGTGTTCGCCCCGGCAGCAACAGATGCGCCGGTTTCTTGCGGAAGAAAGTGACGGTGAGATCGGCGCGCACCGCCATATCTCCCAGCACCTTGCCGGTGTCGCCGGCAACGCCGCTGGGAATATCAATCGCCACCACCGGACATTTCATTTCCCCCAGCGCCGCCACCACACCCTGCGCCGCGCCTTCCAGCGGCCGCGATAATCCCGCGCCGAACAGCCCGTCTACCACCAGCGCCGCTCCCGCCACCACCTTGGGCGACAGCGCCTCCCTGCTCCCTTTCCATTTGCCGGCCATGGCGGCGGCATCGCCCTTGTAATCGTCGAATCCGGCCAGCCTTACCGCAAAGCCGCGTTCCGCCAAGAGCCGCGCCGCGACAAAGCCATCACCGCCATTGTTGCCGGGGCCGCACAGCACCGCCGTGGCGCAGGGCGCAAAGCGCGCCACCACCGCGTCGGCCACGGCACGTCCGGCATTTTCCATCAGCGTCAGGGTCGGAATACCCGCCATGGCCGCGAAATTGTCGGCAGCGGCCATCTGGGCAACAGTGAGGACTTCGCCGCTCATGCAAAACCTTTGGGCATTTTTTCAAAATGCGGATCGGCGCTTTCATAGGCCCGCGCCGCCGACAATACACCCAGATCGTCAAACATGCGTCCCGCGATCTGCAATCCCACCGGCAGGCCGGCGCTTGTAAAGCCGCAAGACACACTGGCCGCCGGCTGCTGGGTCAAGTTAAAAGGCAGCGAAAAAGGCGTCCAATCCAGCCAGGCATTTCCGTCCTGATCCCGGGGCGACAGCTGCCCCGCCTCAAAAGCCGGCACCGCCACGGCGGGCGTCAGCAGGAAATCGAATTTCTCCATGAATTGCCGCATGGCGCCGGCAAAAGCGGCACGCGCCATCGTCGCCTGCTGGTAACGACGCAGCGGGATGGCGGCACCCTCCTCCACCATCGCCCGCAAGCCGGGATCGAGCAGGGCTTTTTTCTCTTCCGGATAGGCCCCCAGCAGATAGCCCGCCCCCGCCCACCACAGGATGCGGAATTCATCCTTGGGATCGCCGCCACCACTTTCGATCAGCGGCGGATCAACCTGTTTCACCATCGCGCCCAGCATTTCAAATCTCTTGGCCGCCGCCGCCACCAATGCCGCCACTTCGCTGTCTATGTTTTTGGCGAAGCCCATGCTGGGACTAAACGCAATGCGCTTGCCGCGTATCCCATCATCCAGTCGGGCGGTGAAGCTGCCATCCGCGAGCGGCAACGCAAAAGGATCGCGGGCATCGAAGCCGGAAATAACATCCAGCAGCAGGGCGCTGCCGGTGACATCCCGGCTCATCGGCCCGATATGAGCGAGCGCACCGAACGGCGAAGGCGGCCAGGCCGGGACGCGGCCAAAACTTGGCTTCAATCCGAACACGCCGGAAAAACTGGCGGGGATGCGGATGGAGCCTCCGCCATCGGTGCCGATCGCCAGCGGCGCCAGCCGCGCCGCCAGCGCCGCCGCGCTGCCGCCGGAAGAGCCGCCCGGCGTCTTGCGCAAATCCCACGGATTGCGGGTGGTGCCGGTCAGCGGACTGTCCGTCACGCCTTTCCAGCCAAATTCCGGCGTGGTGGTCTTGCCCAGCAGCACCGCGCCCGCCTGGCGCAACCGCGCCACGGCAGGGGCATCGTCATTCCAGGCCTGGTGCGGGTCAATCGTGCGCGACCCGCGCAAGGTCGGCCAGCCTTTGGTCAGCAGCAGATCCTTGATCGCCACCGGCACGCCGTCCAGCGCCGACAATGGCGCATTCTTCATCCAGCGTGTTTCAGATTCCTTCGCCATCGCCAGCGTGGCGGGGGCATCCACCAGGCAGAAGGCTTTGATCCTGGCATCCAGATTTTCAATCCGCCCCAGCAGCGCCCCTGCCACCTCCAGCGGCGAAAATGCCCTGGCCGCGAAACCGGCCGACAATTCCCCGGCATTCAGGACGCCGAAATCAGCCATGCTTGAAACCGGCCTTGAGCCGCGCCAAGGCCTCTTCCAGCAGGCTGCGTTGCTTGCAAAAAGCGAAGCGCACATAAATGTCGGGTTTGCCTCCGGCAAAGAAAGCCGAAAGCGGAATCGCAGCCACGCCCGCCTCCCGCACCATGCGCTCGCAGAAAGCGAGATCCTTCTCGTTGCTTAAGCCGTCAATCCTGGCGGTGAGGAAAT
>Ga0302320_10001383_pt1 | contig 58369 bp, 45 predicted proteins | sample Bog_T0_3_FD_202130 | JGI IMG/M metagenome (GOLD analysis project Ga0302320, IMG submission 202130) | Peat permafrost microbial communities from Stordalen Mire near Abisko, Sweden - Bog_T0_3 | ecosystem: Environmental > Terrestrial > Soil > Wetlands > Peat | place: Sweden: Abisko, Stordalen Mire... | reverse complement strand
CACCCTTGCGGATGCAGTTGCTGGAGGAACTGGCCCGCGAAGTGTCACGCGCCTACAGCGTGTGCTGCATGAGCCGCACGGTAAAAACCCGGCGGCAAAGTTCCGCGGCGCAGGCGGGGTAGACCTGGGAATTTGTCTTTACAAAGGTTCGTCTGGAGGCCCTCCGGGGCGTGGGCCAGTGGTTTGACGGAAAATCCCTGTCTTCGAGGCCGCTGAAATGCGCTATACTTCAGTTTGACCAGCGGCAAACCCATGGCATCATTCCATTCTCATCACCCTCCGGAAGATTGTATTAATTGTGAGCATCGCCATTTGCGAATGTTCTGTAATCTCACGCCGGAAGCCCTGCAGGATTACGACGGGATCGGGATCATGATGAGCCACGCCCGCGGAGCCAAGCTGTTTTCCGAAGGCGACCCGGCGCGCAATGTCTTTGTTATCTGCTTCGGCCAAGTGAAGATCTCTTCCACATCCCGCGACGGCAAGACCATGATTCTAAAGATCGCCGGACCGGGAGATGTAATGGGTCTGAGCGCCGTGCTGGCCAATGTTCCGCACGAAGTGACCGCCGAGGCCATTGAACCCTGCCAGGTGAAGACGGTGCGCAAGCAGGAGTTCGTCGATTTTCTCGGGCGCCACGGCATCGCCAGCATGCATGCCGCGCAATCGCTCTCCGGCGAGTACCTGACGGTCTTCCACGATGCCAAGCGGCTGGCGCTCTCCGGTTCGGCGGCGGGACGACTGGCGCGGTTGCTGCTGGATTGGGGCCGCAACTCGGCCAACGGCAAGCCCGAAATCCGTTTCACCATGGCCCTGACGCACGAAGAGATCGCCAACATGGCGGGTACTTCGCGCGAGACTGTAACGCGGCTGCTCAACCAGTTTCGTCGCGATGAATGGATCACCATCAAGGGCGCCAGCCTGACCATCGTGAAGCCCGACCAGCTCGAGCGCCTCACCGCGTAAATTCCCTGCCAGCTTGCTCTCCTCAGCGAGCCGTTGAATTCGCCATTCGTTGATTTGGAATCACTTATTGATAAGAGATTTGGCGGTTGGCATCGGCCGGCACCAAGGTGGCTACGGGCTCGCGCAGGGTGAGCACCGGGCAACGCGCGTGGGCCAGGACACGATAGATGGTGCGGTCGCGGGTGAGGTTTTCAAACGCCGAGCGCTGCGTGGCTCCCAGCACGATGAGGCTGGCGTGACGCTCGGAGGCCTCGGCCAGAATCTCGATCGACGGGTTGCCGTAGACCACCATGGGCTCGACATCGGTGGTACCGCCGGCGCTGGTTTCCTCAGCCAGAACACGCAACTCATGCAGGGCAGTGGCGTCCAGGCCGGTGGGCAGGCCCTGGCGCACCATCTCGTCCAGGGGTGGGAGAACATGGAGCAACAGCAGCCTTGCTTTTCGTTCGGCGGCAATTCGGCACGCAAGTGCTGCGCTCGGGCGGGAGGCCTCTCTCAATGCTGTGGCATGCAGGACGACCGGTTGGCGGTCATCGTTTTCCACCGGGAGATGAGCCTCGGGACCCACGGTCATGACCGGGATGTTGACCGAACGCAGCACTTGCTCCGCCACGGAGCCAAGGAGCAGCTTGCCCAGTTTGCTCCGGCTCCGGGTGCCCAAAAGAACGCGATCCGCCTGGAACTGTCGAACGGCGGCGGCAATCTGCTGGGCCGCCTGCCCCTCTCGCACCAGGGCATCGCAGCCGATGTTGTGACGCCGGGCCACCGCGCAAACCGGCTCCAGCGCCTTGCTGGCAAAATCCAGGGCGCCGGCCGGATCGTAATACGGCATTCCGACGGCGTCGACGGCCATCGACGCGCCGGAGGCAAGGACATGGAGCAGAATGAGGCGCGCCCCGGTCTCGGTTGCCTGTGCAAAGGCAAACGGCATCAAGCGGTCCAGGTCGCTCAAGTCGGTAGCGACGAGGATCACGGCCGGATGAGTCCAGCTTTCCTTGCCCAAGCTCGGCATGGCGGCCACCTCGTACTCGCCAGCGTGGCACCGATGAAATGGGAGCGATGTGCGTTGGAGCACCTGCGAAAGTGATTTGGATCACGGGCTGCGAGATCGGTCCTTTCCGGCTTCAAGGCGAATGACTGAAGGCTGCTTGCAGCGCGCGACGATTCTGCCGGCTTTTTTGGGCCGCGCGTCAGATTTTTTTGCTTGAATCCTTATTGCTTCCTTATCTGTTTCCCCATTATGTTTGGGAATGGAATTCCCCTGAACGCGTTCCATTCCCGTAGACACTTGAAGAAAAAATAAGCCTTTGTTCGTCTTTTATGCGCCCGTCCTGAAACGACGCTACCCCTTATTTTACCGGGCGCAAAACCGTACAAATTTACCTGTTGACCTGAAGGAGAGCCGGAATGGCGAATCGAATGACTCGAAGTGTATTGACTGTCCTGCTGCTGGGGTTGGGAGCGCTGTTTACACGACCCGCCACCGGCTATGGCCAGACGTTTCGCGGCGGTATCAGCGGAACGGTGACCGACCAATCGGGTGCTGTTGTACCAGGTGCGCTGGTGACGGCGGTGGAAACGGCGACCAACACCTCGCTGAAAACAGTCAGCTCCAGCGCCGGCGAGTTTGCCTTCACAAACCTGCCTCTGGGCGACTATTCGGTGACGGTTTCGGCGGCGGGCTTTTCCACGGTCAAGGTGAACAAGGTGACGGTTTCGGCCGGCGTGAGCTACACGCTGCCGGTGAAGCTGGGAGTAGCGACAGCGGCGCAGACCGTCGAGGTTACGGCGGACTCGCTGACGCTGGACACGGTGACCGACGAGCAGTCGACGGCGATTCCGGAAGTGGTGGTGCAGAACCTGCCCAACAGCGGACGCGACTTTACCCAGATGCTGGCCCAGACCACCGGTTTTGCCGGACTGTCGACGGGCGGGGGCGGGGGCATGGCCAGCGTCAACGGCACGCGGTCCAACTCGGTGAACTGGCAGATCGAGGGAACCGACAACAACGATCTGTGGTGGAATATTCCGGCCGTGAACCAGGGCGGCGTGTCAGCGCTGGCGGGCGTGATTCTGCCCATCGACGCGATTGACAACTTTTCGTTTGTGACCGCCGGCTCGACCGAAATCGGACGCAACTCCGGAGGCACGGCCAACCTGACCATCAAGGCGGGCACCAACGCGCTGCACGGGTCGGCGTATTACTTCAATCACAATGAGTTTTTCCAGGCGGACAATCCATTCGAGTCGAGCAAGCCAGCCACGCGGGACCAGCATTACGGATTCTCGGTGGGCGGGCCGATCTGGAAAGACAAGACATTCTTTTTCCTCTCCGGGGAACACGAGAAGTTTCTCATCGGCGCCGGGACCAAGGCGACGGAACCCTCCGCCGCATATCAGACCGCGGCCCAGGCCATCCTGACCCAGTATGGCGTGCCTGAGAACCCAGTAGCCTTGAATCTGTTGAACGGCAACGGCACGCTGGCCGCCCTTTGGCCTTCTTCGGCGCTGACCGGACCCGCCAGCTCCGGTAACTACTCGGCCACTGGCAACCTGACTGGGCATAGCTTCAACGGAATCGCCAAGTTCGACGAGCAGCTCACGGACAAGGACCATCTCGCGTTTACCTGGTTCATCGGCCAGGGGACGCAGACGGCTCCCACCTCGTCGGAATTGACGCCCTACTTCGAGAATGCTCCCATTCACGTGCAGAACTTCTCGCTGGTGTATAACCGCGTGCTTTCGACGGCCATCACCAACCAACTGTCGGCGGGCGTCAGTTACTTCAACCAGGTCTTCGCCGATGCCGATATCAATTTCGATCCTGTCGGGTTGGGATTAAATACCGGCGTTACGGCGGCGGATCTGGCCGGCGCGCCCCACCTGGTGATTGGTCCCTCCAAGGCCAGCAACGGGCTTGCCGCCAGCGGCAACGGCTTCGACCCGCTGGGCGTCACGGCTCCCTCGGGCCGCAATGACATCACTGGCCACCTGGACGAAGACCTGACCTGGACCAAGGGCGCTCATCAACTGCACTTCGGGGGAGAGTTCCGTCAAGCGCAGGTGGACGACTTCTACCAGACCGGTCAGCGCGGAACGCTTTATTTCGATGGGTCGCAGGGGCCGTGGTCAACGACGACCACGGCGTGCGCGGCCCTGGCCACCAAGAATCAGGGCTCGGCGCCCAACACCACGGATCCGAATGTTATTTACCTGGCGGACTTTCTTGCCGGCTGCTTGAGCCCCACGCAATCGGGAATCGTGCTCGGCGACCCCAAGCGCGAGGTCTTCGTGAACACCTTCGCACTGTACGGGCAGGACGCGTGGCAGTTGAGCAAGCGGCTCAGCCTGAACTACGGTTTGCGCTACGACTACGAGGGCCCGGTCCACTCCGCCTTGCCCAACCTGTCGATCTTCGATCCGACCAAGCCGACCGGCCTGGCCGTGGCCGGGCAGGATGTGTCCAACATCTACCCCAAGTTCTGGGGAGGATGGAGCCCGCGTGTGGGCTTCTCTTATCAGGTGGATAACTCCAGCAAGACGGTACTGCGCGGCGGCTTTGGTCTCTACGAAGACTCCATCTTCATGAAGTCAATTCTGCAGAACAACGGCGCGCAGAACATTCCGGTCTTCGGTCCGGGGCTGAACCCGGCAGGTGATGAGAAGGTCGCGCAGGCGGCTGTCCAGAACACAATCATCCAGAGCAACCAGGCCATCTTCGAGTCCTATAACGACGCGCTGAAAGGGGTGGGCGTGGTGAAGATCTCCACGTTCGACAAGCGTTTCCGTTCCTCGTATACGGAATCGTTCGACCTGAATCTTCAGCACAGCTTCACTTCGTCGGTGGTCTGGCAGTTGGGTTACGTTGGCACCAAGGGCACGCATCTGCTGGGCTTGTTCGATATCAACCCAGCCGCCGTCGGGACGGTCAACGACGCGGACCCCAACCTGACCCGGCCTTATTACAGCCCGGATTACAATACCCCGGGCAAGTTTCCCTTCTCGGTTATCGACGAGGCAAGGAGCAACCTCGGTTCCAACTACAACTCCCTGCAAACCTCGTTGCGGGTGCAGAACTTCCACGGCCTTGCGGCGTCCGCGGGTTACACGTGGTCGCACGCGCTGGACTACGAGACAGGCGAGCTGCCTTATGTCCCGCAGAACCCGCTCGACGAGAAATCGGAGTACGGCAACTCGGACTTCGATGTTCGCAACACGCTCACCGGCTATTTCGACTATCAGGTTCCCAAATTCAGCGGGCCAAGCCGCCTGACGACGGGGTGGGAGTTTAACTCCGGCTTCTCCTTCCACGGTGGAACGCCTTACACCGTAACGGCATCCGGAGTGGAATCCGCTGCGCAAAACGTCGGCAGCGGAAATGGAGAGGGCGCGGATCGCGCCGTGCAAGTGGTCAAGGACCCGTCTGCCGGGGTTTCTCATGCGATCACCGGCGGCGCCGTTCAGTGGTTCAGCTCCACGGCGTTTGTTGACCCGGCTTGGGGCCAGTACTCGCCCACCCGGCGCGGACAGAACTCCAATCCCGGCTACTCCGCCGTGGATCTCGCACTGCTCAAGAACACCCCCATCCGCGAGAGGGTTAGCGCCCAGTTCCGCGCGGATATGTTCAACATCTTCAACCGCACCAACTTGGCGCCCGTCGGGATGGCGTTTGCGAGCGAGGGCGGCACGATCAGCGAGACCCTTGGACCCTATCTGGGCAATCCCGGCATCGGGCCAGGTGAGCCGTTCAACGTGCAGTTTTCGCTGAAGATCCTTTTCTAAACACAGCGATCAATCCACCGAAGCCAGAGACAGCAAAGAGCCCCCGTCCGAATGGATGGGGGCTCTTTGCTTGGAGCTTCTGCATTTTTCTGACGAAGAAGGTTCTTGACCAGCCTTCCCGGATAGCGATTCATCTGTAGTGATGAAACCAAACAGATCAGCCTTGTAGGGGCGACGATTCGGGTAACTCCCCGCTGAGAAGCGTAACGAAGGGCAGCGGTGATTCGCGGGGCAGGATCGCAGCTTCACTCAAGCCGGTAGGCCTTTTTCACCAGCCGGTAGGCGAGATCGAGCGCAATCTCAAACGCTTCGTCTTCGTCGATGCGGTGCTCGGTGACGAGTTTGGCCAGGAATGCGCAGTCCACGCGCCGCGCCACATCGTGCCGTGCCGGAATGGAAAGGAAGGCGCGGGTATCGTCGTTGAACCCGACCGTGTTGTAGAAGCCCGCTGTCTCCGTCACCTGCTGGCGGTAGCGGGTCATTCCCTCGGGACTATCATGGAACCACCATGGCGGGCCAAGGCGCAGGCATGGATAATGGCCGGCCAAAGGAGCGAGCTCGCGGCTGTAGGCGGACTCGTCCAAGGTGAAGAGAATGACGGTCAGGTTGCGCTCGTTGCCGAACCGGTCGAGAAGCGGGCGGAGCGCTTCAACATAGTTGGTCGGCATGGGAATATCCGCGCCCACGTCGCGGCCATAGCGCTCGTAGATTTTGCGATTGTGGTTGCGTGCGCTGCCCGGATGAATCTGCATCACCAACCCGTCGTCAAGGCTCATCCGCGCCATCTCGGTGAGCATCTGGGCCCGGAAGATCTCCGCTTGCCGCGCATCGGAACTGCCTGTTGTCACCTGGCGGAAAAGCCGCTCGGCGTCTGCTTCTGAAAGGTCGGCGGTTCTTGCCGTGGGATGCCCGTGGTCGGTCGCCGTGCAGCCGAGTTGGCGGAAGCGGGCACGCGCACTTCTGAGTCCGGCAAGGTAGCCTTTCCAGCTCGCAGTGTCAACCCCGGTCTGCTCGCCCAGCAGCGCGACGTTCTCACGAAACCCGGGAAACTCGGGGTCAACCACCGCATCAGGCCGAAACGTCGGCAGGATTCTTGCGTTCCAGCCGGAGTCAAGAATGGCCTTGTGATCGGCCAGGGAATCAAGCGGCGAATCGGTCGTAGACAAAACTTCCAGATTGAACCGCTGGTAGAGAGCGCGGGGCAGAAACTGCGGCGTCTGGAGCTTCTCGGAGATGGCGTCGAAGTATAAGTCGGCAGTGGATTCCGACAGCCGCTCCTTCATGCCGAAGAGTTCCTGGAAGGCAAAGTCCAGCCACATGCGCGTGGGCGTACCGCGGAACAGATAGTAATGGGTCGCGAAGATACGCCAGACCTTGCGCGGGTCCTTCAACCGCGGCTGCCCAATTTCAAGATCCTCCAGTGAGACTCCCTGACTGTAGATCATGCGAAATACATAGTGATCGGGCTGCACGAATAGCTTTGCCGGATCGGGGAATGGCTCGTTGCCTGCAAACCAAGCCGCCTGCGTATGTCCATGGGGACTGACAAGGGGCAAAGCTCTTACGCTCTCATAAAGCGCTTTCGCCATTTTCCGTGCGTTGGGTTCGGCGGGAAACAAACGGTCCTCGTGGATCAGCATGACTTCAACGGCTCCTTCCATAAGTGTGGCACCAATCCAGCGGGGCGGCGCAACCGCGGGCTTGCGCCGCCGATGGAGGTCCCAGGCCGCACCTTGGCGCGAGTTAGCTAGGCGTTATAAGTGGAAGACGAAACGCGGCCTCCGCGGCCTGTCCAGTTGGTATGGAAGAACTTGCCCCGCGGCTGGTCGACGCGCTCATAGGTGTGCGCGCCGAAGTAGTCGCGTTGGGCCTGCAACAGATTGGCGGGGAGCCGTTCGCTGCGCAAGCCGTCATAGAACGCCAGCGCGGTGGAGAATGCCGGAGTAGGCACCCCGAGTTCGATGGCATGCACCTGCGCCTTGCGCCACGAGGCCTGGTGCTGGTTGATGGTACCGGAAAAGAAACTGTCGAGCAGCAGGTTTTCCAGAGCCGGATTCTTGTCGTAGGCCTCTTTGATCTTGCCCAGAAATTGGCTGCGAATGATGCATCCGCCGCGCCACATCAGCGCGATGCCGCCAAAGTTCAGATTCCATCCATTCTCCTGGGCCGCAGCCCGCAGCAGCATATAGCCCTGCGCATAGGAGATCATTTTGGAGCAGTAGAGCGCGCAGCGCACATGCTCAATGAATGCGGCCCGGTCGCCGGTCAGGGCCTTGGTTGCCGGTCCCGCGAGGATCTTCGACGCGGTTACGCGTTCTTCCTTAAGCGCGGACAAACAGCGCGCGAAAACCGACTCGCCGATCAGGGTGACCGGTTGGCCCAGATCGAGCGCGCTGATTGCCGTCCACTTGCCCGTGCCCTTCTGGCCCGCGGCGTCCAGAATCTTGTCGAGCAGCGGCGTTCCGTCTTCGTCCTTGCTGGCAAAGATATGACTTGATATCTCGATCAGATAACTGTCCAGCTCGCCCTTGTTCCACTCGGCAAATACATCATGTAACTCGTCCGCGCCGAGGCCAAGCCCGCGCTGAAGCAAGTCATAGGCCTCGCCGATCAACTGCATATCCCCATATTCAATGCCGTTGTGGACCATCTTGACGTAGTGCCCGGCGCCATTTTCGCCCACCCAGTCGCAGCAGGGAGTCCCATCCTCGACCTTGGCGGCGATGGCCTGGAAGATGCCCTTGACGTGCGGCCAGGCGGCGGGATTGCCGCCGGGCATAATCGATGGGCCGCGGCGCGCTCCCTCCTCGCCGCCCGAAAAGCCGGCGCCGACAAACAGGATGCCCTTGGCGGCCAGATCCTTGGTGCGGCGGTTGGAGTCGGTGAACAACGAGTTGCCGCCGTCGATGACGATGTCGCCCGCTTCAAGATGCGGCAGCAGTTGGCCGATCATCTTGTCGACGATATCGCCGGCCTTGACCATCAGCATGACGCGCCGCGGCCGCTTGAGCAGGCCGCAAAGCTCCTCGATGGAGTGCGCGCCGACGACCTGGGTGCCCTTGGCTTCGTGGGCCAGGAAATCGTCCACCTTGGAGATAGTGCGGTTGAAAACCGCAACTTTGAAGCCGTGATCGTTCATGTTGAGGACAAGGTTCTGTCCCATGACAGCCAGGCCGATGAGGCCAATATCACACGATGCGTCAGACATACTATCTCCTGAATCTCCTTGAGTGGGTTCCTGCGAATCAATACTCTACTCCGCCAGCGCTCTTGCGGCCAGCTTCCCGGAACATCCGCGCAACCGCCCGGCTTGAAAGCGGCGGAACGCATTCAACGCTGCGCCCGCTGGTCTAGCCTGAAGCCCGCCTGAAGGCGATCTTTCATCTAAGCTTAGCTTACTGCCCGCAGTTCGCTTTGCGGGAGTTTGGCGGGGCAAGAAAAGGGGATGCTCGGCAGCGCGTTCGTGGTCTGTCCGGGGTCTGTCCGGGGAGGGAATGCGTCCCATTCGGTTCCGGCAAGGCAAGCGTCGAGGCGAAAATCGCTCAAAACATGACGGTTCGAAGTCTACGGTAAGGGGGAGGCTTCGCGCAAGAGTTTGCCGGCCTCAGCAAACCGCCATTCGAAGGAGGATCACAAGGATGACTCTCTGCGCCTCTCCAGTAACTTCAACGGCACAGGGGCGCAATACATCGACGGCTTGGGAGCAAACGCCATGTGCCAAGTCGGCCCGCGCCAAGTTCCGGCTCTAGAGAAGTTATGCCCTTCAGATGGAAATGAAGGGCAGGCGCATCGGCTTTGGTCGGATTTCGACTGTCTGCGGCGGAATGGCCGAGAGAAAGGGCTCATCCGGAATATCATCCGGCAGTTGATCGTGCAGAATAACATTCAAGAGAGACTTATGCACCTGGATACGGCCGTTGTATTCGATGAAGCCCCGCTTACGAAAGCGGTTCATGAAGAAACTGACGCGCGAGCGCGTTGTGCCGATCATCTCCGCAAGAGTTTCCTGGGAGATTTTGGGGATCAACGTCTCCGGATCGCCAGGCTTGTCGAACTCTGCCATCAAGAGCAGAATTCTCGCCAGGCGTTTCTCGCTGGAGTTGAAGATCTGATCCACCAGATCTGCCTGGATGCGCATGCTGCGGGCGAGTAGAAACTTCAGGAACATATCGGAGAAGTTATGCTCCTCGCGCATGACGCGTACCATCTCATCACGTCTTATTTTGAGTGCGGTGCAAGCGGTGATGGCCGTCGCCGTAGCAGTACGGCCCGCAGGCAACGCTGCGAGCGCCTCTTCTCCGAGAAAGTCGCCCGGAGAGAGAAGCGTGATGGTGGCTTCCTTGCCGACCGAGGAGACAACAGAAATCTTTGCGCGGCCTCTTTGAAGATAGAAGATCGAATCCGCTGTATCTCCCTGCAGGAAGAAAGTCTCCCTGGGCGCCAAGTGCACGACTCTTCGTCCCAGTCCGGCGCTGGCCAGAAAGGCCACAGTGTCGAATGTGCGCTTTTCAACATCGATCATGGGAGGGGCCTCCCTATCGGCACCTTCCGCCCAATCCCGGCTAGAGGGTGCGTGGCTATAACGTCCTGGGTGAACAAAGCCATCGCCGCGATGTAAGCCAATTCATCGACGATTGTCGGCGCCCTGTGTTTCCGGGCGCCATTCCATTTGCGCGTGGCCGCCGGACGTTCTGCAGCGATCGCTGAGACCGACAACTGGGTGCAGTTTCCATCATGGAGGCGACGCGGTCTGCACAATTTTGCTCATGTTTTGCGATTTACCCTCTTAGAGCGCAGGTTTCGTTGTACTCTCGGCCGCTATCTCCGGGGGTGATTGGTTAGAGCGCATCTTCTAAATCCAATTACAAAAGTATCTTGCGTCCGCCGATCAGGATGAGAAGGTTGGCGCGGTTCGTGGACTGAGAGAGCGGGCAATTCAACAATAATCTTGTGCTGTGGAATGAAGTTCTTTCACCGCGCCCGCGCCGGCCAATTCGCGGGGATGGCGCAATGGCCGCTCAATGGACTCAAGCCGGAGCCCGGTCCGCCTCTTCAGGATGGACCGTGACGCGGCTTTTCGAGGCGCCTCTTCCCATTCAAGCACAGCCGATGCGGGTCTCAAGCGGCCGAGCTTGCCGGCAGGATGCAGTTCGGTTCTTTGGGAGAATGCACAAATCATTCATTTTCGCGCGCAGCGGTGTTGCCGATGTTGATTCCTTGATGAAACAGGTTCGGCGCAGTTTGCGGGCCGGCGGCGAGGAGGAAAAGGGCGCGGATAATCGAGAGAGTGGAAACGGTGCGCAATCTCGGGTTGTTGAAGGATTACCTGACGTACCTGCGCGTGGAGAAAGGCTTGCGGCCGCTCACTTGCGAGGCCTATGACAGCGACCTGAAGACCTTTGCGGAGTTGATCGAGGAGCGGCATGGGGTGCTGCTGACCGCGACGCAGGAGGATGTGGCGGCATTTCTGGAGCATCTGCGCTGCCACGGGATCGACTCGCGATCGGCGGCGCGCAAGCTGAGTTGCCTGCGCGGCTTTTACAAGTGGCTGCTGCTGGACGGCCGCATCCACCACGATCCCACGGTGAATATCGAATCGCCCAAGGCGTGGAAGGTGCTGCCCAAGTCGCTGGCCGAGCCGGAAGTGGCGGAGATGCTGGAGCGGGCGCAGAGGTCCGCGGAGCATCCGCAGGCGCGGGGCACGGCGTTGCGCGACCTGGCGATTCTGGAACTGCTTTACGCGGGCGGATTGCGGGTGTCGGAGGTGACGGCGCTGACGACCGGCGACCTGGCGTTGGACCTGGGCCGTGTGCAGGTGCGGGGCAAGGGAGACAAGGAACGCATTGTGCCGCTGGGGCGGACGGCGCTGGAGGCTCTGGAAGTTTATCTGCGGGAAGGGCGGCCGCATCTGGCGCGGATCGGTTCGGGCAGGAAGGCGAATGCGCCGCAGCAGGACGCTTCGCGTTTGTTTCTTTCGCTGCGCGGCATGCCGCTGACGCGGCAGTGGGTGTGGCACCTGGTGAAGATGGCCAACGGCGATGCGAGTCCACACCGGTTGCGGCACAGTTGCGCTACGCACATGGTGGAGCACGGAGCGGATCTGCGCAGCGTGCAGTTGTTGCTGGGTCACGCCGACATCTCCACCACCCAGGTGTACACGCACCTGGCGCTGGGCCGGCTGAAGGCCGTGTATCGCGAGCACCACCCGCGCGCCACGCGGCGGAGGGTAGACGTTGGCGCGATTCCCGCGGCGGCCGCGGTTCCGCGCGGCGGACTGCACCTGATCTCGCGGGCCAAGACCAGCCCCGACCTGGGCGAGGAGACGGCATGAGCGCATCCGCGGCGGCACGGGCTGGCGCAAGCCTGTCAGGAGCCATACTGGATTCACTGGCCAGCGATTATCTGCGGGTGCTGGCCAATGAGCGCGGTGCGTCGGCACACACCCTGCGCGCTTATGATCGTGAGTTGAAAGGCTTCACGGCCTATATCGCAGAACGTTGCGGCAATGCTCAAGGCCCGGGGGACATTGCGCACACGCACATTCGCGCTTACTTGGGCACGCTCTATGACCGTGGACTCTCGAAGGCTTCGACGGCGCGGGCGCTGGCCGCCCTTCGCGGCTGGTTCAAGTGGCTGGCGCGCACCGGCCATGTGGAGCAGAATGTGGCCTCGCTGGTGGCCACGCCGCGGCTGCCCAAGCACCTTCCGCGCGTGCCCTCGATTGAGCAAATGAATCGCGTGGTGGAGTCAGTGGGCGAAGATGCGGCCAGTTGGCCGGCGCGTGACACGGCGATCCTCGAATTGCTGTACGGCTGCGGAATTCGCAACGCGGAACTGACGGGGCTGAACCTGGAAGACATTCACTGGGCCAACGAAGCCATTCTGATTCGCGGCAAGGGGCAGAAGCAGCGCTACGTTCCTTTGGGAGACGCCGCGGCGCAGGCTCTCAGGGCCTACCTTGCCGAGCGATCGGCGCGCCTGGCGGCGGGCGGCGGAAGCAAGCAACGCTCGACGCCGGCGTTGCTGCTGAATCTTCGGTTGCGCGGACTGGCCAAACCGGGCGGAGAGGCGCGGCTGACGACCCGCAGCGTGGGCCGGATCGTGAAGCGCATCGCCGTTCAGCGCGGGCTTTCAGCCGAGGTGCATCCGCACACCCTGCGCCACGCCTTCGGCACGCACCTTCTGGAAGAGGGCGCCGACCTGCGCGCCATCCAGGAACTGCTGGGCCACGAGCGGCTCTCGACCACGCAGCGGTACACGCAACTGACCACGGCGCAACTGACCCAGGTCTACGACCGAACGCACCCGCGGGCGAAGTAGAGCGCCGAGACATGTGGTTCTAAAAGCTGACTTTGCGCCCTGGAAACCAGGTGAGCTGGATGTTGGTGGTGGTCACGGTTTGTTGGCCGGCGAGGTAGATGGGAGCCTTCCAGTGTTCAAAGGCGAAGCTGCCGTTCACCTCGAAGTCCTTGCCGATGCGTTTGACCACCTGGAAGTTGATGTCGTTGAGCGTGGTTCCGCCGGGGATCAGGACGGTATTGCCGCGCAGGGTCGTGGTCTCGGTGGCCGAGCCAGGGATAAAGTCCTTGGTCGCCTTTTGGTTGCGCGCCCCGACCTGGAGCCATTCATTGCCGCTCAGGTGATAGGTGACCCATGCCTGGCCACCCTTGTCTTCGCGTCCGATCCAGTCGCCGAAGAGCTGGCCCTGGTTGGTATAGCCCTGTTTTTGGATCGTTTCCCAATACATGAAGAGGCCATATTCTCTGGTTGCGACCGTTGAGCTGGAGGGGTCAGTGGAAGCCGCTTCAACGCGTATGTCCAATTTGGGGATGCCCGGCACATGGGAGAGATACAGACCTGGGCGATAAGCAGCCCTATGGGGTGCGTCGGCGGGCGAGATGTCGTCATGCACTTCCGAGTCGGTGTAGAGCGTGAGCCAGTTGCGCACAAAGGGCAGGCGATAGGAAAAATCGAATGCGCCGAATCGCGCGCCGGGGTCGGTGTTGCCGTACTTTTGCGTTTCGGTGCCAGCAACGGTGCTGAAGAAGCTTCTCAGGAACGACTTGACGGTGATGCCTTCGTGCCCCTTTCCGCCCCAGATGACGGTGCGCTCGAAACCGAATTCAAGGTTTTCCGTGGGCCGGAAACTGATCTTCTCAATGTGTACCCAGGGGTTACCGGGTGTGATGACGTTGGGCACTTTTGACGAGGGGTTGGCCTCATAGGCCGGATTCGGCTCGTAAGTGTGCCCCTGCGTGGGTCCGACGAGAAAGTCGTAGCGAAAGGGTCCGGTGAGGCGGGAAAGCAGGGGAATGCGAAGCGGTTCGACGCGGTTAATCCGGAACGAATAGATGTTTTCAGCATTATTGGAGTAGGCCATTCCACCGCCCAACCCAGGCCCCAGCCATTCGTCCTGTTTTCCGAAGGAGATTTCATGGTTGAGGACGTGGGCGGAGACGAAAGCCTCCATGACTCGTCCGTGGGTAGCGGTGGCGATGGGGCCGATGGGAATGGTGGCTTGGTAATAGGGTAGCTGGGTGGCGGGGTTGAGGAATGCCGTGCTGTCAACCGTGCTCAGCGCCTGGGCCAGGGCGGTTGAATAGCCGGCGGCCGAAGGCGCGGCCTGGAATTCGCCGCGCGCATAGAACACGAACCGCCCGGCGGCCGCATAGCCGCTGGCGCCCGAGTAGTTGTTGAATCCGCTCTGGTAGGGGCGGCCGTAGTCATTGATGAGGGTTGAGCCGAGATGAAAACTGTCGCGCAGCGGTGTGCCGCTGATGCTGCGCGCCACCGAGTAGACGGACTCCACGCGGGAGTTGCCCTGGTGGACCAGGCAGGGACCCTGGTTGTCGAAGCGCAATTCGTGCATCAGCGCTTCATAAATGTCCTGCGCCTCGTCGGTGGACGGTCCCTCGTCCGCGTCTTCGATGCGCAGGCCAGCTTCCTCCAGCATGTGGCCTACGCTGGCGCGGGTCCAGGGGCGCAAGCCGAGAAAGACATTGTCCACAAAGCCCAGTGAGTAGAGCCGCAGCACGGCCGGATAGACCCAGCTATCGACAGGAATGTAGGGCGAAGCGAGGACTCCTGGCTCGCAGGCGGGGGCCGCGCCTTCCGCAGTGCGGCCCTTCTCTCCTGGGCCCTCTGGCGCCGCTGGGGCTTCGGCCGCAAGTGGGCTGGAAGAGAGGAGGAAGGTGCTCACCCAGACCGTCGCGCAAAGGGTCAAACCAGCCGTTAAACCGCGTTTGCTCACACTCATACCCCTCACTTTATCATTCGTTTGTCCAGAACCAATGCAGGAAAAGGCTGCGCCGGGAGGCAAAGAGCCGTGTACATGGGACTGACTTTTCAATCACTTGGTAGCGTCGGCGAAGATTTTGTGTTCAGAGCCCGGGGGAAGTGCCTCCGCGCGCCAGACGCTGGGCAGCCCGGCAGCCATCAGTCTTTGGCCGCTTCGATGGCGGCGTTCAGCTCCCTGGTGAAGCTGACAGCGACTTCGCCCTTCAATCCTTCCACGGACAGCCCCTTGCGAGAGAGATAGGTTTCCATGTTCTGTATGGGGTCGCGGGCCTTGCCGGGCCCGATGGAGGAGTGGTCGAACCCCTCGCCACTCACACACTCGATGAGGGTGGGTCCGTTTCCCTTGCGAGCCTGGGCGATGGCTTCGGTGGCTACCCGGTAGACGGCTACCACGTCGTTGGGGTCAACGGGGATGCAGGGCAAGCCGCAGGCCTGTGCGTCGAGGACGAAATCTTCAACTTCGGCTTGGGGCATCGGGCCAGCCGCCTTCGGCGTTCTCCTGTTCTGCGCGACGAAGACGATCGGCGCTTTGCGGGAGCCGGCCAGGCGAAACGCCTTCTGCCACGAACCCTGCGCAATGGTACCGCCGCCCGTGAAGGCCACGACGACCTTGCCGTTCTTCCTCTGTTTGTTCTTGAGAGCCAAGCTGGCAGCGGCGTTGAGCTGGGCGTCGATGGCCAGAGGCATACGGTGAGGGCTGGTTTGGTCTGGTTTGGTCCGGTCCGATTTGGTTTGGCCGGGGCCGGCGCCGCCCAACAGAGTGCGGAACACCTCGTCCAGAGGCACGCCCCGGATGAATTTGACCATGAAGTCGGGATACGAAGGGCCGGTCGAGTCCTCCGCAAGCAAGTCGGCGGTCACGCCCACAACGGTAGCCTCCTGGCCCACGGCATCGTCCTTGACCGCTTTGTCCTGGCCCAGGAGAACCCGCACCCTCTCCCCGATCATGCGGCACCGCATCATCGCGCTGTAAAGCTGAAGCAGTTTTTCGTCAGAGATCAGCGAGAAGCCGTGGTTGCCGGCCAGCACGGCTGCGCTTTGATTCTTCGTTCTGGTCGTCATCGAAACTTGAACCTCACCGGTTGTTGCGATTGTAAACGGAGCCAGTGTGGAGCGGAACCGCCGGTAGTGGGCCGGATTGAAGCCCCCTGCCAGTGGGCGGCGAATGCGGGTCTTTGGTCTATGAACCTCAAAGTCAGTAAGAAGCCTTGTTGACTTGATGGATGCGCAGCCGCAGCAACTCGGTCGCCGTCGCGTCCGCGGAGAGATTGGGGAAGGCGACAGGCGCAAACCGCATCCATTGCCCGAAGAGCTGTTCCCAGGCGGCTTCGGTCGCTTTTAGACCGTTGACGGTTGGATTTCCGAAGGGGGCGTCTGGGGCGCGGGGCACAGCCAGGGCGGCTGCGTAGGCTGCATCAAGCTCTCGTTGCGCCAGTTGTCGATTCGCTGCTGAAGCTTTTGGCAGCCTGCCGGTGCTGAAACGCTCGAGATTGATGACAAACTGTTCCCGTAACTTATTTTGATCGTCCAGCGCAAAGCCCACCGAACCGCTGCCGCCGCCGCCGGGATACTCCCCTTTCATGCGGGCTTGCTCAAAAGCGTACTCGTCGGCTTCTAAAGCAGCCAGCATCGCCAGGGCCGGCTGCGGCAGGTGAGCCTTGATGGCCGCGATCCTCCGCGCCCTTCCAACGTCGGCCTGCTTCTCAGACAGATCGGAGCAGTAAGCGCCCATTGCGCCGCTCATCTGCTCGTCGCACAGGTCGAAGGCGGTTCCGGCGGGCAGCTTGCCATCGCGCAAGGCTTCGAGCACTGCGATGCGTTCCTCGGTGTTCTGGCCGCCTCTATTCGCGATCTCACAGGCAGAACGAATCGCAAGCGCATAGTCGCGTGGGACGCCATCCGCATTGGCGTACAGCATGGCGAGAGTTCCAGCTCCTTCGAGGTAGCTATTCAAGGGGGCGTCCGGATAGGCACGATGCCGGTACGCGCACTGGAGGGCGGCCTGATGGTTTGGGCTCTGGCCGAAACCGTAGTAGAGCGCCTGCTCATCGCATTGGCCGGCTGCAAGGGCGGGCTGGCTGGAGGCTGAACGGGCCAGTGCCGCGGCGGCTGGCGGCAAGGGAGTTGCGAGCGCTCGGGAGCAGACCGCCTGCCAATCAGGCTCTTCAAAGAACTCGGATGCGGCGTTCTTTTGAGGGGACCGGCTCGTCTCCGGAACGGCCTGGCAGAGCGCTGCCTGCGTGGCCAGGGCTGACAGTCCGATGAGATAAAGCGCCCGCCGCCCGGGACGGCAAATTCCATGAAGCAAAGACGATGATGACGATGCGACCCGCTTGCCCATCACGGCCATAGCACGATCATAATTCGACCTGGTGATGACAAAAGCTGCTTTGCGGTCAAACCGAATGCCAGGAAACAGTACAGAGGCTCTCCCAAAAAAGATTGGCGCGCCAGGCCAAGCCTCGCTTTCGCATCCCGTCGGGCGCAATGCGGCGAGTCAGCTGGGCCCCGGCGTGCTGTTTTGCTCAAGGCCAGAAACCAGGCAGTGAAGGAATTGCACGGTGGCCGGGTAAACTCCGCCGGTCATCTCGTCTTCTCGAAGGCAATATGCTTATATTTCAATCACTTACATATTGGCCACACGATTGCAAGCATTGTAGCCGAAGGGCAACTATCCAGGCGGCGGGAAAGCAGTTTTTCTGAGTCATTCGCCGGCCAGCCTTCAGGAGCGCTTCATGTCTTCATCTTCCCTGATTTATCGGATTCATGCACCGGAGATTCACCGCCAGGAATCTTCAGGGCTACGGGCTCACATGCGGGCCTGGCTGCCGGTGTTGGCGTGCTTGGCGGTGTTTATCGCGGAGTCCACGACCTACTTTGGCGGGGACCACACCAGCGGACCCTTGCGGCGGGTGGCCGAGGCGGTGTTTGGAGCCGGGGTGGACGCGCATTGGGGCCTGATTCACCATGTCATCCGCAAGACCGGGCACTTCATGGGCTACGGCACATTCTCCCTGGTCTGCTTTCGCTGCGTCTGGATGGAGTTTCAGGGCGCGGCGTCGCTGCTTCTGCGGCGATTGCGGGCGCACGGGCTGGCCATTTTGTCCACCTTCCTGGTGGCCAGTGCGGATGAGTTTCACCAGAGCTTCCTGCCCAACCGGACCGGTCAGTTCCGAGATGTGCTGCTGGATAGCTGCGGAGCGTTGGTGCTGGGGCTGTTGCTGTTTCTGGTGATGGGGGCTATCGAGGGGCGAAGGCGGGCGCAGATTGTGGCAATTCGTGGTCGCGAGCCTGTCTTTGCCGATTTGGCGGCCTAGCTGGAGTCATTCGCGTTGAACTAGGTCGAGTAATCGGCGTTGATGTGGATGTACGCGACGGTCAGGTCGGTGGTCCAGAAGACGCAGGAGCCGGCGCCCTGGTGGAGTTCGACGGAGATTGAAAACTCCGGCCGCGCGATATAGGCGTGCGCGGCGGTCTCGTCGAACTCCGGGGCACGGCCGCCATTGCGGCAGATGGCGAGTTCACCGAAGCGGATGTCGATGCGCTCGGGGTCGATCTGGGCGCCGGAGTAGCCGATGGCCGCCATCAGGCGGCCCCAGTTGGGGTCGTTGCCGTACCAGGCGGTCTTCACCAGCGGCGAATGAGCGATGGCCTTGGCGATGCGCAACGCGTCGGCGTCTGTTGACGCACCCTCGATGTGCAACTCGATCACGTGCGTGACTCCCTCGCCGTCGGCCACAATCTGGCGGGCCAGGGAGGTGGTCACGTGCCTCAAAGCAGAGGCGAAGGCGGCGTTTTCCGCGCCCACCACGGCGCCGCTTGCGCCCGAGGCCAGCAGCAGCACGGTGTCGTTGGTCGATGTATCCCCGTCCACCGAGATGCGGTTGAAGCTGACCTCGATGGCTTGGCGCAGGTAGCCGTCGAGCACCGTCGGTTCCATCTGAGCGTCGGTCAAAATGTAGACCAGCATGGTGGCGTGAGGAACAAGCTGGGGATGAATCATCCCCGAGCCCTTGCACAGGGCGGCGATGTGCACTTCGCGCAAGGCGCCGTCAGGGCCGGGAATTTCCAAGCGGGCGTAGGCGGTCTTTTCCTCGGTGTCGGTGGTGAGGATGGCCAGGGCGACCTGCTGGAAGTGGTCGAACTCCGAGCCCAGATCGGCGGCCAGGCCGGGCAGGGCGGCGATGAGCTTCCCGGCTGGCAGCGGAACACCGATGATGCCGGTTGAGGAAGGGAAGACTTCTTCCGGCCGGGAGCCGAAGATCTCGGCAGCCGCTTCGCAGGTGGCGCGCGCCGCATCCAGGCCGGCCTGCCCAGCGGCGCAGTTGGCATTGCCGGCGTTGATGGCGACGACGCGCACCTTGCAACCTGTGGCCCGCAGATGCTCCTGGTCCACAATCAGCGGAGCGGCGACGACGCGGTTGGCGGTAAATGCCGCTGCTGCCGAGGCCGGTTCGTCGGCCACGATGAGCGCAAAGTCCGTGCGGCCGCTCTTCTTGAGCCCCGCCTTGACGGCGCCGAAGCGGAAGCCGCGGGGAATGACGAACTGGGAGATATCGGACATGCCGGTTTGGGGCTAACCCCACTAATCTAGCAGGTCGGCGGGGGCCGGATGGCAGAGTGCGGCACGGAGGCGGAGCTGCCTGGAGCCCGAAACCATCGCCAGCCGCTGCCGCTGCCGCGCCACGACGGAGCAGGCTGACCCGCGCGACGGGCCGTGTAAGCTGGACAATGTGGAAGCCGATCCATCCAACCTGACCGAAGCCGCCTCAAGCGGTGAAGCGGAGTTTCTTGAGCTGCGCCAAGTGAATGTGGCCCGCGGCGAGCGGGTGGTGCTGCACGATGTGAACCTGACCATTCGCGCCGGAGAACATGTGGCCATCCTGGGGCCGAACGGCTGTGGCAAGTCCACGCTGATTCTGGCCATGACCTGCCAGATCTATCCCATCGTCCAGCCCGGCATGAGGGTGCGCATCTTTGGCCGTGAGCGCTGGGATTTGACCGAGTTGCGCCGCCACTTCGGCGTGGTGGCCTCCGCGCCCCTGGGTGGGGAACTACCGGGTGAGCGAACGGCGGTCACGACGGGGCTGGATGCGGTGATTGCCGGCTTCTTCTCCGCTTCCACACTGTGGCCCAATCTGCATGTGACCGACGAAATGCGGGAACGGGCGGTGGAGGCTTTGGAACGTATTGAGGCCCTGCACCTGGGACAGCAACTGGTGGGCCAGATGTCGGCCGGCGAAAAGCGGCGCATCCTGATTGCCCGGGCGCTGGTGCACCGGCCGCGGCAACTGCTGCTGGACGAGCCCTCGAATGCCCTGGATCTGGCGGCGCAGCGGGAGCTGCGCGAGACCCTGCGGCGGCTGGCCGGCGAGGGCACCGGCGTGGTGCTGGTGACGCACCACCTGGGCGACATTCTTCCCGAGATCAAGCGGGTGATTCTGATGAGCGGCGGGCGCATTGTGGGCGACGGTCCGCGGGCGGAGCTGCTGACCGAGGCCCGCTTGAGCCGGTTGTTCAGCGCGCCGGTGCGCATCGGCCGCGAAGAGGAGTGGCTGCACAGCTGGTAACGGCAGGGGCCGGAAGGCGAAAGCGGGGTTCTTTTTCGGTCCAAGCCGCACAGAATCAGGAAATGAAACTAAAGTGACCAAAATGCGACTTGACGCCTTGGGCCCCCTGGACTAATTTAGCGATACACGGGAAAGGAGGTAGATCCAACTGATGCAGAAAGAATCTTCGAGATGTTTGGTACGTGAGGTGACTGAGGCCTAGGGCATCGCGCCCCAGACCCCAAATGTTGCCCCCAGCGGAGAGAATTCTTGCCGTTTGGGATGCTACTGCACCTTCACAGTGTGATGCATCCATCAACGCGATGCGGGATGGCGAATCTTTCATCTGTGCGACGAAGTCAGCCGCCGAAGGGGCCCGGCTTTACGGGTTTCGCCACAATGTGATCGCGATTTGGGAACCATGCGGATGTGAAGATGCCTGGGCACTCGCGGAAGCGCGATGGCCTTAGTCCAATACCCACAGATCACCGGCGACGGCCTGGGCAACGCGCCCAGGCCGCCGTTGCGTTTGGGGGATGAAACGGCCGCGGATGGGCGCAGTTCCCGGGCGTCTTCTTTCGCGGCTGAAGACCGCGAAGAGCAGAACAGAAGGCGGCTGCGGCGCCACGTTACCCTGGGCGCGAGCACGGTGGCGCTCTACCGTGCCGGGATGAGCGCAGGTGAGTTACACTCAGGCCAATGCGGGTCTTCGGCATCGATTGCGGCACGGAAGTGACGGGGTACGGCGTGGTGGAGTCTTGCGACACGGCGCGGCAGCCGCGGCTGGTGTTGAAGGCGATGGGCGCCATCCGTCTGTCCAAGACCAAAACCCTGCCGGTGCGGCTGGAACAGGTTTTCCGCGAGTTGTGCGCCGAGTTGGAACGCTGGCAGCCGGATGCGGTGGCCATCGAGGAGGTGTTCTATTCGGTGAATGCCAAGTCGGCGTTGAAACTGGGGCAGGTGAGGGGCGTGGCGTTGCTGGCCGCGGCTACCCAGGGGCTGCCGGTGGCCGAGTACGCGCCGCTCAAGATCAAGTCCAGCGTGGTGGGCTACGGGCTGGCCAAAAAGGAACAGGTGCAGTTTATGGTGGCGCGGCTCTTGGAACTGGCTGAAGTGCCGGAGCCGGCCGACGCTGCCGATGCGTTGGCCGTTGCCATCTGCCACATTCATACCGCGCAGACGCTGGAGTTGCAGGGGGCGGGGCGATGAGAGCTGGATGGCGGGCAATGGCCGCCGCAGCGCTGGGTTTCGCCGCTTTCTGGCTTCCGGCCAGGGCCGAGGCCGGCGCCGTTGTCCAGGTGGAGTTCTCCAACCTCGGCCTCTCGCCGTCGCACTGGACGCTCACCATTTATCCCGACGGAAGCGGGCATTTCCATTCTCTGCGGAGCAAGGCGCCGGTCGAAAGCCTGCAGGCCATTGACGCCCCGGATGTGGATCGCGACATACGCGTAAGCGCCGAGTTTGCCGAGCGCGTCTTTCAGACAGCGCGCCATCGCAATTGGTTCGCCGGAGACTGCGAGAGCCACCTGAAAGTGGCCTTTCAGGGGTGGAAGAAGTTGAGCTATTCCGGGCCCGACGGGCAGGGTTCGTGCGAGTTCAACTACTCCAAGGACAAGGAGATTCAGACTCTGGGAGACTCGCTGGTGGCCGTGGCGGGAACGATTCTGGAAGGCGCCCGGCTGGAGACGCTGCTGCAGCACGACCGTCTGGGCCTGGACAAGGAGATGGACTACCTGCTGGAGGCCGAGCACGATGGGCGGGCGCAACAGATTTGCACCATCCGGGGCATCCTGGAACGGCTGGCGGAGGATCCGGGCGTCATGGAGCGGGTGAGGAAGCGGGCCAATGTGCTTCTGGCGCGGGCAGAGGAATAATTGGCCCAGCGGGCGCGGCGGGGCGCGACTTTTCACAGCGGATGGGGGTCTTAGAGGATGTCAGGCTGCCGTTCAGGGCGTTTTTGCGGGAAGCGACGGCAAGGCGATACACCAATTCTCAGCTTCTCGAATGCCCCTGGAGCGAGTGCACGTTGAGGCAAGGTTTTTCAAGAAAGGCGGGGCGCCATGAATCGCAAAGATCAGTTGGGAAGATGGGCCTGGGGCGCAGGGCTGGCGGTGCTTGCCGCGGGCGTGATTTTGCTTGGGTTGCCGCTGCGCGCCGACGATGCCGGGCAAACAGGGCGCGCGGCCCGGCTCAGCAGCGTGGATGGGCAGGTGCAGATTGCGCAAGGCAACCAGGTGCTGGCCGACCCGGCGATCGAGAACACGCCGCTATTTGAAGGGACCCAGGTGGCGACGGGGGACGACGGACGCGCTGAATTGCAGTTTGAAGACGGCAGCCTGGTGCGGCTTTCGCCTAACAGTTCGTTGACCATCACGGTCTTGCGCGGGCAGGGAACCGCGGGCGAAGCCGGGATCGTGCTGGAGAGCGGGCTGGGCTACTTCGAGTTGCAGGCGGGGAGCAAGGCAAGCAAGATTTGGGTTCAGTTCGGCGACACGGTGGTGCATTCCTCCGGCTTCACCGTGCTCAGGATCAACCTGGACAATCCCCCGGGCGAGCTTGCGGTTTTCTCCGGCAACGCCCATCTGGAGCGCGGCGGTGCGTTGGCGCTCGACCTGCACGGCGGAGAGAGCGTGGCCTTGAACGGCGCCGATCCCAGCCGGTATAACCTGGCTGAATCCATCGAGCCGGACTCCTGGGACACGTGGAACTCCGATCGCGATCAGGTGCTGTCGGAAGAGGCCACGGCCAAAACCGGCGCTGCCAATAGCCAGCCCAACAGCGGCAACCCGGCGTGGAACGATCTGGACGCGAACGGAAACTGGTACAACGTCCCCGGAGAGGGCTATATCTGGTCGCCCTATGAAGCAGCGGACGCGGGGTGGGACCCTTACGGGAACGGCAGTTGGATGTGGACGCCGGGGTTCAACTACATCTGGGTTTCCGGAGATCCCTGGGGTTACATGCCCTATCAGTGCGGAGCCTGGAACTACTACAACTCATTTGGATGGGGTTGGGCGCCGGGAATGTGCAATCCGTGGTGGGGCGGCGGGTACTTTGGTCCCAACATCGGCTATGGGCCCGGCGGCTATCGGCCTCCGGTGCGTCCACGTCACCGTCCGGTGAGGCCCGTTGGCCGCGCCATAGCCGGTCAGGGAGGCAAGCTGGCGCCTTATCCCCTGGTGCCCGTAAGCCATCGGCCTTCGGGGGTAACCGGCGGCCTGCCGGCGCGGGACAGAAATGCCTCGGTGGAGATTGCCGGGCACGTTTTGCAGCCGTTGCGTCCTTTGGCGTCGGCGCGTCCGTCCTATGATCGCACAGGGTCAGGGATTGTGAATCGCACGGCGGGGGCTTATCCGGGAGCGCGGCCGGCGACCGGGCCGGGTTTTGTCGCCGGGCGTCCCTCCAGTTCACCCGCGCCCAGGGCCTCGGGCAGCGGCGGTAGTCAGCACGCTGCGTCCTCCGGCCATTCCTCAGGAGGGTCTTCAGGAGGGTCGTCGTCCGGTCATGCTTCAAGTGGTGGCGGCGGCGGCGGCTCGCACGGCGGCGGCGGAGGAGGCGGCGGTGGGGGTTCGCACCACTAAGGTCACGCCTTTTCAGCTTCAGGGGCCACTTCAGCCGGCGAAGTGGCCCCTGCTGTTTTCAGTGCATTCCAGAGAGCCGCAAGCGCCTCGAGGGGAACTTCTTCGGCGCGAGACTGGGGGGCAATTGCGGCCCCTTCCAGGGCAGCTCGCATGGTTGCCGGCGCAATGCCGGCGGCGCGGAGGTTGTTGGCCAGCGTCTTGCGCTTTTGGGCGAAAGCCTTGCGGACGAAGCGCAGGAAGGTGGCTTCTTCTACACCGAGTTCTTCGAATCGAGGCGCAAACCGCCAGCGGAAAACGGTGGAGTACACGTCGGGCGGCGGGATGAAGGCCGATGGGGGCAGGGTAAAGAGCTTCTCGGCCGGCCCGTACATCTGCACGGTCACCGAAAGCAGGCCGTAGTCACGCGAGCCCGGGTGGGCCGTCACACGGTCGGCCACCTCGCGCTGCACCATGAGCACGGCGCGATCCAGCGCGGCGTGGCTTGCGGCCAGCTTGAGCAGAATCTGCGAGGTGATGCCGTAGGGCAGGTTGCCCGCTACCGGCAGCTTTTCACCGGCCGCCGCCGAGGCCGCCGCGAAATCAAAGGTCAGCACATCCTGGAGCAGAACTGTGACCCGGGCCGAGGGATCCGGCGGAAATTCCGCGAGCAATTGGGCGGCAAGCTCCGTGTCCAGTTCGACGGCCAATACGTGGGCGGCGCGGGCGGCCAGGGCTCCGGTGATGGCGCCGCGGCCGGGGCCGACCTCGACCACGGTGCGGCCGGTGAGATCTCCAAGCGAGGATGCAATGCGCTGGATCGCTTCAGGATCGTCGAGAAAATTCTGGCCGAGCTTGGGTTTGGCGGGCATGGTCTTCTCTGATGGTAGATGAAGCGGGACGGTCGAGGGTGTGCTTGCACCCATTCCCCACGTTGCGCGTAGTAGACTTGCCCTTTGGATGGCGGCCCCCAAGCCGGTTTGGACTCCATTTTGCGCCGTCCAGGGAGAAGCAGTCATGCACATTGTCTTTGCCGCCTCGGAGTGCGTTCCGTTTGCCAAGACCGGCGGGTTGGCTGACGTGGTGGGCGCTCTGCCCCCGGAACTGGTGAAGCTGGGCCACGAGGTTACGGTCTACCTGCCGCTCTATGCAGGAGTGAGGCGTCACCTTCCGGAGGAATGGAAGTACGCAGTCCGCTCCATCACCATCCCCTTCGAGCATTACAACCGGTTTGTGGGCATCGTGGACGGCGGCCAGCGCGGCGGCGTGCAGTATTACTTTGTGGATTGCCCCGAACTGTTCGACCGCAAGGAACTCTACGGGACCGCCGGCGGCGAGTACCCCAACAACTGGGAGCGCTTCGGGCTCTATTGCCGGGCGGTGCTGGAAGCCACCAAGCAGTTGGGCGTGCCGGAGGTGTTTCATGTCCACGACTGGCAGGCGGCTCTGCTTCCCGTCTACCTGCGAACCGTCTACAGCGCCGATCCGGTGCTGGGCCGCGCCGGGGTGGTGCTGACCATCCACAACGCGGGCTACCAGGGCTGGTTTCCGCCGGCGACCACCGCGCGGCTGCTGTTTCCATGGGATGTTTTCACCATGGACAAGATGGAGCAGTTCGACACCTTCAACTTTCTCAAGGGCGGGCTGGTCTTCTCTGACATTCTCACCACGGTGAGCCGCAAATATGCCGAGGAGATTCAGACCCCGGAGTTCGGCTACCAACTGGACAGAGTGTTGCGCGGGCGGGCCGCGGACCTGCGCGGCATTCTCAACGGGGTGGATTATGCGCAATGGAACCCGGCCACGGACGGCAACCTCGCCGGTCATTACTCACCCGACGATCTGGCCGGCAAGCAGGCGTGCCGCGCCGACCTTCTGCGCGCATTCGGACTGGAGCAGGTAGAGGCTTCGACGCCGGTCATCGGCATTGTGTCGCGCTTTGCCACTCAGAAGGGCTTCGACTTTGTGGAGCAGATTGCCGGCAAGCTTTCCGAGCGCAATGTTGCGGTCGTTGCTCTGGGCACGGGCGAGCCGTTTTACGAGAAGTTTTTTCGGGATTGGGCATTCTGGAACAAGGCCAACGTGGCCGTGCAGATCCGTTACGACGATGCGCTGGCCCACAAGATCGAGGCCGGTTCCGACATGTTCCTGATGCCGTCGCGTTATGAGCCTTGCGGACTGAACCAGATTTACTCGCTGAAGTACGGCACGGTGCCCGTGGTGCGCGCCACCGGCGGCCTGGACGACACCATCGAGGAGTGGAATCCAGCGCAGGGGACCGGGACCGGATTCAAGTTCCAGGGCATGAGCGCCGACGGGCTGCTGGCCGCCATCGACCGGGCCCTGGCTGCGTTTCAAGACAAGCAAGGCTGGAAGAAGCTGATGCTGAACGGCATGGCGCGCAACTACAGTTGGGAGCAGCCGGCCAGGGAATATGCCGAGGTGTACCAGGAAGTCGCGCGGCGGAGGGGATAAAGGATCACCGCTGCGCCAGCTTCTGCGGGCACGCCGGCGCGCTCTATCGGCTCACCTCCGCCAGCGCTGGATAGTGAAAATCGCGCAGGGCAAAAAAGGATCCGTACCTGGAGATATGCATGGTGTCTCCGTAAAGAAGCTGGTCCCTGTCGCGGTACATGCATAGATTCTGGCTATTGCAGAAAGCGGTCGTGATATCGACGAACTCCGCCCCGGCGACGGCGGCGACCGCCCGGTTGATCACGTCGGTTGACATTCTCCGGTTGTCCTGATCGCTCAGCGGAGCGACACCGGGGTCGTTCGCATCCTGACCTCCCAGCCACGACGCCAGCACACGCCGGGCGGGAATCAGCGTGGTCTTCACTCGCAAATAAGGATCGAAGTCAAATTCGGGAGCGTCTTGAATCACGATCACTTGTTTACCGGCAGACTGCAGGCGCTGGATGGAGGCGGTCAAACCCTGGATGTAGAGACTGCGCGTCGCATCCAGCGTGGGAACTTGTTTCCCGGCTTGACCATCGGTAACCAGCCAGACTGGAGACGGCTGGCGATGGAATGGAGTGGCCCAATAGCCGGCCAAAACCACAATCCGGATGTCTTTGTTTGCGTTGATCAGGTCAAAGGCCTTCTGGTTAAAGCGGCGGCATCTTTCCAAATCCTGCGGAAACGATGGACTGTAGGATGTCGCGCCGGTCAAAGGCAGGCAGGAGCCGCGGGTGAGCTCGATGAAGCCGAGGCCCTGAGCGGCGGCCATCGAACGCAGGGCCGGGGCTACGGCCGCCGCGTGGCTGTCTCCCAGAATGGCCACGGCCGGTTGCCCGGCTGAAAGCGGGTAACATGCCGCGGATACATTTGGCCCCGGTTGGGCGTCGTTGACCAGGCACCGGTCGGCATGAAGTCCGCCTGCGGCGTTGGCGGACTCGTAGTGGGCCATCGAGGCATAGCGCCGCGGCAGGCCGTCGGTTCTCCAGATGACGGCGCAAACGGCAAGAAAGGCTACGCTGACCATGGCGTACCGGAACAGCAGTGGCCGGGGCGCCATCGATGTCTTCCGGAAGGGCTGTTCGACGAAGTAGTAGCACAGCACCGCGGCCCCAAACGCCGCCGAAATAGCCACGACTCCGTAAAGCACCGGGAGCTTGCCCCACAGCAGGACACGCGTGAACGCGATCAGAGGCCAGTGCCACAGGTACCACGAGTAGGAGACCCTGCCCATGAAGACGAGCGGGCGCAGAGAGAGAATGCGCCGGTTGATCCAACTGGCCGGGCAGGCGATGATCATTGCGGCGCCCAATACCGAAGGCAAAGCCGCCGCTCCTGGAAAGGGAGTCGAGGTGCGGAGGAGAAAGATGGGCGCGAACATCAAGACCAAGCCGGCCGTGCCCAAGGTCTGGGTCATCCAGGCTGGCAGAGGCTTCCATCTCCTGCTCAATTCGGCCACCGCCAGGGCGACGCCCACTCCCAGTTCCCAGGCGCGGGAAGGAAGCATGTAGAAGACCATCCCTGGATGGGGGATGAGTTGGCGGCAGGCCCAGAGAAAGGAGAGACTGCAGACCAACAGGATCGCCGGCAGCATCAAGCTGCGCCGAATGCGCCCCAGCAGTACCATCAGCAGGGGAATTACGAGATAGAACTGCTCTTCGATGCCCAGCGACCAGGTCATGAGCAGCGGGTTGAGCTGGCTGTTCGGGCTGAAGTAGCTCAACGATGCCCAGAACAGGATGTTCGACGCCGAGAGCGTAGCCGCAAAGGATGACCGGGCAGTTTCCCGGGCCTCTTCCGGCAGCCCTAACACCAGAGATACCAAAAGTATGAAGGCCAGTACGGCATAAAAGGCGGGTAGAATCCTCTTTGCGCGGCGCTGATAAAAGCGCAGATAACTGAAACTGTTAGTTCGCACCTCGGAGAAGATATGGCCGCCGATAAGATAGCCTGAAATAACAAAGAAGATATCGACCCCAGTGAAACCTCCGGAAACCATCGGCACGCCCGCATGATAAAGCGCCACGCTCAAAATGGCGATGGCGCGAATCCCATCGATATCGGCGCGATACAATCTGCCGGGCGCGCTGGATTTCACAGTGTCCAATGAAAACTCTCCTGAACCAGGTGATTGGGGATTGAGCTAATTGATTTGTTATTCAGGACGCGAGTTGTTACGCACCTTTGTTATCGATTGTATACCAGGGCTTGCTTCCGCCGCACGCTCCACAGCACCGGCAAACCCAGCAGGATGAGGACTGTGCCCATCAACGAACCCTTCAGGTTGCCCAGGTAGCTGTAGACCAGCACGACCGCCGCACAGGCGATAAAGGCGGCCGGCAGCGCCGGATAACCCCACACTTTATAAGGACGCGGCAGGTCGGGGCGGTTGCGCCGGTAGATGAAGACCGTGGTGGCGGTGAGCATATAAAAGAGCCACTCGGCAAAGACCGCCAGTTCGAAGAACTGCTGAAAGTGCCTGAGGAATAGCAACAGGACGGTGGAGAGGAGTCCCTGCACGGCCAGCGAGGTAGAGGGAGACTGGAAGCGCGGGCTGATGTGCGCGAACTGGCGGAAGAAGAGCCGGTCGCGGGCGGCGGCAAAGGGAATGCGCGCGCCGGACATGATGGTTCCGTTCAAGGTGACGAAGATCGACAATGCCATGGCGGCGGCCACCAGCCCGGCTCCGGCGGGACCGGCGACAACGGTGAGCGCTGTAACCGCCGGCCGTTCGCTGGCGGCAATCTGAGCGGCGGACAGGATGTACTGAATGGCGGCGTTGGTGGCCATGAAGAGAAAACCGACGATGAACAGGCCGCCGATCAGCGCGATGGGCAGGCTGCGCTCTGGCCGCTTGACCTCACCGGCCACCATGGTCAGGTCGTTCCAGCCGTCGTAGGCCCAGAGGGTGGCGATCAGCGCGGCCATGAAGCCGCCTAGCCCGCCAACGGCATGAGGTAGCGTGGTGGTGAAATTGCTCCATGACCCGGCCGCGGAGGCAAAGCACAAGCCGGCGACGATCAGGATCAGGATTCCCTTGAGCACGGTGGAGACGAGCTGGAAGTCGCCGGCCTTCTTGATGCCCAGAACGTTGAGGCCGGTCACCAGCCAGGTTACGGCGATGGCGAACAGTTGCGACCACAACAGAGGAACCGGCCCCCCGATGGCCTGGTGGCCGAGCCCGGCGAAGGCCGGGAAGAATTCCAGCGTACGCGCCAAGCCGATGGTGACGGCGGCAATCGAGGCGGGCTTGGCCACCGCGAACCAGGTCCACATATAGAGAAAGGCAGGTGTGTCGCCATAGGCGCCGCGCAGATACACGTACTCGCCGCCGGCATAGGGCAGCATGGCGCCCAGTTCGGCATAGGTCATGGCGCCAAACAGAGAGAGCAGGCCGCCGGCGATCCAGGCCAGGTAAACCAGCGCGGAGGAGCCGACGTCCTGCATCATTTCCCGGGGGACAAGGAAGATGCCGCTGCCGATGATGGTGCCGACGACGATGGCCGTGGCCTGGCTGGCGCCAAGAACGCGAGGCAGGTCGGCGGGCGGCGGGGAGGATGGCGAGGCTGGCTGGCTCATGCGGTGATGTGAGGGTAGCACGAGCCAGCGGCGCGACGGTTGAAAACTCGATCTGAGGACCAACTGTCAGGGCGGCGCCCCTGCTGTTCGGGCCTTGGCCCAAAGCCTTTGAAGCGCTATCTATTCCCGGTTGGCGGTCTTAGAATGGGAGTTCATGATCCCCACTTCAGGGCAAAAGGTCGCAATCGTCACCATTGGGCGAAACGAAGGCGACCGCTTGAAGAGTTGCCTGCACTCGGTGATCGGTAAGGCAGCGACAGTGGTCTATGTCGATTCCGGCTCAGTGGATGGCAGTGCCCGGTTCGCGGCCTCCGCCGGCTGCCAGGTGGTGGAACTCGATCCGGGGCTGCCCTTCAGCGCCGCGCGGGCGCGGAATGAAGGTTTCAAGCGTGTCCTGGAATGCGCTCCGGATGTGCCGTTCGTGCAGTTTCTCGATGGCGATTGCGAGCTGGCGGAGGGTTGGCTGGAGGCAGGATTGGTAGAGTTTGCCCGCAGAGCGGATGCGGGCGCAGTCTGCGGCCATGTAAGCGAACTCCATCCGCGCGTATCCGTCTACAACCGGCTGTTCGACCTCGAATGGCGGCAGGTCCCAGGGGAGATTCGCAGCTCAGGCGGCAGATTCATGATCCGGACCGCGGTCTTTCGCGCCGCCCGAGGATTCCGCTCCGATGTCATCGCGGCCGAGGACGATGAGTTCTGTGTGCGCGTAAGGCGGCTGGGATGGAAGATTCTGCAGGTGGATGCGAAGATGGCTCGCCACGATGCGGCCATGACGCGGTTCAGCCAGTGGTGGCAGCGATCCCGGCGGATGGGGCACGCCTATGCGCAAGTGGCGGCGCTGCACGGGGGCGGCGAGGAGCGCTATTTTGTGCGCGACCGGGCCAGAATCTGGATCTGGGCGTTGCTGCTGCCAGCGCTGGCGCTGGGGCTTGCGCCTGTCACGCATGGTCTCTCGCTGGCGGCGATGCTCGGTCTCTATGCGCTTCAGTTTGCCCGCGTCTGGGGCCATGGCCACAGGCGCGGCTGGCCGGCCGGAGACTCCGCGGTCTATGCCTTGTTCACCGTGATGGGCAGGTTCCCCGCCCTGCAGGGCCTGCTCGAATACCATTGGCGGCAGAGTCGAGGCCGCGCCTTGACCATCATTGAATACAAGGGGTCCACACGCGCATGAGCGACGGGGCTGCAATGGACAACGGCGCCGGTTCCTTTTCGCGCCCGGCGGCTCAGCCCGGCGGTTGCCGCCGCGTGGCTCTTCTAGGCACAGGCTACATTGCCGAATGGCACGCCAAGGCCCTTCAGTCGGTGTCGAATGTTGAACTGGCGGCGGTGTGCGATCGCATTCTGCCGAGGGCGCAGACATTTGCAAGCAAATTTGGAGTGCGCCGGGTGTATGGGTCGCTCGACGCCCTTTTGGTCGCCGAGAAGCTCGACGCGGTGCATGTTCTGCTGCCACCCGATCTTCATTTCGCGGCGGCGCGCGCGGCGCTGAATGCCGGGGTAAGCGTCTTCGTGGAAAAGCCGATGTGCGACCGGGCCGCCGATTGCGATGAACTGGTGCGCTTGGCCGCAGAGCGCTGTTTGCGCCTGGGCGTGGGCCACAATTTCCTCTTCGCCGAGCCCTATGAGCGGCTGCGGCGCGATGTGCGCGGTGGAGTCCTCGGCTCCATCGACGATGTCGCCATCACCTGGCACCGCCCCTTGCCGCAGCTTCTTTATGGCCCGTTCGACACCTGGATGCTCAGCGATCCGCGACCTATTCTCATCGAAGTCGGTTCGCACTCCGTGGCGCACATGCTGGATCTTGTGGGCGATCCCGAAGAGATTCGGGTGCAGCCGGGCAACCCTGTCGATTTGCCCACCGGCCGCCGATTCTATCGCCGCTGGCAGGCGAGCGCACGCAAAGGTGCGACCGCGGTTGAGTTGCGTTTCTCCTTCGTCCCGGGGTTTTCCGAGTACACCATTCATGTGCGCGGCTCGCTGGCCGCCGCGACCGTCGATTTGGAGCGCAACACCTACTCGCTTCACCATCATCGCCCCATCAGCCCGGATTTCGACACCTATGCAATGGTGGCGGGCGAGGCTCGAAACCTGATTTGGCAGGCGCGCCGCACTCTTGGTAAGTACGTGCTCTCGAAGCTCCACCTTTGCGCGCGCGGCAATCCATATGGCGCCAGCATCGCCAGGGCTATGGAGGCCTTTTACGACGCGTCTGGCCTGCCGCTCGATGAGCGCGTGGACGGCCGGATGGGTGCACATGTGGTCAGCTGGTGTGAGCGGATGGGAGAGTTGGCGAATCTGCCTGCCGAAGAACTCGTTCCCGCGCCCGTTGCTGCGGTGACTCCCGCCATGAAGCCATCCATCGCGCCTCCCCGCATCCTGGTGCTGGGCGGAACCGGCTTCATCGGCAGGGAACTGGTGCGGCAGTTGGCCGCTTCCGGCCAAACCGTCCGATTACTGATCCGCAACGCCGGGAATCTTCCCCGGAGCCTGCCGGACTGTGGCGTGGAGTGTCAGGTGGGCGACCTGATGAACAGGCAGGATCTTCAGCAGGCCATGACGGGCGTGGAATGTGTCATCCACTTGGCGCGGGCCAAAGTGAAAAGCTGGGCCGACTATCAGAGATTTGAAATTGAGGCTACCCAGCAGGTCGCCGAGTGCGCTCTCCAGGCCCAGGTCAAGCGGCTCATCTACACCGGCACCATCGACTCGTACTACGCCGGCCGTGGAGCCGGCACGATTACCGAAGACACACCGCTCGACCCCCGCATTGAACGCAGAAACCTCTATGCGCGGGCCAAGGCGGCTTCGGAATCGATTCTGCTGCGGATGCACCGGGAGCAGGGGCTTCCGGTGGTGATCTTGCGGCCGGGAATTGTCATCGGACGCGGCGGAAGCCCGTTCCACTGGGGCGTGGGGATGTGGTGGCATGACGCGGTCTGCCAGGTTTGGGGCAAGGGCGAGAATAAACTGCCCCTGGTGCTGGTGGAGGACGTAGCTGGCGGCCTCGTCTCTGCCATGGGCAAGCCGGGCATCGACGGCCGGTCGTTCAACCTGGCTGCGGACCCCTGCCTCAGCGCCCAGGAGTATCTCGATGAGTTGGATCGCTGCGGGGGGATGCGCGTTGAACGCCGCGCTAGGCCGATCCTCCGGTTCTATCTCACCGACCTGATGAAGTGGGCGGTGAAGGTCGCGGTTCGCCACCCGGAACGGCGTATGCCTTCCTATCGCGATTGGGAGAGCCGCACGCAGTGCGCTCATTTCGATTGCACGGCGGCCAAGACCGTGTTGGGCTGGCAGCCGGCAAGCGAGCGCGGCGAGCTGGTGCGCCGGGGCATTGAAGAGCCGCTCAGGGAATTCCTGCTCTGAGAAGCGCGCCACAACAGGGAAGAGGACTAGAGTGGAGTTGTAGAGATCGGCAATCCGTGGCTCGGAAACCGCGAGGTTCTTGAGGTTGCAGGCAAGGAAGAAGGCCTGAAACTCCGATCGCCGCAGAACAGAAAGAGTGGGGTGCAGAGTTGCCCGATACCATCGATTGGCCCAAGTTGACACCGCCGGCCCGCCGCCATCGTCGCGGCCTGTTTTTCTTTATCGCAGTGGTTGCCGTCATCGTCCTGGGCGGCCGTACCTTCCTTTCCTACTGGGTTGATCTGCTGTGGTTCAAGTCGCTCGGCTACGGGGATGTGTTCTGGCGGGCGCGCATCCTGGAGTGGGGCGTCTTCGCGGCCTTTTCCGTGGCCACGTTTCTCATTCTGTACGGAGCGTTTTCCGCTCTCAAGCGGGCTCACCAGGACGATTTGCCCAGCGACCACACCATCTTCCTAGCCGGCAAGCCGTTGAATTTCTCCATCAAGCCGGTGCTGGGCCTGGTGGGCATCGGCGGGTCGCTGTTCATCGCCATTGCCTCTGGCGCCGCGATGGCCGCCGAGTGGCAGACGCTGGCGCTCTGGTGGTACGCGCCTCGGGCAGCAGGCGGCGCGGTCGATCCCATCTTCGGCAGGCCGTTGGACTTCTATCTCTTTACGCTTCCGGCCTGGCAACTCATCCTCGGCTGGCTGCTGACGCTCAGCATCATCTGCTGCGTGGTTGCGGCCGTGTTTCTGCTCATTGCCGGCGGGACGCGCGCCTTGACCGCGGGGCGCGGCAGCTCCCTGGTGCTGCCCTGGCGCGGGGTCTCCATCGCGGTTTCCCTCCTGCTGCTCATCGTCGCCATGCGGGTGTATCTCGGCCGCTTCGGTCTGCTCTTCGAGCACCATACGATCTTCGACGGCGTCACCTATACCGATGCGCACGTCACTATCGCCGGCATGCTGGTCACCTGTGCGGCGCTGCTGCTGGGTGCGGCCATCGCCGCGGCGGCTGGGGTTCTCGCTCCCCGCGGACGCTGGCTGATTGCCGCACTGGTTCCGGTTGTCGTCTGTTACGCCGGGATAGGATTGGTGAGCTGGTACGTCAGCAGCTTCCGGGTCAAACCCAACGCGTTGGTTCTCGAACAACCCTTCATTGCCCATAACATCGAGATGACCCGTCAGGCCTATGGGCTGGACCGGTTCACGCAGCGCGAGTTTCCCGCCGAGACCACCGTCGAGGCCACCGACCCGGCCAACAATCAGCCCACCTTTCAGAACATTCGCCTGTGGGACTGGCGTGCGCTCCAGGATACGCTGCGCCAAATCCAGGAGATCCGCACCTACTACGACTTTCCCGACATCGATATCGATCGCTATACCATCGACGGCTCCAAGCGCGAGGTGATGCTGGCGGCCCGCGAACTCAACGTGGACAAGCTCCCCGAGAGCAGCCGCAACTGGATCAACGACAAGCTCGTCTATACCCACGGCTATGGCATCACCATGAACCCCGTCAACGGGTTCACGTCCGAAGGCCTGCCCACGCTGCTGTTGAGCAACATGCCGGTGCAGAGCACCGTGAAGAGCCTCAACGTTACCCGGCCCGAAATCTACTTCGGCGAGCAGACCTCGACCGATGTCTACGTCAAGACCCACCAGCAGGAGTTCAATTACCCACAGGGCGACACCGATATTCGCACCTCTTACCAAGGCAACGGCGGCATCGAGCTGGGCGGTTTCCTGCGCCGCGTCCTGATCGCGTTCGATCGCGGCGACCTGGGCAAGCTGCCCTTCAGCGACGATATCAACTCTGACAGCCGCCTCCTGATGCGGCGCAAAGTGCGGGACCGGGTCGCGGCCCTGGCGCCGTTCCTCACCTTCGACCGAGATCCGTACATTGTCCTGGGCGACGACGGACGCCTGTCGTGGGTTCTCGATGCGTTTACCGAGTCGGACAGCTACCCCTACTCGACGCATTACGCGGTTGACGGCCAGCCCGTGAACTACATGCGCAACAGCGTCAAGGCGGTCGTCGATGCCTACGACGGAACCACCACCTTCTACGTCTTCGACTTTCAAGACCCCATCCTGGCGGCCTATCGAGGCATCTTCCCCAGCTTGTTCAAGGATGCGTCGGCCATGCCGGCCGATTTGCGCCAGCATGTGCGCTATCCCGAGCTTCTGCTCAAGTTGCAGGCCGAGGTGTACGGCCTTTATCACATGACCAACCCGGAGGTCTTTTACAACCGCGAAGACCTGTGGACCGTGGCCACCGAAGCCGGCATGGGCGAAGGCGGCGAACAGATCACTGAGCCCATGCAGCCGAACTTTGTGCTGATGAAGCTGCCTGGCGAGGCGGGCACGGAGTTTGTCGAGATTCTGCCCTTCACCCCGGCCAACCGGAACAACCTGATCGGCTGGATCGCCGGCCGCAGCGACGGCGAGCACTATGGCACGTCGGTGGTGTACGACTTTCCCAAGACCAGGCTGGTGGACGGGCCGTTGCAGATCGAAGCGCGCATCGATCAGAATGCGCAGCTTTCCGGGCAACTGAGTTTGTGGAATCAGCAAGGCTCGCATGTGCGGCGCGGAACCCTGCTGGTCATTCCCTCTGGCAAGGCGCTGCTCTATGCCGAACCGATCTACCTGCAAGCCGACCGCAGTCCCATGCCGGAGTTGCGGCTGGTGGTGCTGGCCCTTCAGGACAAGCTGGCCTATGGGCCAACTTTCGAGGCAGCGCTTTCGTCGCTGTTCGGCGGGAATGCCTCCTCGCTGAGCGCATCCGAGCCTGCAACAGCGCCGGCAACGGCGGCAGGCTCGCCGGCCGGAGCCGCGCCGCCCAAGCAGGACCTGAACTCGCTGATTACACAGGCCAGCCAGGACTTCAACGACTACCAGCGGCTGACCGCGGCGGGCAAGCTGGGCGAAGCCGGCCAGAAACTGGAAGCCTTGAAGCAGGTGATCGAGAAGCTCAACGCTCATTCAAAATAGGCAGACGTGCGGAGTTGGATCCCAACTCCGCACGCAATCCTTACAGGATCGAAAGTGGCAAAGCGACGCAAACTCTGGCTATAATGCTTGCCAGGAAGTAGTAAATATTGCTCCCGTTAGGAGCGGAGAAGTCGCTATGCCCGAAATTCAAAAAGTCAGCATCGCCTTGACCGGAGAGCAAATCGGCGCTCTTAAGGCTGCCGTGGAAACGGGAGAGTACGCAACGACCAGCGAGATCGTACGCGAGGCGATTCGGGATTGGCAGTTCAAACGTGAGTTGCGCCAGGAAGACCTGAGACGCCTGCGCCAGATGTGGGATCAAGGCAAGGCCAGCGGAACCGGCACGCTGGCGGATTTTGACCACGCGCGGCGCGAGGCGCGGCAGCGATTGGAAGGCGCTACGGGGGACGAGGAACGTGCAAGTTGAACTTGTCTGGACTCCGCAAGCCCGCGAAGATCTGATTGAAATCTACCTGTACATCGGTCTCGACAATCCTTCTGCGGCGGAACGCATCTTTGACGCTGTGCAGGCCAAAGCAGCATTGCTGATCAAATCTCCGCGGATCGGTGTGCGGCGTCCGGAAATTCAGCCCAAAACGCGCATGCTCATTGAGGGGGCGTACCTCATCCTTTACGAAACACATCCTGACAGCGATGAGGGCGTCATCGATGAAGTTGAAATAGTGAGAATCGTGGACGGCCGCCGCAAACTGAAGCAACTTTTCTGAGATCTCCGCATGCGCCAAACTTCCGGTCACAGCGGTTCCACAATTGCTGCACCTCGGAACCACAACCTTGAAGTGCCCATTTTCTTTTAAGAAAAGGCACATTTCGCAGCGCCATAAAGAGCACATGAGTTGTGGAACTGTTCCAGCTGGGCGAAACAAGATGGAAGCTTGACGAGTTGAAGCGCGTTCTCGACAGATGAACGCGCTTCACAGATGGACAGGACGGTTGGAGAGCGCTACGTCAGCTTCATCGCCTCCGGGTTCCACTTCACAACTGCCCCGCGCTCCATACTGAGATTCGCGAGCAGCGCCGCTCCGGCCGCGCGGAAGCCGAAGACCGCGTCTTCGATCACCGGCTGACGGGTGCGCACGGCGGAGAAGAAGTTCTTGAAGTGGTCGTAGCTGTCGCTGTATCCCTGCGGCGCAACATACTTCTCAAATCCCTGTAGCTGTTCCCCTGCGGGATGCGTCGCGGGATACTTCTTCAAGTAATCGGCAACGGCCTGCTTCTGTGTCGCCTCGGCGAAGGTGTCGATGGTATAGCCCGGCTCCTTCTGGCGCGGCACGCGGTTCACGCTCACGGAGTTTCCGGCGATTTCCATGGTGCCTTCAGAGCCGGTGAAGACCAGGCCCTCGCTTTCTTCGCCTCCGTCCACAAAGTTCACCCGCAGGCTCAGGTTGAAGCCCTCGTTGTAGTCGAACAGTCCCAGCATCACGTCGGGCACATCGCGGCCGTCATTCCAGAAGCGGAGCCCGCCGGTGGCCATGCCGCGCACCGGCCCATGCGAGCCGGTGATGAAGTGAGTTCCGCTGAACAGATGGACAAAAAGGTCGCCAGCCACGCCGGTGCCGTAGGCTTTCCACTTGCGCCACTGAAAGAACTGCTCGGCGTTGAAGGGGATTTTGGGCGCCGTGCCCAGAAAGCGCGGCCAGTCACAGGTTTCGGCGGAGGCATCGGGAGGAACGGTATAGTTCCACGCGCCCATCGACGAGTTGCGGTCCCAGCGGGCCGTCACCATGTTGAGCTGTCCGATGGCGCCGGCTTCAAGCAACTCCTTGGCCTTCAAGTAGATCAGCGAACTGACACGCTGGCTTCCCACCTGGAGGATGCGCCCGGTCGTGCGCGCGGCTTCAATCATCTCCGGCCCGTCGGCGTAGAGATGGATCATCGGCTTCTCGCAGTACACATCCTTGCCAGCTTTCATGGCGTCCACCGCGGCCTGCTTGTGCCAGTGGTCGGGCGTGCCGACGATGACGGCGTCAATGTCCTTGCGCGTCAGAATCTCGTTGTAGTCGCGGGTGGTAAAGAGGTCCCCGCCCCACAGCTCCTTGCTGTGTTGGAGGCGTCCGTCGTAGCAATCGGCCACCGCGACCAGTTTCACGCCGGGCACCCGCAGCGCCACCTTGGTATCCCACTGCCCCTGCCCGCCGGCACCGATCAGCGCAATCTGAAGGTTATCGTTGGCTCCGACTGTCCTGGCGGGTTCGGTCTGGGCTGCCGCCAGCGCATGCGGCCTGGTTGCCAGCAGCGTTGCCGCCCCCGCCGTCTTGATGAAGTTCCTGCGATTCAATGGATACACGCAAACACCTCGCACGACGAAATGATTGGTTCATCGAAAGCGGCCCCATTATTCATCGTGGACCGGCTCATCCGCAACTGGCAGGGAATGTGCCAGATTGACGTTGCGTCGAGCTGCGTGCGGTCCTCGGGCAGGGGGTAAGATAACGGCCGGACGGGCAAATGCGTATGAGGCCGCGGAGTTGGAGCCCGACGGCCTCAGAGCGGTTCCACAATTCACATGCCCTTTGTGGCGCTGCGAAGCGCGCCCTTTTCTTGATGAAAAGGGCACTTGAGAGCTGTGGCTTCTGGATACAGCAATTGTGGAACCGCTGTAGGCGTTTTCTGGAAGCGAAGCCTGATTGCGAATCAGAGTGTGGGGCCTGTCGGACTGGGAGACGAGCCGGCTTCCAATTCCGCCAGAATCCGCGTCACGGCCTCTTCTGCGGCCTTGGCAGCCGGCGCGGAAAGGTTCATCGAGATGGGCTGGCGCGGGTCGATGGCGATGGCATAAAGCACCACCTCGGGGCCTCCGCCTTGAATGTAGAACACATCCAAAAGGTCCTTGACGCCGATGTCGTGTGCCGTGAGGGTGGGCGGATAGTCGCGCGAGAAGCGCGGCGTGGTACGGGTGACGGTTCCTTCCGGATTGCCGTCGGCCGCCGCGTCTATGATGATGATCCGATCAGCGCTCTGGAGCGGCCCGAGCAGCGTGAAGCCGCCCGTGCCGCCGTCCAGACATTCCACTCCCGCGGGGAGTGTGTTCTTTTCCAGTGCCCGAACTACGTGTACGCCGATGCCTTCGTCGCCCATGATGACATTGCCGAGACCCAGCACCAGCGTTTTCTTTTGGCTATTTGTCACGCTTCTCCCGCTCGAACTTCCATCCGCCAATAATCGAGGATACCGTGCCGCGGCCCTCAATGTAGTCGTGATAGAAGGCAAGATAAATGTGAACAACGATAAACGTCACAAAGAACCACAGGAACAGGTGGTGCCAGAAGCGCACGCCGAACTCGCCGCCCATCAATGGCACGATCCACACAAACATCCGTGGCAGCCACGAGTTGCTCATGCTGGAATAAAGGGCAAAACCGGTGATGGTCTGGAAGACAAACGCCAGAAAGGTGAAGAAGTAAATGAGACCCGCCAGCGCATTGTGCCCGGTGGAAATGGGCCCGTGCAACTCGGATTCCAGTACATCGGCCTTGATGACGTCGACAATTTCCTTCCGTTGCGATTTCTTGAACGGGAAGAAGGCATTCCAGTGCGCGTACTTGTTGCCGACGAAGCCCCAGTAGAGCCGCGCCAGGAAGTTGAATACATAGACGAACGCGCATAGGAAGTGGATGAACCGTACCCAGCCGAACCAGTATTGCTGGTAGGCCTCGGCCGCATAGAAAGCGCGGATGGGGGCCCCGATCAGGTAGCCGGTCACGCACAGCAGCACCAGCGCCACTGCGTTGATCCAATGGTAGACGCGCACCGGCAGCTCCCAAACATAGATCCGCCGGTATTCGACCGGGTGTTGGGGAGCCGCCGGCGAGCCATTGCCTGCGACGATTACAGGAGCACTCATGGGCATCACTCGAAAGAAACCTGGGCTATGTGCCGCCCCTGCGGATCGTACAGATGCACGGCGCAGGCCAGGCACGGGTCAAAGGAATGAATGGTGCGCAGAATCTCCACCGGCTGTTCGATGTTGGCCACCGGCGTGCCGATCAGCGCTTCCTCAAAGGACGAGCGCTGTCCCTTGGCATCGCGCGGAGAGCCGTTCCAGGTGGTTGGCACCACGAGCTGATAGTTCGCGATCGCGCCTTCGTGGATCTTGACATAGTGCGCCAGCGAGCCGCGAGGCGCCTCCGCCAGTCCCACTCCCTCGGCGTCCTTGGGCCAGCTCTTCGGTTCCCAGCGTTCGCCGTTGAAGGTGGAGGTTTCGCGGGTCTTCACCCGCTCCATCAATTGGGCGAAGAAGTCCTTGAGCCAGATCATCGCCAGCGCCGCATCCAGGCCGCGCGCCGCGGTGCGCCCCAGTGTCGAGAACAGCGCGGCCACGGGCACGTTGAGCTTGCCCAGGGTGTCTTTCACCAACTCCTGCACGTCGGTGTGGCCGGAGGCATAGGCGACCACCAGCCTGGCCAGGGGACCCACCTCCATCGCATTTTCCTTCCAGCGCGGAGTCTTGAGGAACGAGTACTTTTCGTAACCGGCGAGGGTTTCGAAGGGAGGCTTGGGGCCGGTGTAGTTGAGCTTGGTTTCGCCCGCCCACGGATGGATGCCGACCTTGTCTCCGCCTTCGTAACTGTACCAGGAGGAAGCGATGTATTCCTTGATCTCCTGCGAGTCGCGGGGATTGACCGGATGCACGGTGGTCAGATCGCGATTGAGCACCACGCCGCGGGGATATTTGAACGCCTCCGGCTTGCCGTAACCCTGGGTGGGGTACTCGCCATAGCTGAGGTAGTTCTTCAGTCCGCCGCCCCAGTTGGCCCAGTCCTTGTAGAACGAGGCCACGGCGAGCAGGTCGGGAATGTAGACCTGGTTGACGAACTCATCGGCCTGGCTGATGAGCTTGGCCACCAGGTTGAGCCGCTCGGAGTTGATGGCCGCCACTTCGTCCACGTCGATGGAGCAGGGAACGCCGCCGACCAGATAATTCGGATGCGGATTCTTGCCCCCGAAGACGGTATGGATCTTGACCACTTCCTTCTGCCACTCCAGGGCGTCCAGGTAGTGAGCCACCGCGATCAGGTTCACCTCCGGGGGAAGCTTGTAGGCCGGATGGCCCCAATAGCCGTTGGCGAAGATGCCCAGGCCGCTGGCGGCAAAGGACTTGATTTTGTCCTGCACCGCGGAAAAATAGGCGGGGGTATTCTTGTCCCACTTGGAGAACGACTGGGCCAGTTCCGCGGCTTTTTTTGGATCGGCCTTCAACGCGTTGACGATGTCCACCCAGTCCAGCGCATGCAGGTGATAGAAGTGCACCACATGGTCCTGGATGTAGAGCGTGGCCATCATGATGTTGCGGATCAGCTCCGCGGTGGGAGGAACGGCAATTCCCAGGGCGTCTTCGACGGCGCGCACGCTGGCCAAGGCGTGCACCGTGGTACAGACGCCGCATACGCGCTCGGTGATGGCCCAGGCGTCGCGGGGATCGCGGCCGATGAGAATCTTCTCCAGGCCGCGCACCATGGTGCCTGCGCTAAATGCGTCGGTGATGACGCCGTTTTCGACCACTGCCTCAATGCGCAGGTGGCCCTCAATGCGAGTTACGGGATCGACGACTACTCGTGTCATGGCGCCTTACGACTCCTTCTGGTCTTCAGCGTGGACTTCGGCAATCACGCTCCGTTTGCGAATGTTGGTCACCACCGCATGGGCCGCAACACCGGCCACCGTGGCGATTCCCACTACCGTGCCCACTGTATCCGCCGTGCTCTCGATGCCGAAGCCGGGGAACGATGCCAGATGCTGATAGAAGGGACCGTTGTCCCAGAAGCCTTCCTCGCTGCAGCCGATGCAGCCGTGGCCGGACTGGATGGGGTAGCTGGTGCCCTCGTTCCACTTCACCACCGAGCAGGCGTTGTAGGTGACCGGACCGCGGCAGCCCATTTTGTAAAGGCAATAGCCCTTGCGCGCGTTTTCGTCGTCAAAGGACTCGACGAATAGCCCGGCATCGTAGTTGGGACGGCGATAGCAGGTGTCGTGAACGCGGCGGCCGTAGAACTCCTTGGGCCGACCCTGGGAGTCGAGGGCCGGAATCTGCCCCAGCACCAGCAGGTGGGTCACAACGGCCATCATCACATCGGCGATGGGCGGGCATCCGGGAACGTTGATGACCGGCTTGTCCACGAGCTTGTGAATCGGCGTGGCGCCGGTGGGATTGGGTTTGGCGGCCTGAACGCAGCCGTTGGAGGCGCAACTGCCCCACGCCACCACCGCTGCCGCATCCTTGGCCACGGTTTGCAGAATGGACTCGGCGGTCTTGCCGCCAATCATGCAGTAGACGCCGTCGGCGCCCGTGGGCACCGCGCCTTCCACCAGCACAATGTACTTTCCCTTGTGATCGCGAATGGTGTCGTTGAGGCTCTTCTCCGCCTGGAAGCCGGAGGCCGCCATCAGGGTTTCCGTGTAGTTCAGCGACAGCACATCAAGGAGGGCGTCGGCCACAATCGGGTGCGACGCTCTGATAAACGACTCGCTGCAACAGGTGCACTCCTGAAAGTGCATCCAGACAACGGCCGGTTTTTCTTTCTTCTCAAATGCCGAGACCACCTGGGCCACGCCGGTTTGACCCAGCCCGGCGACCGTTGCGGCCGCAGCGCAGAACTGGAGAAAATCTCTGCGGCTGTAGCCCTTCTGCTCCATAGACTGCCAAATCGAATAACCCATGCGTACCTCGCTCCGTGTGGAGGCACCGGAGAGCCTGGGGCTGGTCACGTGCCGGTTGATTGCGCCCCCTTGAAGTTCACCAGTGGATGAATGGGAAGGTACGCAGGGCAAAGAACAGTCGGCTGTGCGCTCCATCACAATTGTTCTGGACCTTTTTCGGGGCCAAAACGGGGTCGGTGGGGAAATGAACGACGGGATTGGGGGTGGATTGGAAGAGCTCGGCCAAATTCGGAGCCAATCAGGCCGAAATGCAGCATTTGCAAGCGGCAACTTCCTTGTCTTTCCCGCCAAGTCGTGGCAAATGCAGCCCCAGGCGGATCGCGGCTGAGGGCCGTCCCGAACTTCTGGAGGCCGGCTTAACCTGGACAGGGGAGTCGATCCGCGCGGCCAAACCTGCTTTGCGGGCGGGGAATCCAACCCCGGGCAGAGACGATGCTCGCAGGACTATGTGTGATATAAATCACGTCCCAAGAACGAGACAGGCATTCCCCATGGCCAGATGAGGAGCTTCAGACTCCCTCAGTCGCGCGGAAACTCCAGCGCTCCGGTCAGGCTCGCGACCCGTTCCACCTGGTGGCTGCGGCACCAGGACTCAAGCCCGCGCGCCAGCCGCTCGACAGCCCGCGGGTCGGCATAGCTGGCCGTGCCCACCTGGATGGCAGTAGCGCCCGCCAGCAGAAACTCCACCGCATCCTCTGGCGTGACGATGCCGCCCATGCCCAGAATAGGGATGGTGATGGCGTGTGCCGTCTCGTAGACCATGCGCAGGGCCAGGGGCTTGATGGCCGGGCCGGAGAGACCGCCGGTAACGTTGGAGAGGCGCGGGCGGCGGGTCTCGCTGTCGATTGCCATGCCCAGGAAGGTGTTCACCAGGCTGATGGCGTCGGCGCCGGCGCCCGCGGCTACCTTGGCCATGTGGGCGATGGAGGTCACGTTGGGCGAGAGTTTGACGATCAAGGGCCTGGCGGAGGCATTCCGGGCGCGGGACACCAGGTATTCCAGCGAGCCGGGGTCGGAGCCGAAGGCCATGCCTCCGGCGTGGACGTTGGGGCAGGAGACGTTCAGCTCATAGGCCGCGATGCCCTCGGCGTGGTTGAGCCGGTCGATGACCGCGATATACTCGCCCACCGTGTAGCCGAAGACGTTCACGATGACATTGCAGCTGGGATAGCTCCTCAGCGGCGGCAGTTTGCGGTTGACGAAGTCCTCGACGCCCACATTCTGCAATCCGATGGCGTTCAGCATTCCGGCCGCGGTCTGCACAATGCGCGGCGGGGGATGTCCGGCCATGGGCTCCAGCGAAATGCCCTTGGTGACGAATCCGCCGATCCGCTCCAGCGAAACGATCTCTTCAAATTCGATGCCGTAGCCAAAGGTGCCGCTGGCGGCGATGACCGGGCTGACCAACTCCAGGCCAGCCAGTCTCACTTTCATGTCGGGTTTCACGCGCGGCAATCTTCCTTGACCATGGGATGCACTGCATTTCGGCGGCCGGCCTGATTTGGCCTGACCCGTTCTTCGGGCTTGGCGGGCCTGGGCCACCGGTCCAGCCTGATCGCCTCGTCCAGCACCGGGCCGATCGCCAAATCGACCGCTGCCTCACGCCCATGATACTCGCCCGGCAGGAACAGCGCACCAGGGAAGGCCCGTGATCCGGGAATCGCCCTTGGTCGTCCGCCCTGCGGATGAATGCCTCGGGCTGTTCGAACGAGGACCAAGGACGAATTGAGGCGTGCCGGGAAAAGCAGGTGCTTCCTGGATCAAGCCGTACCAACGCCGAGGGCGGCTTGCACAGAAGCCGCCCTCACGAGTTCTCCATATCAAAGGACAACTAGTACTACAGTTGTATTTCGTTCAATTTCTCGGGATGGGGAGCATGCCCGGGCCTAAAGGCCCCTGCTCCCTCCGCCAAAGTCGATCTACAACTGTAGTACTAGGCCGGAACCGGGTCCGTGGCGTTCACCTTGACCGGGGTGAGCCAGCCGAAGCGGTCGGGCTTGAGGCCATTGGCGATGCCGAAGAATTCATCGGCCAGCTTTTTTGTGATTTCGCCGGGCTTGCCATCCCCGATTTCGATGCGGTCGATGGAGCGGATGGGCGAGACCTCGGCGGCTGTGCCGGTGAAGAAGACTTCGTCGGCGATATAGAGCAACTCGCGCGGGAGGGCCTGCTCGCTGACCGTCAGGCCCAGGTGGCGGGCGATGGTCAGCACGCTATCGCGGGTGATGCCGGAGAGGGCGGAGTTGGCCAGCGGAGGCGTGTAGATGACGCCGTTGCGGACGATGAAAATGTTCTCGCCGGAGCCCTCGCTGACCAGGCCATTCACGTCAAGCCCGATGCCCTCGGCATAGCCGTTGACCTCGGCCTCCATGTGGATGAGCTGTGAATTCATATAGTTGGCGCCAGCCTTGGCCAGCGCGGGCATGGTGTTGGGGGCCAGGCGATTCCAACTGGAGATGCAAACGTCCGCCCCGGTGTTGCCGGGGATGTATTTGCCCCAGGGGAAGTTGGCGATATAGACCTCAATGGGCGAGCCCTTGGGGCTGACGCCGATTTCCCCGTAGCCGCGCAGCGCGATGGGGCGGATATAGCAGGGGGCGACTGCATTGGCCTCCACCACGTCCACCACGCCGGCGCAGAGTTCGTCGAGAGTGAACGGCAAATTCATACGGTAGATCTTGGCGGAGTCCACCATGCGCTGCATGTGTTCGGGAAGGCGGAAGATGGCCGCGCCCTGCGGCTGCCTGTAGCAGCGAATCCCCTCAAAGACACTGGAGCCGTAATGGACGACATGGCTCATCACGTGGATGTTGGCCTGCTCCCAGGGAATAAGGTTTCCGTTGTGCCAGATCTTGGAAGTGGTTTGGATGGGCATGGGGGTTGAAACGCTCCTTGGTCGCGCCGTGCGCGGATCATCATCAGGGTACCTCGATTGAGGGGACCCTGTCACGACGGGCCGGGGCTCGGAAAACGAGAGGTTCCCGAGAGATCACTCCCGGCGGGTGCGTTCGGACTGCGGTGAATCGCTGGCGTGCACAAAACGAAGGGCGCCTTCGCAACAAGACGCCCTGGTATCCGCAGGATGTGCGCTCTCTAAAACCAGCGTCGCCGCTGCCGTGAGAAGATCCAGATCGCCACCACGGCCAGCAATACCCCGATCAGCAGCCAGGCAAAGTCACGGTGGTTGAATTCCTGAAAGAACCGAAGATCGTGCCCGCGCATCAGCGCCAGCGTATTGCTCATTGCGATCCACATAACTTTCCTCCGCGCACCGGTTTCCTAATCCGCCTGGTCCTTGTCCGCCTGGCCCGCCTGGAGGGCGATTTGCTCCCCCCCGCAGCCAATCGCGCGGCAGCAAGTTGAGCCAGACACAATCAGTTCTATCTGAAAAGCCCAAGCAGATAGCAGATCAGCAGAATCACCAGCACTGTGCCAAGCCCTATGCCTGCTCCGCCTCCTGTACCCCACCTGCCGTATCCGTAATAGCCTCCGCCGCCTGCGAATACCAGCACCAGAACAATAATCAGCACGATGAGCATCTTTGATCTCCTTCAATCCGGGTTATGACTCCTGGGTTATTCCGCCGGCTGCTTGAGGCCTTATGCCGTAGAGCGGCTCTCCGGTTCACGCGGAGTCGCCGGCCTCGTGCAGGGCGGCTCTTTCTCAAGCAAGAGGCCACTCAGTCGAAGTGGTACTCCCTCGCGGCAATTGGAGAGCCGCCAAAGCCAGGCGGGTTGATCGAAGAGCGAGAGGCTAACCCGCGTCCCATTGGGTGGTTCGATGACCAGTTCATGAACGGGCTCTTGCGCTCCCTCGGCTTCATCAGCGAACAGAGATCAGGTTGACGTGGATTGCTGGCCACGGTCTGCTCAATACGACACACTGCGAGAGAGTTCCCATTGAATCCCGCTGCCGAGCGGCAATGGCCTACCGAAAGCGCATCATCGCAGGCTTCTCGGAGCTATGCTCGGGCAATTGGTCGAGCAAGACCACATTGAGCAGCGACTTATGCACCTGGATGCGGCCGTTATAGTCGATGAAACCGAGCTTGCGAAAGCGATTCATGAAGAAGCTGACGCGGGAGCGCGTGGTGCCGATCATCTCCGCCAGGGTTTCCTGGGTAATGGGAGGGATGCAGGTTTCAGGTTCACCCGGTTTGCCAAATTCGGCCATCAGCAGCAGGATGCGGGCCAGGCGTTTTTCGCTGGAGTTGAAGAGCTGATCAACCAGATCGGCCTGGGTGCGCATGCTGCGGGCCAGCAGAAACGCCAGGAACAAGTCGGAGAGGGCATGCTCTTCATGCATGACGCGAATCATCTCGTCCCTTCCGATCATGAGCGCCGAGCATGGGTAAACGGCAGTGGCCGTGGACAATCTGAGCCCCGGCACCGCCGCCAGGGACTCCTCTCCCACGAAGTCGCCAGGGGAGAGAAGGCTGATGGTGGCTTCTTTGCCGGTCTGCGAAACAACCGTGAGTTTTGCCCGTCCACTTTGCAGATAAAAGATGGAATCTGCCTTGTCTCCCTGGGTAAAAAATGTCTGTTCCGGCTTGACTTCGATGATTCTTCGGCCCAGGCCGGCATGCGCCAGAAAGCTTGCAGGATCGAATGTAGAAATGTTCTTGTCGGTCAGTAGCATAGAACCTCCTTTGGAGGCGGCTTGGATGCGGGGAAATAACTGCGGCGCGCTGGTCGAAGACCGCGGTGGGAATGCTTCAGAGGGCAGAAGCAGAGCATTTCGCGCAGCCTGACCGGCGACGCGGGCCCGAGTTGCTTCCTGGGGAGTGGGGCAACTTGCAGGACAGATTCCCGCACTTGGGCGCAACTACACTCAAGCGCTATTGAACGTAGCCCCAACTCAAGAATGCTGTCTGTAACGTTTTGCTCAACTTTGAGAGCTTGCGGCACTGGCCTGGTGGAGGCACGTGTGTGTCGCTTAGCAAGAATAGTAGCCCTCTGTGTGCTAAGGTTCAACCGAGAAAGATGACGGGCAAATGAAAGTTGGCGAAGGGAAAACGAGGCCGCACCTGTTGCCGGGGTTGAAGGTGGGGGAGGGGTTTACGCGTCACCCGTTCGACCTGGAGTTTGGCGTGCGGACCAGCGGACTGGTGGCGGGCAGGCACCTGAAGAGCGGGCACCGGCATGACCGGCACAACACGGCATACTACGGAATTGCGCCTTCGGTGTTCGAGGCGCTGATGAAGCGGTGGCGGAAGAGCGGGCCGGCGGCGCTCATCGAGGAATTCAGCTTGATCGACATCGGGGCTGGCATGGGCCGGGCGGTGCTGATGGCCGCGGAGATGCCGTTTCGCGCCGTGGTGGGGGTGGAACTGAATGCCACGCTGGCCGGGATTGCGCGGCGGAATTTGACCCTGTGGCGGGCGGCGGGCCGGGCGCGGGCGCCGATGAAAATAGTTTGTCAGGATGCGGTGGAGTTTCAACTTCCCCACGGGCCGTGCCTGGCGTTGCTGTTCAATCCCTTTGGGGCCCCGGTCTTGCGGCGCCTGCTGGCGGGCTGGCGCAAGGTCCTTGCCGGACGCGCGGGAGACCTGGACCTGCTGTATGTGAACAACGAGCAGGAGGGTGTGCTGGAGGAGACAAGAGGCTTTACGCGGCTGTTTCTGGGGCAGGTGCGGCGGTCGCGGGGCGATGCCATTGCCGATCACAAGATACTCGCCAACCAGCCGGACGGGGAATATGCGTCGGCCAATTATGAGGATTGCTCGATCTGGCGATGGGTGGGATAGACCGGGCAATGGAGCGGATCGTCGAGGAAGCGCGGCGGGCAAGGGCCAGAAGGGGCTTTTCCGAGGGTCGTCGAGGCAGGACTCAGGGTCAGAATATGGTCGTCGCCGGTCTTGGCGGCGGGCATTTGTGGAATAGGATTTGACGAGACAGGCTCGCAGGGAGAAAGCTGGTAGCAGAGCAATCGGCGCATTTATTTGCCATGACAAATTGAGCTTTACCATCATCCCGGCGACGGAGGCCGAACGCAGGGCCGCAGGGCGCCGTGCAACCAGGCACACCGGAAAGCCGGCATCCGCTGGAGCATGACCGTGAACGAACCGCATTTGATTTTGGGAATTGGCGAATTGCTATGGGATGTATTGCCGGAGGGGCCGCGATTGGGCGGCGCACCGGCCAACTTTGCGGTGATGGCGGGGCGGCTGGGCAACCACGCCGCCATCCTCAGCCGCATCGGGCGGGACGAACTGGGGCGCAAGGCGGTGGAGCGGCTGGACCCGCTGCCCGCCGATTCGAGTCATCTGCAAATCGATCCCGAGCATGAAACAGGGCGGGTGACAGTGGCATTCGAGGGCGGCCAGCCGCACTATACGATTCATCGGCCGGCGGCGTGGGATTTCATGGAATTGACCGACGAGTGGCTGCAACTGGCCGAGCGGGCGGATGCGATTTGCTTCGGCTCTCTGGCGCAGCGCTCGCCCGTTTCGCGGCAGACCATCCAGACGCTGGCGGCGCAGACTTCGGGCTCCTGCGTGCGGGTGTTTGACGTGAACCTGCGGTCGCCGTTTCCTTCCGGCGAAGTGATCCAGGAGTCGCTGGAACTGGCCACGGTGATGAAGATGAACGATGCCGAGGTGCCGCAAGTGCTGGGGCTGCTGGGGCTCCCGGCGGTGGACGAATCCTCGCCGGGCCATTTGCGATTGGGGGCTGAGCGGCTGCTGATGGAGTTTCCGACGCTGGATCTGGTGGCGGTGACCCGTGGCGGCGAAGGCAGCCTGCTGGTGAGGCGCGAGGAGTGGCACGAGCACCCGGGGATTGCTGTGCAGGTGGCGGACACCATTGGCGCGGGGGACGCATTTACGGCGGCCATGACCCATTACCTGCTGCGCGGCTCGGACCTTGCGACACTGAACGAAGCCGGCAATCGCTGGGGGGGCTGGGTGGCCTCGCAGTCCGGCGCCATGCCGGCATTGCCGGATGCGGTGCGCGCGGGGATTTCCGCTGTGATCGAAGGTTGAGGCGGATGGGAATTTGGACGCGTGGGTTCCCGGGGTTCAAAGCGAGGCCCGGATTCCACTCCGCCAGCCGGCATCGAGGAGATCGAGGTGGGTTGGCCGGTATCGGACCAGCGGCAGAGGTTGCGCGATGTGCCCGTGGACTCAGCCTTTCCTATCCGGGAGGGCCGCGACGTGCTCGATCCGGTCGAGTGGGAGACCATTGAAATTGGAAAGACAAAGATTGCCGCGCCCATGCTCCATCTTCACCCGTGAGCCGGGTGCGATAGCCGCATCGATCGAGTGCTCATCTTATCAAGAATGAATTAGATCGGGAGAGTCGATGGCTGGAAGGGAGGAAGAACCGTCCGCTGCTTGCCGCTGAAGGTTCCGGGCCGCGCAGCGCAAACTCCTGTTCCGGTACGACATTCTCGTCCAATTGCATAGACAAATATCCCTTGAAAGTTGTACTGTTTTCCATATACAAAATTTCAGACCCGGCACCGTCGGGCGCCGTCAAGGCAAGAAGGCCTGGGGAATGGTTCGACCGCGCAAGACCGCAATCAAGCTGCCGCCTCCACCGGAGATTGACGGCGCTCTCCACGTAGCCAAGCACCGGCGGGTCTTCGACTATCTCCATGCCGCCATCCTGTCAGGACAACTGAAGCCCGGAGACCGTCTGCCCAGCGAGGCGGAACTGGGCCTGCTCTTCGAAGCCTCGCGGATTACGGTGGCCAAGGCGGTGCTGGACCTGCAGCGCATGGGCCTGGTGACGCGGCGGCCGGGCGCGGGCACGCATGTGCTGGCGCCGCACAGCGCGGCCGGCCGCTCCTTCGGCCTGCTGATTCCCGAGCTGGGGCTCACGGAAATCTTCGAGCCGATCTGCAACGGCATGATGCGTTCGCCGGTTGCCAAGCCCGATGCCCTGCTGTGGGGCAATGCCTCCACCTCGGTGCGGGAGAGCGCCAGGGAGGCCGAGCAGATGCTCCAGTCCTTCATCGGGCAGAAAGTGGATGGAGTGTTTTTTGCGCCGCTGGAGCTGAGTGGAGAGAAGGATGCGGCCAACCGGCGCATCATGCGGGCGCTCGAACGGGCGCAGGTTCCGGCGGTGCTGCTGGACCGCTGTTACATGCCCTTTCCCGAGCGCTCGGCGCACGACCTGGTGGGCGTGGATAACCGCCGCGCCGGTTACATGGCCACCGCGCACCTGCTGGGGCAGGGAGTGCGGCGGCTGGCGTTCCTGGGCGAAGCCAATGTCGCCAACACGGTGGACGCGCGCATTTCGGGGTTTCACGAAGCGCTCCGTTGCCATGGCATTGTTTCGGAGCGGGACCCGGCCTGGCGCGGCAGTCCGCAGGATGAGGCCTTTGTGCGCCGCCTGCTGGAATCGGCGCGGCCGGAGGGCATTGTCTGCGCCAACGACCTGACCGCGGCGCGGCTCATGCAGACGCTGCTGGGCTTCGGTGTGAGCATTCCGGAAGAAGTGCGCATAGTGGGCATGGACGACGTGAAGTACGCCAGCTTGCTGCCGGTGCCGCTGACCACCATTCACCAGGATTGCGCGGGCATCGGCATGGTCGCCATGGCCACCATGCTGGAGCGTCTGGAACACCCGGAGTTGCCGGTGCGCGACGTGCTGGTGCCGGTCCGGCTGGTGGTGCGCCGCTCCTGTGGCGCGCACCTGGCGCGCCCCAACACCGAAGGATGAGATGCAGCGCCCTTTTGCGTCTTGGCCCGGCCTTTTGGTTTAGAGTGATGGAACTGTGATCATCAACCTGGCCCGACGCGCGCACGATCACAACTGGGAGCTGGACCCCATTACCCGTTCCCTGTTGGACAATGACTTCTACAAGCTGCTGATGCTCCAATTCATCTGGAAGCATTTCCCCACCACACGCGCTTGCTTCACGTTGGTCAACCGGACCTCGGCGGTGCGGCTGGGCGAACTGGTAGACATCGACCAGTTGCGCGAACAGTTGGAAGAGACCAGAAAGCTGCGTTTCCACAAGTCCGAGCTGATATGGCTGGCGGGCAACACGTTCTTTGGCCGCCGCGGCATTTTTGAGCCGGCCTTCATCGAGTGGCTGGGCCGCGATTTCCAGCTTTCCGATTTCGATCTCTCGGTTGTAGATGGGCAAATCTCACTCAGCTTCGACGGCCTGTGGGCCGAGACCACGCTGTGGGAGATTTACGCGCTCTCGGCCATCGACGAGCTGAGGACCCGCGCCCACCTGAAGCGGCTGACCGAGTTTGAACTGGACATTCTCTACTCCCGCGCCAAGACCCGCCTGTGGGAGAAGATGGAGCGGATGCGCGGCGTACCGGGGCTGAACGTGAGCGATTTCGGCACCAGGCGGCGGCACAGCTTCTTGTGGCAGGAGTACGTGGTGAAGGCCATGAGCGACGTGCTGGGGTCGAGCTTTGCGGGCAGCTCCAACGCCTACCTGGCCTACAAGCACGATCTTGAGGCCATGGGCACCAACGCGCACGAACTGCCCATGGCTCTGGCCGCGCTGGCGGATACGGACGAAGAAGTGAAATCTGCGCAATACCGCCTGCTCGAGCTGTGGCAGCAGACCTACCAGGGCGAATTGCTGATTCTGCTTCCCGACACCTTTGGCACCACGCAGTTCTTGCGCGATGCGCCCCAATGGGTGGCGAACTGGACTGGCCAGCGCATCGACAGCAAGGACCCCTATGTTGCCGGCGACGAGTATATCGAGTGGCTGCGGCAGCGAGGCCGCGACCCGCGCACCAAGCGGCTGATCGCCTCCGACGCCCTCGACGTGGATACCATCCTCGGTCTGCACGCCTATTTCAGCGGTTCGCTGTTGAACGGCGCAACCCCAGCCGATTTCCAGCGCGCCAGCGACTTTCTCGATACCGGCAAATGGCTTCCCCAGCGCCGCATCCGTTTCAGCGCGGGCTGGGGTACGTATCTCACCAACGACTTCCGCAACTGCAACCCGCACGGCGACCAGAGCTTCGACCCGGTGAGCCTGGTCTGCAAGATCAGCACGGTCGACGGCCGGCCGGCCGTCAAGCTCTCAGACAATTACGCCAAAGCCATGGGGCCGGCGGCAGAAGTCGAGCGCTACCGGCGCCTCTTCGGCTCCGCAGGCGTCTCCGATGCGCCGGTGTTCATCTAGAGCGACCTCGTCCAAAGCATGGACAATTGATTATCGCGCCGGCGCAGGATGGGGCGCGGAAGCTGGAGCGGGCAGAGGAATGGGCCGGTTTTTGGCGCGCAGGTAGGCGACCAACTGGGCCACTTCTTGGTCGGTGACCGAGTCGCTAAACGGCGGCATTTTCTGGCCGCCGTTCAGGATCTGGCCGGTGATTTTGGCCGGGGTCCAGAGCTTGTCCTTGCGCAGCTCAACCAGAGAGGGCGCCTTCCTGGTGCCGATGCCGCCTTCGCCATGGCAATAGGCGCATCCCTTGTCGCGAAACAGAACTGCTCCGGCCTGCTCGTCGGCCCTGGCGTTGCCGCTGACAATGGCGGGACTGGGAGTGGCGGCCACGACGGCGAAAGCCAGCAGAAAAACCGGGGCGAGAGGAAAAAGGCGCGCGATCACGGAGTTGATTTTCTCATGGCGCGGGCCGGCGCGCCTCCGCCTCCCGGTGGCCGTCAGTCCCCGGTTGGTTGCCGCGGCTGGATCCTTCTCCCGGCAGCTCAGCGACCCTCATGACGCCTTTGCGGTGTAGGCTGCTCGATATGGCTGCAAAAACGGGATGGTATGCGAGCCAATTGCGCCGGGAGTTGGGGCTGCGCAATCGCCAGTGGGCGCAGGGCCGGGCGCATGTGGAGAGCTACGGGAGCCCGCCGGTCATCGTCTACGCGCCGCAACCGCTCCCATCCGAAAGCCTGCCTGAAGGAACCCCGCTGGAGGGTGTGCGGCACGGGAACTTCTTCGATGCGGCCTACGCGGCGATTGCGGCGCGGCCGGAGTGGATGCGGCGCTTTGACAAGATTCATGCGCAGGGACGGGCTCTGCCCAGGGCCGAGTCGGGACGCAGGTGGAGGGAGCTGGACTCCTCAATGAGTTCCGATGCCTTGCTGATGAATGTGTCCTGCACGCCGGGAGTGGCGGAGGCGTCCGCGGTGCGGAGGGCGCTGGGAGTGGATGGCGAGAGCGCGCCGGTGTTCGGTTGGAAGGCGCGGGTGCCGCTCACGAGCGGGCGTTTCGATCGGACCGAAGTGGATATGCGCTGGGGCGGGCTGCTGGTGGAGGCCAAGCTCACGGAAGGGGATTTTCAGGTTCGTGCGGCCAGCATCGTGGAGGGGTATCGGGATTTCGATGCGGTCTTCGACCGGGAGCGGCTGCCGCGGGTGGAACTCCGCACGGCGCGAAGGCGCGCGGCAGTCGAATTTGCCGAGGAATTTACGCAAGAGTGGGAAGAGCCCGCGGCAGACGACGAGGCGGCGCGGGAGTTTCAGCAGGGGATTGTGGCACGCGCGCGGGAGGCGGAGCCGGCGGAGGCCGCGTACGCGGGGTATCAACTGATCCGCAACGTCTTGGCGGCGTACGCCGAGGGGTGCAGCTTTTGCGTGCTCCACGACGAGCGCCGTCCGGACCTGCGCGAGGCGTGGTTTGCCGTGATGGCGGCGGTGAAGAACGCCGAGCTGCGGACGAGATGCAAGGTGCTGACGTGGCAGGAACTCGCGGCGTTGCTGCCGGAGGAGTTGCAGGATTTTTTGGATTGCAAGTACGGGATTGTGCGGGAGGGGCGGGCGGCGTCGGGGGTGGAAGAGGTTTGAGACTGCGACTAAGAGGTCTGGAGACGCAACTCAGGAACAAAAGTCCGATTCAAAATCCTGCGCCGGGAATGTATTTGTATTCGATCTTCTGTGGCTCTTTGGGCTTGTCGCCGGTGAGGTCGTGGGTGTGCCAGACGACCGATTCGGCGGCGACTTCAGGATGCTTGCTCAGGTATTCGAGCGCGTAAGCAGAGGCGGTGGGATCGTCCTTCTGGTCGGCGAACTTGGCCGACTCGATGGCGGCTTTTTGTTTCTCGCCCAGGCGGCGGTAGAGGATGGCGAGCTGATAGTGGGCGGCCAGGTCGTCGGGGTCCACCGCTTGCAGGCGTTCGTAAGCGTCGCGGGCCTGCGGGTAGTCGTGTTCCTGGTAGTAGCTGAAGCCAAGCTCACGCAGGGCGTCCTTAAACCGGGGATATTGATCGAGGGCGGCCTTGAGGTCGGCGATGGCCTCACTGACCTGGCCGGCCTGGCGCTCGACGATGGCGCGGTAGTAGAGCGCGCGGGGGTCGCCGGGCAAGAGGGCTAGTGCCTTGGCCAAATTGGGGCGGGCGTCGTCGTAGCGCTCCCAGGCGGTTTCAACCACGGCCATGTTGGTATAGGCGTCGGCGTAGTCGGGGCGCAGGGCGGCGACCTGCTCGAAGGCCTGGACCGAGGCCTGGTATTGCAGGGCGTCGAGCAGGGCGATGCCGTAGTTGTTCCAGCGCATCCAGGGCTGCGCGCCCGGCGAACGTTCCGCAGATTCCTGCGGAGCAGGGCTATTTTCCCCGATGTGAAAGGTCCTGGTATCGGAGGCCATGTCGACGATGGGCAGAGGATACTGTTTCTGGTCCATGGCGAAGTCGATGAAGTGCTGGTTGAAGCGGCGGTAGCGGACGGTGGCGGTGATGGAAACCTGGCCAGCGATGTCTTTGGGCAGGCGGAAGCGGTAGCGGACCAACTGCGACCGGCCGGACTGCAGGGCGTTGTTGTAGGCCAGGACCCGGTTGTGCCAGATCTGGTGCAGGTCGTTCAGTTCGCCCTTGACGTTGATGAGGCGGTTGGTGAAGGAGTGTGCGGCTGGGTCGAGGCTGCCGTCGGGCTGCAGGAAGCCGCTCTCGGCCAAAACCTTGCCGGAGTCGTCCTTGACGGCGAAATCGACCCAGGCCTCGTAGAAGTCGCGCTGCTCGGGGGTGAAGGAGTGGGCGATGCCCTTGTTCTGGATCACCACATCCGCGACCAGGGTTTCGCCGGGCGTGAGCGAGAAGCTGGTGAGGCCCAGCGGGGCCACCAGCACCTGGTCGCTCCGGGTGGCGGCCGCGCCCTCCATTTCAAGGGCGAAGATGTCCACGTTGAGGACGCCCTTGCCGTCCCAGGACTTCTTGAGGAAGGCGACGAGTTTTTCGGTCTGCTCGTCGAACTGGTAGTACTGGGGATTGAGGGAGTTGCCGCCCAGCCAGCGGTGGGAAACAAGCTGGCCGTCCTTGGCGCCGGGGTCGATGGCGCTGGCCGGGAGAGGTTCGCGGGGCATGTGGCAGGTCTGGCAGGTGGAGACCGCGTCTTTGCGATAAAAGGGCAGCGGGGATTGCTTGGTGAAGCTGGCGCCCTGCCACTCGTCGTAGACGGTGAAGGCGCGCAGCCACTTGTAGTCGTCCAGCGAGCGGGGAATGGCGGCCTTGTGGCAGGCGGCGCAGAACTCGGCGGTGCGGTAAAAGGGGCGCATGACGGCCTTGGAGTGCCGGTCGAGATGGGCCAGGACTTCGGCGTCGGAGACGGGGCGGGTAATGGGCTCGCCCTTGTCGTCTACCAGGGCGGCTGGAGTGCCCATGACGTAGCTGCCCGTGCCGGTGGCGTTGACCGACTGGATGGAGTGGCACACCGAGCAGGTCACTCCCTCGTCGGCAAAGGGGCGCTCTTTGGGCATGCCCTGCGACAGGTCCCCGGAGAGCAGGGCAATGGGGTTGTGGCAGCCCTCGCAATGGCGGGAGAACTGGACCCCTTTCTCGTCGATCAGCATGTTGACGTTCTTCAGGTACCAGGGCGCCCGGAAGCTGTTGGAATGGACCGACTGACGCCACTGGTGGAAGGACTCCTGGTGGCAATGGCCGCAATACTGGGCGGTATAGAAGCTCCTGGGACTGAGAAACTGCCCGTTGGCGCTGGTGGCGTTGGAGGGCAGAAAAGGCGAGTCATTGCCGAAGGCGTAGTTGTATTTTGCGGCCACGGCGTCATGGAAGGCCGTGGTGGGACCGGTGATGCGCGTGGGCGCCGGGTAAGCTGGGGTGTTGGCCGTGGATGCAGCCGGAGCTGAGGCAGGAGCGGCGTTAGGAGCCGGCTCGGTTGCGGCGCGGACGGACCAGGCAACGGTCAGCGACAGAGACGCAAGGACGGCGACGAACAGCCAGCGGGACGATTTGGACTGGAGCGCAGTCTTGAGCTCGGTCGTGAACATGGCGAGATGATCTCCCGGGGATGCGTTCGTTCGCCGCTGGCGGCAGTTCTGGGGAAGGCAGAGGGAACACTAGAACGGTAACAGGGCAGGGGGTTTTGTTGTCCTCCATCGAAAGGTGGAGAGGCAGCTTTAGAGCAGTTCCACAATTCCGATGCCCTTTGTGGGTTTGCGAAGGGTGCCTTTTTCTGGATGAAAAAGGCACTTGAGGGCTGTGGCTTCTGGGTGCAGCAATTGTGGAACCGCTGTAGGGCAGGGGCGGGCGCCTGCTCTAACCCCTGCCGTTCTGACGTGACGAATGGATGGCAAAGATGGGTCCGCCAGGCTCAAACCGCGGTAAAATCCGGGACGGTCACGGCGGGCGGTTCACAGGATGGGATGAAGGGCGAGGAAATTTCAACCGCGGGCTGGGAAGCGGGCTTCCACTTAGCCAAAACTGGGCTTGAACTGGTACGTTGTTTCAGAAGGATTTCATTTTCACGTATGGCCTCAAATCCTTATTTTTCTCTCGCGGTTCTGTTTTTGGCGGCGCTGTGCTTCGGGCTCACCCCCCTGGCCTTGGCGTGGCTGTGGGCGCAGGTCTATTCCCCGGCCAAGCCGAACGCGATCAAGAACGCAATTTACGAATGCGGGCTGGAGTCCCGGGGCGACGCCTGGGTGCAGTTCCGCTCGGCCTACTACCTCTACGCGATCATCTTTCTGATCTTCGACGTGGAGGCCGTGTTTCTGCTGCCTTTTGCGGTGGCGTTCACGGGGCTGGGGCTGGCGGCCTGTGTGGCGATGGTGGTGTTTGTGTTGCTGCTGATCGAGGGGTTGGCCTGGGCCTGGGTGAAGGGCGTGCTGACCTGGGCGTAAAGGCAGTGGTCAGTTGTCAGTGATCAGTTGTCAGTTTTCATGGCGACTGGTGGCTCGGTGATTGAAGGGGCCTGGCCGTAGCCACAAAAGAACTAGAGACGCAGCCAGGATGGGGCCCCCGGCCAGCAAGTGCCAGCGAACGGTTTGGGAAAGACGCTGGCACGGCGGC
>Ga0302320_10001381_pt1 | contig 58383 bp, 54 predicted proteins | sample Bog_T0_3_FD_202130 | JGI IMG/M metagenome (GOLD analysis project Ga0302320, IMG submission 202130) | Peat permafrost microbial communities from Stordalen Mire near Abisko, Sweden - Bog_T0_3 | ecosystem: Environmental > Terrestrial > Soil > Wetlands > Peat | place: Sweden: Abisko, Stordalen Mire... | reverse complement strand
CTAAGCTCACCAAGGTCGACTTGGCTGCCATCAAGAACTACTGGTTCACCTGGGGCACGGTTGCGGGCATTTCCAATGTGTTGATCGCACGCACCGGCTACTCCGGCGAAGACGGATTTGAGCTTTACATTCCCGCCGACGAGCCAACCACTGTAAAGATGTGGCAAGCCTTGCTCGACGCGGGCGCGGAGTTTGGCATACGGCCCTGCGGCCTGGGCGCGCGCAACACGCTCCGCCTCGAAGCAGGCATGAGCCTTTACGGCCACGAAATCTCAGAGGAGATCAATGTGTTCGAGGGTAGCCTCGACCGCTGGCTCAAGCTGGACAAGGGAAACTTCATCGGGCGCGATGCGCTGCTGGCCGTGCAGGCAGCAGGCGGCCCGAAGAGAAAGATCGTCGGCCTCGAAATGGTCGATCGCGGCATCGGCCGCGATGGGTACGACGTCCTGTCGCTGAACGGAGAAAAGATCGGCGTCGTAACCTCCGGCTCGCCCGCGCCTTTTCTCAAGACCAACATCGCCATGGCGCTCGTACCCACTTCAGTAGCCGCAAGCGGTGAAGATGTCGTCGTGCAATGCCGCGCCAATGCCGTGCGCGCAAAGCAGGTGCCGCTGCCGTTCTACAAGCGTCCGAAGAAGTAGGCAGCTCAGTTTGCCGAAGCTGAACAATCGAACCACGTGACCTGCGTCCGATAGGCGAGCGCCGGCGCGTTCTTTGCGAATCTGGCCTTCAGCGCGAATGCCGGGTCAGGAGCGGCGCGATATTCGCCCTGCACGCGGCACCGCTCGCGCAAGGCCGCGTCGATCGACGCCGTCCATTGCACATCATCGAGGTACGAGGCACCACTCACCAGCACCACCTTGCCTTTTAAGCCGTTGAGCCATTGCTCTTCGCCGTCCGGTTCGAAAATTCTGAAGCCATGTGACTCGTAGAGCTCTGCGGTCAGATCGGGCCCGGTGGCTGCCTGTGTTTCTCTCTCAAGTCCAAGCTGGTAATTCAAATAAAAGAAAAACGGAAAACTGTCGCTCACAATAGTCGACCCGCGACGCGCATCCCCTGCCACGACAGCAGCGACCTTGCTCCACGGCTCAAGAAGATTGGTAGTTGCGTAGTGTTTGCCTGAGACGATTCCGATCCAGCCCGCAACGACAATGGTGGTGATTGTGGCGGAGGCAAGTCGGGGATACATGGCGGAGCTGCTACGCGCACCGAGAACCATGGCAACAAAAAGCCACGGAAGCAAAAACAGCACGCGCTTCACATCCATGTGTCCGCTGAGCGCGAGCAGGAACAAAGAAATTCCGAAATAGATGAGCCAGCGACGTCCGGAACTGAACCATATGGCCACGATCAAAGCGAAAGTGGCCGCGAAGACGGGAACGCTCAGCGGCAGAAACCACGGCGCAACAGCCACGGAACCGAACATGGAGAACAGCGTATAGCCCACCTCGGCGACCATCGCCTTCCCATCGAAACTCGAGTGCACGCCAACTGAATGGATCTGAAGATTCCCGATCACCGTTCGGAGCAGTGGCAGATAGCTCACCGCAACCGCCGCCATCGAGATCAACAGCGCTGTTCTGTTCGTGCGTGCAACCTTGCGATGAAAGAGTAGAAGGTCCGCAAGCAGCAGTAGCAACGTAGCTACGGCAAAGTAGTTGGTCCACGCCATTAGAACTGCGGTGGTGGTGAATGCAACCCAGTACGCCCGCCCGCTCTCTTCAACAATTCCCAGGTAGAGCCACGTGATAGCCGCAACCAGGAAAAAGCTGCAGCAGTACCAACCCGTGATGCGCCCGTATTGAAGGGCAAAAGGCCACGCGAAGCCGAGAACCAGCGCAAGCCACCAGGCGCGTGTTCCCGCCAGCTTCTTCGCCGAGCAGGCGAGGAACAGAACACCGAGAATGTAGAAAATGTTGGCGAAGATGCGGAGAGCAAAGAAGGAATAGCCGGTTGCCACCATCCACGCGTGTAGCAGAATGTCCGATGCGGGCGGGTGCTCATTCAAAGAGTCGCCGTGGAGATACAACGCGACCGTTGGCAGCACGGGGTTGCCCGCTACCGAAACGATCGTGCTTTCATCGTCAAGAATGGTGTAGCGGCCATTCGTGCTTACCATGGCAACCGCGTAGACCCCCACGATCGCCAGTGCCAGCAGCTTTGACCGAAGCGACATTTTCATCCTGGGACCGGTGCGGACGTCACACCTGCATCACTTCGGCTTCTTTCTTGCGCGACAGCTCTTCCATGCGGCGAATCTCTTCGTCGGTCATCTTCTGCACTTCTTCGAGAGCGCGCTTTTCTTCGTCCTCGCTGATGTCCTTCTCTTTGGCCATCTTCTTGAGGGCGTCGTTGCCGTCGCGGCGCACGTTACGAACCGCCGTCCGGTGCTCTTCAAGAACCTTGTTGATGTGCTTGCAGACGTCGCGGCGGCGATCTTCCGTCATGGGCGGTACGGGAATGCGCAGAACCTTTCCGTCCGACATGGGATTGAGCCCGAGATCGGCAGCCTGAATGGCCTTCTCCATATCTTTCAGAACCGTCGGATCCCAGGGCGAGATCAGGATCAGCTGTGCTTCGGCCGAGACCTGCGCCATCTGGCTGATAGGAGTGGGTGTGCCGTAGTAATCCACCCTTACCTGGTCGAGCATGTGCACGCTGGCGCGGCCGGTGCGCGTTGATGCAAGGCTGGCCTGGAAGGTAGCCACTGCCTGGTCCATCCGCCGCCTGAGGTCCACATTGAGTTCTTTAAGCGCCGGAATCCCGGCCATGAATGAGGGTGCCATTACGTTCTTCCTCCATACGGCCAAACCGCCAACGGCTATTCTACAACTCGTGAGCGGTGGCTTTGTGGTTGTTGCTTTTCCGCTGCACTAGACCACCGCGGTGATGCCCGTTGCCGCAGCCTGTTCGTGCGCGTGATAGCTCGAGCGAACCAGCGGACCCGATTCCACGTGGCGGAATCCCATCCGCATCGCGGCGGTTTTGAGCTCAGCGAATTCGCGCGGCGTGTAAAGGCGAGCCATGGGCAGATGGTCGCGCGATGGGCGCAGATACTGGCCTATGGTAAGAATGTCGCAGCCCACCGCGGCCAGATCGCGAAAGACTTCGTACAGCTCCGCCGTCTCTTCGCCGAGGCCGACCATCACACCCGACTTGGTAATGCCCGCCGGGTTGGTCTCCTTTGAAAGCTGAAGGAGCCTGAGGCTTCGCTCATAGCGCGCGCCCGAGCGTACCACGCGATAAAGGCGCGGAACCGTTTCGGTGTTGTGGTTCAGCACTTCCGGCTTAGCGTCGACCACAACTTTGATCGCTTCCGGATTGCCTTGAAAATCAGGGATGAGCACTTCGACGCGGCAGCCAGGGGCTTGGCGGCGAATCTCGTCAATCACCATGGCAAAGATGCGCGCTCCGCCTACCAGATCGTCGTCGCGATTCACGCTGGTGATGACGGCGTGCTCCAGGCCGAGCGTGGCCACGGCTTCAGCAACGCGGCGCGGCTCGTCCATGTCAATCGGCTCGGGGCGGCCCTTGGGAACGGCACAAAACCCGCAACGGCGCGTGCAAAGATTGCCGAGCATCATGAAGGTCGCAGTCTTGTGGTGCCAGCACTCGCCAATGTTGGGGCAATGGGCGCTTTCGCAAACCGTGTTCAGTCCGAGAGAACGCGCCAGCCGCTTGAGTTCGTGGTAGTTCTCTCCCACGGGAGCGCGTGCCTTCAACCACTCCGGCTTCGGCGCCGGAAGCTTTCGCGCGGGCTCAATCTGGATGAGATCCATCACGCTCTCATTGTAGCGGCAGGCGTTTGGCTTTTTTGTGGGACACCTGTCATTTGAGTGATCAGCTCTTCCGGCCAAAACCTTTCAATCGAATCAGGCATCTCTGCCTATAAGCAGCGTGCGCCTGCCAGTCGGCCCGTCAGGTCATCAAAGGCTCGCTGCTGGCTCAAGCTGCTGAAGAAGAAGGAGATAGTTATGAGAGCAGAACGTCCCTTGATCGCTTCAGTCGTTTTCCTGGCCACTGGCCTCAGCCTGATTTTCGGCTACTGCACCGGATCGTCTAGCCTTGATGCAGCTTTTCCGCTTGCATCGTCAGCGCTACGCCTGAACATCGTAACCACCGGTCCCGCCGCACTGGGCGGAATTGCGTGCACAACAGTTGGGCTGCTCCTGATGGTGTGGGCTCTACTTGCGGCCATCATCGGCCAGGCTGGGCTCCTGGCCTCGCATGATCGCGACCAAGTCAAAGTGGTGCCGGCTGAAAGAATTCTCGAGTAGCTTCGCTGCTTGATATCCCGCTCCACGGCAAAGGCCTAGCGAAGCTTGCTGCGAACCTCGACCCTGACCAGGTAGAGAAAGAACACCCAGTTCAACAGCCCCTGGACGAGCGCTGGTGCCAGATGCTGCTGGGAAAAGACCCACATGTTGTAAATGGCCAGCAGGAAAACTGCGCTCAATGCGAGCGCCCACGCCCAGCGCAACAGCAACATCATCCCACCCGTAGCAGCGATCAGACAGACGGGAAAAAAGAGGAACAGCGGTGGATAGGTGCCACGCACGACGCCCAGAATGAGTGCGCCCGCAATTGCCGCCAAGTACAGACCGATGGCCGCGAGGCCTGGCAGCGGCAAATGGAAACCACGCTTCGGTATGACGGCTTCAGTCGGCTCTGGGCCGGATTCCGGGATGTCGGCGGTTGCTTCGGCTTCCTGTTTTGTCTCTTCGGTCATGGTTTCAGCAACCTTCCGGCGTTCTGTCAAAGTGTGTGCAGATAGGCCAGCAGATCCTGCAGTTGATCGTCGGAAAGTTGGGTTGCCGGCATCATATTTCTCCCGCTCGAAATGACTGCGGTCAGTCGCTCGTCGGTTGGCGGCATTCCTGATGGCATTTCCTTTTCTTTGGTGATCGCCTGCAACCCCGGACCGTTCAGTGGATGCGTAGTGGTGGGATAGTGACAGCGGGCGCATTTTGCCTGGTATACCTGGGCGCCGCGCGCCTCCTGGGGTGTCCATTCGGACGAAGGCTTGGAAGGCGGCAGGGACCGGCAACCAGCAACTGCTGCTGCCACCGCCGCAACGGAGATTACGAGTGCGCAAAAGTAAGAAGAAGAATGGGCTTGCATTTGGTAAACATGATACCGCTTTACTCCGCTGCCGCAATGGCCTCAGCGATCTTGTCAATGGCCGGTTCTTCCACGTCACTCCCCGGCTTGTGTCCATTCACCAGGATTGAGAACGCGACCGTTTTTCCGCTGGCCGCCGTCAGATATCCCGAAAGCGCATTCACCTCGTTCAACGTTCCCGTCTTGGCCCACAGATGGCCTTTCAACGGGGACGTCTTGAACCGGTTCGTCAAAGTGCCATCGACACCGGCTACAGGGAAAGTGGCCCGCCATTCCGATCCCCAGGGCTGTTGCGACGCATAGCTGAGGAGTCGCGTGAAGACGCGTGGAGCGATCTTGTCATTGGGGCTCATGCCTGATCCGTCGTAGAAGAAAAAGTCGTTGTCGTCGGCGCCGGCATTCACAAGGAACTGCCGCACAACGCGGGTTCCTTCTTCAAAGCTTCCGTCGCTGCCAAACTCCTTGCCCAGCAGCCGCAGCAGAAGTTCCGCATGCAGATTCTGGCTAACCTTGTTGGTTACCGTGATGTCTTCGCTCACCGGAGCGGAAAAGTGCATGGCGAGCACCTTGCGCGTCCCTGCCGGTGCAGCCACACGGCCAAGGCTCGACCGAGTCAACTGGACCGGTTGTGCGCGCTCTTGAACAAAATCGCCGGTTCCGTTGTTGTACTTATGCCGGGAAACCGGCGAGCCATTCACCGTAATGCCGCGGGCTCGAAGCGCTTCCTTGAAGGCAGCAGCCATAAACTGCGCAGGATCTTCAATGGCCATATTCACATGCAATCCACTCGGAGCAACGGTGCCCCAGGCTCGGACCAGCAACGACCCGGGGCGACGTTCGAGGCCCGGTTGCGCCTGCTCTCCCGTGGGCGCGGGCGTGATGCTGTTGTCTACCGTGTAGTAATCAACGTTCGGAGTCCACTCAGCAAGCGTCGCTCCTGGAACCGACTCGTCCGCGTGAATGGTCAGCCTGATGGTGTTGTCGCTGAACGTGAGTGCGCTGACGGGCGCGCCGTAGTCCCACTGCAAATCGTCCCAGCCCCAGCTTTCGCCGTAGGGCTCGTCGAGAAAGAAGCTGTCGTCCCCCACCACGTCGCCGTCCACGGTGCGGACCCCAGCCTGTTCCACTTGCTCGGCCAGCAAATCTAGAATTGTCATCGCAGTCGGCGGCGGGGTTGGCGGCGCTCCGGAAGCGTCTGCAGGCGCTGGAGCGGGGGGTGCTGATCCTGGTTCCTCATAGGGGTAGTGTCGTGCGCTGATCGTTGGATCGCCCACTCCAAGCAGAACAATGTCTCCGTGCAAGTCGCCGCCAGAGTCCACATCGCCTCCCGCGACAACACTGGTCGTCCAGGAGAGCGTGTCGACAGGCAGCAAGGCAAAGGCAGCGGCTGTGGTTGTGAGCTTTGCGTTCGAGGCAGGCGTGAAGAGTTTTCCCTGGTTCAGGCCAAAGAGCGGCTGGCCATCGAGCCCGGTGACGCTGATGCCAAACTCCGCATGACTCAAAGCGGGATCGGACAGAATTGCGTCAATGCGATCGCTCAAGGAGCCTTTGCCCAGGAAAGCGTGCGCGCTGGATCGCGCTGTCCGAGACTCGGTTTGGGACCCAGGTCGTGTCTGTTGTGCCGGCGCCAAGCTGCCCGCGCACGAGGCCAGAAACCCTGCCAGCAAAACAATCGCAAAACGCCGCAGAATCGCCATCCCCGGAGTGTAGCAGGACCCATGCAGGCTTCGGCAGTTCCTTGGCAGTTTGAAGGGGAAGGGAAGCAAAAGACTTACCATGATCAAGGGATCAAGGCAGAGATGAGCGGACCAAAAAGATGAGCGAGCCCAGAAGAGCCAGCGCTATATGGCAGCTTCGCACGCGTTCCCTTGAGCTTGGAGTGCGAACGCTTGTCATGGGCGTGGTGAACATCACGCCTGACTCCTTCAGTGATGGTGGCTTGTATCTGGTGCCCGAAGCCGCCGTAGCTCACGGACTCCAACTGCTCGAGGAAGGTGCAGACTTGCTTGACATGGGCGCCGAGAGCACCAGGCCCGGTTCGCGCACGGGCGGCACAACCGATCCTCCGGAGGCTACTGTAAGCGCCGAAGAAGAACAGGCGCGACTGCTTCCGGTTCTGAAAGGGATTCTCAAAGCACGCCCCGACGCCGTCGTCTCGGTCGATACGTACAAAGCCGCCACCGCCCGTGCGGCCCTCGAAGCCGGAGCGGAAGTAGTGAATGATGTGAGCGGTTTCACCTGGGACAAGGAGATGCCGTCCGTGTGCCGTCGATTTGGAGCAGGCGTCGTCCTGATGCACACGCGGGGCCGTCCTGAAGAATGGCGGAGCCAGCCGCGATTGGCCCCCGATGACTTGCTCGCACTTGTGCGCGAGGGGCTTGGTGCAAGTCTGGCGACGGCGCTGGAGGCGGGCATTGCGCCCGAACGAATAGTTCTGGATCCCGGATATGGGTTCGGCAAGCGCTTTGGGGAGAACTACGCATTGCTCGCCCGCCAGGCAGAGTTGCTTGCCCTCGGTCGACCGCTGGCAGTGGGCCTCAGCCGCAAGTCGTTCCTGCGCCACACCATGGCCGAGCTCTACGGAGAAAAGGCTTCCGCAGACCTGCTTGTGCAGGCACGTGAGCGAGCCAGCCTCGCCGCAATGACCGCCGCAATCCTTGCCGGAGCCTCCATCGTCCGTGTTCATGCGGTTCGGGAAGCCGTTGAGGCGGCAGGGGTTGCGGACGCCATTCTGGCCGCGCGCTCTCAATAAGCTCCCATGATTTCGGGGCATTTCTGGCGTTTGTTAATGGTATTACCAGCATGGGCGAAAAAACGGTTTAGAATGAATGCGAAGGCAGAGCCGATCGAAAGCCGCGCGGCAGGTTTCCAACCTAGATGAAGACAACGTTTTCCTTCGGTAAAAACGGCATCGAAGTTTCTGTCCCCGACAGTTTCGCGTGCCAACTGGTCCGCAGTCACACCGCCGCTGCCATCAGTGACATTGCAGCGGCCCTCGCCGAGGCACTCGATCACCCGATCGGCTGCGAGCCCTTGGTGAAGATGGCAGCGGGCAAGCGGTCGGCTGCTATCTCCGTCTGCGACATTACGCGGCCTGCTCCAAACCAAATTACCCTTCCACCGCTGCTGGCGCGCCTGCATGCGGCCGGCATTCCTCCCGAATCCGTCACCATCCTGATTGCAACCGGCCTGCACCGATCCGCGACGGAAGAGGAAGTTCGCATCATCGTCGGGCCCGAGATCGCCCGCAAATATCGCGTTGTGAGCCATGATGCACGCGATCTGGCCGGCCATCGCTCCCTCGGAAACACAAGGCGTGGTACACCGGTTTACATCGACGAGCGCTTCATGGCCGCCGATCTCCATATCTCGCTTGGATTTATTGAGCAACACCTCATGCTCGGGTTCTCCGGAGGCCGTAAGCTGGTGGTTCCGGGACTGGCCGCGCAGGAAACCATCAAGGTGGTTCACTCGCCGCTCTTTAATCGCGAGCCGCTCGCAACCGAAGGCTCCATCGCACACAATCCGCTCCATGCCGAGTTCCTTGAAATCGCCGCCATGGCGCGCCACGACTTCATTCTGGATGTGACCCTCACGGTCGATCGAAAAATCTCGGGAGTCTTCGCCGGAAACCCCGTGAAGGCACATGCCGCCGGCGTGCAGTTTACCGAGACCACCTGCCTTGAGAACTTGGGTGAGCCGGCGGATGTTGTGATTACCAGTGGAGCTGGTTATCCGCTCGACCTCACCTTCTACCAGATCGTGAAAGGTATTACGGCCGCACAGCATATTGCCAAGCCGGGCGGACGCATTCTGCTCGTGGGAGAGTGCGCGGAAGGCATGGGCTCGCACGAATTCTCGGAAAAGGTACGCGCCCTGACTGGCTACCAGGATTTTCTCGATGAAATCAGCGATACGCCCGTCGTGATTGACCAATGGCAGTTGGAAAAGCTGGCTCTGGCCGGCGTAAAGCATGAGCTATTCTTCTACGCGCCCGGTGTCTCCAAAGCGGAACTGGGCTCCCTTGCCTCGCAGTCGTACAGCGATCTGAACGAAGCCGTAGCCGCAGTGCTCGAAGGGCTGCCGAAGGATGCGCGCGTCGTGCTCGTTCCAGACGGTCCTTACACGTATGCCCGCGCAGTTCCAGTCTGCGTCTGATCCGGCTCCCCACTCTCGAAGCGCAAGTACGGCAAACTCAAGTTCTGAAAAACCTAAACGCTGATACCCGCTTTCAAGCGCGGCCATAGCGGACGCATGCTGCCGTGATCGACTGTTGGCTCTCCGTCGCACCCCACTTCAATCACGGTGGCCGGCTGATCGGGTGCAACAAGCGGCAAACCCACCAGGCGCAGCGTGAATTCATCCTGCGTGAATTCCACCTTCTGCCCTGTCTTCAATAACCGTGCCGACAAGACCTTCGGCTTCAGGCCGCCGATGGCGATCACCGCCTCTGGTTGATAGAAGCTCAACCATTCCGCAGCCGGCGTGTGTCCCGGCCAGTAATGCTGATGGATGTAAAGCGTATTTCCGCGGCGCGTGTAATTCGCACTTACGTTTCCGCCCGCATTTACACGCTCTGTTCCGTAAAACGCCTCGCCGTTCGTTTCAAGCCACTTTCCCACGGTCTCAAGCACAGTAACTGTCTCTGGCGGAATGGATCCATCCGGCTCCGGCCCGATGTTCAGCAGGTAGTTACCACCGCCCCGCGCGCATGTGGCCAGGTTGTCCACGATGACCTTGGGCGTCTTCCATGCATCGTCGCTGCGATTGAAGCCCCAACTGTCATTGAGCGTCATGCAGGTTTCCCAGGCGCGGCCCACTTCAGCGGCAGTGATGTGCTGTTCAGGCGTAGTGAAATCGCCGGGAAGTCCGTTGCGGTTGTTCACGATGATCTCCGGCTGCAGCTCGAAAACCATCTGGTTCATGCGCTCCGACTCCCAGCCCTCCGGGCTCAACGGCCACGAAACGTCATACCAGAGCACGTCGATCTTTCCGTAGTTGGTAAGCAATTCGCGGATCAGGCCATGGGTGTAGTCCACAAAGCGCCGGCGCGCGGCTTCGTCTGTTTTGCAGAGTGCGCCGTCGGGATGATGCCAGTCCATGAGCGAGTAGTAGAAGCCGACGCGCAATCCTTCGGCACGCGCTGCATCCACAAACTCACGCACCAGGTCGCGGCCAGGTCCCTGCTTCATGGCGTTGTAATCCGTCAGCTTCGAATCCCAATGGCAAAAGCCCTCGTGATGCTTGGTCGTCATCACCATGTACTTTTGTCCTGCCTTCTTCGCGAGCCGTGCCCACTCGCGCGCGGCATTGGGCTTGGGATGAAAATGCTTCGCAAGAATCTCGTACTGCGCAAGCGGTACGCCTTCGGTCTCCTTGGCCCACTCATGCTGCCCGATCACGCTATAGAGACCCCAGTGAATGAACATGCCAAACTTGGCTTCATGCCACCACTTCATGCGCTCTTCGCGCGTGGCTGCCTGCTTCTGATCTGCTGGGGAATTGGCCGCCGGCGCATCGTTCTGCGCGCCTTCCATGCTCAGTCCCTCTGCATGCGCGGCCGCCAGCGTCAATGCGCCCGCTGCACCAAACTGCTTCAGAAACGATCGTCTCGTGCTATCGGTCCAGTCCATGCTTTCTCCCTGTTTTGCCTCGATCGATCATCGAATTACACGTTTTCGTTAGCGTTTTCGAAAATGGTCGAAATTAGCGTCGAGACACTATAGCAGAGAGTCCGCAGGGGCGGCATCAAGGCAGCGCGACAGGCTATCTCAGGTGCTGATCAGGGGAGAATGGCGATGAATCTTCAGTGCTTCTCTGACGCGAGATAGACGGCCACGCCACCAAGCAGTGCAAGGGTGGCGATGGCGGGAATCATCACAAGCGGATTCGCAATGGAAGAACTCAAGGTCGAGCTGAACAACTCGGGAGACCAAAGCGCTTCAAGATGGAGCGAAGCCGCCTGCGCGGAGCTTGCGGGCGATGAAAACCACGTGAGCCAGGAAAGGCCGTGCCGAGCCTGCCATCCGATGAATGCAACCGCGAGCACAAGATTGATGGCAAGCGCAAAAATCTGCGCGCCAAGAATGGGCCGGCCGATTTTCTCAACGGCCGCATTGCGCCTGCGCAGTTGTGCGCGCCACCACAAGACTCCTGGGGGAGGAAGTTTTATCTCGGCAATGGCCTCGGCGCGGGCGCTTCGAAACGTAGCTGCCACGAGCGCGAACTGCTTGCAGGAGCGGCAGGCATCCACATGAGCGCGCAGTTCGGGTGCACACGCTTGCGGCCACTGGCCAAGCTCCACCAATTCTTTTACTTCCGTTTCGCGAGGGCAGGCGCTCAGCATGCTTGTCTCCTCCCGCGATTCCCTTCTTCAAGCAGCCGAGCAATTTTCCGCCTCGCCCTGAAGAGCAGCAGGCGAATGCTCGCGCTTCCAAGACCGGTCACTTCGGCAATCTCGTGATGCGAATAGCCCTCGGCATGAGCGAGCCACAACAACTGCCTTTCGCGAGGCCGCATCTTCGCCAGTGCAGGTCCCAGGATCATGCGGGATTCCGACTGCGATGCGTCGCTGGGTTGCGCGAAGAAATTTTCAGGAATGTCTTCAATGGATGCTGCCCGCGGACGGCGCCAGTGGTCACGCATCAGGTTGGTCGCAATCCGGAACAGGTAGCGTCGGCACGCCACTTCTCCGTCCGCAACGTGCGACGGCGGATTCGGTGCCGTCAGAAAGCGCACATAGCTTTCCTGCATCAGGTCCTCGGCCAGGGCCGGGTCGCCGGAAGTCCGCGCCAGGTACGCCCACAGCGAGCGTGCCGAGCGCTCATAGAATCCTGCGAATACCTCGTCATCCATGACAGGCTGCGCAGCGACTGCCTGCGCAGCGCCCGCCAATGGATTCGGTAATATGGATTCCCAGAACATACGCGTCACTCGCCTTTTCGCCACTGCCGGATCCGATCCGGCTCACTGCCCGTCCTGCGGTTTGGGAGCGTTGTCCGGAATCATTCCCAGACGCCGTGCCATCTCCCACGTAAGGGCTGCCGACAGGATAAACCCAACTCCGGGCATTAGAACGATCGTTCCCAAAACCAGCATCGGTATGTTCAAGTCGGCGCTGGCGCCACGCAGGAACAGCAAGCCGCAGCCAAGCAACACCAGAACGACGCCGATTTGCAACGGTACAAGGACACGTGCCCCGACATTCGGCATCCGCTGCTCCTGCTCAAATCCCAGAGGAATCGGCGCCGCTTCAAGAAACCGCTTGCCCGCTTCGGTGTCCATGTAGGCGGCAATTTCTTGCGTCGAGCTGAATTTTTCAATCAGACGGCCGTGAACCTCGCTTTGCAATTTGAAGATGCGCGACCAGCGGCGGTTCTCAAGGAACTGGCGGATTAGCCAGATCAAGGCAACCAGAAAGCAGGCAAACGCAGTTAGTCCCGCAAGGTCCCCGGCAATTTCATGCAGGTTCGGATTGAATGGCACGCCTCCTTCCTGGGAGAGTTCCGGCCAGACCTCGCGCTTCAGCGCCTGGTCGCGCCGACCGTCTCTCGAGTTCAGGTTCGAAAACAGGTAAAACTCCGGATTGCGTGCCACATCGGGGTGGGAAAGCAGAAATTGCCCCAGTTCAGGGTTACTGCGATCTACATACACCTGGTCGGACAAGAGTGAAGGATCAGCGGCCACGGCCGAGGTAAGCGTGGGGCTCATGCGCAGCAGTTTGGTGAGCTGCTCCTGCGTGTCTGACAGTTCCTGATCGCTGATAGGCGCGGCCGACGGCTGCACCTTCGTTGCCGCGGGCGGTGCCTGCGCACTGGCCATGGCCGCCCCCATACCCCCAATCAAAAGCAGCGTCGCGGCGCCCGAAAGTATCAAGCTCGTAATCTTGTTTGTTGTTCGCATCTGTTGCCACCTCGTCCCTTGAAGCCTCATGGCCTCTTCCTGCTCCTATCAACGGCCAAGGGCGCGGGTGGTTAACAAGGCGCCTTAATTTGTGCGGTTTGAATAATCAGGTTCCGCTGAACTTGTGGAAGGCTTGGTGGGGAATCTCCGAGCGGATGGCGAAACGACCGCAAGGAGGACTGGACAGCCGGCTAACCGCCGGATGCCTCGCCCACGCATCGAGGGTTTATCATCAAACGTGGTGCGCAGTTCCTTGAATTGTGCTCTCATGTTTCGGCCCCGCAAACTCGGAGCCGGCTTTTTTTTGAGCGCCGCAACCGCGCCTTCTTGTCGGTTAGGGGCAATCAGGATACGAGGATTGGAACGCAATGCGAGCAAAGACGGCTGTAGTACTGGGTGCCCAGTGGGGCGACGAAGGCAAAGGCAAGATTGTAGACGTGCTCAGCGAGCGGTTTTCTGCGGTTGCCCGATATGCCGGCGGCCATAACGCCGGGCACACCGTCATCATCCGGGGCCAGAAATTTGTCCTACAGCTTATTCCCTGCGGCGTCCTCCGTCCCGGCTGCAAAGGCGTCATCGGCAACGGCGTTGTTCTTGACCCCATAGCTTTCCTCTCGGAAGTGAAGCGCCTCCGCGAACTGGGCGTTGGCGTCGATGAACAGCTGTTTGTCTCCAACCGTGCCCAGGTCATTCTGCCGTATCACCGGATGATTGAACTGGCCGCAGAGAGCGCTCCTGGCCGCCACAAAATTGGCACCACGAGCCGCGGCATCGGCCCGGCCTACGAAGACAAGATGGCCCGCAGCGGTTTGCGCATCGTCGATTTGCTTCAGTCATCGCTGCTCAAAACACACATTGAAGCCGCATGCGCGGAAAAGAACGCAATCGCCCACGCGCTGTTCGGCACGGATCCGCTTGATCCAGCGAAGATGTACGAGGAATATGCGGCTGCCGCAGAACAAATTCGTCCCTTTGTCGCGGACACAGGACGCATGCTCAACAACATTCTTTCCGGGGGCGGAAGCATTATGTTCGAGGGCGCGCAAGGCACCATGCTCGACATTGACCATGGCACCTACCCGTATGTCACTTCGTCCTCGGCCACCGCAGGCGGCGCGGCAACGGGAACCGGCGTCGGGCCCACAGCCATCGGTACGGTCATCTCGGTCACCAAGGCCTATGTAACGCGCGTCGGCGGTGGACCATTCCCGACCGAGATTCATGATGCCTCTGGCGAAGAACTCCGTGCCCGCGGCAATGAATACGGCGCTGTCACCGGCCGTCCGCGCCGCTGCGGCTGGCTCGACATTCCGCTGCTTCGCTACTCCAACCAGGTGAACGGGGCGGAGTGGCTCGTAATCACCAAGCTCGATGTGCTCGACACTCTGGCCGAGATCCCCGTCTGCATTGGCTACGAAATCAACGGCAAAGTGACCGACGAAATTCCCGCCGATGTGATGGGGCTGGAACACATCAAGCCCCGCTACACCTCGTTGAAAGGCTGGCAGCAACCCACAGACGGCATTACGGAATTCGAAAAGCTGCCCCAGGCCGCCAGGGACTACCTCCGCTTCCAGGAGCGCGAAAGCGGCGCGCGCATCGGCATGGTATCCACCGGCCCTGACCGCGATCAGACCATGGTATTGCCAGACTTTGCTGCTGCGCTGAACGAGATTCACAAGTAAACTGGCTCCAGGCATCTGGCACTCAAGCCCAGTGCCAAGGAATTTGCCCCCATGGTCAGCTTTACCGTCCGATTCACTTTCGCCCCAGAAGACCGCGAGGAAATCGCAGAGGCTCTGCGCCTCGTTACCAGCGAATCCCGTCGCGAACCGGGTTGTATCAGCTACATCCCGCACCATGTTGAGGGCGATCCTGACACGATTGTCATTTATGAGCAGTACAAGGACGAAAGCGCATTAGCGGCCCATCGTGGTTCCGCGCACTTCAAGAAATATGTTGTCGGCGGATTGTTGCAGAAAATGAAATTGCGGGACCTTGAAAATCTGGTTGCTCTCGTTTGAGGGTCGGCTTGAGTCCAATCCGCAATGGAAGCCTGTAGTGAGTCTTGCAGTCAGGCTGCAGGTTTTCCGCTGTCTTTGATCGGCCAGAGAACATGGGAGTGGGTTGATGCCCGATGGAGCCATTGACCGGCAGACCATTCCGAGGGTACTATCCGATACGCTTATGTCGGGTGCCGTGAACCAGCTTTCCGTACCTAGTTCGACTTCGATTGGCGCCCGGCCTGTGATCGGACGCGTGGTCCTGATTGCCTTCGTTGTGGCCTTCGGCGCCGCTGCTCTCCACGCCGGACAGAACAAGCCGAACAAACACGAGAATCGCAACGAGATCTATCAGCTGGAAGAGACCTGGCGCGATGCCATGCTCAAGGCTGACACAACGGCAATGAGCAACCTGCTGGCGGATGACTACATCGCAATCACCTCGGCAGGAACGCTCCAAACGAAAGCTGAAGCCATCAACAATCTACGCACTCGCCGCATGCATGTGACGGGCCTCGATGTGGCCGACCGCAAGGTGCGCTTTTACGGAAAGACCGCGGTGGTCACCTCCCAGGCTTCGGTACAGGCCACAACACCGGATGGCGATGTGAATGGGAACTTTCGCTACACGCGCGTTTATGTTCGCGATGCGCAAGATAAATGGAAGATCGTCAGCTTTGAGGCCAGCCGAATCCGCCAACCCGGCGAGCATCGCAGGCAGGCCAACTCCTCGAAGTAGTCCCTCGAGCCGCAACCGCCGGCACGATAGAGAATGGCCATTTCCGCGGGCCCATCCCATCACCCTGCGCAGCGTCGATTTGAAGCATTCTTGCCCGGCTGTTCAAAACCTTCGCGCTGCTCGGAATCCGCTTCGGGTATAGAATCTATAGCTAACAGGTTTGGGGATGATTCTGGTGTTCGTCCGGATCAACTCGGTGGGCCACTCCAAGAGTGTCGAGCACCGCAAGGGTGAAAACGCCCAACAAAACCTGATCTGACTGCCGGCTTCCGCCCTGGCGACCCCGGTGATTCCCTCTCCGAAAAGGATTAACCCGCGGAGTGGTCAGTGCATCTAAAAGGGGACATGCGCACAGCCGCAGGAGTTAGGAGCGATCAAATGAAAAGAACTCATCTGGCGACTCTCAAATTCTTCGCGCTTTTATTCCTGCTTCCCGGCCTGGCTGGACTGATCGGCTCTGCCATGATCTCCACGCACTATCTCGACATCATGCCGCGAGGGCCCGTCGAGGCGCAGAATCGCGTCGTTCCGCGCGAGATTCACGGCATTGTTGTCTACCAGACCAGGGAAGAAAATCGTCAGCTCAACCTGATTGAGTACTCTTCGGTCGGCGTGTTTGCAATCGGGCTGGTCCTTGGCCTCGTCTACCTTGAGAAGTGGGGTAGCCTTCAGGTGGCCACGGGGGAAGAAGACGGCGAAATGGCGGAATCGCAAGGCTAGCTTTCAGCCCGGCGGTACCGCGTATCACCGCATCCCGCCTCCCCTACAATTGAGAAATGCCAGAGTTACCTGAAGTGGAGACGATAGCCCGCGGCGTCAATGATCGTGTGCGCGGCGATCAGATCGTCGATGTCTGGTTCGGCAAACACCGGGAGCCGTTCAAGACCCCGCCGGCACTCCAGGCAAAGGGCCTGAAAGGGCGCGTGCTGCTTGGCATCCACCGTACCGGCAAGCACATCGTCTGCGAACTCGGCACTTTCTCGGTTAAATCTGCTTTGCGCGTAAGCAAAAGCAAGGAATCCGCATCGTCAATTTCCGGCGTGGCGGACGCGCAATGGATCGTTCATCTTGGAATGACCGGGCGCCTGCTGGTGACCACCCCCGAAGCGCCCGTTGCCGCCCACACGCATGCGCGCCTCGGCCTGGCCAGCGGCCGGGAACTGCGTTTTGTCGATCCCCGCCGCTTTGGCCGGCTCGAGTTCCGCACGCTGGCTCGAGACTCGCGTTTTGCGGCGTCCGGCGCGGAGCCGCTCAACATTCAGGCGGAGGAGTTCGTCAGCATCTTCCGAGGCCGAAAACTCGCCATCAAAGCCGCTCTTCTCAACCAAAACCTCCTTACCGGGGTCGGCAACATCTATGCCGATGAAAGCCTGTTTCACGCCGGTATCCGCCCACGCAGACGAGCCGGGCGGCTCACCCGTGCCGAGTTGGAGCGCCTCCGCCTGTCCCTTCGCAAGGTGCTGGAGCACGCCATTCAGCTTGGCGGTTCGTCGGTTTCCGATTACGTGGATGCAAACGGGGTAAAAGGTTTCTTCCAGTTGGAGCACTGCGTATATATGCGAACGGGGGAACCGTGCCGGCGTTGCCAGACCCCCATCCAGCGCATCCTGCTTGCCGGCCGAGGCACGCATTTCTGCCCAAGTTGCCAACGTTAGGGCCCGGCGGAAATCAGAGTTCTACTGTTTTCAGGATTATCCGCCCCAACATGCTTCCAGAATGCAGAAAACGTAGATGACCTGGCGAGCCAAGTACCTGAAAACAAACACAGCCTCGAACGGCCCGCGGATTGCTATTGGATAGGTGCCAGTGATGTACCAGCTGACGGAAATTCCGATCAGCAAAAGAACAGCAGGCACCCGGCAAGAGCCACCGCCAATGAAGCGGCCCTGAAAAGGGATCAACCGGCCGGGAGAAGCCTGCAGTAGGCTCGGTAGAAAATCTGCCGCGCCACACAATCTCGGAGGCCAGTGGCAAGTGCCGGACCTCGAAAGCCGCTCCCAAAGGAGCGGCTTTCGCGCGTTTGCAGGCTGCTTCGCGGGTATGCCCAATGTTACGTAATCTGGTCGTCGCCGGTTACACGAAAGTGGACTTGCCAGCCCGAGGGCTTCCTTGTAGTATCGGAATTGCCTATCAAGCGGCTGACGCGGGCCACCCTGGGTTCGGGTAGAGCAAGCTCGCCGCGGAGCAGCAAACTCGCCGTAAAGTTCAATTCTTACGAAACCGCTGACGGCGAGAGCTGATATAGGAAGGGCGTCACCTGAGAAAAGCACCGGCCGCATCGCACCGATCCTGACCAGCGGATGGAGTCCATGAAAGGCTTCTGCGTAGTTGGCGGCAATAGCGTTTTCACAGTGTTTGAATGGCAGGGCCGAACTAGATGAACCGGCTTGGCTTGCGTGGTTTGCGGGCTCTCAGGGCTGAGCGGTCGATTCATGAATGGTGGCAGCGACGGAGGTAAACTCTGCCGCAACCCACACAGAAACTGGCTAATCGAGGTCAAGGACGTCGGGATTTCGCCGACGGTGTATTTTGAGAATCCATGATTGTGCCGGCTTCTTTCTGGCCCCGCATTGAATTCGCTGGCTACCGCCGAATCCCTGGTTCTGGCAGAATCGGGACCGGCATGGAGAGCCAGGCATACATTTTTTTTGAAAGCAGCTGAACCCCCTAACCCGATGAATCAAGCAGCAATGTTCCAGGACGTATACGCATGACGACAGAACCAACCCAGCCCCAACCAGAAGTGGGGCCCGCTCCTGACAACGGTCAGGCGCCTTCGCAAGGGCATCGCCGCCGCCGCCGCCGCCGCAAGAACAAATCGAGCCAGCAAGGCGCGCCGCAGGGCCAGCAGCCGCAAGCGCTGCAGCCACAGCAGCAACAGCCGACGCAGCAGGCTCAACAGCCGCCGCCCCAGCAGCAGCGACCGCAGCAGGGCCAGCAGAATCATCAGAGCCAGCCGCGGAAAAAGAAGAAGTTCTTCCAAAAAACATCCGCGCCACAGGCCCAGCCTGGAAACAGCATCAACGGGCCCTCGCAGGGCAAGCGTAAGGGCAAGCAGAGGGGGCCCCGCGAGTTTGTCGGCCCCATGGATCACAGCTACCGCACCGTCAACGGCAACGTAGCCGACGGACCTCCTTCCACCATCCAGATGATGAGCAGCAACCACAACGGTTACTATGCTGACTCCTTCTCATCGGCACCTGCGGCGCCGGTTCGCGATGATGCACCCACACGGATCTTCTGCTTCATCGAAGACCTGTTCTTCCAGGCCAAGATCCAGGAGACCTCGCGCAAGCTGGGCATCAAGGTTGAATTCCTGAAAGGCGATAAGGACTCGGTCGCCCGCCTGCTCGATCTGCCGGATGCCGAACGCCCCACTCTGCTGGTGTTCGATCTCAACAACCTGAACGCCAAGCCCATGGTCCTGATCCCCAAGTTCAAATCGAAACTCAAGAAGGCAACGTCGATCGTCGGGTTCCTGAATCATCTCCAGGGCGATCTGAAGATGAAGGCCGTTGAGGCTGGATGCGACACCGTAATGCCGCGCTCTGCTTTTTCGCAAAGCCTGCCGAATCTGCTCCGGCGCTACGGCATCGAAGAGGAAGAAGAGTACGCGCAGCAACCGATGTAGTACGAATTGAATTCAAAACAAAAAGGGCGCATCCACACGGATGTGCCCTTCGTTCGTTGTCGCCAAAAGTGGGTGCCCCAGGTGCCTCGCATTTGGGCACCTGGGATTCCAAAACACTCACCCGACGTTCACTTCTGGTCCCCGATCTCTGAACCCCTGGCCCTATCCAGGCGGCCAAGTCAGATGCCTGCCACCCAGCAAATGCAGGTGCAGATGCTCCACCGTCTGCCCGCCATCCTCGCCGGTATTCACCACAATGCGATGGCCGTTTCCGAGCTTCTTCTTGCGCGCAATTTCCGCCGCCACCCATAGCAGGTGGCCCAGCAGCGCCTGTTTGTCCTCGCCGGCCTCGTCGATCGAACCGATGTGCTCGCGCGGCACAATCAAAATATGCACCGGGGCCTGTGGATGGATATCGCCAAACGCATAACTCAGGTCGTCCTGATACTCCGGCGTCGACGGGATAGCTCCTTCAACGATCTTGCAAAACAGGCAGCTCATGGCGAGACCAGTGTACACGCGCACTGCCGTCTCTAACTCGTATGGTCCAGGAGAATCTTCCAGCCCTGTGGCCCCTTGTGCCATACCAGAGAAAAAATGCCGTCATCCTTCTTCGCGTCGCCTTTGACGGTCCGATCCAGATGAAAGTTTCCAGTCACTGCCGCGTACTCCACCTGCCCGCACGATCCCGGCAGCAGCCGCACTTCCAAATTCGAGAAGCTCAACGTTCCCATCTGTTCCTGCGTGGCATAAGACTTCTTGTAGCGTTCGAGAATCGGCTCATACCCCTTGCTCACCGTGCTGCCGAGAAACGTGGTCTCCGGTGAATTCTCGTAGGTCTGCATGAATGCTGGTATGTCTCCACGATTCCACGCCGCAACCTGCGCTGTAATGGTCGATCGAATTGCCGCCTCCTCACCACCGCTCGTCTGCGCGTGCATACTCGCGCTCAAGGCAATCAACAAAGCCACAACGACCGGGATCCGTCTCATCCGAACTCCTCCGCGTTCAGCTTACAATGACCTCATGACTGCGGCCGCATCTCCCTTCCGCATTGTTCACACCGTGTGCTCTCACGACTGCCCTGACTCCTGCGCAGTCCTGGTCACGGTGAATGAGCAGGGACGCGCCATCAAGGTAGAAGGCGATCCGTCGCAGCCGGTCACTCAAGGCTTTCTGTGCGGCAAGGTCGCGAAGTACCTCGACCGCGTGTACGCTTCTGACCGCATTCTTTATCCGCTGCGGCGTAAACCCGGCGTAGCCAAACAGCCGCTGCCCCGCGGCCGCGAGCACGAAGCCTTTGAGCGCATCAGTTGGGACGATGTGCTGGACGCGATTGCCGCAAGGCTCAAGGAAACCAGCGACCGCTACGGCCCGGAGTCGATTCTTCCGTATAGCTACGCAGGAACCATCGGCGTGCTGGGCTACGGCTCCATGGACCGGCGCTTTTTTCATCGCTTGGGCGCCAGCCGGCTTGACCGCACCATCTGCAGCGAAGCTGGCGGCCAGGCCTGGAACCTCGTCTACGGAAAAAAGCTGGGCACGCCGACAGAAGACTTCCGGCTCGCCAAGCTGATCCTTGCGTGGGGCGCAAACGTTCACGGCAATAACGTCCATCTGTGGCCCATGATCGAGAAGGCCCGGCGAAACGGCGGTCGCCTCATCGTCATCGACCCGTATCTCACCCGAACGGCACGCCTCGCCGACTGGCACATTGCCATTCGCCCGGGAACGGATTCTGCGCTCGCTCTCGGCATGATGCACGTGATCCTGAACGAGGGTCTCGAAGACCGCGCCTACATCGACGAAATGACACACGGCTTTGCGGGTCTGGCCGATCGTGCGAGCGAGTACACGCCGGAGCGCGTGGCTGCGTGGACCGGGATGACTCCAGCGGAAGTGGAGCAACTGGCCCGCGAGTACGCGACCACCCGGCCCGCCGCACTGCGTTTGAACTACGGCGTACAGCGCGGGGAGTATGGCGGAGCCACGGTCCGCGCCATTGCCATGCTGCCCGCGCTCACAGGCGCGTGGAAGCATCGCGGAGGAGGAGGCGTGCTCTCTACCTCGGGCGCATTCGCGTGGAACGAAGCGGAAGTCAGGCGGCCCGATCTGCAGCAGTCCTCGCCGCTCGGTCGCATTGCCCGCAGCGTCAACATGTCGGCCCTCGGCCAGGCGCTCACCCAACTCGGTCAGAACAAGGACGAGCGCCCCAACGAAGGCCCTGCAGTTCAAGCGCTCTTTGTCTACAACTCAAACCCCGTTGCCGTTGCTCCCAATCAGAATGCTGTCTGCCGCGGCATGGCCCGCCCTGACCTTTTCACGGTCGTCCACGAGTTGTTCCACACAGACACCACGGACTACGCCGACTACATTCTGCCGGCAACCACGTTTCTTGAACACACAGACATTCAGGGCGCGTACGGTCACTACTTTGTCCAGTTGTCCCAGCAAGCGATCGAACCGCCCGGGGAAGCGCGCTCGAACGTTTGGCTCTTCGGTCAGTTGGCTCAGCGAATGGGTTTTCCCGAACCCTGCTTCCGCGACACGCCGGAAGACATCATTCGCCAGGCGCTCGCCATCGGCCCGGACGGCCACTCTGGGAACGCAGGCATGGACCACATGACCTACCACGCACTCGAAGAGCAGGGACACATCCCGCTCGGTTTTCATCGCGAGCCGGAGACGCATCCCTTCCTTCCCTACACTTCGGAAACTTTGCCGACGCCATCCGGAAAGATTGAGTTCTTCTCAGAAACTCTGGCAGCCGCCGGCCTTGATGGGCTTCCATCGTTTACGCCGCCCACCGAATCGCGCTGGGGAAAGGACGCGAAGCGTTATCCCCTCGAGCTGCTGCCGCGCAAGGCCGACAATTACATGAACTCCACCTTCGCCAATCTCGATGGCCACCGCAAGATGGAGCGCGCTCGGAACCAGCGCATTGAAATGCATCCCACAGACGCCGAGGCCCGCGGGCTTGCCAACGGCGGTGCGGCCCGCGTCTTCAATGATCGCGGCAGCATCTGCCTTGAGGTGCTCGTCGACGCCAAACTGCCTGTCGGCGTCGTAGCTGCTCAACTCGATTGGGCAAAGCTCACCCCAGGCGGCGCGAACGTAAATGTCCTTACCAGCGAGCGTCTTACCGACATTGGCGCAGGAGCAACTTTCTACTCAACTTTGGTCGAAGTTGAAAAAGTTTAGATTCTCACTGCCAGCTCTCCCTTGAAACGAGTAAGCTGTTTGCCATGAATTGGACCACTTTGCTCGTTGTCGCCGTGCTGGTTACGGCGTTCTTGATTTACTCCCGCAGCGGACTCATTTCAATCAAGGACGCCCAAGCCTATTTGAAAAAGGGTGCGTTGGTGTTGGATGTGCGCACAGCTGGTGAGTTTGTTGCCCGCCATCTGCCCATCGCGGTCAATCTGCCCGTCAACGAAATTGAGGCCAGCTGGTCTCGGCGCATCAAGGACAAAAACCAAGTCCTGCTGCTTCACTGTCAGAGCGGTTTGCGCAGCGGAGAAGCAAAGCGAAAGCTGATCGCCCTTGGCTGCCCCAACACCTTCAACATGGGCTCCTACGCCCGCGCGGCCCGCATCGTTAGCGGCAAGTAGCTAGCCTTGCGGACAAACTCGAAGCGGAGGAAGTCGGGGGTTTCAACCCCCGTAAAAAGCCAACAGTATAGCTGGCGGCTTTAGCCGCGGAGGGACAGTTCTCATCAATTTCACCCGAACTCCGGGTTTTTTCGCCGCATGTTTAGCCGATAAAGGAAAACCCTCGGTTTACACTATTGCCGAATCCGCTTTAGTTCTTCGCGCTTTCAGTATCCAGCTCAGGCGTCACCTCGACGTAATCCAGTGCCGCCGGGTCGGTTCCGCCCGCCACGCCTTCCACGCGCAATACATCGCCGGACTTCAATCGAACGTTCCTCACCGTTCGCCGCGTAGAGTTGTCGCCATTGGGCCTGCGTGACGGCAGCTTTGCGTCGGCCGTCCAAGAGGCTGATGGTGCTCCATTCACATCCAGCGTGAATTTAGCCGCGCCGCCAAGCAGATCGAAGTATTCAACGGCAATATCGAACCGCCCGTCGGCCCCCGTCCACTTCCACTCGGCGGAGCAGCTCTTTGCCTCGCCGCATGAAACCGCGCGCCCGCCCGATGCATCCTCCCACGGCGTCACATCAATCACTTTGTAGCCCGTCAGCTTTGCGTCTTCGGCCTCCAGCCGCCCCGGATAGCGCCCGGCGCGTCCTTCCGCGTCGGGAATCCCGCTCTGCTTGAGGAAGTACTGCACAATGGCGTCGCGCCACACGATGGCATGCCCTGCCTGGTACTCCAGGCGCGCCTGCACATCGCCGAAAAGTTTGTCATCGACCTTGCCTCTCAGCGTGGACCATTCCGCGCCAAGCCGCGCTGCCTGCTGCGCGCCGTCGTAATGGCTGTCGTAGATGTACTGGATCACCGTCTTGCCCGAATGCAGTTTGTAGGTGTACGGCACATGATGGAAGAACAGCAGCAGGTCGTCAGGAGTAGTTGCGAACGATTCGTATTCGTGCGCAATCTCCGGCGGGTACTGTCCCGCAAAGCCCGTTCCCGTTGCTACAGAACGGTCCATGCCGATGCCTTGCGCGTCGTCGCGATGCCACTGGCCCCAGCCGTTGCGTTCGCTGGCTTCAATGTTCGGGCCGTAGTGACTGCCCGTAATATCCGTCAGCGTCTGCGCACCCAGCGGCCCCGTGTAGTGCTCGTATGCCGGCCAGGATTGCATCAGCATTTTCTCCACGGTGGCGACGACAACCGCATCAGCTCCAATCGACTGCCGAATCCATTCGCGAGCAATCTCCTGCGTCGTCAGATCGGGATTCCACGCCAGCCTCCCGAACGCATACAGATTGGCCATCGCCATGGGTGAACCAAGCCAGCCGTCTCGCCCAACGCTCGCCACGCCCACCATTCCTCCCAGCGGCTGGTGAAAGCTTCTGCCCTCGAGGATCTGCTTCACCGGTGTCGAGCGGTTCTGGGCGTGAAGGTCAAAGTCGAGCACCTGCTTCCACATCGGCGCGATGTAGACAAGGTGACGCTGCTGGCCGAGATATTCCTGCGTGATCTGCAGCTCCATCACCTGCGGAGTTTTCTCCAGTCCGGCGAACAACGGAGACACCGGCTCGCGCGCCTGGAAATCGATCGGCCCTTCTTTGGTCTGCACGATCACATTGGGCGCAAACGTTCCATCGAGCGGATGGAAGATGTCGTACGCGGCCCGGGCTCGGTCAGCTCTCCGGTCGTTATAGTCCAGATGATTGTTGTAGACGAACGCTCGGTACAGCACGATGCCGCCATGAGGCTTGAGCGCATTCGCAAGCAGGTTGGCCGCATCGGCGGGGCTGCGGCCGTAGCTTGCCGGACCTGCCTGTCCTTCAGAGTCAGCTTTGACCGTGAACCCCGCAAAGTCGGGGATCAGGGTATAAATCTCGTCGACTTTCGCAGCCCACCAACTCTTCACTCCCGGATCGAGCGGATCAAACGTTGCCAAGCCGCCGATTTTTTGCGGGCTCGCAATGTCAACGCTCATTGAAAGCCGCACGCCCCACGGCCGCATGGCATCGGCAATGCGCTTAACACCGGCCAGCCACTCGGGAGAAAGAAAAGGCGCCGCGCCGTTCACGTTATTCACGTTGCAGCCGTCAATGCCCACCGAAGCCAGGAGCCGCGCGTATTCACTCACCGCTTTCAGATCCTCGCGCACGTGACCGTCTTCGAAAAAGATTGACTTCCCCGCGTAGCCGCGTTCGACCGTTCCGTTCGCGTTATCCCATTCATCCACCCAGCGGATCGGCATGGCGGGCGTGCTTCGTTGTGGGGACAGATGTAAATTGATGTTCGCGCCGGACGGAAGTATGCGCAGCAAGGCAAAGGTTCCGTAGAGCACGCCTCGCTCGTCTCCTCCGGCAACCACCACGTAGGACTTATTGGCCGGAGCGCCATTCCAGTAGAGCCAGTAGCCATCAGGACCAAGGTCACTAGGTACTTGCAGATTCGGATAGGCCTTCCGAATCTCCTCTGCCGTGCCGAGAACTGCCTCTCCCGCAAGAGTCGCCTCCCTCGGTACGACAGGGCCAGCGTTCGCCGCCGGAAGGTCAACCATGGAGCGCTTCAACTCCCCGGCTGCCGAGTGTTCAAGCACGCCGTTGCCCAGAGCCAATACCTTGAGCGGGGTGAAATAGCGCTGCTGGTCTGCGCGCAGCCAGGCTTGGTCCGCCGTCTGCGCGCTGCCCGCATGGCCAGCGGCGATCGCGCCGCAAATCAGGATCCCCGCTAAAAAATCGATTTTTCTCATGCTTGCCGGCCGCCTCGCATCGCCCTCTTCCCCCTTCAACGTTTTACCACTCGGCGGCGGTTGTGTCTTGCCGATCTGAAGCGGATATCGATCTGAGGAGGATCGTTTTCCGGAGACGAGCTTCGACACGCTCGATTCACCAGTCGATGGTCACGCGCCGGACCCCGCGCAACGCATTCGTTAAATAAATCGCATCCGCGCTGCGCAAATCGTCGGGGCTCAGCACTCCCTCTTCAACATTCCCGCGCGTCTCCAGCAGGTGGCGCCGGTAAACGCCCGGCAGCAATCCGCAATCGATCGGTGGTGTAAACCATCGCCCGTTTTTCTCAATGAAGATGTTGCTGATGGCCCCTTCCGTTACCTCTTCGCGCAGATTGAGAAAGAGCACGTCATCGTAGCCCTCCTCTACCGCGGACGCATGGGCCATAGCGTAAAGAGCCCGATTCGTTGTCTTGTGATAGAGCCAGCGATCCGCAGGATCGGTGCGCTTCTCTGAGATGCGCACACGACCCACGGGATCCGCGACGGGAGCCGAAAGCACCTCATGCGACATGTGCGGTTCGCCTTCTTCATCCAGCAGCAAGCGCACCTTCCGTGCAGCGCCATCCCCGAAACTTTTCGTCAGCTTATCGAGCGCGTCCTTCACTGACCCTCGCTCACACAGCATTGCGAAGTACTCCGCCGAATCCGCAAGGCGGTCCAGATGGAATTCCAGCAGCGGATAACCGCCATCCCATAACATCGTCTCAATCAGCAGAAACTTGTCCGCCGGCGGGACCCACCTCGCCGATCGATGCCAAGAACCCGTCAGAAACTCCGCCTTCAGCATGCACTCGCCATACTCCTCCGCCGCATCGGAGTCGAGGACAATCCCGCTGCCCACACCCATCGTCCCTTGATCAGAGTCCAGTTCCAGTGTGCGAATAGCAACATTGAAGACCGTTCGTCCTTGCGAAAAATATCCGATCGCTCCCGTGTAGACTCCCCGTGTTCGCACTTCCAACTCGCCAATCAGTTGCATGGCGCGCACCTTGGGAGCGCCAGTAATCGATCCGCACGGAAACAGCGCGCGGAAAATGTCGTGAAAGCCTGCCTCGGGCCGTAGCTCCGCCGTTACAGTCGAAGTCATCTGCCAGAGCGTCGGATAACGCTCCACGGCGAACAGATTCTCCGCGCGCACGCTCCCGAACGTCGCAATTCTGCCCAGGTCATTGCGCAACAAATCAACGATCATCACGTTTTCGCTTCGATTCTTTGCGTCGTTCCGCAGCCATTCTGCGCGCTCGCGATCGTCGCGCGTCGTGCGCCCTCGCGCCGCAGTTCCTTTCATCGGCCGCGTTACGATCCGCCTGCTACTCGCGTTTTCTTCCAGGCTGAAAAACAACTCCGGGGAAAACGAAAGCACCTTCCGCCCCGCCTGCCAATGCAGAAACGCGCCATACTCAACCGGCTGGCGCGCACGCAGCCGCTCATACAGTGCTGCAATGCTTCCACGTACGCGCACGCTGTAAGGAATCGTGAAGTTGAGTTGATACACGTCGCCGGCGCGGATCCACTCATGGATGGCTGCGATCCGCTTGGCGTACTCGCCTTCTGTCAGTTCCAGTGTGGCCTGCACATGCGATTCGCCCCGCAATCGATCCGCAACACTCTCATCCACTCGGAACTGCGCAAGGCCTGGCGGCTCTCCATCGGAAAAGGTACCAGTTGCATGATCGAATCGATGACACTGCTCATAGATACCGAACCACGCCAGCGGACGCGCAAGGGAATCCGTGGTTACTCGCATGCCTGCCTTGGGCTCGAAGCACTCTCCGCATTCGTACGAGAAGAATCCGGCCACAAATTGGCCGGCCTCTGCGGCATGCTCAATTGCGGCGAAGAGTTCTCGCACATCCGGACCCGTCGTTGGCGCGTAGACCCGCACCGGATCGATAAAAATCCGCGAGAAGGATTTCTCGGCCGATTCTGGTTTGTGGGTTTTGCCGCACTCCAGCAACACCGTCGCCGGTGTCTGATCCACCAGCGCGTACACTTCCGCCGGAAGAGAATGCCTGCGGTTCATGCGGATGTTCAGCCGCCTCGGTCTAATTCACAGTCAGAACGAAGGTCGTGTTTTGCGTGATCGCCGTAATGCCGTTGCTCGATTGCCCGGTCACGGTCACCGTGAAGGTGCCGGATGGCGTAGGCAGATTGTTCGGCGGGCCGTGGTTGAAGTAGTAATAGCGTGGATTGCAGGCCGTGGTTCCCAGCATCGTCACCAGGGCTACCAACGCTACCAGCGCCAGTCGGCTCAACCATGCCTTCCGGCGAGCTCCCCAGGCCAATCCACCCAATCCTAAAGCCCCGGGTAAAAGCAGAGCCCAGGAGATCGGTCGGCTTCCCTTGGTATACGGCGCCTGCGGAGTCAATTTGCCGGTCGTTCCAGCCGCCTGTGTTTGCACCACCAGCGAGCTTACCGGTGGGCAGGCGTTTGCCGGCGAGCCGGACGCACAGCTTGTAGGAGTGGTCGGCAGAATTTCTACGCTGGCCGGGCTGAATGCGCAAGAAGCCTGGTTTGGAAGCCCGGAACAGGAGAGCGTCACAAACATGGGAGCAGAAAGCGCGGTTGGATTCACCGGCTCAACCGTAAGATTCAGCGTTCCCGCATTGCCTGCCGTTAGCACCAAGGGCAGCGCGGAAGGAGCTACCGGCGTCAAAGCCAGCGTGAAGCTCGGAGTCCCCGTTGTCCCCACCTGCACGGTTGAAAGCGATGAGGTTGAGGCAGTGTGCGTGGAATCGCCGCTGTACACGGCACGCAAGTCATGTACGCCGCCGGGCAGCGTCAGGTTGCTGGTGGCCTGGCCCGTCGCGTTGAGCACAACGCCTGCCAGTTCCTTGTTGCCTTCGAAAATTGCGATGGAGCCGGTGGCCGGCAATCCATTCGCGCCGGTCACATTCACCTGCGTAAGCGTTTTGGTTTGTCCGCCCTGGTCACTCTGGGAGACGGTGAGCGACGTCAGCGTTGAAATGCCGCCAGTCGCGCTCAGCGCCATGCCCCGTGCACCTGCCGCCGACACGACGGTCAGCGCCATACCTAGTCCTGCAACCAAACTAAGCCGCAGACAGCGGCGGTTCATGCCTCTCACGTGCACCTGCTCCAAATTTCCTGAAAATTGCGTATCGCTTCTACCACCTAAAGCGCAGATATCTATTGTATCCGGCCCGGGTACGCTGGGGCCATTCAGCCCCGGCCCGAATCTGCCCGGAACCGGCCTTTACGCCGACTGCCGCTCGATTGTCCCGGCTCCTCTTGGACGCAACCGGGCTGGATTGGAGAGTCCCTGGCCTTCCAGTCCCGCCCGAGACGGCTCCAGCGTTATGCTTCTTCTTTGAGGACCATAGCCCATGACCGAGGCCAACGCTCGTCCGCAGCTCGCCCATTTGACCCAAACCCTCGAGGAACTGCGCGCCAAGGGCACCTATCTCAAGCTCCGCGTCCTGGATGACCAGCAGGCCCCCGTATGCCATTACGACGGTCGCGAGGTCGTGAATCTGGCCAGCAACAACTACTTGGGCCTGGCCAACCACGCCAAGCTGATTGAGGCTTCGCTGGCGGCCACGCGAGCCTTCGGCGTTGGCTCTGGCGCGGTGCGCACCATTGCCGGAACCATGCGCATCCACATGGAGCTGGAGGAAAAGATTGCCCGCTTCAAGAACGTGGAAGCCTGCGTTGTCTTCCAGAGCGGATTCGCCGCCAACGCCGGCACGGTGAGCGCCATCCTCGGCAAAGGCGATTTCATCCTGTCGGACGAGCTCAACCACGCCAGCATCATCGACGGCGCGCGCCTGTCCCGCGCCACTATCAAGGTCTTCCGCCACAAGGATGCAGACCACTGCGAAGAGCTTTTGCAATCGCTGGCCGACGAGCCGGGTCACAAGCTCGTGATCACCGACGGCGTCTTCTCCATGGATGGCGACATTGGCCCCGTAGATAAGCTGGCCCCGCTTGCGGAGAAATACGGCGCCATCATGATGGTCGACGATGCCCACGCTTCCGGAGTGCTTGGCCGCAACGGGCGCGGCTCCATCGACCATTTCGGAATGCACGGCAAAGTGGATGTGCAGGTGGGCACGCTCTCCAAGGCAATTGGCGCACTGGGTGGCTACGTGTGCGGCAGCCGCGACCTTATTGACTACCTCTACCACCGCGCGCGGCCGTTCCTCTTCTCCACGTCGCATCCGCCTTCGGTTGCCGCCACCTGCATTGCTGCCTTCGACATTCTAGAGAAAGAGCCGGAGCGCATTCTTCGCCTCTGGTCGAATACGCGCTATTTCCAGAGCGAACTCAAACGAGTCGGATTTAACATCGGTGGCGTCACCACACCTGCCACCGAAACGCCCATTACTCCCATCATCGTGGGCGACGGCCGCGCCGCCATGGAGTATTCGCGCGCCTTGTTTGACGAAGGCGTGATGGCCACCGGCATCGCCTTCCCCACAGTCCCCGAGGGCAAGGCAAGAATCCGCGCCATTCTCTCCAGCGAGCACACCAAGCCCCAACTCGATCGCGCGCTGGAAGTGATGGAGCGAGTCGCCAAGAGGCTGGGGATTCTACAATAGGTCGCAATGATCGCTCACTTGCGCGGCAAGCTCATCTTCAAGCAGCCCGGCCAGGCTATCGTCGAGGCGGCCGGCGTTGGCTACGATGTTGCCATCTCCGTGCCCACCTTCACGGCGCTCCCCTCTGTTGGCGCTGAGGCCTCGCTCCACATCCACACCCAGGTGAGCGAAGACCAGATCGCCCTCTTTGGCTTTCTTGAGCGCGAAGAGAAGCGCCTCTTCGAGCGCCTCATCACTGTCTCCGGCGTCGGCCCCAAACTCGCCATCAAGATGCTAAGCGGCCTCTCCAGCGATCGCACCGTCCAGGCCATCCGCTCCCAGGACCATGCGCAGCTCACCCGAATCCCCGGCGTCGGCAAAAAGCTTGCCGAGCGGCTGGTGGTTGAGCTGAAGGACAAACTCGACGACTTTGCTGTGGCGCCCGTAGCCTCCACCGTGCAGGGCGCGGCCGTGGACGACGTTCTGTCCGCGCTCATCAACCTCGGCTATCAGCGCCCAGCCGCCGAAAAAGCCATCGAACAAGCCGTCGCGAAGGACGAATCCCTTGCGGCCGACTTCGACGGACTCTTCCGTAGCGCCCTCAAGGTGATTCGGTAAATTTGGAGGGAGCAGTAGCGGGGCACCCACAATGTGAGTCGAGGCCACTGAATAGAGGCCTCAATGAGTAGTCCGGCTTTAGCCTCGGCTCTTTCGTCTGTTTCGAAAAAATGATCGGAAACGCCGCCATCAAATCGTCCACTCGAGCACCAAATTGCACAGCCTCCCGCGTTACACTTCTCCTTGCATGGCTCAAAAGAAAACAACTGCCCCCACCGCTGTACCCTATTTTCGCCCCGAAGCTCTCACCTTCCTCCGCAACCTGGCTCGCAACAATGACCGCGCTTGGTTCACGCCGCGAAAACCTATTTATGAAGCCGAGCTCAAAGAACCCATGCTCGCCATCATCCGCAAAGTGACGGAAGCGATGATGGACTTTGAGCCCAGCTTTGTGCGCCCCCCGGAGAAATGCCTCTTCCGCATTTATCGCGACACGCGCTTCAGCGCCAACAAGCTGCCCTACAAAACTCATGTGGCTGCCTGGTGGTCCCATCAGGGCTTGGGAAAGACCTCCGGTGCAGGCTTCTACTTCCATGTGAGCCCGAAAGAAGTGGTCGTTGCTGCTGGAGCCTACATGCCGGAGAAGGATCAGCTTGCTGCCATTCGCCACTGGCTGCTCGATCACCATACTGAGTTCCGAAAGCTCCTCCAAAAACCCGCCGTCCGCAAAACCTTCACTGAGTTTGAAGGCAACCCCCTCACCCGCCCTCCCAAGGGATTTCCCGCCGAACATCCGGGAATGGACCTTATTCGCTGCCGCCAATGGGGACTTTCCGCCACGCTTCCCGTTGACGAAGCGCTCAAGCCAAATTTTGCTGCCACCATCATCCGAAATTTCAAGATTGCCGCGCCTGTCGTGGACGCGCTCAATACGCCCATCGCCGCAACCCAGGCTCCGAAACGAAAGGTCCTCTTCGGGCTCAAATAAGCCCCAAAGAGCGGCCTCGCTCCAACTTATTTTCGGGACCTCAATCCCCTCGATTTCTGGGTAAATTATGGAGAAAAACCAATAAAAGCCCATAAAAATGGGCAATTCCCGAGGAAAACCTTAAGAAACCTGTGGAAATCAGGCTTTCCGCCTTGACTTTACTTGCCCCAAAGAAGCATTGTAAGCAACGGCAGGGTTCTTCGAAAGCCGCATGAATACAGGGGTTTTCTCTACTACAACCTCTGGCCCTCACCCCCTTCGTGCGGTACGCATTTCGCGGCGGAAGCCCGTCAACACGGCAGCCCTGAGGGCTCGCCAAGAAGGAGAACATTACATGGCAACTGGACTCACAAAGACTGCGCTCATACGGCACCTGGCCGAGAAGCTCGAACTCACCAACAAGCAATCCGCTGCGTTCCTTGACCTGCTGGCGGAGACCGCAATCAAGGAAACCAAGAAGAACGGCGTTTTCGTGATCCCGGGCATCGGCCGTCTCGTCAAGGCAGAGCGCAAGGCTCGCATTGGCCGCAACCCCCAAACCGGCGCCGCCATCAAGATCAAGGCGAAGACCGTGGTCAAGTTCCGCGTGGCCAAGGCCGCCAAGGACGTCATCGCTCCCGCAAAGAAGTAGTTTTTATTTACCCGGACTGCGATGCAAAAGGGAGAGGCCCCTGCGCTTCTCCCTTTCGCTTTTCCACGCAGTTTGCCAGCAAATAAACTGCACTCTGCGGTGCGCTTGCCTCATCGAACGAACAATGGCATCGGAACCCATCGTCGCAGCTCCGCTCGTCAAGTCTCAGACGCGCCGCTTTTCGGTTCTCATGCTTCTGCGCCTCGAAGGGCTCGTTGCCGCCGTAGGCACAGCAGCGCTCTACGCGCACACCGGCGCAAGCTGGTGGTTGTTCGCAGCACTGTGGCTCCTGCCCGATCTCTCCATGCTCGGCTACCTTGCCGGTCCCTGCTGGGGCGCGCGCTGCTACAACGCAATCCACACTTACGTGCTGCCGGGCACGCTCGGTTTTTCCGCTCTCCTGCTCCACGCGCACGGACTGCTTCCGATTGCGCTCATCTGGGCCAACCACATCGGCGTAGATCGGTTACTGGGCTACGGCCTCAAATACTCAAGCGGATTCAAGAACACCCATCTAAGCTGACCAGAAACCATCTGTTCTAGCCTCAAACAGGATCGGCAGCAGCATCCCCGCGCCCCATGAACGCCCGCACCACCATCGACACGCCAAAGCTGATAAGAATCCCTTTCAGCATCAGCATGTGGTCATAACTCCACGAGAGACAGGCAAGCGTAAGAAATACGCCGATGGGGTTCAGTTCCGTCAGCAGCGCCACCATCCAGTGCGGCTTGTTGCCGGCCGCGGGAAGGCTCGCATGCAGGCGCGGAAACAGCCGCGGAACCGCACGCAGATATTCCTGGTACCGCTCTCCCAGCTTGCCCGCAAGAAACGCCTCCTCGCCGAAAATCAGGCGAAGTAGAAAAAGCGTAACCAGCGCCATGCTGACGAGAGCGCCGGTTGCCGGCATCAGAAACGACATGGCCGCCATCATGCACCACAAACCAAGATAGAGCGGATTGCGAACGTACCGATACGGACCATCCGCCATCACGCCGCCAGCCTGCATCTCTCCGTGCTGAACCGTTCCGTACCCCAGGTACGCCGTGCCCCAAACCCGCAGTATGGCGCCGAGCAATGCGATCAGCGAGCCCAGAACAATCACCACCGGCGTGGCATAGGTAAAGCGCAGCAAGTCCAGCCGGCTCGCTTCAAGAGGCAGCCACTCCAGCAGGGAATTGCGCTCGCCAATGCGCAAAGTTTCAATCCATGGCGACCAGAAGCCCAGCACGACGATGGCGATCAGGATCACCATCCGCATGCGAAATTCAATTGCGCTTGCCCTCATAGCCCGGAGTTTAGCATTTGCGGGCATCGCGTTTTGCCATTCAACGCAAAGCCCTGTTGGAGTCCAGATGGACTCCAGCGATCCGAAGTTCCCTATGGTACGCTGGCCCCAAAGCGATTTCAGCACTTTCCTACTCGGAGGATTTTCCCTCATGCAGCTACGCGTCTTCGGCCTTGCCATCCTCGCATCTGCTATTCCGCTCACAGCGCAGGCACCAGCCGATCTGGCTGCCTCAGCCGAGCAGCAACTGCCGGCGTTGACCGAGACCTACCTGCACCTGCACCGAACTCCCGAGCTCTCACAGCATGAAGAAAAAACCTCAACCCTCATCGCCGACGATTTGCGCAAGCTCGGTTACAAAGTCACCGACCACGTGGGGAAATATCCAGACGGCACGCAGGCCTATGGCGTCGTGGCGATTCTCGAGAACGGTCCCGGCCCGCGCCTCTTGATCCGCACCGATATGGATGCGCTCCCCGTAGAAGAGAAGACCGGCCTCGCCTATGCCAGCACAGTGAAGACAACCAACCCGCAAGGGCAGCAGGTCGGCGTGATGCACGCTTGCGGCCACGATCTGCACATGACCGTGTTCCTCGGCGCCGCGCGGGAACTGGCCGCGCGCAAGAGTCAGTGGCACGGAACCCTGATGCTGATCGGCCAACCCGCCGAGGAAACGATTCAGGGCGCTCAAGCCATGCTTGCCGATCATCTCTACGAGCGCTTCGGCCGTCCCGACCTCATCCTCTCCGAGCATGATTCAAATGACTACGCTGCCGGATCGATCGGCGTAAAAGGCGGGCCGCTGCTGGCCAGCGCCACAGGGATCGCCGTTACCATCCGCGGCATTGGCGGCCATGGCTCCCGGCCCGAAGCAGGCAAGGACCCCATCGTACTCGCCGCACAGTTCATCCTTGTAGCGCAGACCATCGTCAGCCGCCAGGTAAGCCCGCAGATGCCCACCGTGCTCACAGTTGGAACCATTCATGGCGGAACCAAGAACAACATCATTCCCGATGAAGTGACGATGGGCCTCACGCTGCGCACTTATTCGCTACCCGAGCGCGACGAAATCATTGCCGACATTCGCCGTACCGCCAATGGCCTCGCGGAAGCCTACGGCATCCCCGCCGATCGCATGCCGACGGTCTCTGTCGTCGAGACCACGCCCGTTACCTACAACGATCCCGCGCTTGCCGAACGGATTCGCAAGGCCGCCGTCGCCACCATAGGCGCAGATCGAGTCATTGATGCCACCGCCGTCATGGGCAGCGAAGATGTGGGCTTGTTCACGCTCGACGGCAAAATTCCTGGCGTGATGTACTGGCTCGGCGCTGCCGAACCCTTCAAGCTGGCCGAGAGCCTCAACACAGGCGTCCCGCTGCCCAGCCTGCATTCCGCGTTGTTCGCGCCCGACTACGCACCCGCCATCACCACCGGCGTAACGGCGATGACCGGCGTTGCCATGAGCCTGCTGCAATAGAGACAGCTATTTCTTCGGATCCACCAGCGCCTGGTAGACAACGGACCGGCTCAGAAACTCTACGTTCGGGCTTCCGCCTTTCATCCGCTGAATCATGCCCACAAACACGATGTCGTTCGTGGGATCGATCCAGAACCACGTACCCGCGGCCCCATCCCAATAGAACGTGCCTTTGCCATCAGGCAGGTTTGCCTCTGCCGGATCGAACTCCACAGCGCAGTTGTAGCCGTAGCCAAGCCCCGGCCGAAGAATCTGCAGCCCGATGCCGTATTGGCCCGTGAGCAACTCCACCGGCACGTGGTTTGACGCCATCAGGTGCACCGTCGCTGGAGCCAGAATGTGCGCGCCATTCAGCTCTCCGCCGTTGGCCAGCATCTGCGCAAAGCGATAGTAATCCTCCGCCGTCGATGTCAGTCCCCCGCCACCAGAGGGCATGGTTGGCAGCGTCAGAAAATCACCCATGCCGCTGCCGTTGGTTGTATCCAGTTTCAACCCGCCCTGCTGATCGTTTTCATACAGCGTTGCAAAACGGCTCTTTTTCTCCGCAGGCACGTAGAAGCCCGCATCCTTCATGCCGAGCGGCTTGAAGATCTGGTCGTGCATAAAGTCCGGCAGCATCTGGCCCGTCAGCTTTTCAACGATGTACCCTTCAATGTCCATCGACATGCTGTAGATCCAGCCCTTGCCCGGCTGATACATCAGCGGTATCTGTGCCAGGCGGTCGATCATCTCCTGCAGGTTCTTCGATTGCCTAACGTGCAGGTCGCTGTACATCGCATCTGCGGGCGTTTTGCCGTTGCCATAACTGAAGCCCGCCGTATGCGTCATCAGCTCGCGCATTGTGGGCGCGTGGTCAGGGTCGACAAGAATCATCTTGCCGTTTGCGTCTACACCGTTGAACACCTTCAAGTGGGCGAACTCCGGAATGTACTTCGAAATCGGATCGGAGGGCAGCCACTTGCCCTGCTCGTACAGGATCATCATCGCCACGCCCGTTACCGGCTTGGTCATGGAGTAGTCGCGGAAGATCGTGTCCTTTGTCATCGGTGTTCCGCTGGCCATGTCCTTCAGACCGTATGCGCGGTAGTCCACAATCTTTCCGTGCCGCGCAAGAATCGTCACCACGCCGGCCAACTGCTTCTTGTCCACCGTCTGCTGCATCAGCTCGTGCAGCCGCTCAAGCCGCGCGGAAGAAAATCCTTCCGTCTCCGGCCGCACCGGGGTCATATCAATCGCAGTGCTGGATGCCGCGTGCGCAACGAGCGGAGTCTTCGGCCCAGCATTTGTCTGTGCAACCATCACCGGCACAGCGAGTATCACAACAATTGCCACAACACCGCGAACAACATTCTCAATTCGATGGTCCATCTACTCATTCCACCTTGAGGCGCAGAAAAAGGCCCGCCTGCGCCGCAGCCTTTATAACAGGCCGCAGGCTGACTGAAAAATCTCGGTTGTCCTGGTGAATTGTGAAGCCCGATCGAAGGTTGCGTCGGACTCGCTTCCAGGTCTGATCTCGTTGAGGGGGCCAGCAAGGCTGCGGCAATCCCTGCGTCCTTGGATGCTCCTTTCCCGGTATTCGCCGACTCGCCCCACCTACAACCAAAGTGTCATAGGCCGCGAACCTATTTTCTGTTTCTCTTGGGACAAATTGAACTGTGGGCTCCTTCGAACTGCACCGTTTCTTGTTTTCTTGCGCTGCCTTGGTTGGGAACAAAGGAGTCATCATGAAGCCAGTCCGCCTGTTTCTCGCGCTCGGGCTCGCAGCCGCAATCGGTTCCGCCGCGGCTCAGCAAACTACTGTCGTTTACAACAGCATTCCCAATCCGCTCCCCGGTAACGTCGCCAGCGAAGGACCGGAGTCCTATGCCTTTGCTTCTCTAGGCGACAGCGTCAAGCTTGCCAACAACGGTTCCGCCACCATCGGTAACGTAACCGTCGACTTGTCTTCCTGGGCATGCCAGAGTGGGATGTGGTTCGATGGCGCCTGTACGTCTGCCTCCGGTGCAACATTCAGCCAGCCCATTACGGTCAGCCTCTATTCCGTTACATCCACCTTTTCCAGCGTCTACGGCGAAGCTGTCCCCACACCTCTGGCGCTCATTGGAACCATCACCCAGCCCTTCGCAATTCCGTACCGGCCATCGGTCTCCCCGAGTTGTGGAAACAACACTGCCGACGGTTATTCGTACCCAACGCAGTGGTACGACAGCAGCGACAATACCTGCTACAACGGCATCGCCATTCCCATCACCGTCGACTTTACCGCCTCGCATATTAGCGTGCCCCAAAATAGCGAAGTGATCGTCGCCGTCAGCTACAACACCACCAACGCCGGACCCAATCCCATCGGCACCACCGCCTGCAATTCCACATCCGGAGGCTGCCCCTACGATTCCTTGAACATCAGCACCGACGGCAACGGTCCAACCGGTCTCGCCAATGGCGTTGGCAGTGTGCTTGACTACAACGGGATCTTCGTCAACTACATCGTGGACGCCAATGCCTGCACCGGCAATACCGTTACCGGCGTCCTCGCCCTCGATTCCCCTTGCTCAACAGGATTCCATCCGCAGATCACGATCGAGGCATCGGGCCGTCACCGGGAACACGGCCACGATCATGACCATGGTCGAGGCCACGGCCATGATCACGATCACGGGGCCAACTGGTAACGATTCTTCCGGGGGCGGGTCAATTCCTGCCCCCACTTTCCACTAGAGCGCCATCGGGATCACACGCTCTCCATGCATAACGGAAGTTCATTGGACCGTGCGGGCCTTCTACACTGTCATTGGACCCATGGCCGATTCAGAAATATCCCCGGACGTCTCGATTGACACCATCGCCGCCATCTCTACGCCCTCAGGCCGTGGCGGCATCGGCATTGTGCGTCTCAGTGGCCCGCAAGCCACTTCCATCGCCGCGCAGCTCGTCTCTCTCCGCCAGCCCATGGAACACTCGCGCGCGCGCCTCGCCGATGTGCTCGAGGGCGAGGCTGAAAGCACGCGCATTGACGAAGCCGTGGTCACCTACTTCGCAGCACCCAACTCTTATACCGCCGAGGACGTGGTTGAAATTGCCGCGCACGGTTCTCCTGTCGTGCTCGAACTTCTGCTGCGCCGCGCGCTCGATCTGGGTGCGCGCCTCGCCGAGCCCGGCGAATTCACGCAGCGTGCCTTTCTCGCCGGCCGCATTGACCTCACCCAGGCCGAGGCCGTTCGCGATCTCATCGAAGCGCAGACCCTCACCCAGGCGCGCCTCGCCGCCAGCCAGATGGGCGGAGCGCTCAGCCGTCGAGTCGCCCCCATCAAACAATCGCTCGTTGAGCTCATCGCCCTGCTCGAAGCCGGCATCGACTTCGCAGAAGACGATGTCGACGTCGCACCAGCATCCGAAATCGCCCGCCGCATTGGCGAGCTCACGCCGCCATTGGTCTCGCTTCAAGCGTCCTTCGCCCGGGGCCGCATCGTCCACGATGGCCTCACGCTCGCCATCGTCGGTCGCCCTAATGCCGGCAAGAGTTCCCTATTCAATCGACTGGTGGAGCGCGACCGCGCCATCGTAACCGCCATTCCCGGCACTACTCGCGACCTCGTTACCGAACGCATCTCGCTCGATGGCATTCCGCTTGAACTGGTCGACACGGCCGGTCTCCGCGAAAGTTTGGAGGAAGTAGAGCAGCTCGGCATCGCGCGCAGCCGCGAGGCACTCGCCGACGCCGCTCTCGTGCTGATCGTTCTCGACGCAACGCAGCCGCTCAACGACGAAGAGCACCGTCTGCTCAAAGCCGTCGAAGGCCGCCCCGCGCTGGTCGCCATGAACAAAAGCGATTTAAGAAAATCCGCATCTTCCGTCCCGGAACTCGCTGGCCTTCCTGCGCAAGAAACCTCAGCACTCACCGGCGACGGAATTCCAGCTCTGCGCGAACGCATCCTCGCTCTAGCCACCGGCGGCGCCGCTTCAGAACCCGGCATGCTCACCAGCCTCCGCCATCATCAGGCCATCACCACCGCGTTCGCAGCGCTGGCAGACGGCGCCCAGGCCAACGCCAACTCCATCCCCCACGAGATGATTCTGCTCGATCTCTACCGCGCCCTATGGGCCTTGGATTCCCTAACCGGCCAAACCACATCCGACGACATCCTCAACCTGATCTTCTCCACCTTCTGCATCGGAAAATAACTAGGGGATGATCCGGAATTGAGCTGCGCCCGCAGCCGTCGAGTCCCCGCCAATCCACACCGTGTATTGCGTAGGTTCGATCTCCTGCTTGCCCGTGTTGTCGGAGAACGAAAGCTCGCTGAATCCCAACGGAAAGCTGACCTGCTTCGATTCGCCCGGCGCAAGCGTCACACGCTCAAAACCCTGAAGGCTGCGCACCGGCTGCTCCAGGCTCGCCCCGCGATTTCCCACATAGCATTGCACCACTTCCGTCGCCGCGCGTGATCCCGTGTTGGCAACCGTTGCCGTCGCAGTCACCAGCGACGCGGCTCCGGGATGCGCGGCGCTTAGCGCAACCGTGGGTCGCGACACAGCCACCGCAGAATACTGAAACGTGGTGTACGAAAGACCGAATCCAAACGGAAACAGGGCAGCGTTCGGCGCGTCGATATAGCGCGAGATGAATTTGCTGTCGGCGCCGGGCGGCTTGCTCAAGTCGGCCGCATCGGCAGGCCGTCCCGTCGGCAACTGATTGTAGTAAAGCGGCTCCTGCCCCACGGCCGCCGGAAAACTCATCGGCAGCTTTCCACTTGGCGCAACATCTCCAAATAGAACGTTCGCAATCGCGTCCCCAGCTTCTATCCCCGGAAACCAGACTTCAACGATCGCCTGCGCTTGGCGCGCTGCACCTGTAAGCACCAGCGGACGGCCAGAGAATATGAGCAGCACGATCGGCTTGCCCGTGGCGGCGAGTCTTTCCAGCAGTTGCTGCTGGTTGCCGGGCAGATCGAGATGCGCACGCGAAGCTGCCTCGCCGCTCATCGATCCAGACTCACCCAGCGCGAGTACGATCACGTCCGCCTTTTGCGCGATAGCCTCGGCATTTGCAAACCCGGCATCGGAATCCGATTCGATCTGCGTGCCCTGCGCATACAAGACATAGCCATTCCCCACAGTCGCGCGCGCCGCAAGCGCAGCCCCCGCAGTAACTACTTCGGACTCGCGAAACTCTCCGCTGGACGAGCCGACCATCGCTGTCGCGTCATCTGCGAGTGGCCCGATGAGCGCGATCTTTGTTCCATGCTTCAGCGGAAGCAGCGGCGCGCCAGAAACCGGCTTGTTCTGAAGCAGAACGATGGATTCTTCCGCCGCCTTGAGCGCCAGCGCCCTGCGCTCAGGCGTCACCGCAGCCACCTGAGGCGTCACCGGATACGGATGTTCAAAAAGTCCTAGCGCAATTTTGAGCCGAAGAACACGGCGCACCGCTTCGTCAACCTCTGCCATCGATACGCGCCTGGACCGAATCAGCTCCGGCAATTGCGCATCGTAGAAATGCGACATCATGTCGATATCCACGCCCGCGTTCAGCGCCTTCTCTGTCGCTGTTGCCGCATCGAGCGCAACGCCGTGATGCATTAATTCCAGGATGGCGGTGTAATCACTCACCACCACTCCGTCAAAACCCCATTGCTTGCGCAAGATCGTGTTCAGCAGATAGGGATTCGCTGTGCTCGGAACTCCATTCAGAGAATTGAATGCGCTCATCACACTCGCCGCACCCGCATCCACGGCCGACTTGTACGGCGGCAAATAATCCTGGAACAGGCGGCTCTCGCTCATGTCGGTCGTGTTGTATTCCCGCCCCGCCTCCGCGGCGCCATACGCCGCAAAGTGCTTGATGGTGGCGGCCACGCTGTCGGCGTTTGATAGCGCATCGCCCTGATAGCCGCGCACGTATGCACGAGCCATCGCCGCACCCAGGAAAGCGTCTTCTCCCGCTCCCTCCACCGTGCGTCCCCACCGCGCATCGCGCGAGATGTCGACCATCGGCGAATAGAACCAGCGTATGCCCGATGCGCTCGCCTCCTGCGCCGCCATGTGCGCAACCGACGTAACTATTCCGGGATCGAAGCTGGCCGCGAGCGCAAGCGGAACCGGGTACACCGTGCGGTAGCCGTGGATCACATCCGCGCCGAACAGCAGCGGAACATGCAGACGGCTCTTTTCAACCGCCGCTTGCTGATAGCCATGAATCGCCGCCGACGGAACATTGAGCATGGAGCCCATACCACCGTTTGCAGCGAGCCGTCCCGCGTCAAGGTGGTAGTCAACTTCCGGATTTGCGCCCAAATCTAGCTGCTTCACATCGGTTGCCGTGGCTGCCGCTGCGCCATCTGCGTTGTACTGGACTAGCTGCCCCAGCTTTTCCTGGAGAGTCATTGTCGCTAGTAGCGCATTCACGCGCTTCTCGATAGCAGCCGATGCGAGTTGCGGATTCGAAGGCGGCGCTTGCGTTGGTTGCCCAGGGGGCTTTTGCGCCGCCAGGGAAGAGGCGAGAACTGCGAGAGAAAAAGTGAGAATCCTCGAGAGCAACCTGGATTTCGTTTTCATCTCTTGAGTCCTGAGAACAGCGGCTGGCCAAACTTTCCCGGAACAATCGGGTTGCGATTTGCTCATGCTGTAAAGATAGAGGCAAATCCTGGGTAGGCGTCGTCGAAAGCTGGCTTAGACTTTTTCCCGAGGTCGAAGGGAAGGGGGCTGCCGGATGATTGCTGCCGATAGTTGGCGAGATCTCCCCATCTGGGGCCCGGCATCAATTACGTCGGCAGCGTCGGGGATGCGAGGCTTTGATGCACGTGGTTCAACAGTACATCCGGGGGAACGGGCTTCTGGAAGAAGACAAACTTGTGTCCCAATGTGGCGGCCGTGGAAAGAAGTTTGGAGGTGATCGTTTGGCCCGATGAAAGAATCACTTTGCATTCAGGGAAAATCTTCATCAGGTTGATTGCTAGGTCGATTCCATTCATGCCCGGAAGGATCACGTCCGAGATCAGGAGCGCGGGTGGGTTCACCAGCGCAGCTTCTATCGCCGATTCTCCGTCATACGCCGGGTACGCGGAGAAGCCGCTCCGTTTCAAAATGGTGACAAGCGTGTTCGCAATCATGCCTTCGTCGTCCACTACCAGGACTGTGGGACGATAGGCTTCGGTCTCTTTCGACATCGTTACCTCCGGGGTATGAGCTGGGCTGGTCGTTGAGGGTTAAGTACCTTTTTTAGCGGGTAGTGAAATTTGAATATCTTTAAAAGAATTCCCTGTCATCTGGAAGGTCGCAACCCTCGTCCAGAGCCCGCTGGTGTCCACAGCGACGGCCCTCTCTCGGAAAGTTCGTTCACAGGTTTCGATGGGATGCGCCCCCCTAGGAAACGGTTGCTCCTCGGTCCCCTCAGTTCCCCCGCCGAGCCACGGTCGAAGGTAGAATGAGTTTTCCAGGTTGACGCTGCCCCATGCCCAGGGTCTCTAGAACGATCATTCCCAGAATCAGAAGGTCACTGCGAGACCGCGGTTTATTAGGGAGTGTCAGCCGCGGTGTCTTGTGGCCATTGCGCCTGCTCCGGGAATACCTGGCTGCGGAAGCTCTGCGCGCCGGCCAGGAGCAAAGCGATTTCGACCAGGCCCACGGACTCGATACCGACGGTGAGTTCCACGGCTGGACCTATCTGAGCGACCTGGAGATCCGGAGCCCGAACTGGATTGAAGGAACGGACTACACACCGATAGAGCCGGAAAGGTTCCGTCTTGTCGTGAACGCGCTTCCGATCGTCTTCGAGAATTTCGCGTTCATCGATTTTGGTTCCGGCAAAGGACGAGCCTTGCTGCTTGCCTCCGAGTTTCCGTTCAACCGAATCATCGGCCTGGAGTTCTCCCCGGAATTGCACCAGGTCGCGGAGGAGAACATCCGCCGTTATCCCGCGGAACTCCAAAAATGCCGCGACATCCAAAGCTGCAATGTGGACTTCGTGGAATTCCTCCTTCCTTCCGACCCCTTGGTCCTCTTCTTTTTTAACCCGTGCCATGTTCGAGTTTTGTCTGAAGTCGTCAGTCGTTTGAGCCGGTCGCTGCTTGCGAATCCACGTCCCCTTTACCTGGCCTATGTGGCTCCGTGGCCGGAACATGAGGAGTTACTCCGCACCGCCGGATTCCTAAAGGAGATTCACCGCAGCACCGAGATGAATTTTGTGATCTACAAAAGCATTGCCGCAGTTTGATTCAGTTGCTGCCTGCTTCTCATGCAACATCGGAAACAGCCTCACGGAGGTTCCCGCCGATTTCACAAGGCTAGGTAATGCGAGTCGGTTGCTTTAGTTCTCGCTCGTGAGGGCACGGATAATCTCCACCTCGCGTTGCCTGTAAGGCGTTCCATCCGCATGGAACACGTCGTGAAACCAGATCGTCGGCGGATGGTCCACATACGGATGTTGCCAGGAGTCCCACGGCAGGAAGGTCTGACTCTTGCCCGCCACCAGTCCCCAGTTGATAGCACCCACACGATACTTGTGCGCCACCGGAAGAACCGTGTCGAACAGGCTGCCCGCTCCTCGCGCCATGTACTCGGTGCAGATCAGCGGCCGATGAAATTGGTCCAGCTGCTTGACCTTCTGCTCGAACTCTTCAGGCCAACCATAGTTGTGAAAGGTGATCACGTCCGACTCTTCCACCTGGACCTTCGCCAGCGGCGGCGTCATATCGATCGATGTCCAGTCGCCATGCCACAACCCGCTCGTTAGCGGCTGCATCGGGTGAGCTGACCGTGCCCACCCAAACACCTGCGGCAGCAAGCCGAGGATGATCGCGTTCTTGTTCTTCGGCTCCCCCTTGGCATAGGAGCTATCGTTGCCGTTGTCCGGCTCATTCCACAGGTCCCACGCCAAAATGCGCGGATCATTCGCAAACGCGCCGACAACACCCTTGGTGTAGCTCTCGAGCCTTGGGAATTGGGTCGGGTCTGCCAACACCGTCGCTCCCGGAGCCTGAACCCAACCGGAGTTGTGCACCCCGGGAATCGGCGGGTGCTGCGGCCCAAGCTTTGGGAAAGGCTCCCAGCAGGAATCGAACAAAACAAAAACCGGCCGGATGTGATGCCGCGCCGCAATCGTCAGAAACGTGTCGATGCGCTTCTGAAATCCCTTCGGATCCTGTTCCCACAGCAGGTTGTGCAGAAACACTCGCATCGTGTTCATCCCGATGCTTTCCGCCCACCCCAGTTCGCGATCAATGGTTGCCGGATCGAACGTGTCCGCTTGCCACATCTCCAGTTCATTAATGGCCGTCGATGGCAGAAAGTTTGCACCCACAGGCCATGGCTGCGCCGCATACCAGGCGTCGGCTTGTGCCTCCGTCCAGCGCTGCCCGGCCACTACCGTTTGCTGGGCGTGACTGGGGGTTCCTAACGCCAGGACCAACAACAACCCGGCCGCCGCCAGCCAGCCACGAAACTTGATACTAACGAATTGAAAAAGGGAAACCTGCATCCGTGCTCCTTCCCAAAGGGAAAGAGAATTCTACTTCACCCCTTCGAGGCTGGTGTTTACCAGTTCAGGATCGGCCTTTGCGGCGGACTTGAGCTTTCACCTGTTTCCGTTTCGGCGCTCGACTTTGGCGCTGAAGTCGCACTATCTTTTCCGGTTCCTGAGGCACCACGCGGAGCTTCGCCGGGAGGGGCAACTACGTCCTCAAGATTCAATCCAGACACGGGATCAACAGGTACGATCCGCGCCACGGAAACGCCGTTTTTCTGGAGGAGGAAGGAGGCGCCTTGGTAGCGAACCCGGTTCACGCAGTCGGCAAACATGCGTGCGGCCATGGTCACGGTGATGACCTGTTCCTTCACGGAATCAGATTATCAGAGTTTACGTAGCTAGGCTGTCAACTCCCTGTCCTTATTCGCCCGCCAGCTGCTCCAGTAGCGTGTCAAAATCCTCGAGCTTCGCATATTCAATGATTACTTTGCCGCGGCCTTTGTTGTCTTCAATGCTGACTTTCAAACCCAACGCGCGCTGCAAACGCTCTTGGACTTCGCGCACATTCGGATCCACCTGAGGCTCCTGTTTCGGCTCCTTCTTCGCGGCTTTTTCCGGATGCAAGAGCCCTTGCACGTAACTTTCCGTCTGGCGAACAGAGAGCGAAAGTGCGCCGATCCGCTGCGCCGCTTTTTGGATCTCTTCCGCATGCTCCAAAGCCAGCAAGGTGCGCGCATGACCAAAGCTCAACTCGCCCGTTTCCACTTTCGCCTGGACCGATGCCGGCAGGCGAAGCAAGCGCAGAAAATTTGCCACCGTCGCGCGATCCTTGCCCGTCCGCACGGCCATCTGCTCCTGGGTCATGTGGAACTCACGAGCCAGCCGTTCAAAGGCCCGCGCCTGTTCCATTGGGTTCAGGTCAGCTCGCTGCAGGTTTTCGACGATGGTGATTTCCATCGCCTGCTCGTCCGACACCTGGCGAAGGATCGCAGGAATTGTCGTCTTCCCCGCCTGCTGCGAAGCGCGCCAGCGCCGCTCACCGGCAATCAACTGGAAGCGCCCGTTCGCCAGCGGACGAACCAGGACTGGCTGCACCACACCGTTCGCCTTAATCGAGTCAGCCAGCTCCCTTAACTGCTCCTCGTTCATCTGCGTACGAGTCTGGAATGGATTTGTGTCGATCTGATCCAGAGGGATTTCGCGCGGCCGTCCACCCTCAGGCTCCGAGGGAGTTGATGCGGTTGCTGGCGGGTTCACCCGCGGAAGCAATGAGTCAAGCCCCTTGCCAAGGGCGCGGCGTTTTGGATCGGCAGCTGTAATGTTCATCGAAATTCCTTTTATTCCGGTTGTGAAGCCGGATTCTCGTTCAAATATTTGCTCCGCCAGAAATGGGTGTTCAGTCTTTAGGAGTGGTAAGGCCAGAACGTCACTTTCGCCTGTGGCTTTGTTGCCGCCTGCGCTTTGCGTTCTGCGCTCCGCGGACTCTCAATGTTGTTCCGCGCCAGCAGCTCTCCCGCCAACTCAAAGTACGCTTCCGTACCCTTTGAGCGCGGATCGTACAACGCCACTGGTCGACCGTGACTTGGAGCCTCGGCTAGCCGGATGTTGCGCGGAATGACGGTTCTGAAGAGGCGATCCTTGAAGTGGTTCCTGAGCGTGTCCGTCACTTGCTGCGCCAGGTTCGTCCGGTCGTCGTACATCGTCAGCAAAACGCCTTCGATGTTCAGGTGGGGGTTGTACGCGGCCCTCACCCGCTCGAGCGTGGAGATGAGCTCGGAGATTCCTTCCAAAGCGAAATACTCCGCTTGCATCGGGACAATCAATGTCTCCGCAGCTGACAGCACATTCAGCGTGAGTAAATCGAGAGCCGGAGGGCAGTCAAGGATGATCAGATCGTAGCTGTCCTTGATCGCGCCCAGCGCGTGGTGAAGCCGGACAGCGCGGTCCTCGGCCATCGCCAGCTCGATATTGGCTCCCGTGAGATTCTTCGATCCGGGCAACAAAAAAAGCTTGTCGATCTCCGTAGGGAGAATTACCTGCTCCGCTGGACTGTCCCCCATCAGAACGTCATAGACCGAACGCCGATTGTCATCCCGTTGGAACCCAATACCTGAAGTAGCATTCGCCTGGGGATCGCAATCCACCAACAATGTCTTCAGTCCTTCAATCGCCAAGCTTGCCGACAGGTTAATAGCGGTTGTGGTTTTACCCACGCCGCCCTTCTGATTCACGATCCCGATAATCTTGCCCATGGCAATCAAGACTAAAAGGCTAGGCTGATTTCGGGGTAGGCGATTGACATGTGGAGAAAGTGCTAAACCTGTGGAAAGGCTCCGGAGCGCCCTGCCCGGCCTTCCGAGCAAAGCTATGAAGGGAAACCAGTTCGCGGGGAATCTAGTGGATGGCGTCCAGGAGCCCGAGAAACCGCCAAACGGTGGAAAACTTCTGGAATTTGCCTTGAATTTTTCGGGCTTGGATAAGGCTCGCCCGTTTTGAACTTTGAATCACTTTGGGACAAAAAGGCGGGTGTTCCACGTGGAACAATTCCCGCTTTGGTGCCCTGTTCCGAAATGTTCCACGTGGAACAATGCTCTCGGTCCGCCTGCCCAACCTGCTCCTAACGGACTTTCCTCGAGGAAAACTCCATCAAGCAGAACACCCCACCTCCTCACCGCCTCCAACGTCAACCTCACAGGCCCCTTCAAACGGACCGGTCCCAGTATTCTCCGAGTCGGAGGAAACCCAATCGACAAGAATGCCTGGACCACTACCTGCAACAGAAATACCTCCAGCCAGATCGCCCCGGAAGACGTTGCGTCGCTTGCAGACTTGCAAAGACCGCTGGATGGCAAGGCCTCCGTGGCATCAACTTTGCGGCTTCGTCACTGGTGCCACGACCCGCCCCGGCAACCGCCGAAGTCGCATAAGCGTATCAACAACTCGGGGCGTCACTCCGCGGCATCGAGATCGGCAACCAACACAACCTGTCCGGCAAACCAGAACACAAACACGCCGGAAACTGGGCGCTCTCTCAGTTCCTCATTCGTGGAACCAACATTGAAGCGCAATGCGGAAAACAACTCCAAACGTCCCTATAACTGGACCCGCGGTTCCCAACGACGAACCCGGGTGGACGATCCCCTTCGGCCAGTCCGTCTCAAAGGCGACAACACACTCCTCACGCAGCACTATTACCGCACCAACACTCCACAGCCGGCCCCAACCTTCTCGCCTCCTGCCGCCAACACACTCAACGCCAGCGGCACACAGCTCTCCTGCCATGTGCCTGCCTTGAGTGCTGTTATCGTTCAAATCGTTTAAGAAGAGCTTCCCGGGAATGGAAGTAGCACCATCGACGTTCCGAATGCCTTCATCGGTAATTCGCAGCAGCCGACACCAACGGAAATAGCTGCAGCCCTAGGACGGACGGCAACCCTATGGAACGACCTCGTCACTTGGTTCGCAGGGAACTCGGCGTACCCAACCAGGAATGGAAGTCCACCTCACCCAAGTACGGATGGACCCTCATCCTCTCTCTCAAGAAAAAGCGGCTCGTCTACCTGGTCCCCTGTGTCGGATGCTTTCGCGTCGCGTTCATCCACGGTGACAGGGCAATGGCTGCAGCCCGCGCCGCCCGCCTCTCCAGGCCAGCACTTAAGCTTATGGAGCAAACGCCGCACCACGCAGAAGGCACCGGCCTGCGACTCTTGGTGAAAACCCCAAAAGACGTCCCGGCAGTAAGAACATTCGCGCAGATTAAGCTTGCGAACTAGTCGTCAACTGGCCCAGAGCAAGCAGTCGCTCGGCGCCACCCGGCATCGAGATCGGATCCTCCCAGGAAAACCCCGCTCCCGGCCTGGTCTGCAACCGACCCAAGTCCCCGTCCGTCGTCATCACAGCGAGCCAGCCGCCAGGTGCCACCAGCCGAGACGCCGCCTCCACCGCTTCATCCATCCTGTCGACAGCACGCAATGTAATACATTTGTATTTCATTTTCAATAGCTCTGCCCGCCCCGCATACACGTGCACCGGTACGCCAAGCACCCTCACCGCTTCCAGAAGAAATGCCGCCTTCTTGCCCTGGGCTTCAGCTAGAGTCACATCTATCTCCGGGCGACACAGTGCGATGGGAATCCCGGGGAACCCTCCGCCCGATCCAAAATCCAGCAACGTTTCGATTCCCGCCGGCAGTGCCCGCGCGCAGGCAATCGATTCCACAAAATGCCGCGCGAGAATCCCATCCTCATCCCGCACCGCCGTGAGATTTGTCCGTGCATTCCAACGAAGAAGCAACGCGAGATACTTCTCAAATTGGCTCGTCTGAGCTGCTTCCAAGGGCTCCATCCCGCCAGAGACAAGCAGCGCATTCAAACGCACTCCAACCGGCGCATCCCCGTCGCTCATGCCTTCGTGCCCGCTTCGCCATCAACCGGCGACTTCCACGCGCGCGCCGCTTCCACAAAGCTCGCGAACAAAGCCCGCGACACCGAACTCTGCGCATAGGTGCGCTCCGGATGCCACTGCACGGCCACTACGAAATGATCCGGCGCATCCAGCTCCACCGCCTCAATCACGCCGTCTTCAGCCGACACGGCACTCACCAGCAGATTGTCCCCCGCAACACGAACCGCCTGGTGGTGGCTCGAATTCACCTGCACCTCAAGCGCCTCCCCTGCCGGCAGCAACTTACTTAACCGGGATCCTTCGGTAATCTTCACCGCGTGCGCTTCGGTTACTTCGCGGCCCGGCATGTGATTCACCGGTGTCTTTAGGTCCTGGACCAGCGAACCATTGCGCCAAACATTCAGCGTCTGCGTGCCATGACAAATCCCAAGAATCGGCTTCTTCAAATTGAACGCGTCCTGGAGCATCAGTTCATCCACTGCCGTCCGCGCCGCATCCGCCGGGCCGCACTCCGGAATGCGCGCCTCGCCATACCGTTCGGGGTCCACGTCAAAGCTGCTGCCCGGCAGAAGGATTCCATCCACGCCCGACAGTATCCGCGCCACTCGATCCTGCGGCTCATCGAGACTCACCACAACTCCGGTGGCGCCCGCAGCCTCAAGCGCAGCCAGGTACTGAGCCAGGCAGCGCTCGTTATATTCCTTTTCACTCACAGTGGGTACGGGGATGGCAATGTTCACAGGCATATCAACACCAGTGTACGGTCCCGCACGAACCAGCAGCTAACCAGCCAATTCAATCGCGCGCAGACAACGCGTCTTCTTCCACCGGCGCTGAAGCCACGGTCCGATCTGGATGCAGCAGTTGCTCAATGGCACCACGCAACCGCCCATTCAACTCATCCGTCTGCCGCGGCGTCAGCCCCTTGGTCTCGATTGGCTCTCCGACGTGCAACGCAAGTGTTGATGGGTAAAAATGCCGCGTATGAATCGGCAGCAAATCGTACACGCCCGTCAACGCAATCGGAACCAGCGGCACCTGCGCACGAATCGCCAGGTACGCTGCTCCAGACAGAAACGGCTTCAACTCGCCATCGGCCGTGCGCCCGCCTTCCGGAAACACGAACAACGAAGTCCCGGCGCGCAGCGCTTTCACACCCACGCCGAGGCTCGACATCGTCGCATGCGGATTCGCCGTATCAATCGGAATCTGTCCAGACCGATCCAGATACCACCCGATAAATGCAATCGGCCACAACTCCTTCTTTGCCAGGATCCGGAACTGGAAAGGAAGCGCCGAAAAAATCACCGGCGTATCCATATACGACGTATGGTTCGACGCATACACCGCCACCGGACACTTATGCAGATTCTCCGCTCCCTGCACCACCATCGGGCAACCGGTGCCCCACACAATCGATTGAGCCCAAAAGCGAGCAATCCTGTGCTGCCGGCGACCCTCCTTGTCCCAGAGAGATACCAACAGAGAGATCGATCCGCAAATCACCGTCATAATGGTGAGCATTGGTATTTGTATGACATTTGTACGCCACCGGTAAAGCAGCGGTACAGTATTCGGCCGCGGACTCATCGAGACCCTTCCCCTGCGCTCAGTAAAATCGTACGCGCCTCGCCCACCAAATAAACCGATCCTGAAACCACAATCACTTCGCCAGCCGTCGTGCGTGCCGTGTCGGCCCCGAGCTTGACTGCCTGTGCAACGGACTCTGCTGCCACTGCATCTGTTCCTGTTGCTTCTGCAGCCGCCAACAGTTCCTCCATGCTGACGCCGCGTGCTGCACGAATCGGCGCCAGAATCACTCGCTTGAACAGTGGAAACAAAATCTGCGCCATCTCCGTCACGGGCTTGTCCCGAAGACAACTGAAGATCAAAGTTCCAAGCCGTTCATCGCCCAGCGTGCTGCGCAGTCCCGCCCGCAGAGCCCATGCCCCTGCCGGATTGTGCGCCACATCCAGAATCCACTCCACGCCGCCGCGCTCCAACCGCTCCAACCGCCCCGGCCAACGTGTCTTCCGAATCCCCTCCGCGATCGAATCCGGCGTAATCGCGAACCGAAGTTTCGTTCGGACCTCCACCGCCGCGGCAATCGCCAGCGCGACATTTCTATGCTGATGTTCTCCCGCAAGCGGAGAGTCGACTTCTACCTCCGTGCCCTCGACTGCAACCGAATACGGTCTCGTCTCGCCCGGCCCCGGAAGATAGACTGCCGCATTCACTCCGCGCACGTCCAGCTCTGTCGCCACCTCACCAAGAACCTGGTTCGCCTCCGGATGCTGCGACAACGTCACCATGGTCCCGCCCGGCCTTAAAATCCCTGCCTTCTCGCGGGCAATCGCCGCAACCGTCGTTCCCAGCCAATCCATATGATCCAGCGAAATGTCTGTGATCACCGAAAGCAGCGGATCGACTACATTGGTCGCGTCCAGCCGCCCACCCATACCCACTTCCAGCACCGCTATCTCTACCTTTGCCTCGGCAAAATACGCGAACGACAGTGCCGTTAGTACTTCAAAGTAACTCGGCAACTGCGGCAGCTTCCCACTCATCACCAAACGTTGGCCGGCATCGTGAACGCGAAAATAGAACCGCGCAAACTCGTCGTCCTCAACCTCTTCTCCATTGATACGGATGCGCTCGTTCACCCGCGCAAGGTGAGGCGACGTATACAAACCGGTGCGCAATCCCGAAGCAGTCAAAATCGACGCCAGGGTCGCAGCCGTCGAGCCCTTGCCGTTGGTCCCTGCTATCAGCACAGAAGGGAACTCGCGCTGCGGATTCCCCAGCTGCTCCAGCAGCGTGCGAATCTCGTCGAGCGAGAATTTACGGCGCGTCCGACCCGGTCCCGTATACAGCTCCGGCACCATGGCGTTCAATTGATCGATGGCAGTCGAGTAGGACATGAACACTTAAGTATAAAATGCCGACGGGTGCCCCATTCATCGAGCGTACTCTGCCCGATGAGTGGGAAAGAAGAAGCGCCCCTTCGCGAACCAACGCCGCGTGCCCAATGTCTCGATTCTGAGACGTGGGATAAATACGCCATGACCCACTCATAAACCGTCTTCGGCTCCATGAGTGGGAAAGGAGCAACTCAATTTGCCGACGGACGCTCCACTCCATCCACGATTAACGCATTCACCGGCCCGCGCGTTGCTTCCAGTTTCAAACCCAGTTGTTGCTCAATCGCCGTGAAGAACGGTGCCGCCGGAGCATCCGCCGAAGGTACCGGCACTCCGCCACCGAACTGCGTCTCATCCGGTGCCCACGTCAAATCAAAATCGTAGCGCCCAGCCAATCCGGTCTTGTCCACCACCGGCCTGTCCAATACCGCCCGCTGCAGCAGAGAAGTAAACTCCGCCATCGTCGCATTCCGCGCCGGCAACAGCATGTGGTCCGGATACACAGTACTGATCAGCGCCGGCGGATCGTCCGCCGCCGAAGCCGACGGTTTCAACTTCTCGCCGCCTTTCGCCTCTTCCAGCAAATAGATCGAGTACTCTCTCGGCTCGCGATGGAACGTCAGCTTGAACCGGTCGGCAAGCAGTCCTCGTAGCATAGCCATCTGCTCATCGCGCGTGGGCCTCACCGTCCCTGGCGTCAGCGCCGTGATGTCGTACGGGTCTGAATCCATCCACGCCGGTCCGCCCAACACAGTCTTCGGATTCAGATCATAGGCCGCCGCAATCATCAGCTTCACCGTGTAATGCTTTGCCACAAACCGGTTGTTGCCCTGCATCACGATGAAGCGGCCAGCCTTCGCATCCGGTTCAACCGGCTTGATAGTCGCCACTTCAAACGCCGGCCCCGAAGCTTGAACCGGATTCGGCACAGCTGCCTGTCCCACCCACAACGAACCATGCGCCACACTCGCACTCATCATCAAAACAACCGCCGCAATCTGCTTCATCATCCCGAGAGCCCTCCGCCGCAACCGCCGTCAGTCAGCCCATCTTCTCATGGCCCTTTGTCTTTGACCGCGTGCTTCCCCATGAAACTTGGGTGCCTCATTCATCGTGCAGTTTCATCGCACGATGAGTCGAATAGAGCCTGCTCTTTTCCGCGCATTTTCCAACTCCTTCACCCCGCCTCTCGCCCTTCCTCGTACCACACTGTAACCCTGCTACGATTGGGAGCAATTCACCCGAGAGGTCTACATGCGTCCCACGCCATTCTGCCGCCTCCTGCTCGCGCTGATGTTTGCCCTCCCGGCCGCGGCGCAGACGCCCGCATCGGCCGTCCCGCCCCCACTGCGGCAGCCTCCTGCACCGTCTCCTCACCTCCTTCCCGATGGCAAAGTCACCTTCCGTCTCCTTGCGCCCCACGCCACCTCTGTCGAGCTCGCCGGCGACATCTACCAGGGCCTGCCTCGTACAGGCACCACGCTAGCGCCGCCCTCGTCCATCTCGATGACCAAGGGCCCCGACGGCCTTTGGACCGGCACATCCACTGCCGGCTTTCTCCCAGGCGCGTGGCGCTACCACTTCCGCGTCGATGGTATGGACGTACCCGACCCGCGCAACGTCCTCTCCTCGCCCTTTCAGCGCGGCACCGAAAGCCTCCTCGTCACCCCAGGCGACATCTCCGAAACCCGCCCCGTTCCTCACGGCGCGGTGGCCCGCATCGACTACAAAGCCTCTACGTTCGCGGGCGCCCCGCGCGAAATGTACATCTACACCCCACCCGGCTATGAGAAAGGCGCGGGGACCTACCCCGTGTTTTACCTTCTCCACGGCGGCGGCGAGACGGACTCCTCCTGGTCAACGGTTGGCCGCACCGGAGATATTCTCGACAACCTGATCGCCGCAAACAAAGCCCAGCCCATGATCATCGTCATGCCCGCGGGTTGGACCCCGTCCGGTCCCCAGGTCATGACCGCCGACGCTACCCGGGATCCCTTCAACAACGAATTGATCCAGGACATCATCCCCTTTGTTGATTCGCACTACCGCACCCAGGCGGATCCCGAACATCGCGCCCTCGGCGGGCTGTCCATGGGCGGAATCCAGACCCTCAACATTGGCCTGCATAACCTCGGAACCTTCCGCTCCCTCGTCGTCATGAGCTCAGGATGGTTCCCCGCCGACCGGGATACCTTCTTCAGCGGCCCTGACGCTGCACGCATCCCGCAGTACAACGCTCAGCTCAAATTGTTCTGGTGGGGCTGGGGACAGACCGATATTGCGCGCGACAACGCGCTCGCCTGCATTGCCCGCTTCAAACAGGCAGGTGTTCACCTCGAAACCGAGGAAACCCCCGACGGCCACGAATGGAAAAATTGGCGCCTGTATCTCTCCCAGGTAGCTCCCATCCTCTTCCGTTAGTCGCTTACTCTCAAGTCGACCGCAGTGTAAAGGCGCTCCCACGGCATCTCTACGCGGTCACGGGACAAAGACAACAGCATCAGCGCTGCGTCTTTCACCTTGTTCGCTAATCCCGGAAAGTCTCCATCGATACTCGTCCTCTGCGGGTGGTTGTCCACCCCCACACCCAACATGCAGAGCAAGTACACCGGCGGCAGATTGCCAGCCCGGTAGCACCGCGCTTTACCAGGACGCGACGATTCTTTATGGTTGTTCGTGCAGGTCAACCCTCTTATGAATCGACGCCAATTTCTCTGGACTTCTCTCGCCGCGACTGCAATCGGCCCCTTGGCCACATCCGAATCTCCACTTTCAGCGCTTGAACAAAATGCCAGCGCCGAACCACAGGTTGCCGTACTGGTAATCGATACCGACCGCGCCTCCGCGCCTGTCAGTGAGCGCATCTATGGACAGTTCCTGGAGCATATAAACCATTCTGTCGAAGATGGCCTCTTCGCCGAGCAGATTCGCGGCGCGGGCTTTGAAGGCGATGACTTCAAGACCTACTGGCAGCCATTCGCCGACCATGGCGAGGTGGAACTTGCCGAGGTGGCCTTCCACAATGGCAGCCGCTCTGTGCGGCTCAGTGTCGCCGGTGGCCACGCGGGCATTCGGCAATCGCGCGTGTTCCTCGATCAAGGCGTGACGTACGACGGCTGGGTGTGGATGAAGCGCGAAAGCGGCTCGCTTCACGTCGCGCTTCGCGTCGTGGGCTCTGCAGGCGCGCCGATCGCGTCGATTCCGTTGGCGCTTTCCGGCGGCGATTGGCAAGAGGTTCCCTTCCACTTCACCAGCAACGTCCGCGACGAGCAGGCGACCGTGCAGATTGTTGCCGAGGGAAAAGGCGGGGTGCTGGTCGACTTTGTATCCCTGATGCGTGCGGATGCGCGCCGCGATGGCATGATGAGGCCCGACCTATTGCAGGCGCTCAAGGACCTGGAGCCTTCGTTTATCCGGTGGCCGGGCGGGTCGTACGCTTCCACGTACAAATGGAAAGAGTGCATTGGCCCCTATGCTTCACGCGGCTTTCACCCGAACATGTTCTGGGGAGGCTACTCAGGCTACGGGGGCTTTGGCACCGATGAGTTTCTGGGACTGTGCGGCAAGCTGAAGTGCGAGCCGCTGATTGTGCTGGGGTGCCCGAATACCAAGCCCGAAAGCCTGCAGTATGCCATGGACTGGGTGCGATATCTGAACGATCCGCCGACGACGGAGATGGGAAAGTTGCGCGCGGCGAATGGACATGTGGAACCTTACGGCGTGAAGCTGTTCCAGATTGACAACGAGCCGATGAACAACGGCTTCACCGCGGAGTCGTACGCCGAAATCGTGAACCACTACGCTCCCGAGTTACGCAAGATCGTGCCTGGCGCCAAAATCGTGGCCTGCGGACAAAAGCGCTCCAGCGACATGGACTGGAGCGAGAAAGTCATCGACCTTGCCGGCAGCAACTTTGACGTGCTTGGTTGCCATAACTATGAGTACGAGCCGGAAAACTTCGAAAGCGGACTGCCTCGTCTGCGCAACTACCTGACGAAGCTGCGCGATTATGTGCGGGTTTCGAAGCACTCTCATATTGAAATCGCCGTCCTGGAGTGGAGCCTGCAGCACACGTACGATTGGCGCGCTGGATTGCACGCCGCAGGCAGCCTGATGCTCTACGAGGAACTCAGTCCAGAGCTGACGATGACGTGTCCGGCGCTACTGATGCGCAATACAACGGACGATCCCAAGTGGACTTCCTCGATCTACCACGACCATGTCACCTGGTTTCCCGGTGGCAGCTATCCTGTCGAGAAGCTCTTCCGCGAGCACTATGCCGAGCGCTACCTGGCGTCGGCGATGGGCACCATCCACGACATCCCCGATCGAAACCAGTTCTTCGACAAAATCTCCACCCAAATACCCTCCGAGTGGAAGCAGGGCTCGATGGATGCGATTGCGACTGCCAGCACAGACGGAAAGCGCCTGGTGATCAAAGCCGTGAACTACAGCAACGGCCCCAACACGCTGCTCGTGCGGCTGCGAGGTCAGAGTTTGCCGCAACAAGCCAGTGTCAAGCTGCACACGATCGCAGCAAAGCCGGACGCCACGGCTTCTCTGGAACACCCGGACGCCTTTGTCCCGGTGAGCAAATCGATCGAGTATGCGACCAATTTTTCTGTCGCGATGGATCCGTATTCGGTTGCGGTTGTGGAGATTCGAGAGGATTAGTACGCCGCCTCATGCAACCAACACTCAATGAGTCCATTGGCCTCCTGTCGTCAGTCGCAGCGATTGCGCGAATTGCTTCCGACAAGCCGACATTTCAGTATCAATCTGAAGATCGCCGGGCATGAACGGTATGATTTGCCAATCGCGATCAAGGGAGACTAAGTGCAAAACCCCGTTTTCCTGCAAGTCGCCCTGAATGGCGATCGACTTCATCCATCAGCACCTCGGAGTTCGGATGCGATCGCGGTTGCTGCGCGTGAGGCAGTGAATGAGGGCGCTCAATCGGTGCACGTTCATGCTTTTGACGAGGAAGGTCGCGAGACTCTCGGCGGAGTCGCCTGTGGCAAAGTTCTCAAGGCGATTCGAGCCGTCTGCCCCGGAATTCCAATTTCTCTAACGACATCAGCAACGATCGTGGCGAATCAAGCGCAGCGTTTCAGTGTGATTGAGGCTTGGTCCGAAATGCCTGATCTCGTGACTGCAAATCAGGGAGAATCTGGATTCGTTGAGCTATGCGAGTTGCTGCTGTCGCGAGGAGTGGGTATAGAGGCTGGATTGTTGACCACTGAGGACGCGAAAGGCTTCGTGCGTTCTGGATTGGCAGAGCGCTGTCACCGCGTCCTGATTGAGCCTCTGGACGAAGATCACGATGCTGCTGTTCAGCATGCCGCCGATATGGAGGACATTGTGGTGCGCGCAGGCATCAAGCTTGAGCAAGTTCACCACGGTTACGGCATGGCGTGCTGGAAAGTCAATCAACGCGCCCTCGAAAGAGGGCACGGCGTCCGTACGGGTTTGGAAGACGTCACGACACTTCCAGACGGCCAACAAGCGCGGGACAATGCTGATTTGGTTCGCGCGGCGATGCGTCTGGTTCAAGCACAAAGGCTCCGTGATGCTGGTCTGGATCGGTAACCGTAAACGCCGTTATCGTGAGGGAAGGTTCTGGGTTGGCGCCAAATCGCTGCATCACTCTGCAAGGCCAATGACTCCTGTGACATCGACCAGTCGACCGACATCCTGAATGTTGACGGTCACTCTTGCCTCACCAGGCAACCACTAATTCCTCAACAGTAACTGCAGAGCCCGCCGAGCATCCTGCAGGCATTCCCGCGCTTCGTCTTCTGAAAGCAGCCCCTGGTGAACTGCTTTCTTCCCCACGTCATTTACTTTGTTTGCGAGCGCCGGAAAGTCTCCGTCGATCCCTGTCATCTGCAGGTTGTTGTTCACCTCGTGCAGCAGATTGCCCAATGTCGCCGTATTCCTGTAACGCGTCCGCACCTGCCGCGCCAGGCCCACGGGGAGTCTCTGCTTGATCGCTTCTTCCAGCACAGAACGGCACATCACCGCGCACGCCGTAAACAGACCGAAGAAATAGCACCGTGTCGCTTCATCCAGGTACCGATCCGCCTCTTCTGAGCTTGCCGCCTCCACAACGCATTCGCGCAGGTGTGTCGCCCGCAGCACCGCCGGTTCTACCAGCTCCAGCAACTCCAGCGCAAAGGCTGCTCGCAACAGATCGTTCTGTTGCCCATCCAATGCCCTTTGAATCTCCTGCCATACCGGCGTCACCACTCCACTGCCAGCCATTTGCAGCCGCCTAAGGGAAGTCAGCCGCTGCCTTGCGTGCTGCACAAACCCCTGCCTCATTTCCTGTGCAAGCATGCG
>Ga0302320_10001380_pt1 | contig 58400 bp, 54 predicted proteins | sample Bog_T0_3_FD_202130 | JGI IMG/M metagenome (GOLD analysis project Ga0302320, IMG submission 202130) | Peat permafrost microbial communities from Stordalen Mire near Abisko, Sweden - Bog_T0_3 | ecosystem: Environmental > Terrestrial > Soil > Wetlands > Peat | place: Sweden: Abisko, Stordalen Mire... | reverse complement strand
CACAGCGCACACCCTCAACATTCCGAGGACCCGTGTTGGACGCCACATAATCGAATGCGCCACATAAGGCGTGTTATGTGGTGGACCACATAACACGCCGGTCAAGATCGAAGGCGCTGCGGCGTAGCACGCGCGCCTGAGGCGGCCCGCCAGCGCATTGGGGTGCTGGCGGGCCACGGCCCGCTTGAATTCTCTTTCTCCGGGAGCCCCTTATGACCCCGTTCCAAAGGACGGCCCTCCGCGCCGCCTGTTTGATTCGCCAGCGGATCGTCGAGCGCTGGCATTCACCGAGCCGTACCGCCTTCCCCGATGGGTTCTGTCACCGCCTGCACAGGCTTCTGCGGTTGATTGAAATTGCTCGATACCGTGCTTGGCCTGCGGCAGTCCGGCACCTCACGCAAGACCTCGCGCGCGAGGTGGAGTGTAGCCGCCAGCGTCTGGTGGAGTTCGCTCACCAGTTGCAACAAACAAGTCCAAAACATCTCCCGACCGAGGCGGAGATTTTTCACGAGATTATGGCGGTTCAAGATGAGTTCGGGGAAGTCGAGATCGACCTGGCGGAAGGCGCGATTGCCATCACGACCGATCCGATCGTCCTGGACGATATGCACCTCGGTCCCTTTCAAATCCGGCTCGACATTGGTCGTCTGCCCGGCCGTCAATCCTATCGCTGTGTCGCCCTGGAGCCGAATCCGGCTGCCGCCAACGAAGCTGTTACCCATCCGCATGTGCAGGACGAACGCCTCTGTGAGGGTGACGGCCGCGCGGCGATCGAGTCGGCACTCAATGCAGGGCGATTGTGTGATTTCTTCCTGATCGTTTCTCGACTGTTGAATACCTACGCACGCGGCAGTGCGTACATCGAAATCAGCGACTGGGAGGGAATCCGCTGCCAAGACTGTGGTGGCATGACCTACGAGGACGATCGTTGCCATTGCGAGCGATGCGATTCCGACCTTTGCGGTGAGTGCTGCCTGAGCTGCCAAGGCTGTCAGCGCGGCCTGTGCTCCGAATGCATGACCACCTGCCATCGCTGCGGTGAGAACTACTGCCGCTCCTGCCTGACCGCCTGCCGCTCCTGTCACGAAAAGTGTTGCGAAAACTGCCTTGAAGATGGGCTTTGTGAGAACTGCCATGACCAGCCAGACGACGACGTATCCGAATCCGACGCAGAAGGATCGGCCGATACACCCGAGGATGTTCGCGAGAACAAACGGTGGATCAGTGAGCTGCTCGAAAACACCGGCCGAGCTGTCCCAACCGCCAGAGCCGGTGCTACGGTTTAGCCCTACGGCATGGGCCAAACTGCTATTTCTGCGGGACCTGGGCGAGACCGAGGTCGGCGGATTTGGAATCTCGGCGGCCGACGACCTGTTGTACGTCACCGATGTGCAACTCGTCCGCCAGGTCTGCACCGGTGCCTCGGTCCAATTCGATGATGCCGCGGTAGGCGACTTTTTCGACCGACAAGTAGACGCAGGGGTAATTCCCGCCCGCTGCGGGCGTCTCTGGCTGCATACCCATCCGGGCAATTCGGCCGAGCCCAGCGGTACGGATGAACAGACGTTTTGGCGAGTCTTTCATCGGACCGACTGGGCCCTGATGTTCGTACTCGCGCGCGGCGGCCAGACCTCGGCCCGCCTGCGGTTTCACGTCGGGCCTGGCGGCGAGTTGGAGATCCCCGTACGCGTGGATTACAGCCGGCCCTTCGGCAGCAGCCAGCACGAGCTTTGGCAGGAGGAGTACCTGGCCAACGTGCAACCGGCCCGTCCAATCCTGCCCGACAGGCCGAGCGTGCTGGAGCAGTTTGGCAGCGAACTGCGTGAGGACATCTGGGATGACGAGGGTTGGTTCGGCGACTGGCCGGAAGACCTCGTCGACGAGGATGACCAGTTCTTCAGAGTGAAGGAGCCCCGTCATGTCGAGCAGTCTCAGTCGCTTTGATCGGCAGCAGGACCTGGTGCCCCGGGACCGGCTCCGCGAAACCAAGGTCACGGTGATCGGCGTGGGTGCCATCGGCCGCCAAACCGCGTTGCAGCTTTCCGCGATCGGCACGCCTCGCCTGCAACTGGTGGATTGTGATACCGTCGACTGGACCAACGTCACCACGCAGGGCTATTTGGCCGCCGACGTGGGGCGGCCCAAGGTACAGGCCACGGCGGCGGCCATCGCTCAGATCGATCCGGCGATCGAGATGGAGACGATCGAAGACCGTTATCGGCCCCGCATGGAAATCGGCGAAGCGGTGATCTGCGCCGTGGACTCCATCACGGCCAGGACGGCCATCTGGCGTTCGGTGGCCCCCCGCTGCCGATTCTGGACCGACGGACGAATGTTGGGCGAGGTGCTTCGCATTCTAACCGTGGCCGACGCTGCAGGCCGTGACCATTATCCTACGACCCTTTTCGCCCAAGCCGAAGCTCAATCCGGACGATGCACCGCGAGGAGTACCATCTACGCGGCCGGGATTGCCGCAGGGCTCATGGTCCACCAATTCACACGCTGGCTCCGCGGTCTGCCGATCGACCAAGAGATTTCGCTCAATCTTCTAGCCGGCGAGTGGTCCGTTTCCTAAGCCATATCTCGACCTGCGGCGCCTAATGAGCGTGCTTGCTTCTTGTCCTCCTGGCCGCCACGCCCCCTGTGCGGTGCGGAAGCTCCCATCGCCTCCCTATATATAAGGTATCGCCGTATGACCCCCCGCGAGCTGAATCGAGCCGTGGCCCAGGCCACGGGTGAGTCGCTGTCCACCATTGCCAGCCTTGGATTTGTCCCTCTGACGGTTGGCCCCGTCGAACGCGAGCCACTGGTTATCGACTGGGACCAATTGGATGAGGATCGCTATGGTCCGCCGCCGTCTGCCAGCCGTTCCGAGGCGGCTTAGGTGGCCTGCGTCCACCGCTATTGAGCACGGATGCTCATGGGATTGATCATTATCGCTTACCAAGGAGAACCTCCGTGTCTCTCACCGTGATTTCCGCCCCCGGGCGGCCCGTCTACACCACCGCCCCACCGGCCAGCCGTGCCAGTTGGACCGGCCAGTTGCGAGTCGCCCATCTGACCATCCCCGTCAAAGCGTATGCGGCCGTGGTCACGACCGACTCGCCGTTAAAGCAATTGCACGCCGGCTGCGGCGAGCGGATCGAGTACCGCAAGTGGTGCCCCAAGCACGGCATCGTCCCCAACGATGCCATCATCAAGGGCTATCCCTACGGTACCGACAGCTACGTGCAGTTGGCCGAAGAGGAACTGGCCGCCCTTCAACCGGCCGAGGACAAAACCCTCGTGTTGGAGCAGTTCCTGGATCGTGACCAGTTGGACCTGATCCTCCTGTCCGGCCGGAGCCTTTACCTGGCCCCAAGCCTGCCCGCGGCCCGGCAGCCGTTTGCACTCTTGTTGGCGGCGCTGCGCTCCACGGAAAAATGGGCCGTGGGCCGCGTCATCCTCTCCAACAATCGGCAGGTTGTGATGGTCCGCCCCGACGAGCAGACGCTCGTCGTGCATGTCCTCTATTTTCCGGCCCAGCAGCGGGCCGCCGTCGGGATCGAACCGGGTGGCGTGGAACTGGGCCGCAAGGACATCGCGGCGATGGAACGGATCATCCATGCGGCCGATGGTCCGGTTCCCTGGGATGACTACAAGGACGATTCCGAGTCTCGGCTCAGCCAACTGGTCCAGGCCAAGGTTGCGGCGGCTTCCAACGGCCACTCCCGCCGCCGCAACGGCAACGCCAAGCCACAAAGCCTGCCCAAGGCCGCCTGAACCGGTTCCCATTGTCATTTTTCTCTTGCGCCGCCTGTGTGCCGGGTGGCTGTGCAGTCTGGCATAGCCACTCGGCCGCAAGCGGTCTCACCTCTCAAGGACTCGTATCATGATTGCGCCGTTACGAAAGCGGCCTCGGTCGTACTGCGCCTGGCATCGCGCGTTCTTGGCCATGATGCCCACGATTCTCGATTACTTGCGGGTGGCCTTCCACGGCCTGCCACCGGAATCTCGTGCCGAGGCGATCCAAGAGGCCCTGGCCAGCACGTGTATCGCTTTTGCGAGACTCGTGAAGCAGGGCCGTCAAGACCGGGCCTTTCCCACGGTTTTGGCAAGGTTTGCCGCGGCCCAGTACTTCGATGGCCGGAGGGTTGGCTCGGGCCAAAACAGCCGTGACACCTTGTCCGAGCGAGCCCAGCGTGTAAAACAGTTCACCGTTTCGCGGCTGGATCATTACGATCAGGATGAAGAATGTTGGCAGGAAGCCATCGTCGAAGATCCGCACACGCCGGTCTTCGATCAAGTCTGGTTCCGGATCGATTTTCCCCAGTGGCTTGCGCGATTGTCGCCGCGTGACCGGCAGGCGGCAGAATCCTTGGCCGTGGGCAACACCACCAGCGAGGTCGCCAGGCAGCTTCGCCTTTCCGCGGGACGCGTTTCGCAGTTGCGCCGCCAATTGTACCGCTCGTGGCTGGAATTCCACGGCGAAGCAGGTACCTCTTCCATTCGGAGAAACTGACTTGTGGCTGATTTGCAACCCCCATCATCACTCTCGACCTTTCGCCTGCGGCGGCGGACGCCCGGCACATTCCTCCTTGTCCCCTGTCCGCGTCTGGGCCGGTCGATTCGCTGCCAGGGACAACTGGAAGCTGCCGCTGCGGTAACACTGGTGGCCTGCCCCTTGGTCCGTGACATACAAGAGCAGCCGGTGGTGGTGTGGTACCGATGGAAGGAGAAGTCCGGCGGTCTCCAGATCGAACTACTCGAAAGCCCGCCGTCAAAACGTCCCCGCCCTCAGCACGGTGAGGGCTGCAGCTACATCGTGCCGGACTTCCTGGTTAGCATGACCGATGGCCGCAAGAGACTGGTCGAGGTTAAGGCATCTTCTCGACTCGGCCGCCCGCTTGCGGAGCGCAAACTGGCTGTCGCGCGGGTCTTCGCCGCACATTGCGGTGGAACGTTTCACTTGGTGACCGAGAAGGAGTTGTTCTCCAGCCCCTTGGTTTCCAATCATCGGCTGTTGAGTCGCTACGCCAGTATCGGCCAAGACGAGATTTTGTCGGAACGTCTCATACGCACCGTTCCGGCACAGGGCGTTTCACTTGCCGAGCTTGCCGTGGTCGTCGACCATGAGCCGTCGAGCCCAGAGCTTCGCGTGCATGTTTTTCACTTGTTGGCCGTGGGGCGGCTGAGCTTCGATCCGCGTCTACGACCATTTGACGACCAAACTCTCCTCTATCCCCAAGGTGTGATCTCATGGGACCCGTTCGACTCGGTGTGGGCACCGAGTGGCTCGTGGACGGGCGGGCCTTCCGTGTGGTCCGCCAGCTCACCGCCGATCGGTTCATTGCCCAAGACATCAAATTCCTCGTAGAGCAGGAAGTCTCTCAGGAAGAAATCCTCGCCCACTATTCCGCAGGCCGACTGCGGTTTGCGATACCGGAAGGCGCTCCGGAGCCCCGGAAGCCGCGACGCGCCCGCCGCACGGTTCAGGATCTTGAGGCCCGTCAGAAACGCGTCTTGGAACAACGCTGGCAAGCCCTGGAGCCGTTGACGAAGTTGGACGGCAGACCCCTGCAGTCCCATTATAACGATCGAGCGGCAGAACTTCGGGCGCAGGGAATCCCTTGTTCACCGCGGACCTTGCGGCGGTACTATCAACTCTGGGACTGGGCCGGGCAGGATCGACTGGCCCTGGTTCCTCGCATGCGGCGCACCGGTGCCAGTGGCAAGCCTCGCCGCCACAGCCTGCTTGCCAGATATCCGCAAGTTACGGCGCTTGTGGACGAAGCGATCCGGAGCCTCTACTTGACCAAGGCCCGCCGTCCCATCTCCACCGTCACCCGCCGGGTGCTGGAAGATCTTCAGCGGCTTAACGCGAGGCTGCCTGCGGGGCAGGCCATTCCGATTCCCCGCCAAGCGGCCTTGGCCCGGGCTATTGCCCGGAGGATCAAACAGCTTGATCCTTGGGAGGTCGACCGCGAGCGATGGGGGCGGAAGATCGCCGACCGCCGCCATGCGCCCACGTCGTCCCAGCAACTTGCCACCCGCATCCTGCAGCGCGTGGAGATGGACCACAGCCCGCTGAAGATTGTGGTCGGCACGAATGCCGGCCCCATCGGCCAGCCGTGGCTGACTTTGTTGATCGACTACTACAGCCGGATGGTGGTCGGTTTCTGCCTGGGCTTTGAGCCCCCTTCCTATGCGGTCATTATGGAGGCTCTGCGGCATGCCATTCTGCCCAAGACCTATCTCAAGGAGCACTACCCGCGGGTCCAAGGTGTCTGGCCTTGCTTCGGTCTTCCCGAGAAACTCATCTGCGACCGGGGGCCGGACCTCACCAGCAAGGATCTTGAGGATGCCGCCTTTCAGTTGGGGATGGAATTGGACTTCAACCCGCCCCGCACGCCGCATCTCAAAGGTACGGTCGAGTCGTTCTTCGACGGCCTGGTCGACCTTTTGACCTCCGCCCTGCCGGGCCGGACGTTTCGCAATTGGGCCGACCGTGGGGACTACAAGTCCGACGAAGGCCCCTTGCTCTCTTACGAAACCCTGCTGGAGATCATCCACCTGCACCTGGTGGATGTTTACGCATGCCAAAAACATCCAGCAGCCTCGCAAACCCGACTGGAGATGTGGCAGGAAAGCGCGGCACTGTTTCCGCCCACGATCCCCGCCACGCCGGATGATCTGGTGGTGCTCCTGGCCAAACGGGCCGATCGCACGCTTTCGACCCGTGGCATCGAACTGGGCGGCATGTTCTACACCAGCGATGAACTGATGGCGCTGCGCGGCGAACTGGCCACCCAGAACATCGCTGCGGATCGCCTGGCCGTCCGCTTCAATCCCTGGGACCTCGGTGAGATCTGGGTCCTCAACCCGATCGACAGGACCTACCTGAAGGCCGCAGCCGTCGATTCGGTGATGAAGGGGATGACGCAATATCAGTGGCGGGTGCTAAAGCGTGCCATCCGGGAACGTTTTGATCAGCCCGAGCACCTCTTGAGCCTGGCGGCCGGGCGCAATGCCATCCGCGAGGTCATGGAAGAAGCCCTCAAGCGGCCATCAGGAAAGCGCCGCGTCCGCGTGGCGCGATTCCTGCAACCGTTGGGGGAACAGCGCCAGGCGGAGCCACCTTCTACTGCTCAGGCTGAGCCACCCATTTTGCCACCCCCGACAGCCCCATCGATGGAGAACAGTGCTGCTGCGGGACAAGAAGCGGCTTCGGCCACCTTACCTGACGCCGCCCAACAGTCAGCTGACCAGCCCAATCCGGCCGACATCGATGTTGACGACTGGGAAGTCGCCGCGTAGTTATCGTGGTAATGATCTTCCTGGGTGGGACGCGCCTTCCAATCGCGTCCCGCCCAGTTCTTTGTTCCCCATTGTACTTACAGGATTCCAACGGGAGGTCCCCATGTCCTCTGGCTCCAATTCCAAGGCTCCTAATGACCGCCGTCAGTGGCGCAACTGTTCTGCCGAACAGCGGCTGGCCTACGCCAGCAAGCTGATCGTGCTGCACCCACGGTTTCGTGAAGCCGTGGCCCTGCTGGAGCACTGTCGGACCGCCAGCAAGCACGGCAGCGAGCCGACGTGCGGGGCCCTCTTGGGCGTCTCCGGTGTGGGCAAGACCAGCGTCGTCGATCATTACCGACGGCAATATCCGTCGACCGAAACCGACACGGCCACCCTTCAGCCAATGTTGAAGGTCACCCTGCAACCCGATGCCAGCCCCAAGGGAATCGCCGCAGACCTGCTTTTGGCCCTGGGCGACCCGGCTTGGAGCAGGGGCACGCTGCAGACCCAGACCAATCGGGCCGTCAAGCTGCTGCGGCACTGCGGCGTGGAACTGATCGTCATGGACGAGTTTCACCACCTCTTCGATATGGACCGGGCCAAGATCATGACCAAGGCCTCGCAGTGGCTCAAGGTGCTCATCGTCAATACGGGCATCCCCGTGGTCGTCTGCGGCATGCCCGAGGCCGAGTACGTTCTCAGCGCCGAGCATACCGAACGGCGTTTCAAGCAGCGGCTCACGCTGCGTTGCTTCACGTGGCGCACGCCCCAGGGCCAGCGGGAGTTTTGCGGGATGCTCAAGAAGCTCGATGACGCCCTTCCCCTGGCCGAGCCATCCGGTCTGGCAGACACGGCGCTAGCCGGCCGGTTCTATCTGGCCTGCCGTGGCGTGCCCGACTACTTGATGACACTGGTCCGCGGCGCGGTGGCCGAGGCCATCGGCCGTGAGAATGAACAGATTCTGGTGGACGACCTCGCCCGGATCTACGAGCGCTCGCTGGCCCATCAGCGGGTGCTGGCGGAGCAATCCAATCCGTTCATCGGCGATCTCGACAAAACGGCCTTGGACCGTGTCCAGCCGGCCGACCAAAGCCGTACCGCCGGCATCGGACTGAGTCCCCGCGCGGCACGTGCCAAACGGCCACCCGCTACGGCCGCAAACTACCTCGGAGGCCGGCAATGATCCCCGTTACGCCCGTTCGACCGCTGCCAGCCCGGCCGGCGCCGCTGCCTGGCGAATCCCTGACGAGCCTTCTGCGCCGGGCGGCCCAGGCGATGGAGTATCGAGGAGCCCGGCAGATCCTCGACCTTTTGGCCATTACCGAGACGGTTCGCTTTGACCCGGACTGTCTTGTTCCTGGGCCAGAAACGGAGTGTCTGGCGGTGCTGCTTCGTCGTGACGCAACACACCTTGCCGCGATGACTGTCCACTCCGTCGCCCAGTCGCTGGTTCTTTCGTCCCCGGTTTCTGCCCCGGTTGCCATCTGCGATCGGACGACCATCGCGAGGTACTTTGTGAAGGGGGCACATCCCGTGTGTCCGGCCTGTCTTGCTCAGGACCAGGAGCCGTACGAGCGATTATGGTGGCGATTCCAGCCGATTCCCGTCTGCCTCTCACATGGATGTTTGCTGTTGCGACAGTGCCCCCGCTGTGGTCGGCCACTGCGGCGCGACCGGGCCGCGGTCGATCGGTGTGCGTGCGGCGCCGCAATCGGGGAGGCGAGTCCTTCCTTTCTCTCCGATGACCTGGTCAGCCATCTTCGCTGCCTGGCGTCATGGCTCGCCGGCGAGTCGCCGATTCCCAAACTGTCCGCGGCAGGTTGCTTTGAGTGGGCCAATCATCTGGTCTGGGCCATGGCCAAGACTCAAGGTTGGCTTGAGGCCCTTTCCGAGGATTGGCGAATCCCCACGGGCACACCGCCACAGATTCTCCGCTGGGCCGGCGCGGCCGACATCCTCACGCACTGGCCAGAGCGGTTCTACGATTTTCTGAAAGCCCTGCAGGAAGCCCGCGGCCGTGGCAGGCACTCGACCGGTACAACCGTCTGTTTCGGTCAACTGCCCATCGTCGCTGCGAGACTGGAACGGTTGGGATATACCGCGCCTGCCGATGCCCTGCGGAATTATCTGTTGGAACGCTTCACCGCTGGCCAGCTTTCCGTACGGATTGCAGTGTTTCGTGGTAAGAATCTGCGCGAATTGCTCGTGCGGCGTCCGTGGGTGGCCCATACCGAGGCCGCCAGATTGTTGGGCATGCGCCATGCGGCCATCGCCGATCTGGTCCGTCGTGGGGTCTTGGAGGGCCAGGTCCAGCCGGCGGGCAGTTGCGGTCGCCTGGTAGGGGTGGTCTCACGGGATTCTCTTCAGCGACTGATGGATGACCTGAACGATTCTCTCGATTGCCGACAAGCGGCCAAACGTTTGGGGATCTTCCACAAGACCACTTGGCAGTTCGCACAGGCGGGACTCTTGGAGCGTGCCGTACGTACGGCCGAAGGCTGGCGCATCCCTCGCCGCTCACTTGACGATTTTCTAAAGTGGTTTCGCCAGCAGCCAGCCGTCACGTCCGTTGGAAAGGAGTGGCTGTCATTTCGCCAGGCCGTTCGCCACCTGGGCTCCAGCGGCATGACCGTGCTGCAACTGCTCCAGGATATCCGCGAGGGCATCATCCAGGCGGGCTGGGATGGCCGACATCAAAACCTTCACGGTGTAGTCGTTCATCGCAAAGATCTCGGCAAAGCGATGGACTGTGCACGTACCGCGTACCTGGCACAAAAAGGCTATTCGCTAAGCGAGATCGGAAGAGTGTTGCTGCCCGAACGACCCATGACGTTCCGCGGCATCAGGCGTTTGGTTAGGGCGGGGCTGCTGTCTGCAAAGCGAAAAGGCCATCACTGGCTGATCAAGCCGGAGGAAGTCGAGCGCTTCCAACGTGAATACTGCCTGTCGGCGGAAGCCTGCCGCATCCTGGGCATTACTGCCTCGACGTTGGTGCACTGGCGAGCCGCCGGAAAGCTGAAACCTGTTTATGGCCGCGGGGCAAGGATTTCGGGAAGTTTTTCCTTGTTCCGCCGCAGCGAAATCATCGGGCTCTTACCTCCAAAGGAACCGCTCGACAAGGAGGCAAAATGGAAAGTCTGATCGTGCTTGCCATTCTCGGCGGAATCGGCTACTGGCTATACCACGCGGGCAAGCGAACCGGCAGTATCAAAGGATTCAACGTTGGGCGAAGGCGCCGCCGGTTCCGCCGGTGAAAGAGGTGATAGGCTTCTTGCTCCTCCTGTAGAAAGAGGTCTGATCCAATCAGTAAGAATCAGGCTTGGGCCGCCCTTCGGGGCGGCTGGCCTGACTCTTTTGTTTACCTATCAGAGTACTTTACTATTGATGACGCCTGGGGGATTCGGGCAAACCAGCCCCCCGAAAATCATCTGGCGCAACATTGTTTCACGTGCCAGTTAGATGTGTCTCAATCGTGACAGCGATTAGCGCTCGATTGTCAGCGATAGTGTCTCACACCACACCGTCGTCATCCGTCGGGGCTGCCGCCCCCGGCCGTTGCCGCCCAGGCTTCCAACATCCGGTACTGCCGATCGAAGCGATGCTCGTCGACCCCATAAGGGCTCTTGAAGAAACTGGCCAGAAAGGTCAACAGGCCGGTCTCGCCGCGTCGCCGGGCCAACTCGGTAAACCGCACCAGGTCCAATACCAAGGGCGCGGCCAACAGCGAATCGCAGCCCTGCCAGATGAACTGCATCGTCATCCGCGTGCCCAGGAAACCGTCGAAGTGGATGTGGTCCCAGGCGGTCTTCCAGTCGCCCAGGCTTTCGATGAATTCGATCGAAACCAGGGCCTGCGGCTGGTAGCCGAGGATCTGGCCCAAGAGCCGGCTCTTGCTGGCGACCTTGGTCGACTTGTTCAGCGGATCGTTGAGGACCCGCCCATCCATGTTGCCGAAGATGTTGTGGCCGACCCAGCTCTTCACTTCCAGGTTGCGCTGGCGGAACATGGGGGCCAACACGCTCTTGAGCAGCGTTTCGCCGGTCTTGCCGTCGCAGCCCATGTGGCGCGTGCCGCGGAGGACGGCCAACTCCGCGATCGCCGGGGGCGACGAGCCCAGCGAGGGCGTGAAGTTGACGTAGGAACAGCCCAAGTCCAACGCCGCGATGGCGTAGAGCGAACTGGCCGGCAGCGGGCAATCGCGCTCGTCCAGCAGCGGGTCCAGCTCGGCCCAGGTCGGCGGCAGCGCGGTCACTTCGGCCGGCGGCTCCGTCGACGCCACGTTGACCACCACCAGGTGCTCGACCTTTTCTCGCGCGATGAAGTCTTGCAGATCGGCCTGGATGCGGCGGATCGCCACCCGCGGGAGCTCCGCGCGGGGAACCGCCGCGGCGGCGAACGACTCGATGGTCGGCCCCACGCCGGCGAGCGTGCCCGGACGGATGCGGCCGTCGATGGCCTCGAGCTCGGCCTGGCACTGGGCGATCAATTCGCGATCGATGGCCCGGCTTTCGGTGGCCATTCGCAGGGCCTCGTCGGCGAGCCGGACGTCGCGGATCTCATGCCCGCCGACCACGAAGTCGCTCCAAGCGGCCAGCGGCAACGCGGCGAATTCGGGCAAGGCGCTTACCAGCCCAACGGGCCGCGCAAGGCCTTTTTCCAGCGCGGTCAGCCCGACCAGGGTCGTCGCCGCGACGCCGCCACGGGCGCCAATCAACCAGATGCCGATACGAGGATGGGTCATAGCAAGGGGGAAGACGGAAGGGGGAAGGGGGAAGGAAAGAGCCGGCAGTCGGCAGGCGGCAGGCGGCAGTAAGAACTAAGAACGGGGAAGAAAACGCTCGCCCACCAGCAGCCCGGATAATAAAACTGTCCCATTCTCGCGTTCTCCGTTTCCTACTGCCTACTGCCGATACGCCACGTCCTTCGCTGCGCTCAGGGCGTGCCACCCTATGCCAGGCGTGTCCGCGCTTCGTCGGCCCAGGGGCTATCGGGGGCCAGATCCAAGAACGATTGCCAATGGCCGGCCGCCTCGTCGCGGCGGTCGAGCTCGTCGAGAGTCCGGGCCAGATGATAGTGGACGTCGGCATAGTCGGGGTGAAACACCAGCGCGCCCTGGAATGCGGCCACGGCCAACTCGCGGTGCCCGGTCTCGGAGAGCACGCAGCCCAGGTTCGCCCGGGCTTCCACGTAATCCTCGTCCAACTCGACAGCCATATAATAGCGTTCGCGGGCGGCGGTCGTGTCGCCCTGACGATACAGCAATTCGGCGACTTGGAAGCAGACCTCGGCGCTGGGACCGGCCACGGCCATCGCCACGCGGTACATTTCCACGGCCGCTTCGAGCTGCCCGGCTTCTTCCAACTCGGCCGCCATGCGGCAAGCCTGGTCGGCCGAGACGGGCACGGCAGGAATCGACTCGCGATGATCGGCCAGGGAGAGGACCGCCTGGGCCGGCGGCTCCTCGGAGGGTGGCACTGGCTCAGCCAGTGCCACACCGTGTTCAGCCAGTGCCACACAGTCTTCAGCCAGTGCCACACGGTCTTCGGCCGGCGACGTCCAGGCCTCGAAATCGAAGCGCAACTGCCCGCCCGGCTCGATCAGCCCGTCGCCTTGCCGCAGCAGGATTTCCTTTCCTTCGACGATCACGGAAAGCTGGGCCAACGGGCGTTGCACGTCGGGCAGGTAACGGACCAGCGCTTCGAGTTTCTTTTCGATCGCCCGCGGCGAGACCCCGGCCGCCAGGAGCTCGGCCATGCGGCGTGCGGCGGCCACTTCGCGGAAGTCGAAATAGGGGAGTCGGCGCACTTCCCGCGCCGGCACGATCAGCCCGCGGCGATGCCAGCGGCGAATCACGGCCACGGAGACTTTCAGCAACTCGGCCAACATGGCGGGCGTGTAGAGGCGATGGATATCGTGCTGGGAATCAACCAGGCCCAGCCGCTGCCAGAACTGGTTTTCGCCGAGGATCTCCATATCGCCGCGCTCGACCGACGGCCGCGTGTCCGGATCGAGCCATTGGTCGAGGTCGCCGCCGGTAAGGGGCAACTCGGCCTCGCCGACTACCATCAAGTGAACCGAAGCGTCGGGCTTGTCGACCACCGAGCCGCCGTAGCCGCGGACCAGGCGGGCCGCTTCACGCTTGGGCATGCTCACCAGCTTGCCGACAAATACGATCCGCTTCCCCGCGAGGATGCCGGGATTCTCCGGGGTAGGGTCAGGACCACTGGCGGCATCAGACATGCGGGCGACGCTCAGGTGTTGTGAGAGAGTAAGTTGACTATTGGTGATAGCAAAAAGCCCAGGGGTTGCAACCCCTGGGCTACGCAGGTGAGCAAATTGTTTCCCTGCATTTTCTCAGGTGCCTGGCGTACTGGGCGTATAAATCGACCGTCCGCCCGGCGGGTTGCTCGGCACGGCCGGCTCTGTCACGGGACCGGGAAGGGTCGCCGGCGCCCGCGGCGTTTCGGCCGGCTTTTCCCGCGCCGACGGCGGCGGAACCGGGATCATCTTGCCCGGGTTGATTTGCGGCGCCTGCTCTTCCGGCTTCGCCGGCTCTGTCACCGGACCGGGCAGGGCGCCGGCCGACGGTGCCGGTTGGGCCACGGCCGGCGTGGGTTCCGCAGCGGCCGGCACGGCACACTCGCCCACCGGCGCAACCGCCGCGGGGCAAGCGTCGCAAGGCGCCGCACAGCATGTCTCGACCGGAATCCGGCAGCACACCGTCCGCGGCACGCAACAACTGTAGGTGACCGGGACCCGTTTCTCGACGCAATGGGCCACGCGGATCGTCTCCTGCACCGGTTCCATGCGGCAAACGCGAACCGGCGTCTGCTGCACGCGATCCTCGTAAACCATGCGGCAGGTGGTCACGGGAATGCGGCGGACCTGCTCCTCGGCCACCATGTGGCAGACCTGGACGGGCACTTTCCGCTCCACTCGCTCCACCACGGTGCGACAGGTGGTGTAGGGGACGCGCCGCACGCATTGTTCGGCCACCATGCGGCAAGTCTGATAGGGAACCATGTGGCAGACCTGCTCTTCCACGTAGCGGCAGGTTTGCACGGGCACTTGCTGGCTGACGACTTTTGCCACGTAGGTGGTTTGCGGGACCTGGTAGGCAACGACGTGCGGCTGCCAGACACGGCGGGTTTCGCTACGCACGATTTGCGTGGGCACCCAGTACAGCCCGGCGCGCTGATAGACGGGGCAGCCGGTGGCGAGATCGGTGGTGCAGGTGGCCGACACCCAACGGAGCCGATTGCGGATTTCGGGATGGCAGATCACTTCTTCGCGATAGCAGCCCTGATCGACGCACTCGGTGCGGCAGGTGGTGACCGGTTCCATTACCGTATGGCAGACCGTCTGGCAGGCGGTCTCGTAAACCGGCCGCCGCACCGTGTAGCATTCCTGACGCTGTTGAGTTTCGACGACCGGCCGCATCACCGTGTAGTTTTCCTCTCGCTCGGCGGTCTCCTGAACATAGCGGAGCTGGTTATAGCTGCAATCCTGGATCCGCGTTTCCATGACCGGCCGCATCACCGTGTAGTGCTCTTCGCGGCAACTGGTTTCCGAAACCGGCCGCCCCACGGTGTAATGCCGCTCTTCGATATGGGTATCCCAGACCTGGCGATAGCTGGTCACTGGGCGCAGCTCATAGGCCGTCTCGTATTCCAGGCGGTAGGCCGTCATCTGCCGCTGCTCGTACACGGTTTGGTAGACCAGGCGATAGGTCTGACCCGTGCAGCAGGTTGAGCAGGGGCACTGGGCCTGAGACCACCCCGCCAACGAGATGAGAACCGGCACTGCCAACGCAAAGGGTATGAGCATCTTCATGGTTTACTATCCCGCCGGCAACGGCGCCGGCTACCTTAATCGCGCCCTACTTATCCTATACGTTCCACGCGGGCGCAATGGCCCGCGCGGTCCATCAATTGAGTTTGCCGCGCGAAAGCCGAAACGGCAAATGGGAGAACTTCGCCGCGGGGCCGCGAACGTGCGTTAAGTGAAGCCCGCCAACGGTTTAGAATTTTGAAGAAAACTTTGAAGTTTTTCGCGGGAACGGTCGATTTGGGGCCGCAAATCCGCGTGCAAAGGAGTGCTGCGGAAACCGCCCGCCATAAGGTTTTCCCCATCGTTACAGCCACTGTATCTTATCTGGAATGCAATTGATGCGAAAGCTCTAGGGCTTTCACACGGATTGCATGCGCGCTCTGGCCGCGGGCCAGCCGCTCGACCGGCTCGACAAACGCCGCCAGATCGAGCCGCGGATTGGCGGCCCTCAATTGCTCCACGGCCCGCAGGGCATTGAGCCGCACTGCGTCGAGATTCGCTCCACGGTCGCGGGGGAGCTGGCCGACCAACGGCGCGATCCGCTCCGCATCGAGCATTTCCAGGAGCACGGGCGTTGCTGCGGGGTCGCCCAAGCGCGCCAGGGCGGTGGCGGCGTTGTAACGCACGTCGGCCACCGGATCGCTCAGCAGCCGCCGCAAACGCTGCGGCGCGTCGCGGCCGCCGATCACTCCCAGGGCGAAGGCGGTCGCCGCGCGGATCTCGCCCAAAGGATCATCGCAGCTCGCAGCCAGCGCACGCGCGCAGCCCGAGTGCAAGCGGAATTGCTCCACGGAGACATGCGAAGCGAGCATGGCCAGCGCTTCCACGGCCGAGCGGCGGACGTCGACGGGCTCGCGCGCGGCGGCCGCTTCCACCAAAGCATCCGAGGGTTCGGGCGCGTAAAGTTCTCCGAGGATCCGGCAAAGATAAACCGTCAACAGAGCCTGCGCGGGATCCCGGGAAGCGGAGTCGAGTTGGCGCCGCAGCACGGCGGCCAACCGCGCGGCGAGCAATCCCTCGTCGCTTGGCCGGCTGTCGCGGGGCGTTCGCAAAACGTCGGCCAGGCGCACCGTCGCGGGCAACTGCCCGGGGCCGCCGGCTTCGATGCTCTGCACCAGGCGATCGACGCCCGGCGCGGCCAAGGTCAAGAGGCCGACGACAGTCCCTAGCAGGCACAGAACCAGCAAAGCCGTGGCGGCGGCGAACAGCAGGCGGCCGAAAGACATCGCCCCACTCCGCTGGGCCGGCAGGTCAGCCACGGTGGTTGGGAGATGGTCCAGCGGTGGTTTCGGATCGTCGGCGGCAGCCATGCTGGCCATTATAGGGTTTGCATGCGACAATGAGGCATGGGGAGCCGGCAGTCGCGAGCTGTGATTTCCCATCCCGAATCCCCAATCCAAAACTCGAAACCTAAGATCCAAAAGCCCCCGATGTACTATCTCGATCTGACCCTCACCGAAGCCGCGGAAAACCTGGCGCTGGACGAAGCGCTGCTGGACGAGGCGGAGTCGTCGGGGCGGCCGCGGGAAACGCTGCGGCTTTGGGAGCCGGCGCGGCCGTTGGTGGTGGTGGGGCGTTCGTCGCGAATTTGCAGCGAGGTCCACGTGGACCTTTGCACTGAACAGGGCGTGCCCGTGCTGCGCCGGTCCAGTGGGGGGGCGGCCATAGTTGCCGGTCCCGGTTGCCTGATGTATGCCGTGGTGCTGAGCTACCGCCTTCGGCCGGAGTTGCGGGCGGTGGACCGTGCCCACCGTTGCGTGCTGGATACCATTGCCGCGGCGTTGCGGCCGTTGGCGGCGGAGGTGGCCTGCCGTGGGATCAGCGACCTGGTTGTGGGGAACCTGAAGTTCTCCGGCAACAGCGTCCGCTGCAAGCAAAACCACCTGTTGTATCACGGCACGCTGCTGTACAACTTTCCGCTGGAGCTGATCGAGCGCTATCTGGCCATGCCTGAGAGGCAGCCGGACTATCGCAAGGGCCGTGGGCACCGGACTTTCGTGGCAAATCTGCCGCTGCCGGTCCACTCGCTCCGCGCGGCGTTGGTGTCGGCGTGGAACGCTCGCGAACCTTACGGCGTCTGGCCCCGGGATCGCATGTTGCAACTGGTGGCGGAACGCTATGGCCAACGGGCGTGGAACGAAGGAAATGAGCGGGCAGTCGACAGTCGGCAGTCGGCAGTACCAAACGGAGAAACGGAACGTGGGAGGATGGCATAGTTTTCTTCTGCCTACTGCCTACTGCATAACATGCGAATCCTGCTGATCGATCATCTGCCGCTGGAGAACTCGCAGAACGCTGAGGGGACTCTCCGCCTGGCCCGCGGTCTGCGCGATCTGGCGCACGAGGTGGCCTGTCTGGTGGCGGACGAGTGCGACGGCCGCGGGGATGACGAGTTCCCAGTCCACCGGGTTCTGTTCCGCCGCGACGACCCGGCCGCCGACCAGCCCTTCGCGCTTCCCACGTTTTCGGCCGTAACGCCGGGCACGTCGAACTTCCTGGAGCTGAGCGATCGGCAGCTTGCCGGCTATCGGGAGGCCATGTGGCGGCATCTCGACGGCGAGGTCGTCGCCCGCGATCCGCAGATCATTCACGCCCAATACGTGGGGCTGTTGGGTCACCTGGCCCTGGAGACCGGCGTTCCCTACGTGCTCAGCGCGCGGGGACCCGAACTGCAAGCCTGCCGTCAGGATCGCCGCTGGCGGCGATTCGCCGACGAGGCGGTGGCGGGGGCGGGAAAGGTGCTGGCCGGCGACGAGGGTCTGCGGCTGGAGCTGCTGGAACTGTTCCCGCACGCCGCGGAGCGGATCGCGGTGCTGCCGCCGGCCGACGGCAGTCCCAGCGGCCGGATCGAGCGGATCGCCGCGATTTATGCGGCGGTGCTCCGCGAGCGGTTCGGGGCGTGACAACTTAGTGCGGCCACGTAGGTTATGCTTCCGTATAACCTGGCACTACTCGCGCCCGGCCCCTCTCCCGCAAAGGGGCGAGGAAATTAGTTCGAATCGCGCGGAGTGAAAAAGCTTAGCACCAGGCCGATCGCCAGAATAACGATGGACCAGAAGGCCTCGGGGCTGCGATTGATCCACGCCCATTGCAAGCTGCTCCAGACCATGAACAAACTGGAGCCGCAGAAAAGAAGGGGGGTGATGGGATAACCGGGAACACGAAATGGCCGGGGCGTATTCGGCTCGCGAATACGGAGCACGAAAAGGCTGACTCCCACCAGGAACAGGAAGATCCAGAAGGCGGGCGTGGTGAAAATGACAAGACGGTCAAAGCCGTTTTGACTGCCGTTTTGCATCATGCCGAAAACGATCACCAGGCCCATGGTAATGACGGCCTGGATCGCCAGCGACCAGACCGGGGTGCCCAGCCGCGCGTTCCAGCGGCCCAGGCGGCTGTAGAGCCGATGCTCGGTGCCCATGGCATAGTAGATTCGTGCGCCGGTGAAGATCTGCCCGTTGATGGCCCCCAGGGCCGACACGCAAACGAGCGCGCTGATGAACCGCGAGCCCCAGCGGCCGCCCACCAAACGCATTACTTCCGCCGCCACGGCATCACTGCGGCACGTACCTTCGAACCCGAGCGTTTTGAGGAAGGCCAGGTTGACCAGGACATAGATCACGGTCACCGCGACGGTGCCGAGGACCAGCGCCCGCACGATATTGCGGTTGGGATCGCGGACTTCCGCGCCGACGTAGGCCATCTCGTTCCAACCGCCGTAGGCGAAAAAGATGAAGATCATCGCCATGCCAATGTTCCAATGGGCGGCGCCGGCCGCTGGGGCCGGGACGTGAACCGCAGGCGGTGCGAAGAGAATCGCCGCCACGAAAATCGAGCCCAAGCCAATGACTTTGGCGACGGTGAGCAGATTCTGCGTCCACTTTCCCGCGCGGACCCCGACGATGTTGACGACCGTGAGCAGCAGGATCGCCATCGCAGCATATTCGACCGGGGCGGCGCTCGCGCCGTGGAGAGGCCAAATCTGATTGGCATAATTGGCGAAAACAAATCCCATGGCGCCGATGGAGCCCGGCCGCACGATCCAGAGTTGTACCCAGGCGAAGAGAAAACCGCACGCCCGGCCCAGCGCCCGGGTGAGAAACACGTAGTCGCCGCCCTCCCTAGGGTAGGCGGTGGCGAGCTCCGCATAGCAGAGACTGCCGATGAGCGACATCACTCCGCCAAGCAACCAGAACGCGATCAGCCACACCGGTCCGGGAACACTCGCGGCGATGCGTGGACTGCTTTCATAAATGGCCGCCCCCACGATGATTCCCACGATGATGCAGGTGGAATCGAAGAGGGTCAATTGCCGCAGGGGGGCGGCAAAGGGGGGACTGGGGGTTGGGGATTTCAGATTCTGGATGGTATGTTCTCGATTTTGCATTTTGTGTTACGATCCACGGGCCGTTCAAGGTCCAAAATCCCCACCCGCATAGCATCGCAAAAGCGACCCGAATGGGAAAGCCCCAGCCAATGAGGGGGTCGCGTATAGCAGGGGGGCGGGCGGGGCACAGGCGGGAGCTTTCCGCGACAGCGCTTCGTTTCCGCCTTCCCCCTTCCGCGTTGCCCCTTCCATTCCCCTCTCCCCTTCTATCGGAGCGGACGCCCAAGTGATAAAATACTCTCGCTTGGGTCTAGCCTCCAGCCGCAGGTTGTTACGCGGCGGTTGTTTGTGGAGTCGTGTATGACGAAGAAGGAAGAAGGGATCGAGGTCGAAGGGGTTGTTACGGAAGCCTTGGCAAATACGCGATTTCGCGTGGAGATCGAAGGCGGACACAATGTAATCGCGCACGTTGCCGGACGTATGCGGAAACACTTCATCCGGATCGTGCCGGGCGACAAGGTCCGGGTGGAGTTGTCGCCTTACGATTTGAGCAAAGGCCGTATTACCTACCGCGAGCGCTAGGAAACACTAAAGGAGACGAACTGTGCGGAAAACGTTTTGCTCGACGTTGGCGTTGACATTGCTCTTGGGGATGGCTGGCCTGGGCCGCGGAGACGACAGTGCCAAGCCCTACGCGGTGATTTCGTTGTCCTCCTACGACCGGATCAACGGTGATCTGGACGTCATCGGCAAGGCGATCGGCAATCCGACGTTGCCCAAGGCATTGGAAGGGTTCATCGCCGCCACGACGCAGCAAAAGGGACTGGTGGGGCTAGACAAGGCGCGTCCCTGGGGCGCGGTGTTTGCGGGCGCGAGCCAAGACCAGCCGGCCTACTTCTTCCTGCCGGTCACGGACCTCAAAGGACTGCTGGATGCCCTCCAGGGACCGCTGGGCGGACCCGCGAAGCAGGGTAGCGACGGCGTGTACGAGGCGCAGTCCCCCTCGGGCCCCGTTTTCGCCAAGCAGAAAGGTAGCTGGGTCTTCGCGGCCCACAGTGCCGAGGGCTTGAAGAGCACGCCCGACGATCCGCTGCCGTTGCTGGGCGAATTGCCGAAGAAGTACAGCGTAGCCGCGAAGGTCACCGTGGGCAACATCCCGCCGGCACTGCGGGAAATGCTGCTCGGCCGGTTCAAGGCGGGTGCGGCTGCCGCGAAGATGGAAGGGGACGAGGGTTTTTCGCCCAATAAGCTGGCGGAAAAGGTTTCCCTGGCCTTGACTACCGCGCTCGACGAACTGGACGAGATGACGCTGGGCCTGGTGGTCGATGCCACGGCGCAGAAGACGTCGCTCGAATTGACCTTCGTGGCCAAAGACGGCACCAAGCTGGCAAAGCAAGTGGCCGAAAACACGGATTTGAAGACCAATTACGCCGCCTTCCATCTGGCCGACGCGGCCCTGGCGCTGGGCTGGGTCAAGAAGCTGCCCGCCGAAGCGATCGCGGAGAATCTCGCTGCGTTGAAGGCCTTTCGCGAGCGGCTCCCGGCCCAGTTGGAGAAGCAAAAAGTTCCCGAAATGAAGCAAGCGGTCGATGAGTTGCTGGACGTTGTCGCGGAGACGCTCAAATGCGGCCGCAGCGACGGGAACGTCTCCGCGGTGTTGGACCCCAAGGCCGTCAGCCTGGTGGGTGCGATCAACATCGTTGGCGGCGACAAGCTCGACACGGCCCTCCACGATCTGGCCGCGGTTGCCAAGGCGAAAGAGCCGGACGTGGCGAAGGCCATCAAACTGGACGTGGAAAAGGCGGCCGGGGTGCGCTTCCACCTCATCTCTCTGCCGATCGTGGAAAACCGCGAAAGAATCGTGCCCATGGTCGGCGAGACCTTGGATGTGGCGCTGGGCATCGCCGACGGGGCCCTTTACGTTGCGGCCGGCCGCGATGCTTTGGCGACGCTCAAGAAGACCATCGAAAAGTCCGCGGCGGACGGGCCGAAAGCGGCCGCTCCCGGGAGCTTCTCGCTGGCGCTGGGTTCGTTAGCCAAATTCCTGGTCGAGGTGGCCCCCGACGAGGCCCGGCCCATGGCCATGATGCTCTCCACGCTGCTCTCGCAGAGTGCGGGCAAGGACCATCTGAGCATCACCGGCACCATGATCCCCCGCGGCACCCAGGTACGCCTGGAACTTGAGGACGGGGTACTCAAAGCCTTCGTAACGATCGGTCAAATGGGCGCCATGATGGGCGGCGGCCGCGGGGCAGGCTTCTGAGGGCAAAGCGGAATTCGGAAGTTGTAAGGTGGGTCGAGCGCGGCGAGCCCCACCACGGCACGGTTGAACAATTCATGGCGGGGCTCGCTGCGCTCGACCCACCCTATGGTTTCTCACCTTCCGCAGTTGCGATGCAAACACCGTCGTTTCCCACTTCCCGCCTGGAAATCGCCGGGATTCGCGTCCAGGAGCTGGCCAGGAAGTTCGGCACTCCCACCTTCGTCTACGATGCGGCGAAGATCGTTGAGCGTCTCGGCGACCTGGCCGCCTTCGACTACGTCCGCTACGCGCAAAAGGCCTGCTCCAACCTGGCGATCCTCGATTTGATCCGCCGCCACGGCGGACTGGTGGATACGGTCAGCGCCGGCGAGATCCAACGGGCCCTGGCCGCGGGCTACCGCCCGGAAGGCGTCCCCCCGCCGCTGGTTTACACGGCCGACGTGTTCGACCGCGAATCGCTGGATCTGTGCGTGAGCAAGAAGATCCACGTCAATTGCGGTTCGCCCGACATGATCGACCAGTTGGGCGCTCGGGCCCCCGGCCGCGAAATCACCTTGCGGATCAACCCCGGTTTCGGCCATGGGCACAGTCAGAAGACCAACACCGGCGGAAAGCATTCCAAGCACGGGATCTGGCACGAGCAGATCGTCGACTGCCTGCGGCGGGCCGATCGTGGACAGCTCAAGGTCACCGGCCTGCACATGCACATCGGCTCGGGGACCGATCTGGAACACCTGGCCCAGGTCTGCGGCGCCATGGAACAGGTGGCCTATCAAGCGGACGGCACGATCACCGCGATCAGCGCCGGTGGCGGGCTGCCCGTTCCCTACCGCGCGGGGCAGTCGTACGTCGATCTGGACGCCTATTTCGCCCTTTGGGACGCGGCCCGCAAACGCCTGGAAAAGCGCTTCCAGCACGCCGTGCGGCTGGAGATCGAGCCGGGACGCTATCCGGTCGCCGAGAGCGGCTATCTGATCGCCGAGATCCGCGCCATCAAGCGGCAGGGGGATGCCGTGTTTTACCTGCTCGACGCGGGCTTCAACAACCTGGCCCGGCCGATCCTCTACGGCGCCTACCATCCCATGTCGATCGTGCCCGCCGATGGGCAGACCAACCGCCCCGAGCACGACGTGATCGTGGGCGGCCCGTTGTGCGAGTCGGGCGACATCTTCACTCAGGAGGAAGGCGGAATCGTTTGCCCGCGGCGGCTTCCCGAGGCCGCGGTGGGCGAGCTGCTGGTGATCGAATGCGCCGGCGCCTACGGTTTCGTGATGGGCTCGAACTACAATTCCCGCCCGCTGGCGGCCGAAGTGCTTGTCGAGGACGGCCGCGCCGAATTGGTTCGCCGCCGGCAGACCTTCAAGGATCTGATTCACGGCGAATCGATCCCCAAGCGGCAGGCGTAAGAGTGGAACGGAGCTCATTCCGGGGGTCTTCTCGGGGAACGGAATGAAATTCCGTTTTACTCAGATGCGCGACCTCAAGCACAGCCCTCGCAGAAAGACGCCCGCGGAAGTGGCGGTGATCTACGCCGACCATTGCACCGGCTGCGCGGCGTGTATCGAGGTTTGCCCGGTCGATTGCATCGAGAAGGTCCCGCAATTTTCCCACGCGCCCGGCCTCCAGGCCTTTTGCGAAATCGATTGGGATCGCTGTATCGGCTGCCAGCTTTGCATCCGCCTGCCCCGGGCGGAGGCGGACCACTACCGGCTGACCGTCTGCCCTTGGGACGCCATCGAGATGGTGCCGCTGGCCGAGCTGGTGGCCGTGGTCGATCGGCTGGGGGGGCCGCCCGACTATGCCCGGTCGCACCAGCCGCGGTTGTTGGCGGCCGCCCGGCGGCAAGGCGATCTGGCCGGCGGGGACTAGCCGGAACGGCCGCGGGGATGATATCCTAACGCAACAAGTTGAATTCACCGTGGAGGGTGCAACATGCGACGGTTCCGAAGATTTCTGGGAGTGGGCGGTCAAGCGGTCGCCGCGGGGGCGATGGTCTGGATCCTCTCCGGCGGCGCGGCCGAGGGCGCAACAGCGAAAGGCGAACAAATGTCGTACGCGGAAGCAAAGGCATTCTTGGCGGAGCACACGCGGGTAGTGGAATTGACCGACGGCCGTGGGGCCCGCGTGGCTGTCTGCCCGCAGTGGCAAGGGCGGGTGATGACCTCCACCTGCGACGGCCCGCAAGGCCGCAGCTTCGGCTTCATCCACCGCGAGTTCATCGAGCGCGGCCAGAACGATCTGAAGTTCAACAACTACGGGGCCGAAGACCGCATGTGGCTCTCGCCGGAAGGCGGGCAGTTCAGCCTCTGGTTCAAGCCGGGCCAGCCGCAGAAGTTCGACCACTGGTTCACCCCGCCGGCGCTCAACGAAGGGGCCTGGACCGCGACGCCGGCGGCGGGCGACTCCTCCCTTCGCTTGACGCGGCGGATGCAGTTCCAGAATGCCTCGGCCACGGCGTTCGACCTGGATGTCACCCGCGACGTGCGGCTGCTGGGGGCGGACCAACTTGCCGCGCTGTTCGGCCCGGCCGTCAGCGCCACGCTGCACAGCCCGGCCGTAAAGCTGGTGGGCTACGAGACCATCAACAGCATCAGCAATCGCGGCGCGGCGATGAGTGAAGCGCAGGGCCTGGTCTCGATCTGGATCCTCGGCATGCTCAACGCCGGAGAACGGAGCGTGATCATCGTTCCTTATCGGCCGGGCGATGAGGCGGCGCTCGGCCCGGTGGTGAAGTCGGACTACTTCGGGGCAATCCCGCCGGAGCGGCTGAAGATCCTCCCCGCAGCGATCTTACTGCGGGCCGACGCCCATTGGCGATCCAAGATCGGCACCTCGCAGCGCCGCGCGCGAAACGTGCTGGGGTCGATCGACTTTGCCGCAGGAGTGCTGACGATCGTGCAGTTCAGCATGCCGGAAGACCCGGACAAAGTGGCGTACATGAACAACATGTGGGAGCTGCCGCAGGCCCATCCTTACCGCGGCGACGTGGCCAATAGCTACAACGACGGGCCGACCGAGCCGGGCAAGCCGGGCATGGGAAACTTCTACGAGATCGAATCGCTCTCGCCCGCGGCCCGGCTCCAGACCGGCCAATCACTGACGCATCGTCACCGCACATTGCACATTCAGGCCGATCTGCCGGTACTGGCGCGGCTGGCCAAAGAGATCCTCGGCGTCGACTTGGAGGCCGTCCGCCAGGCCATGCTGCCGGAAAAGTAGGGAGCGAATCCCTTGTCGAACGAAACGAATTCCGCCGCGCCGCTACCGCAGGAGCTGGACGCGGGCGAACTCACCGAGCAAGAACGGGCCGAAGCGCGGCGCTACGGCCGGCAACAACTCTTTTGCGAGCTGGCTGGCAAATTGCTCGACCTCGCGTGCCTGGCCGCGATCGCGGCGTGGTGTGCGCAACCGCTGGACCGTTGGTTGAGCGGGCCGGCGCTATGGGCGCGGCATCCGTCGCTGCGGTTGATCGCCATGTTCCTGCTCCTCGGCGCGATCGACGCGTTGGTGTCGTTGCCGTTGTCGTTCTACGGCGGTTTCCTGGTGGAGCACCGCTTCGGCCTGAGCCGGCTGACCTTGGCCCGTTGGGCGTGGCGCTATCTGAAACGAAATCTCCTGGCCGCGGCCCTGGGGTTGGCGCTCGTCGAAGGGCTGTATGCGATCATTTGGACCACCGGGCCGCTGTGGTGGCTGGTGGCGGCCGGGGCCTTTTTCCTGGTGACCATCCTCATCAGCCAGCTCGTGCCGGTGTTGATCCTGCCCTTGTTCTATACCATTGAGCGGCTCGACGCCCCGCACCTGGCTCAACGCATGGCCCGACTGGCCGAGGGAACCGGCTTGACCATCGAGGGCGTGTACCGCATGGCGCTGAGTGAGACGACGGTTAAGGCCAATGCCATGCTGGCCGGCTTGGGGCGGACGCGACGAGTGCTGCTGGGTGATACCTTGCTGGACCATTTCGCGCCCGACGAGATCGAAGTGATCTTCGCCCACGAGATCGGCCATCACGTGTTTCGCCATATCCGCAAGTTGATCGCGCTCGGCGTGGTCTATAGCATGTCGGGCTTTTGGATCTGCGACCGGTTGCTCGCCGCCTGGATGAGCCGCGCCGCCGGCGCGGTCGACTACTCCCACGTATCGATTGCCAGCCTGCCGCTGCTGATGTTGGTTCTGACTCTCTTCGGCATTCTGATCGAGCCGCTGCAAAACGCGCTGAGCCGCCGCTTTGAGCGGCAGTGCGACCGTTATGCCCTGGAGCGGACGGGGCTTCGCGCGGCCTACATCTCCGCATTCCGCAAGCTGGCCCGGCTGAACAAGGACGATCCGGATCCTTACTGGCTGGAAGTCTTGCTGCTACACAGCCACCCGCCGATCTCGCAGCGTGTGGCGATGGCCGACGAATAGCACAAGAAGAGGGAGACGAGGGGCGGGATGCCGACCAAATATGGTTGCCGCTACCTCGGGTTGGGCATGTTTTCCCGGGTCGCAAAAGTTTTCGCTTGAAATTGTGCCAGCCATTCTTTCACAATAGACCCCTATCACGCCCGTCGTTTCTCCTACGCCCCGTTGTCCGTCTCCATCCGTCTCCCGTCCCCTGCGCCGTCCCATCCCAGGCTCTTATTAACGCCCTCCCCGCCCGCACCTCCCCGCCCTTATTTCCGTCTCCCGCTCGCTTCCCCCTGCCGCCCGATGCGATTTTCGGTGCATAGGTCTAAGCGACGGCAGGGCGGCACTTGTGGTCGGTTCGTGGGAGCGGCGTAGGGGTGTTTTGGAATCTGGGCGGTAGCCGTCCTTGATCCGGTGGTCATCGTTGCCGACAATGGCACCCACAGGAGCCGCGCCCCGATGTCCACGACCAAAGAGATCATCCGGCATGTCGCCATTGAACGGCTGCACCCGAACCCTTGGGGTCTGGAAGTCGGACCGCCGCTGTCCACCGAGGACTATGCGATGCTCCGCCTGAGCATCGAAGAAAATGGCATCCAGATTCCGTTGGTCGTCTGGAAACGCGGCAAGCAGTTGATTGTCCTGTCGGGATCGAACCGCCTGCGGATTGCCAAGCAACTGCGGCTGCGAACCGTGCCCGTTATCGTTCGCGAGTTCGCCGACGACCACACTGCCAAAGTGTTCGCGCTCACCGACAACCTCGCCCGGCGACAACTATCCACTGGGCAGCGGGCGTACCTTGCCTACCAATACGAGCAGTTGATACGGGTCGGTGCAGGCAGACCACGCAACGGCGCAATTTCGTCAATTTTGACGAAAATAGATGCCCGCGAATCTGCTGCTCAACGGGCAGGCGTTTCCGAGGGCACCGTCAGTGCCATGAAAGCCGTCGTGGAGAGCGGCAACGAGGGACTACTCCAGAGCGTTCTCGATGGTGAAAGGTCCGTCCACGCGGCAGCCTACCTGGTGCGTGGCAACGGTCGTCTGGAAAAGCCCCCTAAGCCAGTACACTCCCAACAGGAGGCGAGGGACGGTGCCACCGCGCTCATCCAAGGTGACTCTCAGGAAAAGTTACACGACATCGCCACCGGCAGCGTGGACGCCATCATCACCGACCCGCCGTATCCGTGCATCGGGCGGGACTACGGGCGGATGGACGAAGCCGATTGGATGGACATGATGAAATGCGTCGTCCGTGAATGCCGCCGCATCTTGAAGCCGAAAGGTTCCGCCGTTTTCATCCTCCAGCCGAACTACGAAAAGGTCGGGGCAATGCGGCTCTGGGCATGGCGGTTCGTGCTGTGGGCTGCCGAGGAGTGGAACATGGTGCAGGATGCCTACTGGTGGTGCGTGAACGCCCTGCCGACCCATTCAACGAGCCGGAAGGTCGGACTTATGAGGCAGGGCATCAAGTGGTGCGTATGGCTGGGATCCCCGAACTGCTACCGCAAACAGGATGGCGTGCTCTGGGACGTTTCGGATGCCACCGCCGCCCTGAAATGGGAGGACCGATGCCTTCATCGCCGCCCGAGCGGTCAGTCCATGCGTGCCGGGAGGACTGCCGAGGCGTCTCTGGAACGCGGCGGCTCCACTCCCTTCAACCTCCTGCCGATTGCTGCGATAAGTCCGGGGGAGCATCGTGGGCACCCGGCGTCCACGCCCTATGCCCTTGCGGAGTGGTGGTGCCGGTACATCCTGCCGCCCGGCGGTGTGCTGCTCGACCCGTTCTGCGGATCCGGGACGATGCTGGCGGCAGGGTTGGACACTGGGGCATCACGGGTCATCGGCATCGACCGCGAAGCCCAGTACCTGAAAATGGCGGCGAAACGGGTGCGGGAAGCGTAGCGATGGGCGGCAGCCGCTTCGTTCAGCCGGAGAGGGCTTGGGATCTCTTCCGAGGCGGCGTGAGGGGGCTTGGAGACATTTCCGAAGTGCGTCTGGGGGCTTGAACCCTTTCAGTTCCCTATGCTCCCTATTTCTTGCTGCTGGGGTAGATACATTGCAGGACCAACGTGATTATATCCCAATAGCCCTTAATGAGCGGCAAGGCTGCGGCAAGAACCAGCAAGGGCAAGGTCCATCGCCTGCAACGCATCCACTTGGTAGCCTGTTCCCAGTAGTCACGAGGAGGCGGGTTATCCCAGTCGTTCACCAACTCAGCGCATTCGGGCAGAACCACAAAATCGCAATTATCTAACTCAGCAATCATGCCGAGCATCAACATCCTTGTCCGAAGCGTGGCGCATTCCGAACGAGGCACTTTCATTTCTTCTACAAACGCATCGTAATGAACCTTCTCAGTACGATTGCGGTATCTGTTTGCAAGATACCGAATCAGTTCCTTATCCTTATCATCCAAGACACGCTCGTCCATAGCTCTTTTCCCACTTGCTGCCCTTGACGATGCGCCTCCATTCAAGGACGGTTTTTATCGTGCTTAACGTCTTCCTGATTTCCGTTCAGTTCGTGCTACACCTCGAAGACTTTTAGCACTTCGTCGCCGTAGTGGTTGATGACTTTCACCGCGATTCTGCCGGATTCCGGCATATCAAACGGGCGGCTGGTCGTGGAGTAGAGGGCTGACCAGGCTGCTTCGTCAATGTCGGCGCGGAGGGCACGCTTCAGTTTCTCATAGGGTTCATCCGCCCCAGTGAAGTAGGCGTGGCGGACGAAGAAACTCTCCCCGTTGTAATTCGTGTCGAGGAGCCAGCAGGCAATATCGTCGGTGCTGCTGGAGCGGATTTCGCCGGTCGTGGGGTCGTAGATGTCCAATCCGTTGATTGTGACGACAATCTGCCCATCCTTCTGTTTCTGAACATCAAGGTCCGGTTCGCCGAAGACCATGAAGAGGTTGCCAGAGCCGGTCTTTTTCAACAGTTCGCCCATCGTCAGGTCGGGATTCATGCGGGTCGGCAGCACCACGAGCTTGCCATACCGCTTCGCCTCTTCCGTGACGTGGGGATCGAAGGCAAAGCCACAGACGATGAGCAGGTCGAAGCCGACGCCTTGAACTGCCTCTTTCGCCGCTTCCTTGACCAGTTGCGGACCCACCGTGCCGTGTTCCGGTCCGATGCAGACGGCGACCCGCTTGTTCTTGCCGTCGCCGTCCGTGTAAGTTCCCTCGCCGTGAATCCACTGTCCGGGGTAAGGCTGAAGACAATCGAAGCGGAGGCGTTCTTTCTTGACGGTGTTCTGGACTCCCGCCGTGCGGAGGTTTTCAAGTATCATGTTGCCGAATTGGTCAGGACCAAGGGTTTTGATCTTCAAACCACTGGCGGCATCACCCACCTCGGCGATCCGTTTCTTCTCTTCGACGCTGATGGTGCGGTGGGGCGAGAGGCTTTCTACCGTGAATGGTCCTGCCACCCGCACCCGCTTGTTGTCCTCGTAGGGCTGATCGACCAGCACTTCCGTTTCGGCGCGGCGGGCGACGGAAGCGTCGATCTCCTGCTGACGCTGCTGGCGAAGGTCCCACCACTCCTTCAGCAATGCGATGGCTTCCTTCGACCAGCCGTTCTCCGACTCGCGGGGAATATCCCACTCTTCCCACTTCTTCTTACTGATTTTGTTCAGCTTTGTGCGGACGGGATCCAGCCCTTCTTGCCATCTGGCGTGGATGTCGTCGATTTCCTCGTTGTTGGCGATGGCTTTGAGCGTGATGTGCGGCACTCGCTTGTAGACGAAGCCCTTGCGAACATCCTCTTCGCTCTTGGCAAGGGAGCTGGAGGGATGTCCGACAATTTCCGATTCCTTCTGGCTGCCCTCAGGGCTGTCAACAAGCAGATAATACGGGAAACGGGCAGCCATGAGTCGTGTGCGGGCTAGGGTCAGTGCGACTCGGCTCGTATCCATAGTGATCCATCGGCGTCCCCATTGTTCGGCAACGCAGGCGGTGGTTCCACTGCCACACGTCGGGTCAAGCACAAGGTCGCCAGGGTCGGTGGTTAGAAGAAGGCAGCGTTCGATGAACTTGGTGCCTGTTTGGACGACGTATAGTTGTTCTTCACCACCTGGCATGTCTGACCAACAGTTGTCAAACTGCTGAAACGGTGCATCACCAAAGTACCGTTTGTAGCAGGCGTTCTCGCCTGTAAAGAAAAGGCGGTTTGCTTTTATGAGACGAACCATTCCTGCTTGATTGGTCGACCAGCTCTTTCGTGCCATAGGCTTGCACGTCCTGCCGAACAATTCAAAATTGTATGTGCATGTGGCGGTGTAGCCGGATGATGTGAGCTTCTGGCGTCGAAAGATCCTTCGGAAGTCCTTCATGTCGCGGAGTTCATCATCCGAAACCCTCCGGATTGCCTGTGGTCCCGGCACATCTTCAAAGAAGCGATATTCCCTGTCATCCCGAATATCCTTGGACCGGAGAAGTGGACGGTACTTGATGGCACCAATGTCCTTCGCATACCAAACAATGTAATCGTAGGGCTTGGACAGACCGCTGCTTCCAAGCGGATTGGTTGATTTGAAAGCAATTTGGGCAAAGAAATTCTCCTTGCCGAATACCTCGTCCATCAGGCAACGGACGAGATGCACATTCTCATCTCCAATTTGCACAAAGATAGACCCGGATTCCGTGAGTAGGTCCCGCGCTACTGCCAGCCGATCTCGCATATAGGGGAGATAGGTGTGGATGCCGAGCTTCCAGGTATCGCGAAACGCCTGGACCTGTTCCGGCTGGCGCGTGACCTCCTCGGCTTTACCATCTTTCACATCGCGGCGGCGAGTGGACACTTGCCAGTTCGACCCGAACCTGATCCCATAGGGCGGGTCCATGTAAACCATCTGGACCTTGCCCTTCAGTCCCTCTTTCTCGGCGAGCGAGGTCATCACCAGCAAGGAATCGCCGAGGACCAACCGATTCGACCAGTTGCCTTCGTGGTGGTAGAAATCGACGCGCTTGTCGAAGTCTTCTGGCAGACCATTGAAGTCGCCGAACAGAGTAAGTTGGGTTTTCCCATCGTCGTCCGGCTGGGCGACACCATGCTTGAAGTCTTCAATAATCGCCTGGGGATGAATCTTCTCCTGGATATAGATGGGGACGGCTGGGACTTCCAACGGCTCGCTGTCCTGTGCGTCCTTGCCCTTCCATACCAGTTGCGGGTCGAGGTCGGGGTTGCGGGGATAGAGAATCTTCTGGGGATTGTTCTCTTCGTCGGCAACGAAGTCCCGCAATTCCTCGGTAGGGATGTTCTTGCGTTTGTCCTTATGGCGAACGACCTCAATCTTGGTCGCGTCAGTCTTCTTCTTGGTGGGCTTCTTCCGTTGCATGGCAGCGTCCTGATGGCGGCTTTAGTCTTGTGCGATCAAAGCGAATTCCTGTTGAACCGCCGCAACAATCTCTGTTTTGGCGTTCCAGGGGTCGAGGATTTCAATGAACCCCCAGCGTCCCCAGGTCCCTGCGTTGTTCACGGCGGGAACCCAGAGGGTGCGTGCAGTGGAGGTCTTTATCTTCTTGTCCTTCTTGCTTTCGCCGGTGACTTCTACGATGAGGTTGAGCGGATCGTCCCGTCCGTGCCCGTCATCGTAACGAACGAGGAAGTCGGGGACGTAATTCTTTTGGTCGCCGTTGATGGTGTAGGGGATGGAGAATCCGAGATTCTGGTTTTTCGCGTAGCAGATTACCTCATCCATGTCTTCAAGTGTCTGGGCGAGCTTCTGCTCCCATGTCCCCGTGTCCGCGACGACGTGCGAGATGTGGCACTTGTCGGGATTGGTCTTGTAGGTCGGGCGGATGGTGTCGAAATCAACCGAGCCGGTCGAGCCTACAACGTCGTAAGGCTTGGGGATCGGGAGCAGACGTTTCTCGCCATCGCTGGATGCTACGATGGCTTTGTAGATGCGGTCTGCGGCATCGTAGGCATTCTCCAGCAACAGCAGCAGTTGCGGAAACGTATTGTCGTGGAGGGTCAAACACTCCGACATCCAGCGGCGGGTAATGGTCAGCAGGTCGGGAAATAGCCAGGGCTTGGTGTTCTGCTGGTCGTCCCGGAAGTAATGTTCAAGCACCCGCTTGGCAATGAGGAAGGCAACCTCTTGCGGGCGGCGTTTCCGCAGGTCGTCCAGTGTGTGGATGCTGGTTTCACCGACGATGGGGGCGTTCTCCACCTTCGTCGGCAGGTGCTCGGTGGAAAGGACCAGCCGAGAGTCCTTATTAAAGACGGCGGTGAGCCGCTCGGCGGGCAAGTCATAGCGGTAGGCATCGATGCGGGGAAAAGTGATTTCACAGGCGAGCCGGTCATCCAGTGCCCGGACGCGAGTGGGAATCGGTCCCGGCTTGGGGTCGGACGATGACCCGGCTGAGGGAATGAACGAGAATGGCACACCGTACACTTCGGCATACTCAACGGGAAACGCCTCGCACTCTGCCGTACTGCCATCAGGCAAGGTGACTGTGTGCGGCGTGGCGTGATAACTCATCCGCCGCAAGCCCCGCCCCACCACCTGCTCGCAGAGAAGTTGCGTGCCGAATGCCCGGACACCCAGGATATGCGTCACCGTATTGGCGTCCCAACCCTCCGTCAGCATGGACACCGACACGACACACCTGATGTTCTCACCCAACTTGCCGGGCTTGCCAACGGTGTTGCAGACCTCACGAAGGATGTCTTCGTCGGTGAGTTTATCCGGGTCGCTGCCGGGGAAGCGTGTGCGATAGTCTGCCTTGAACTCGGCGATTTCTGTGGCGGCGATTTTCTTGAAATCATCGCTCATTGCCTCGCCCGATTCCAACTGTTCCGAATCGACAAGGATAGTATTGGGGCGGCTGGTGAATTGTCCGCCCACAACATTGCTGAACAGCGGCAGCCGTCCGGGAACGGCGACGGTCGTGCCGTCAGGAAGCGGCTTCTCCCAACCGGCGATGTAGTCAAAAATCATCTTGCTGACGTTGGTATTATTCGCCACCACGATGAACACCGGCGGAGTCAAACCGTTGGCGCGACCGTCGAGGTTCGCATCCCACCGGGCATGGCACTTGGCGTAATTGGCGTAGAGGCTCTGGATTGCCCCTTCCAGGGCTACTGGCAACTTCGGCTCGCCGGACACTGCCCCCGTCTTGCGTCCCTTCTTTGGCAGATCGTCGCGGATACGAAGCCACAGGTCACGGTACGTCGGCTGCTCCCCCTCCATCGAATCGTCGGACACGGGAACGCGGGGAACCTTGACGATACCGCACTCGATGGCGTCGATGAGCGAGAAGTCCGACACCACCCAAGGGAACAGCTTGCCCTCGCCATAGCCGGACCCCCGCAAGAAAAACGGCGTGGCGGAAAGGTCATAGACCGTCTTGATGCCAACCTTCCTTTGGACTGCCTCCAGCCCGCTAATCCAGACGCGAGCCGCCTCGTCGCGCTTCTCGGCTTCTTTACGCTCGTCGCCGGTCAGCCGCTCCTCCGCATCCTCGATTCGCCGCCGGTAGCAGTGGTGGGCTTCGTCGTTGATGACGATGATGTTCTTCTTCGTGCCGAATGTGCGGCACACTCGGCGCACCATCTCTCCCTCGGTTTCCGTGAACGGCGATTCCTGCCCGTCGTGAAGCAACTCTTTAGTGAGCTTGCCTGCCTTCACTTTCTCGTGGTGCAGGAAGGCATGGAAGTTGGTGATGAGGATTTTCGCCTGCCCTAACTTGTCCATCAGGTCGGAAGGAACAACATCCAGACCTCGGTAGTAATTGGTCGGATCGCTGGGCAGCAGGACCCGCAGGCGGTCGCGAATGGTAATGCCGGGCGTGACGACCAGGAAACTGTCAGTGAAGCGGGAATCTTTGGGATTGGCGAGTTTGTTGAGGGTCTGCCATGCAATCAGCATGGTCATCAGCACGGTCTTGCCGGTTCCAGTCGCCATCTTGCAGGCAATGCGGAACAGACCGGGGTTGGCGTCCTCGTTGAAGCGGCGCAGGTCGTTCTCAATCCAGGCGTGCCCGTACTTCTTGGCGACTTCGGTGCAGTAGATGAGGGTTTCCAATGCCTCTATCTGACAAAAGAAAAGGCGTCGGCTGCGGTCGGGTCGCCGCCAGTATTCCAGCAGCCGAGCCGTCACGCGGGAAACGTCGTCTGTATAACGCCCCTCCCGCCAAGCCTTCACGCACTGGCGGATGTCGTTGATCGTCTTGTTTTCCTCAACCCGATCCAGCGTCCAATCCTCAAAGTAGGATTGCTTTTCCTTACCCTTCTTCTTGGGCTTGGCAATGGGGATGAAGTAGCAACTGCTTCGTCGGCTCCCGACGATTTCGTTGGTGATGCCCTCGTCATCGAAGCGGAAATGACGCTTCGGCTCCTCAAAGGGGGAGTTGATGATGGGATTTTCAATTACGACCTGACGCATCGGCTTCGCCTCCATCCCGAAGTAATCGCGGCGTCTTACCAGCCCCGGCGCAGGTGATCACCTGAAGATGACCGCCGCGATGGTCGATCACCTGTTGCTGCTCTGGAAAGGGGGTAAAACTCGACGCGGGCATCCCTGTCTCCGCCAAATCGCCGCCCCCGGCTGGAGAATGAATCCAGAACAAGACGCCATTTTAGCCGTCTTAGGCTGTTGCAACAAGCAAGGCTGCCTCCGCCGTTTGCGGGGATTAGTTCGTGCCGCCACGAGCCACGACTCATCTGGGATTCTCGTTGGTCTCACGCCTGAGACCTGCACTGGATGGCGGTCGCCAGCACTAAAGAACCAAAAAAATGTGCCATTTCGGGGAAGCTGTATGTAGTGAGGGCGGAGGACGAACACATGGCATCCGACATGAACGACGCATCCCCCACCAGTCTCAACCACATCGTCGGGCAGAAGACCGTCGTGGACCAGCTCCGGGTGGCATTGGACGCAGCCTTTGAGGATCATCGGCGGCTGGACGATGCCCTGCTCGTGGGTCCGCCGGGGCTGGGAAAGAGCCAAATTGCCTCGGTCATTGGGTATGAACTCGCGGTGAAATGCCACGAGGCGTTGGGACAGAGCATCAAATGCGCCGCCGACCTGAATGCCCTGCTCCTCGGCGCAGGCGAGAAGGAAGTCGTCTTCATCGACGAAGTTCACGAACTCCCAAAGGTTTTCCAGACCGCCCTCTACCTCGCCCTGGACAAGCGGCGGCTTGTCGTCCGGGGCGGCGAGTCCTTCCATACCATTCCCCTCGCCGGTTTTACGCTGCTCCTCGGCACGACGGATGAATACTGCCTGCTCCAGCCCCTCCGTGACCGGATGCGGCTCCTGCTCCGCTTCGAGTTCTACACCAACGACGAACTGACCAAAATCGTCACCCACCGTGCCAAGGCGTTGCAATGGGCAACTGACGAATCGCTGCCGCCGCTGATTGCCCAACGAGCGCGAGGCACTCCCCGTCTCGCCCTACGTCTCCTGCAAGCCTGCCACCGCGTTTGCCGTGCCGAGGGAGAAAGGTCGGTCACAACCGACCATTTGCGGAAGGCATGCGCCCTGGAGCATCTGGATGACATGGGGCTGGGACCGCTTGAGCAGCGTTACCTGCGGGCGCTGGCGGAGGGGACAAGCCGCCTGAACGTCGTTGCCTCAATGCTTGGGTTGCCGACGAGGACGCTGAGCACAGTGACCGAGCCGTTCCTGCTCCGGGCGGGGCTGGTGGTCAAGGACGACTCAGGGCGGCGGCAGCTCACCGCCGCCGGGCGCGACCATCTGGCGAAATCGTGTCAAGAAGGTGTCCAACTTCCGTCTGAGTAGTGTCTTATGTGTGACCAGAAATCAGCCGTGAGCGTTGCGGAAATGGCGCGGATGGTCGGGCTGAGCCGGGCGAGGTTCTACCAACTCATCGGCACCGCCTTCCCGCACCCCCTCTACAACGTGGCGACGAAGCGACCGTTCTACCCGCCCGACCTTCAGGAAGCGTGCCTGGAAGTCCGCCGCCGAAACTGCGGCGTGGACGGCAAGCCGGTCCTGTTCCACAGGCGGAAGGATGAGGTATCGTCCGTGAGACCAAAACAATCGGGCAGGAAAGCCGCTCCCGACGACAGCCGGTGCCGGGAACTGATGGCGGGGCTGCGGTCGCTGGGCTTGACGGGCGTGACCGTCGCCCAAGTGCAGGCGGCATTGGTGGAACTCCGGGTGTCGGACTCGGCGCAGACAGGCAACGGCGAGGTGCTGCGAGCCGTGTTCCTCCACTTGAAGCGGCAGGATGTATCCCGATCTGCGCCGAAAAAGTGAGGTGAAATAAGATGGACTACTTTCCTCCTGCCTTCGTTCAGCGGATCGGTGACGAGCAATTTCCCCGATACGTTTTCCGTGATTCCGGCGGTCAGTATTTCACGCCGGACGGACATTGGAGCGAGAATCCCCGCGAGGCTGAGTTGTTTTACACGGAAGCCGATGCCATCGCTGCCCAGAACCGCATTTCCAACGGCGAACACATCCGCGACACGTTCACCCTGAAGCTCGTCGTAACCGTCGACCGCGATGCCTGGTCGCGGGAAGAACTGGTCAAGCACCTCAGACGCTTCGCCAAAGTCTGGGTGCGCAAGAACCCGGAGAAACGCGGCGTTCTCGTCGAGGTGATATGGGATGATTTGCGAAAGGTCGAATAGGCATGGACGGCACCCCGATCATGGCGGCGAAGGGAGCGGCTGGCGGTTCCGGGGAAGCTGTATTGCAGCCAACGTGACGCAGGATATATCCCATGCGCTGGCGAGCCGGAAACTACTTCAGGAGAAGAATGACATGAACATTCGGGGTCTGCCAGAGAAGTTCTGGGTCGTTACCCGTCCCAGCCGGGTCTCCGAACTGGGCGACATCTGCTTCCAATGCACGTTCAAGCGGCTGATGCTTCAGACTCGTGGCGGTCTGCACGAACACGAAATCATCGGCATTTTCTCCGACGAAGCCGAGGCGAAGCGAGTAGCGAGGAAGCTACTGGGCAGGAACGTCGTCCGCACCTCCGATTCCATCATGGTTGAGGTGCTGGTCAATGTCCTGATGATGCCAATGAAAAAGAACCTGACGGCGAGGGTCCTTGCACGGGCAGCCGCCGAGGCGGTCGGCAATGCGGTTCACAAGGCTGAGCAGGAAGGCTTCCGCCACCGCCTGCGTGGGCAGGTCACGATGGGGGCGGGCGCAGTGGAATTGCAAAGCCACACGACGCTTTTCGGGTGAGCTGTAAATGAGACGTGTTGGTCGATGATCTTTTGTCGAACGAAGGGAGCCTTCAATGTTTGCGATGCCTGAAATCCGAGTTGGCGAGCCGCTGCGCTGCGGGGCGTTGGCGGTGTTCCCGCTGTTCTCCCAGCATTCCATGTTTTCCGAGGAAGAAAGCCATCTGGACTATCTCCTCGCCCATGAGGCGATGGAGCGGGGAGCGGTCGCCGTTACCGAGGTTTCGGAGGCGGGGTCGGTGCCCGAGGTGCTGGTGCGGAACAACGGCAACCTGCCCGTCCTCTTCCTTGAGGGCGTGGAACTGCGAGGCGCGATGCAGAATCGGACGCTGAACACGACCGTCCTCGCGGGCGGCAGGAGCCACACCCGGATTCCCGTGAGCTGCGTCGAGCCGGGCAGGTGGCGGCAACTGTCAAGGAAGTTCCGTCCCGGCTCGCACTGCCCGCCGTCGCTGCGCAGCATCATCAAGGACGGGACGATTGCCAGCGGCGGCGGGAGCGAAGGACGCCACCTGAACCAGTGTGCGGTCTGGACGGAGATCCAACGCAAGCACCGCATGTTAGGCGTGTCGTCGGAAACAGGAGACATGTCTGCGGCACTGGAGTCGCGCCACCAAGAGATCGAGCGAATGAAGGCGGAGTTCCCGTGTCCTGCGGGCGCGAACGGGATTGCTGTGGCGATGGGCGGAAATATCGTCTGCATGGACATCCTCGACAAGGCGGCGACCCTGAAAAAATTCTGGTCTCGTGTGCAGGAGGGACTGCTCCTCGACCTTCTGGAGAAGCCGGATCAGGGACACCAGGCGTCTGCGGACGTATCGGCGAAGCTGTATAGCCTACGGAACCTCCCCTGGCACGAGGTGCAGCCGGTCGGACTCGGCGACCAGTACCGGACACGATCCGATGGCGTCCTCGCCGATGCCCTCCTCTACGAAGGCTCGCTGCTGCATGCCAGCATCTCACTGCGATTTCCGAGGTGACGACCGACGACGGGATGGGAAAACTGTGAATGCGCCCAAGCTGTATGTAGTGATGGTGGAGGAACTACGACAGCACGAAGGAGAAAAACCGATGGGACTCACGATCCACTATTCCCTGCATTCCGACAGCCGCAGCCCGACCGAGGCACGGCGGCTCGTGGAGGAACTGCGTCGGCGTGCCCTTGACCTGCCCTTTGCCGAGGTCGGCGAAGTGGTCGAGCTGACCGGCGATGCCTGCGATTTTGAGCGGTACGACCGCGACAACCCGCTTCGCTGGCTCGTCAGTCAGGCTGGAGGGTGGTTCGAGCGAGAAAATATCCATTACTCCGTCGTGCCGAAGCACATCGTCGCCTTCCGAACCTATCCGGGCGGAGGCTGCGAGGAAGCCAACTTCGGGCTGGCAATTTACCCCGGTGTGCTGGACATCACCGATCCGAGGACGGGACTCGCCCGCAAGTTGCGGACGGGACTGAAGGGCTGGTGCTGGTCGTCGTTCTGCAAGACGCAGTATGCGTCGGGGCACGGGGTCGACCACTTCATCCGTTGCCACCTGTCGGTGATTCGGATGCTCGACCATGCGGCGAAACTGGGCATCCTCGCGTCTGTCAGCGACGAGGGCGAGTTCTGGGAAAAGCGCGACGTGAAGGCTTTGGCGCAGGAAGTCGGGGAGTGGAACGAGGGCATGGCGGGGCTTGTCGGGCAGTTGAAGGACATGTTCGGCGACGGCTTTGATGCGCCGATCACCGCCTACGCCGATTTTCAGCAGTTGGAGGCGAGGGGAAGAAAACATGGCAAAACCTAAGTTCGGTCTCGGTCAGCTCGTCGCCACCCCCGGTGCGTTGAAGGCGATGGAGGAAGCCGGGCAAAGCCCGTCGTTCTTCTTGGCGAAGCACCTTGCCGGGGACTGGGGCGACGTGGATGCTGAGGACCAGAGGGCAAACGACGAGGCACTGGTCAACGGGGAACGGCTCTTGTCGGCGTACCGGACCCTGCGCGGCGTGCGGCTGTGGGTCATCACCGAAGCCGACCGCTCTTCGACCTGCTGCCTCCTCCCCGAAGAATACTGAGGGAAAAGCCATGCAGTACATCCCATGCCAGAACTGCGGCAGGATGCTTCCTGACAACTGGCGGTGGTATCGGTGTGACCAGTGTGGCTTCCGCATCTGCCCCCAGTGCCTCGACCGGCATCAGGGGCAATACGGGCGGGGCTTCAAGTGCAGCCGATGCCCATACGGGCAGATAAAGCAGGTCGAGGGGCAGGGAGGGCAAGGATGACTTTCCGAAGGCAAAGTCCTGAACGCGGGAACTTCCAAGCGGACGTTCACGCCCTTGCCGACAAATTGGAGAGCATCCTGCTAAGCCTGCGGGACCAGCAATCGAGCGGAGCCACGACTGCTGAGAGAGGTGAGTCCCGTCTGGTCGTGCAGTCCCTCCAGGTCGTCGCTGACCGGCTCATGGGCTTGGAGAAGATGACAACCGAGATTCGTGACCTGCTGGTTGGTCAGCGGCAAGAGAAGGAATGGTACACCACGAGGGAACTGGCGGTCATCTTGGGCAAGAGCCACTACACCATCCAAGAACGCTGGTGTAACGACGGTCGCATCGAGTGCGAGAAGGACACGACGACGGGCAAATGGCGGATTCCTGGTCACGAGGTTCGCCGCTTGACGGCTGGCGGCGGGTTGCTGCCTCGGCACGGCGGTAGGTCGGAAGAAATGTAAACAGTCAGTATTCGCCCAAAACCGCCCTCGGAACGACCGAAAACACGAGACTTACGACGACCGGAACTGGAACGACCGAAGCAAAAACGACAATTTACACAAACGGTCGCTAAACCATGACCAAGCACACGGCAATATATCTGAGGGTCAGCAGCAAGCAGCAGGACCATGCCAGCCAGTTGCCCGATTTGGAGCGGTGGGCGGCTGCTCACGATGGTCATGTCGTTTGGCACAAGGACAAGTTCACCGGCAAGACGATGGACCGTCCCGGCATGGAGCGGCTGCTGGCGGACCTCCGGGCGGGCAAGGTGGAGCGGATTGTCGTCTGGCGGCTCGACCGGCTGGGGCGGACGACGCGGGGGCTGTGCCAGTTGTTTGACGAACTGGGCGAGCGGAAGGTCGATTTGGTGTCGCTGAAGGACGGCTTCTCGTTGGCATCCCCCGCCGGTCGGCTCCATGCCCGCATCCTCGCCTCGGTCGCCGAGTACGAGACCGAGGTTCGCGCCGAGAGGGTCGCCGCTGGTCAGGCTGTGGCGCGGCGGAAGGGGAAGCGGTGGGGCGGGTCGAAGAAGGGCTGGCGATGGAAGGTCAGCGACGACCAGGTGACGGCGATCCACGAGATGAAGGCTGCGGGAAGGAAGGTCGCCCACATCGCCCGTGTCACGGGGCTATCGCGCCCGACCGTGTATCGGGTGCTGCGGCAGTGCGGGTGCGGGAGCGGATGACACGACGACGAGGGCGAGGTCCGGCGGGTTCACCTCGGCGTGCATCGCCCACAATACAGCTCTGCTTGAATGCCGCTTGGGAGCCGGGCGGCAACCTGGTCTTCGCCGAGGAGATCCTCGTGGCGACCTGAAGATGTCCTCGTGGTGGCGGTGGGGATTTCGCCCAAGCTGTATAGGTGCGGGCAGCACGGAACTGGGGACTTACATTTCTGGAAATGGAAAAATTATTGGCGAAAAACTTGGGGATTGGTTGCAAGAACGGGTCCCCCTTTTGGTGCTCAGACCGGAGTTCTTTCAATGCCTGAGCCTCTCCTGAAAGCGGTCAAGCGGCGTTCGGTCTTCCTGCCATCCTTTTTTGTCAGGGAGACCGACATGTGGAGAAAACCCCATACCCAGCAGGAACGCCGCGTCTGTTGCAATCCCGAATACCGACAACTCGGTGTCCGCATTCGCGGCAAGCGCAGCCTGAGAAATCTCGTCCACGCCTTCCTTGACCTTCCCCGGCAGCGACAGCGGAGTTGGAAGGAGCAGCGGCGGACACAGTATTATAAGGTGAAGGAGATTCCTCCTCCCTGCCAGCCCGAAGGACGTGAGTGACCGTCCGGCAGCGGCTCGTTGAACATTCCTTCGGGTGGCTCTGGCGGACGGCGGAATGTGGCGTGGCGGTCGCCCATGTGCCGTTCCCGGCGGCGACCTGAATTGTCGCCGGTTGGCAATCCATGTCAGGGAGCCGTGCGGACCTGAACGAATCCAACCTCAATGATCGCTGCGTCCCGCAAATCGCGCACGTTTACTGGGTACGCCAGCACGTTTCCGACCTCTTTAAGCACTGTGGGTGCCGGTGGCGCATTCCTCTGAACCTCTCCGGTAATCCTTGTTCGATTTTCCCAATACTGCTTCTGACTTTCATATGGACCAGCCAATATGTCCGCCACATTTGAAAAAACAGTAAATCCCTCTTGGGTTTGAAAGTGGGTCAAGTAGTTGCCGTTCTTGTCAAACACACGCACGAGAAGCGGAAATAGGATGGGAAGGTCGTTCCACTTGCTCCTATCGATATTGAACTTAATGGTGAGCTGCTCGTTCGTGGCAAAACACTTCACTGACTTCAGGCTGTTGTTGCGTGGTGCTATGAGAAGGTTGTTGGGGTCGCCACCCCGAATCCGCGATTCAAGTGGGCGTCCGTACTTGAAGCCGGGCAGGAAAGTCTTCTCCGGATACTTCTGGAATACTCCCATCGTGAGCGCCCACCGCCCTGTTTGCTGATTCTTGAGAAAGGCAATGACTGCGCAGTGAGGACCGGCGGGGTTATACAGGACGCCGAGACTTGGAACACCATTGAGCGAACTGGGCTTCTTGTCGGTTGGCAAGAGGTCCTTCTCATCCAACCCAGAATTCATTCGCTCGGAAATGGAGTTTACTACAATCTGAAACTGCTCCGGCGTGTCTCCGACTTCTGCGATTCCCAAAGCCGCCAGAATGACACGTTCTATCCTTTCTTCCTTTGGAATCAAAGCGTTCTGTGCCTTCTCATCTCCTTGTTTGGCAGCTTTACGATACCACTTCACGGCTTCTGCATGGTCTTTCGATACACCTTGCCCCTGGTCGTATGCAACGCCCAATTTGTATTGGGCGTCACGATGTCCCGCCTCAGCACTCTTGCGAAACCACTTTGCTGCTTCACTCTCGTCCTTCGCAATACCGATGCCATTGGAATAATGACAGCCCAAAATGTATTGGGCAGTTGATAATCCCTGTTCAGCAGCCTTCCGAAACCACTTCACTGCTTCGGCGTTGTCTCGCGGCACCCCAGGCGGATTGGATACTCCATGGTCGTAGGTATCACCCAACCTGTATTGGGCGAGGGGATGTCCCGCCTCGGCACTCTTGCGGAGCCATTTTACTGCTTCCGTCACATCCAGCGGAACACCCATACCGTTGAAATACATACAGCCCAAGCTGTATTGGCTTTCCCTGCATCCGTGTTCGGCAGCGTTGCGCTCCCATTTCAGCGATTCGGTGCTGTCTTGTGGCACACCCTTGCCACACCAGTAACATTCAGACAACTGATGCTCGGCAATTACGAATCCCTGTTCAGCAGCCTTACGAAACCATTTGAACGCCTCTTCCGGCGACTTGTGGCATTGCACGCCGTAGAGCTGAACACAACCATATAGGAACTGGGCTTCTGGCATTCCTTTTTCGGCTGCCGACTTCCAAAGTAACAAGTGGTTCGCGTTGGCAGCACTAATGAATGCAGGCAAGGTATCAAGTTCCACAGCCTCTTGCGCCTTTGCACAATCGTCTTTGATATCGTTGTGTGCGACCTGGTCGTCTTTGGGCTTGGGCTTCCGTTGGCTTTCCTTCAACGTCCAAGTGAAGTCACCTTCACCCCAGTCGTGCTTTTCGTGCGCATGGACCGTCTTTCCATCGGGATCCAGTTGCCCCGTCATCGTCCCGTCGTCGCCAACGAACTTTCCCGTGACGCGACCGCTTTTGGAAATCGTGCCTTCCACTTCATAATGCCGGTCGGCTTTGTCTTCCAACTTGAAGACGTTTGATTTGGCGACGAACTTGTTCCCGTCCTGGGTAATCGTGGCGTAGATTTGCCCCTCTTCGCTCTCCACCCACTTGCCCGCGAGCGAAGGATACTCGCCCGCCATCTGCCATGTGGCATCGGCTGGCTTCTGGTCGTTGTCCTCAGACTTCATCTGGGACCAGACGGGCTCGACTACCCGCATAACATATTGGTGGTCCTCCTTGGTCAGCTTCGGGAGCGGCACCCTGATCTTCTTCCCGTCCGGCTGCTCCAGGAAGACTCCCTTCCACAGTGTAAAGCGGACGAACTTCGCCTCGGCTTCTTTGCCGTCTATCGTCCACTTCCGCATCGGTTCCGTTTCTGTCGTTACGGTCAGAAGGTCCTGAATGTACTTCCTGTCCTCCTCGTTCAGTTGCCCCGGAGCGACCCTTATCTGCTTGCCGTCCGGTTGCCCCAGGACGACTTTGCCGCCTTTGAAGCGGACGAAGATCGCCTCAGTCTCCTTGCCGTCAATGGTCCACGTCCGCATCTCAGCCTTGACGGAGGCGGCAGGCGGTTCGGTGGGCTTTTCGTCGTCGCGTTCCTTGGACTTCGCCCTCTTGCGGAACTCCTCCATCCCTTGAAGGAACTTCACGTCGTCCTCGCTCTTCCGAGACCTCATTATCTGGAGCGTGTACTTCCGGTCTTCCTTGCTAAGCGTCCCCGCACGAACTTGGGTCTCGTTGCCGTCCGGTTTCCGCAGAGTGACGATGTTCGAGCCATCATCGCGGTGTTCCACCTTGACGAACTCAGCGTCGAACTCCTTGCCGTTCGTCGGTGTCCACTTCCGCACTTCGGCGGCATCCGACGAGGAGACGAGCAGCAGAAGCATTCCGACCAGAAACGCCACATTGGATTTCGTTCTCATGGACCAATCCTCCAAGGGCTTCTGAATATGCTGGTTTGATCCGGTGAAAGGACGCAGCCAAAAAAACAGGGAGCACACTGAAGCGCGACCCCCTCTGAACGCCCTGCGACAGGCGCTGCAAGTAGGCAACGTCCAGTGGCTCCCTTACGGGAGCCCTGGTCCGTGCGCCGACTTGCAGTTTGAAAATGTCGCAGGTTTTCAGAGACGTGCGGCGGATTCGGGCAAATTGTCTTTGGCTTGATTGGGTTTCGTTCGGTAGGCGGATACTCCTCGGATGACTTTCTTGCGTGCGGCTGGGCAGTCCCCAGTCGTCCGCCAACCCCCTTAATGTAAGGAGGAGGCAACTTGCCGTCAATCACCCGTAAACGGCAACCCTGACCCGAAATAGGCTTGCGGAAATCTGCCGAAAGCAGATTACGCCCCCACCGCCTGCCTCGCTGCCGTCATGGTCGCCCGCCGTTTTTCGACTGTTTCCGATTCGGCTGCCATCGCTCGCTCGATGTCCCGCAGGAAGCCGGGGTCGCCGAGGGACTCGGCATACTCCCGCGCCAACTCCTTGACCTGCTGCACGACCCGCTTGACGACCCACTTGCCGGGGCTGCCGAGCGACGGGGAGCCGACCAGAGATTTTGTTTCGCCGCCAGCCAACCGCACGTCGAGGACGGCGACCCCAAGTTCGCCCAGCCGCCTCCGCACCAGTCGCCGGAAGTCGCGGATGATTTTCCCGTCGTCGTGGTCATCCCGACCCGGTTGGGCGGGAAGGTCGTCGGTGGTCACGCCGCCGGGCGTGAACTCTTGACCGATGGGGACGGTCGGCAGGTAGTGCCGCCGGTTCCGCTCCTTTTCCACGATGTTCCTGATGGCGTTGGCAACGCTCCTCTTGAACCTGAGATCCATCGGACCCGACCGCCGCTCGTCGAAGCCTGTGAAAAGCGCGCCGGTGAGGAGTTTCACTACGACCTCGTGGATTTTCTCTTGTCCTTCCCGATAGTCCCGAAAACCGGCGTGCCTTACCGAGGCGGCGATGTACGAGACCCAGTTGAATCCCCGCATCCGTTCAAGAATCTGCTGGTGGGCGGGGTCGGATGTCCTGGCAATGACCTTCTCCAGTTCCTCGTCGAAGAGCCGGTTGTACTGGTCGCGGTCGAAGGTGACGTAGCTCTCAGCGAGGCTCTGAAGTGTCAACTGCGCCAGCCATTGCCAGAAGGTCTGCATGCGGTATGTATGGTCGGCGGGGGTGGTTCTGATTTCCGGCGGCAACATGATGCAACCCCAAGACGACCAGCGTTTCCGGCATGTTGGCGATGACGGAGATGGCGGTGCGTGCTGGTCTCATGCGTGAGACCAGAGGAAAAGCCCCCGGCGAGGAAAGGGAGCTGAGACCATCGTTTCGGCAACCTTTCTTGTGGACGTTCACGGACTGTGCGAACCCAGTCGTGGGTCAGTCCGTAACCTCGTGCTTCCGCCGTCCCGGGTTAGGGGCAGGGGTCCAAATGTCGATTCCCGCCATGCGTTCCACCCGCAACCAGTCGGTCGCCGGAACATCGTGGGGTACGATGCGCCAGTCTCGCCAGTCGGGCGAGACGAGTTGGGCGGTGGAGACCACCCATTTCCAGCGTTTCCACTTTATCCCGGCAGACTGCGAGTAGGTTTCGAGGCGTTGGCAAGGGTAAGCGTCGGGCAGCACGATGCGCCAGATGTTTTCCGGTTCCAAAGCCCACCCGGCGTTGAGGAGCTTCATAATCACTGTGCCATCGGGCGTATCGCTGGTCGTCAGCCACACCATCGGCGGTGTCCGATGTCCAGTATCGCGGCAGAACAAGTCATCGTGAAGCGTGAGCGATGCGGCACGGACTACTCCGTCCCGCATGATTTCTGCTCCGCTCTGTCGGTTGGTGTAGTGGTAAAGCGGCATCTTGGTTTATCCCGGTTTGTGGCTTTCCAACGCCTCGTCCTGATTCCATCCTGACCCCTCGTAATCCACTTCGTCCCGCAGGTCCGGCAACGCCGGGCGGTCCATGTTGTCCCCGTTGCTGTCGTGGGTGTTCTCGTAGGTGGCGAGCCGCCACAACTCGCCCGCCGCCTGCAACTGCCTGACATAGCCCTCGCCGTTGTCCATGCCCGGCGGTAGTTCCACGCTGTAGCGATTCCAGATGGCATAGGTGTCGCCAGCGTTGTCCATCGTGGGGTAATCGCTGGGCAGATTCAGATTCACGGGGCAGGTGAAGAAGGCACGCATCACGGCACCTCCTTCGTAACGGACCCGAACCGCTCTTTCGCCATCCGGAGACAGTCAGGGTTTTTGTCGCAGCCGATAAAACGGCGGTGCGTGTTGTGGCAGGCGACGGCGGTGGTAAAGCCGCCAGCGCACGGATCAACAATCAAATTCCCCTCTTGCGAGAACGCCTCAACCAAGAACTGCATCTGCGGGACGTTCTTGCGGTGCGGATGCGTGGTATCGCGGTCACGACGGCGAGTGCTCGGTATCACGTCCTCTGTTACCCGGCGCAGTTTCCATGCCTTGCTGTTGGTGTAAACGAGCGCCAATTGGTAGCGTGAGGACACCGGATGGGCGTAGTTGCCATTCACACCGGTCAGCGGCGAAATGAAAATCCACTGGTACTGGAGGTGCTGACTCAGCGCCACCATGCACTCGTCCAGATGGTGCTGCCCGTAAAAGGTCGCCATAACGCCACCGGGGACGAGAACACGGCTGCACCACTCGGCAAAATCGGAGACGTGGGGGAGCCACTCACGGACATACGGGATGTCGGTGATGACCGCCTGCACGGTGCCGGGCTGCACGGGCAGATTCCGGAAGTCACACGGGCAGTAGCAGTTGATGTCGGTGGACGGCTGATAAAGCACCGGAACCGGTGCGGGCTGCGGAACGGTCGGAACCTTCCCGTTCCCGTTCCGCAGCCGAGCCAGCAGTTGGTCGAGGCTCTCGCTGTTCATTGCTATTACTCCAGACCCACTGCCAGGTTCAACGCCGTGAAGATAGCCCCCATCTCCTTGGCGTAGTCCTCGTTGTAATGAGGGTTGCCGTGGACATGCTTCCGGCTGATGCGTTTCAGCGCCAGGTCATGCAGGCTGCTCAGGCGACGGCTCTCGATGCCCTTCAACGCCACCTGCGCCGCCTCGGTCGCCATCCGCTGTAGGGTGGCGGATGCTCCCTTGTCCTTCGCCTCCTGCTTGACGGCTTTCAGGGCGACCACCTCCTGGTCGAACTCGTCGTTGAGGGTCTGTCGCTCGGCGTTGACCTCGGCGACCCACCCTTGCGGGTTCTGCCAGAACGCCTTGCGCTGGTCCGGCTTCACCAACGGGGAGACCTGCTCCACCTCTTCCGGGACCTGCACCTTGACCTTCTTCGCCTTCTTAGGCGACTTCGGCGGTTCCTTGCCCTCAACGACCCAGCCAACCACCTGCTTCGCCCGTTCGCCTCCCAGCGCCTTGACGACCCGCTTGGCGGCGACGAACTCCCAGGTCTGCCACTCGGCATCGACCTCCTGCGGGGTGCGGTCGGGCTTGTTGGGTTCCGGCTCGTCCTTGCACCGGTAGCCGCAGGCATCGGCGATGGACTTCCCGGTGACCTGCTTGATGTCGTCCTTGTGCTGGTCGAAGATGCGCAGCGACCGGGTGACCTTGGACTTATTGTCCATCCCCAGTTTGTCGTTGGCGAAGGTGAGCAGGTCGTCCCAGCCCTTGATGAAGTGCTCCTTCTGGCAGTGCCGAAGCGCCTCGCCCAAGCGCCAGTAGGTCTCGGCGGCGCTCTGCTCCCCCTTGCCGAGGTCGTCGTAGAGTTTCTTCGCCTTCGCCTCCCAGTTCACCGGTTCGGGCTGCTGGGCGGGGGCGGGGGTCGTTCCGGTCTTCTGCTTTGTGGACATGGTTCATCTCCTCGTTTTGGTTTTGATACCACGAATGTGGCATCTCTACCCCCACTACATACAGCTCGACATAAACCCGCGATTTTGTCTGAAGTCGGATCGGAACAAGGACTTGGCGTATTGATCAGCACAAGGGGGGACCTTATGCTTGGAGCATGGGCGGGACGGAGATTTATTGGGACGAGCCGGGCAGGGGACGCAAGCGGTGTCCGGGCTGCAATTGTTTCGTGCCCGCGCGGCTAATCGGTCAGTGTCCGGCTTGGGGCTGCACCTACGTTTGGAAACGGAAGAGGCGGTTGAAAATGAAACTGCCGCCGGGGCTGCCGTTTGATAAAGACGCGCTCAGCACGCCGGGAAGTGTCAAGCCGCCCCCTGATGAGGACTGGGACACCGATTGAGGTCTCAGGCGTGAGACCTACTAGACGGTTGGGAGCAATGGTCAAACACAGAAGAACCATTCCGTTCCATTCCATCGTTCCGTTCCACCCCTTTTATAAGGGGTGTGGAACGGTGGAACGATTGTTCCACGTTCCAGAAACGTCCCTGGAACGCAAATGGAACGTGGAACGTTATTAAACCAGCCCGCCGGTCTGGCGGGCTACAACCGCCTTACCCGCCGCTGTGAGATAGTACCGAGGCTGTTTGACGCCGACCCGCACAACATACCCGGCGTTGATAGCGTCCCCCAAAAGCCGATGGCAGGTCGACTTGGGCGTAGTGCTTGCCTCCACGATGTCGGCAAGTGCCATAGGTTTTGTGGCATCATCGGGCAGGCACTTGAGCACCGGGGTCAGCCGTTGGTCTTGCCGTTCCTGTTTGCGTTCTTCGGTCAGTGCGTCGGTGTCAATCCGCTCGGTCAGCACCAAACTGGAATCGTCCCCGGCTCCGACCGGCTCGCACGCCACCCCGAAGGTGTCGAAGAGGTCGGAGTCCTTCTGCTTGACACATTTGACTTCAATGCCATCGGTCAGTCGGTCGCCGAGCTTCCTGGCACTGATCATCGTGTCCGAATTGCCCCGCAAACTGCTGTGACCGCGTTCTCTGGCGTTATCCCAGCCGGTGTGGTGGATGACCACGACCGTCGCGCCGAAAGTCCTTTGCAGCAGTTCTGCTGCTTTTGTGAACGCGCGCATGTCGTCCCCGTCGTTCTCGCTCCCGCCCAAGTTCCTGTTGAGGGTGTCTATCACAATCAGGGCATGGCGTTCGCCGAGGTCGCTGAGTATGCCCACGAGGTCAATAAAGCTCTCTCCCTGCACCATCTCAAACGCCTCTGGAATGACCCAAAAGTTGTCCGGTTCGGGCTGGGCATGGTGTTCCAACCAGCGCAGGCATCGCTTGGGCAGCCCGGATTTTCCCTCGGATGCGATATAGATTACATTGCCCGACTTGACCTTGTGCTGTCCCAGCCAGGGCTTTCCGGTCGCGGTGCAGAGTGCCCAGTCCAGAGCCAGGAACGTCTTTCCGGATCCGGACTCACCCCAGAGGATGACGATGGACTGTTCGGTGAACATGCCATGAACGTGCCATGTCGGTTTTGGCAGGCGGGAAAGTTCGCTGATTGTGTATGCCCGCTTCGGTGCGGTCTTGGTGGTCGCCTTCGCTGGAATCTGTCCGCCTTTGATGATGCCCGCAATTTCCGACCCGTCCACGCCCCAATCATAGAACTCTGTGCGGTTCATCGCCTTCGCAATCGTGTCCTCTCGGTAGTCGGCTCGTTCCCACTTCTCGCGATAAAGTCCACTCTGCCGGAACATGCCGTCAATTCGCTCGGCATCCGGTCCGCACCAAAATGCCAGCATCCCAGTCAGGGCAAGATCCGCTTCGGACTGCGATGAATAGCAGTCCTGCCACTCACCCCGCCAGAGCTTCCGGAACTTCTCGCCGTTAGCGGCGGTTTTGGCTTTTTCCAAAATCACCTCCGCATCCAGGTCTTCCGGCGGATTGTAGGCGGGTGTCGGTTTGGTTTCCTCGGTCTCCTCGACCCCAAGATGCTCGGCATGGATTGCCTCAATTTCCCCTTGCCGGTCGTGGATTTCACATCGTCCGTCAAGGATGTGTCCCGTTATGGTGAGGTAGCGGGGACTGGTCTGGTCGTACATCTCCACTGGACCCTTTCGGCGTGCGCCCGGTGGCAAATGACCCCGGCAGATGATGCGGATGCCGGTTCCCGAAGGACTGACTTCCGTGTAGCTGCTTATCCGGTCGATGATGTCCTTCGCCCACGGCGCGATTTCGCCGGTCTTGGGATTGCGGCAGTTGTCCAGGTCAATTCCGACGTGTTCGCCGCGAAGGATGTAGCCGAGTCCTTCGCTGGTTCCCTTCCCCTGTTGTGCTGCATATTCCTCGTATCGTTGGCAGGCGAAGCCGAAGTCGACCCAAGTGTTTTCGCGGGTAGATGCTGCCTTGCGCCCGGTGTGCGGATCAAGCGGGATTTTCGTCCACGCCTTGCCGGTCAGCTTGGGGTTCTTTTGCAGTTTCCAGTTTATCCACTGCCTACGCTCTTGCATTTCTTCGGGAATGTTGGCGTAGATCGGGGCAAGCATCGTCGGCTTGCCGTTCATTCTATTTTGATTTTTGTGTTCCAGTTCGACTACTATATTCATGTAGGAAATACCTCAACATTGAAAGTGCCTTTCTGTGTTGAAGCCTGGAGCCAGCCGGGTTACGTCCCCGGCTGGCTCGTTGGCTCTCATAGGGTCACTTGTTGGGCGACCCCCATGCCCGTCACTCGTCGCCTGGGAACAAGTCGTGCATTAGCATGCCTAGCTCCCATTCTGCCACGGCGCTGTCCACCGCTCCCGCCACGGCTGGGGACGGTACATGAGTTCGATACCGACCCCGCCGATAAACAACCTGCCGCCAAGTCGTTCCGCCGGATTGCGGACAGCCGCCAATGACCACGATCTCTCCGTTGCGGACTCTTGATCGCTCAGCCCAACTAAGCCCCGAGGCTCGGCGGTATGGCATGATTCGTCCGGTGTGGCTGATGGTGATATGGGTGTCACGGAGATTATCGATGCCCCCTTCACATAGCCATGTTCCATGAGGTCCTCGGTTCTCAGCCTTTCTCTCTTGAGTAGTCGTGTTCATACTGCGCTCCTATGGTTGTGCCGGTTTCCCGGCGGGTTTTTTGATTCGGGGCAGCAGCCAGCGTTGATACGTTCGCGCTCTTCCCACCACTGCTGAATGGTCGTCGCCTCTTCCTCGGTCCACACATTCGTGCGACCGACTCGTTGCCCGGCGGGAATGCGTCCCCTCTTCGCCAAATACTCAATCACATCCGTATGGACTGCCATGCGGTCGGCGAGTTCGCGCGTCGTTACTATTCCAGTCATACTTGTCCCTCCGTTTTCGGGTCTTCCTTATATAAGTAAGACCGCCGAAAAAAATCTGGACAATCCGAAGATTATTAGCGGATTTTTTCCGCTGGTCGGCATAGATACCTTCGGACTTCAACCGAGGGACGAACATGAATCGGGAGGAATACGAGCAGTACAGGGCGACCCCGCACTGGGCACAGGTGGTCGAGACGACGACGCGGCTGGCGGGCGGGAAGTGCCGCAGATGCCCGGCGGACGGCGATGACTGCCACCACGTCCACTACCGGACTCTATGGCATGAAACGCCCGGCGTAGACGTGATCTTGCTGTGCCGGAAGTGCCACGAGGCGGCGCATGGAAGATCGGGCGGCGAGACCTCCGAGGCAGGACTATGCCGTGATTGCGGGCAGAACGAGGCGATGGTCATTGACTACCCAAGCGGTCACCGACTGTGCATGGATTGCCTGAAGTGGCGGAGGTTCACTGGCTGATAACGGGGCATCGTGGCGTGTGTGCGCCGTCGCTACGCTTACGGCGTGCGGCGAGTAGCGGTTGCTTTAATGTGGCGTGGCAAGATACCGAGCCTGACCGCCAGCGTGTCCTCGGTGAAAGCGTGTATGCCGTCCTCACTGGCGAAGGTCTCGTACTGCTCTTCGCCCTTGCGGTTACGGGCGATAATGATGCGCCGTTCGGCACCCGACCTGAAACGTATTACCGCAATGCAGCACCGCCACGTCACGCCGTCCATTGTCGCCACGAACGGCTCAAACTGGATGCACTCGACCAACCGTCGTATCTGCGCCCGGAGGCGCGTACGGATCTCGGTTCGGTCGTCGCCCGCCTCTGCCAGCAGTTCGACGATGCTCTTGGTCTCCTTGAGGGTTTGGGCAGCACTCTCCTGGTGTTGCGACTTGCGTAACGACTCCAGCGAGTCCGCCAACTTCAGCCGTTGCTGCTTCAACCGGTGCAATGTATCCAGAAGCGTCTCGTATTGCGGGTCACTGTCGATACGCTTTTGAATCGTCGTAATACGCGAGTCCTTGTCCCTTAGTTCGCCTTCGATACGTTCGACCTCCGTCTCAGTGGCGTTGCTGTTGAGTTCGGCAGGTCGCAAGTCCTCCGGCTTGAGTTGCTTGACGAATCGCAAGAAGTACTTCTCCCATACGTCGTATCGAAATGTGACGTACTTACTGCCTGGCACGCCCTTCTTTGCCGCCTGCGAGACAAGCGTGGCGTATCCGTGCTTGCCCGAAACAATCATAGCGTGTCCGGCGAGGTTTCGCATGAGTCCTTTGAATAGTGTAGCCACGCCGCGACCTGTACGACCTTGCGTGCGCGAGTCAAGCGTCTCCTGCAACCTGTAATACTGTTGCTTCGTGATTATTGCAGGATAGTAGCCCTCGATGATCTCACAAGCGGTTTTTCTCTTGCCTGCGCGCTCGGTCATCGGTTGCCAGTTACCGATCAGCGTAGGAGAGCGGAGGATACTGCGGACAGATGCAACATCCCATGTCTTGTCCCGTGCCAGCGTGTGGATGCCCTCAGCGTTGAGCATGCGCATAATGGTATAGATGCCGTGACCATCCAACGCTATGCGCACCATCCGCTTGACGATTGCCACCTTGTCCGGTATCTTCTCCCAACGCCCGCCACGAAGATGGTTGTCAATAATCACCTTATCCACCAGACGCAGCCATGCTGGTCCGTGCGAGCTGATAGGTGTGCCTTGTTTGGCTCGACGCAGTGCTTCGTCCCAGTTCGCAGATGCCAGCGTCCGCTTACGCTCCGACTCTCGGTTGCCAGTGCAGAGGATGTTGACCATCTCAAACAGCACAAACTGGTCGTTTGCCGAGTCCCAGTCGTACTCTCGTTCCGGATCCAGCGTGACGATGCGGATGCGTGCCTCCAGGATACGGCTTACCAACCCCACCGCCTCCAGAGGCTTCTGCCGGGTGAGGCGGTCGAGTGCCTCCACAATGAGGATGTCGCCGGGATGGACTTTACCCTCTTCGATGGCGGCGAGAAACAACGACAGTTTGCCGGTCTTGGCGTGCCGACCGCGCAACGCCGACACGCCACAGTCTTGGTAGGTTAGTGACTCGTCCATCACGAGTTGATGGCGTGCGAGCCACCTGTCGCGTATGCCCACTTGTCGAGCTAAACTTATGCCGCCCTCTTGACGCAATGAACTGAACCGGATGTAACTGTACACCTGTATATTAACCACAGCGAACGACTCCCTTTCATTCGGGATTATACCAGAAAGAGGTCTTTTGAGAATGATGAGCCAGCATTTTTGCTAAGGTCAGGCTCGCATCGCGGGTATCGGTAGGGCCTGGTTCAGGTATCACAAGAGCTCGCCAGCGGAGAGCGCGTCACTGCGCTCGCCGCTGGCGAGCTTTTTTTATGGCCTGCGGCGGGTCTCCCTCGCGATGCGGCCCTTTGCACTACGGAGGCAATCATGCTTGCCCAATGCGTCGTGGAAGAGATTCGAAACCTATTGGCCACCGGCCTGAGCTACCGCAAGATCGCCCAGACGACTGGCGTCAGCCGGGGGTCGATCGGCGCGATCGCCAACGGAAGGCGGGTCGACCACGTGCCGCGCGAAGAAGAGAACTTGCGGCGGCTGAACGGTCCGCTCGCGCGCTGTCCCACCTGCGGCGGTCTGGTTTGCCTGCCATGCCTATTGTGCGGCACCAGAGCGACGCTCGGTAAACGCTCGCGGGAAACTCCCGGCGACTTGCCGGCCAGCGAATCGCTCGGCCTGGCTCTCGAAGACGAGCACCGCCAGCGCTATGAGAGCGTGCGGTTTCGCGGGGAGGCGGACGACCGCGGCTTTCGCACGCCATCCTGCCAGGGAGGGCGATATTGAATGCATAGCGACGACATGACTTCCATCTACAGCCGTCTCGATCGATTGGACGGCAAATTGGATCAGATCATGGAAGCGGTGACGCAACAGGTGACGATCTGCGGGCCGTCGCGGGCCAAACTCGACGCGGTGTGTAGCACCGTCTACGGCAACGGCCGCGATGGGCTGGTGACCCGCATCGATCGCTTGGAAACCATCCGCCGCGTGGCCTGGCACATGGCGGCCGCAACCGTGGGACTGCTCTCCGCGATCGTGGGCAGCCTGATTACCTGGCTTTTGGCAAGGGCTTAGAACTAAACACTAAGGACCATCATTACCATGCAAATTCGTGATCGAATCAAGGAGTTGCGGCGCGTCAAGGCGGCCCTGCTGCGGCCCAATCCGCGTAACTGGCGGGCGCATGGGCAGGCGCAGCGCGACGCGTTGTGTGGAGTGCTGGCCGAAATCGGCTATGCCGACGCGCTGCTGGCCCGCGAACTGCCCGACGGCACGCTGGAACTGATCGACGGCCACCTGCGGGCGGAAACGACGCCCGACGCGGAAGTGCCGGTGTTGGTGTTGGATCTCGACGACGTCGAAGCGGCCAAGCTGCTGGCCGTCCACGATCCCTTGGCCGCCATGGCGGAAACCAATGAAGAACTGCTGGCCGACCTGCTGGCCCACGTCCAAACCGAGAATGGGGCGGTGCAGGCGCTCTTGGACGATTTGCTCGAACAGGAGCCGAATGCGGCGGACGGTGAAAAAGACACGGCAGCGGAGCCGCCCGCGGTGAAGATTCCCGAGGCCTTTCAGGTGGTGATCGAGTGCCCGGACGAGGACCAGCAGCGGACGGTCTTCCAGCGGATGACGGCCGAAGGCTTCAAGTGCAAGCTGCTGACGTTATAGGGGACCGGAAGGGCAGCGAAGAGGGGAATCTGAAATCGAAAATCTAAAATCCAAAATCGACGTGACCGTGAGTTGCCCGGTGTTCGACTCGTTCCGGGTTCAACAGGTGGCGGGGATGTTCGATGTGCCTTTGGCCCAACGAGCGTCGGAGCGATTCGCCGTGGAGATCCCCGACTGGAACGACGCGTGGCGCGTGGGTCTCATTGTGGGACCTTCCGGGAGCGGCAAGAGCACCATTGCGCGGGAAATCTTCGGTCCACGGTTGTATCGCCGCGCGGACTGGCCCGAGGACCGCGCCGTGATCGATTGCGTGCTGCCGGAGGCGGCCGGTGCCACTGGCCCGGCCAGTGGCACACGGCCGATCAAGGAGATCACCCGGCTGTTCACGGCCGTGGGATTCGGCTCGCCGCCAAGTTGGGTGAAGCCTTACCAGGTGCTCAGCGGCGGCGAGCAATTCCGCTGCGACCTGGCCCGCGGACTGGCGGAAGCGGCGTGCGGCGTGCAATGTGTGGAGGGTGAAGTGAACTCGAATCACCCCGCGCCCCACACCCCACACTCCACCCCCCACCCGCTTCTGGCTTTCGACGAGTTTACCAGCGTGGTGGATCGCAATGTGGCCCGCGCGGTGTCGGCCGCGGTGTCGCGGGGGATCCGCTCAGGGCAGATCGGCTGCCGCTTCGCGGCGATCACTTGTCACTACGACGTGACGGACTGGCTCGAGCCCGACTGGGTGATCGACATGGCCCTGGGGACTTTCCAGCGGAGGTGTCTTCGGCGGCCGCCGATCGAGCTTGAAATCTTTCGTTGCCGCCGCAGTGCGTGGAAGTTGTTTGCGCGTCATCACTATCTGAGCGGTGCGCTGAACCCGGCGGCCCGCTGCTTCCTGGCCCTTTGGCGGGGCGCGGCGGTGGCGTTTTGCGCCACGCTGACGTTGATCGGCCACAAGGGACGGTGGCGCATCAGCCGGCTGGTGACGCTGCCGGACTACCAGGGGTTGGGAATCGGCATGGCGATGCTCGAAGCGGTCGGCGAGGAGCACCGCCGCGAGGGGCACCGCGTCAACGTGACCGCCAGCCATCCGGCGCTGTTGGCGCATTGCCGCCGCTCGCCGCGATGGCGCGCGATCGGCGTGCGCAAAACCGGCTCCCCGCCGCCGGCCGGCTTCGTGAACAACTATCGCGGCTCGGCGGGCCGGGCGGTGGTCTCCTTCGAGTACCTCGGCCCGGAGCGGTAGTCACATTCTGGATTTTAGATTTTGGATTTTGGATTTCAACTTTTGCATCGTGGGGAACATCCGATGTCAGCACGTAATCCAAAACCTGAAATCCAAAAGCTAAAAGCGGAGGCGCCTTGCGATGGACGTTGACGCGCTGTTCGACGACCTCTACCGCGTGCCGCGGGGGCTCGCCGCGATCCTTTGCTCGCTGCGCCGCGAGATGGCGCGGCGACCCAGCCGGGGCGGCGAGGATGCGGCGGCCGATTTGCTGAGCTGGGGCCGCCGCTATCTGCCGGAGCATTTTCGCCGGCAGCCCTCGGCGATGCACGTCTGGCTGGCGGCCCAGTTGGATCGAACGCCCAGCGCCCGCGGCGTGAAGATCAACGTGCTCGGGCCGCGGGGCAGCGCCAAGTCGACCGTGGCCACGCTGGCCTATCCGCTCCGCGCGGCGCTGGAGGGCACGGAACGTTACATCTGGATTGTCTCCGACACCCGGCACCAGGCCTGCGCGCACCTGGAGAACATCAAGGCGGAGCTGCTGACCAACGCCCGCCTGGCCGCCGATTACGGGGCCGCCGCCGGCCGCGGCCCGGTGTGGCGCAGCGGCCAGATCGTGCTCGGCAACGGCGTGGCCATCGAAGCCTACGGCACCGGGCAACGGATTCGCGGGCGGCGGCACGGCGCGAGCCGCCCCACGTTGATCCTCTGCGACGATTTGCAGAACGACGGCCACATGCAGTCGGCCTTGCAGCGCGAGCACTCGCGGAACTGGTTCCACGGCACGCTGATGAAGGCCGGCACCAGCCGCACCAACGTGGTGAACCTGGCCACGGCGCTGCACCGCGACGCGTTGGCCGTGCAACTCCACGAAGCGCCCGGCTGGACCTCGCAGATCTTCCGCTCCATCCGCGCCTGGCCCGCCAACGCGACGCTCTGGCAACAGTGGGAAACGATCTATAACGACGTCGACAACCCGCAATACCAGGAGGCGGGACTGCTGTTCTATCAGCAGCATCGCCGCGCCATGGACGAAGGCGCGGAAGTCCTCTGGCCGGAGGAGGAAGACCTGTACGCGCTGATGCGGATGCGCGTCGAGGGCGGCCGCGCGGCCTTCGAGCGGGAGAAACAGAACTCGCCCACCAATCCCGAGCTGTGCGAGTGGCCCGAATCGTACTTCGACGAGGGCATTTGGTTCGACGACTGGCCGGAAAACCTCCGCGTCAAGAGCATCGCGCTCGATCCCAGCAAAGGGAGCGATTCGCGCCGCGGCGATTTCTCGGCCCTGGTGATGCTGGGGGTCGATCGCCGCGGCGTGATCTACGTGGAAGGCGACCTGGCCCGCCGTCCCAGCCCGCAGATCGTAGCCGACGGCGTGGAGTGCTTCCGCAAGTTTCAGCCCGACGTTTTCGGCGTCGAGGCCAACCAGTTCCAGGACCTGTTCGCCGCCGAGTTCGAGGCCGAGTTCCGCCGCCAAGGGCTGCTCGGCGCGCGACCCGTGCCGATCGACAACCACGTCAACAAGCTGGTCCGCATTCGCCGCCTGGGGCCGTTCCTCTCCAGCCACCGGCTGCGTTTCAAGAGCAACTCGCCGTCGACCAGGCTGCTGGTGGAGCAGATGCAGCAGTTTCCCGTGGGCGACCACGACGACGGCCCCGACGCCACCGAGATGGCCCTGCGGCTGGCCGCCGCGCAACTGGGCGGAGCGCGGCCCGACGACGGCTTGGGCAATCGCCTGCCGGTGGGCATGGATTGAATGGATGAAGGATGAAATTTGTAGGGTGGGTCGAGCGCAGCGAGCCCCACCAACATCCCCGAGCATGCTTTAACCAATCAGGAGTCGATCATGGAAAAGTCTGAACCCGAAGCCCTGGCCCGCTGGCAGCAGCGCTTGCTGGAAATCATCGACGCGCAGTGGGACCGTTTCGTCGATCCCGCCGACGCCGTGTTCGACGACGACGGACTGCGCTGGGGCATCCTCGGCGCGACCCCGGGGATGGGCCTCGGCGCCGGCCTGGCCTTTGCCACCGAGGCCCAATTGCGGGAGATCCGCGGCCAGTGCCGCGAACTGGCGGTGAGCAACGAGTTCGCCATCAACG
>Ga0302320_10001378_pt1 | contig 58463 bp, 48 predicted proteins | sample Bog_T0_3_FD_202130 | JGI IMG/M metagenome (GOLD analysis project Ga0302320, IMG submission 202130) | Peat permafrost microbial communities from Stordalen Mire near Abisko, Sweden - Bog_T0_3 | ecosystem: Environmental > Terrestrial > Soil > Wetlands > Peat | place: Sweden: Abisko, Stordalen Mire... | reverse complement strand
CGCAACAAACTATTTTGGTCGCGAGCAAGGCGGGGCTGCCGGTGCAATGCTCAGCGAGCCTTGCCCGGCAGCCACAACGCTGCTCCCGAGCAAAAGAGTTGTTGCCCACCGAGTGCGTCCATGCGGACTCGGCTTCGCCTCGCCATCTTCGCGCTGGCGCGCTGCGTCCCCCTCCCAACCCGCCTTGCGGAGAGCGCATTCTGATCGCAACGACGGCTCACCGTAGTTTTTCAACACCCTGCTAGTCGATCTCTAGGGTAGCCCATACGCGGTGAGATCGCCCGGACAGGGTAAGAAGCGCCGTGGAGCGCCCGGGCTGAAGTCCTCGAATTTAACTTGCCGTTCCCGCCGACCTGAACCTACTTAAACCCCTTTTCCTCAGGATTACCCTGGGGCATGGCGCGGTAGCCAAGTGGTAAGGCCGAGGTCTGCAAAACCTCTATGCGCCGGTTCAATTCCGGCCCGCGCCTCCAATTTTCCGCCTCGCGGATTATTGCCTCGGTGAAGTCCCGTCCCGCAACGCGGGATGGAGACGAAGCCGGGCTTAGAGTTCGCTCCCTTTACTCCTTTCCCGGACGCTTCCGGCCTTTTGACCGGGATCGGAAGGGTTTGCTGTTGGCCTTCAGCCAAGCAGCGTAACCGGCCTCATCCAAGTCGTGCGCGGCGAGGGCGAGAGTCTGCACCGTTGCATCGACTTCAGAGGCAGTGAAGCGGTACCCATTCAATTCGAGAAAGAGAACGGCTATTGCAAAACCGATCCGTTTGTTGCCGTCGACAAAGGGATGGTCGCGAACCAGGCCGAAGGCATAAGCCGCAGCCAATTCAGGTATGCTGGGGGAACCGTAGGCAAATCGGTTGGCGGGACGGGAAAGGGCGGATTCCAAGATGCCGTCATCCCGGATGCCGACAGGCCCGCCGAATTCGGACAATAGGCGCTCATGAAGGGCGCGAACCGCCTCTGGCAAAACCCAAGCGGGCCCCTTCATTTCGCCAGTTCGCGGAGAGTGTTGCGATACCGCCGAATAATATCCTCAGCCGCTTTCATCTGCTGTCCGAAATCGGTTTGATTGGACGCGAGTCGAAAGCTGCCATCGGCAGCGTCCGTTAGGACAAGGGTTCCGCCCTCTCTCGAGTTCAGCCGAGCCAGGGCCTCTTTCGGCAGCACGACGCCGACGGAATTTCCAACTTTGCGCAATTTGAGTTCGAGGACCATAGTTAAAGTGGGTACAGGAGTAATAACGTCGGATTCTGCGGAAGGTCAAGGGGGAATCGGCATCCATAAAAGTCCGATTCAAACGCGATCCAGAGTCGTTCTACTCTGATGGTTCGACCCGATTTTGCCCAGCCTGGTGTCAGTGAAACTGTCAGTAAAAGCACTGACAGGGTTAGGGGAGGTATATGCGAGTTAGCCCGGATTGTCCTTGAGGCACGGATGGGAATCCCTTTTCTCCCTCTGTCCGAATTGCAGAGCTAAGACCAATTCCGGCCGGCGCCTCCAATCTTTCCCGATGAGAAAGGATGCCGCCGACCGCGTAGCTCGATTTCGGCAATGCATATGCTGACAGGCTTCTTGCCGATTGGCAGACCGGTTCTAAGACAGCAACTCGCCAACCGTCTGTGTCGGGGTCAGGTTGAGCACTGCGATGCGCTCAAAGTTCGATTTGGCCGCGAAGGTAAGTGACAGCATGGCCGGCGATGAGCACGCGATCACCGGCCGAGGTGCACCAGAGTTCGCCGCCGCGTTGGGACACCTGTTTTGCGTGAAGCCGGTCCTTGCCCAGACGAGTTGCCCAATAGGGCGTCAGCACACAATGCGCCGACCCCGTCACTGGGTCCTCTGGAATTCCCGCATCCGGCGCGAAAAAGCGCGATACGAAATCCAAGCCCGGCTCGTCGCCGGGGGCGGTGACTAGGCATCGCCCCGGCTTGAGTTTCGCGAAGGCGTCGTAGTCCGGTGCGAGGAGGCGCACGTCCCGCGCCTTGGGGAAAACGGCTAGCCAGCACGTCTGTCCGAGGCTGGCCGTCTCGGGGATTTGGCGCAGCGCCGAGGTCAGGCTTTCTGGGGCTTGAGCGTCCCCGGTGGTTCGAGCTGGAAAATTCAGACAGAGCCGGTTTTCTTCAGCGCGGCTTACTAGCAGCGGACCGCTGCGCGAATCGAAGGTGATTTCGTTGCCCGAGAGTCCCAGCTCGGAAAAAAGGACATGCGCCGACGCCAGGGTCGCATGCCCGCAGAGATCCACCTCAGTAACCGGGGTGAACCAGCGAAGGCGGTACCGCCGATCGGCCACCCGGACGAAATAGGCAGTCTCGGACAAGCCATGTTGCCGCGCCATAGTCTGCAAGAGCGTATCGTCCAGCCAGGCATCGAGAGGGCAGACGGCTGCCGGATTGCCTTTGAAAACGCGATCGGTGAATGCATCGACCCAGAAAAAAGAGAGCACCATGCCGACAGGGTAGCCGTGCGGTCGGAAGCGGGTCGAGCCAATGCAAGAGCCACGCTCTCACGCCCCCATAAACCCCAGGCTCGGCGAAGCGAACCGCCCGATATTCGGCAGCACGGTCGACAAATTGGCCGCGCTTACTCCGAACCAGGTGGCCAGGGTGGCGCTGTATTCATCCACGCTGGTCGATGGAATCCAGCGGCCGCGGCCGGTGTCGTCCGGGCCCCCGATCTCCAGGCTCGGCATGTGGCCGTAGATATCGCCGCCGTTGACCGCGCCGCCCATGATGATGCCGTGCGAGCCCCAGCCATGATCGGAGCCGGTTCCGTTGGTATTGTAGGTCCGGTTGAAATCCGAGGCGGTAAACGTCGTCACCTGGTTGGCGACTCCCAGCTCGACGGTGGCGGCGTAAAAGGCGTTCAGGGCCGCGCTGATTTCCGCGAGCAAAGGCCCGTGATCGGCCACCTGCGAGGCATGCAGGTCCCAGCCGCCCAATTGGGCGAAAAAGATCTGTCGCTTGAGGCCGAGGGACGGTCCGGCCGAGATCAGGCGGGCGATCATGTTGAGCTGGTTGGCTATGGTGGAGGACGGAAACACCGTCTGCAGCGCAGCCGCCCCGTTCAGGGCGGTGTTGAGGATTTGGCTGTCGGTGATCGCGCCGCTGGTCAGGCCGCCAAAGGCGGTCTGGAAAAGATTGGACTCCGGAATGGAGAGCAGATCGGTCTGCGCCTTGTAGTTGATTCCGGCGACGGAGCCCGCCGAATTGGAACTGCCGGTGAGGACGATCGCTCCGCTCGGACTGACGGCGTACTGGGCCACGGTATTTCCGACCTGGAAGGAGTTGTTGCCGGTCAGGCTGATCGACATCGAAAGCTGGTTGTTCGTGTTCATCGAATTGACCAGATCGGCCAGGCGTCCGCCCCATCCGGTGGTGAAAGGCTGATCGGGAACGCTGCTCTGCCACTGGGTCTGCTGGTCGATGTGCGAGAACAACTGCGGCGGCAGACCGGTGCCCGCATTATACTGGGCGAGGGTGGTCGGCTGAACGAGGGTGCCGACGTTGGCCAAGAGGGCGATTTTGCCCTGGCCGAAGAGAGCCTGCACCTCCGGCAGCGAGGGATGAAGCCCGTAAGTGCGGCCGTCGGAGTAGGCCGCCGGCGAAATCTGCAGCAACTGCGATTGGGGAACGGCGAGGACGGTGCGGGCCGCCGCGTAGAGATTGTAGTCGGCCGTGTCGTAGGGAATGATGACGTTGTTCGTGTCGTTTCCGCCCTGGAGAAACAGGCAGACCAGCGCCTTGTAGTCGGTCGGCAGCGAATCGGCGGCCATCGCGCCGATCAGGCGCAGCTGTGACAGGGCCGAGAGCATGCCGGTGGCGCCGACCGCGGCGCAGCAAGCCTGCCGGAGAAAGCTGCGCCTCGTGGGATCGAATGAGTTCTTTTTCATCGTCATGAAAGTTCGCGGGAGGTTAGCGCTGAATGGCCGCTTCCGGAGAGGTCACGGTGAGAAAAAGGGCGGTCTGGGCGATTTGCAGGGCAGTGGCCGAGCTGGGAAGCGCCTGGATGGCGGCGAGGATGCGGGCCTGGGTCGCCGCGCTCATGGCATTGCCGCAAAAAAACAGGCTGGCTTGATTGATCAGGGCGGACGGGGTGGAGGACAGGGCGGTAAAAGGGGACAGATCCATCGTCAGCAGATTGGAGGGCTGGGGCGCGATCCGCTTGAAGACATAGGTGTTGAGGGCGTTCGGCACCGTGATCGAAGAATAAGCGTCGCTGATCTGAAACTCCGGCGCGACCAGCCCGGCGGCGGCCAGCGGACCCGGCACGACATGGCCGGGGGCGAAGAAATTGAAAACGGTCGGAGATTCCAGCGGACCTTCCTCGAAATTGGTCACCGGATTCGCGAGGTAAGGGCCGTTCTGGGTGGCGCCGCTGACGTATTCGACATAACGGCCGTTCTGAGGCGTGGCGTTGCCCGCGCGAAGCAGGCCGGTGATGCGCAGCAGCGGCTCGCGCAATTTTCCATAGCCGGCATCGGCCGCCACCGTGGCCGAGCGCGCTTCGTAGTCGGTGAGAATCGCGGTCACCACCGCCGCGAGATTGCCCCGGACGCCCGTGCCGTCGTTGTCGAAGACCTGGGCGACCCGGTAGACATAGGCCGGGCTTGGATTGCTCGTGACAAGCTTCTGGATCAGCTGCCGGCAGAAAAAGGGGCCGGCGTTGGGATGATTGAACAGCGTGTCGAGCATGATCTTCAGATCGCCCGCCGCCGTTCCGCCGGCTGGGATGACCACGCCGCCGACGATCGTCTTGGCCGTGGTGTCATGATAGGAATCGTAAGGCTGCATCGGATTCAGCCAGGCGTTGGTCGAGGGAAGGGGGGCGCCCTCGATCGCCGCGGTCAGCGGATTGAAGAAAAAGTTGTTGTTCGGGCTGGCGAAGGACCAGCCGGTGAAAACGTCGGCGGTTTGAACGATCGTGTCCTGAGTATAGGTCGGAATCGGCTGTCCCGTCGGGTCGAGCTGGAGGGTCCCGTCCGGCTGCAGCTCCACCAATCCGATGGTGAACAATTGCTGGACTTCCCGGGCATAGTTTTCGTCCGCGCTGACCCCCGTGGCGGCGTCGGCCTTCTCATTGTGCAAAACGTTCAGGTAGGTGCCCATCACCGGTGACAGCGTCACATCCTGAAGCAGCTGCCGGAAATTGCCGAAAGCGTCGCCGGCCAGCAGATCGTAGTAGTGGGCCAGCGGCTCCGGCACGTTGGCCAGGCCGGCCCCTTGGTTGGAGACCACGAAGATCTCGCTCAGGGCGAATGCCACCCGCTGGCGCAGCTGATCGGGTGCGGTCAGGACGATTTTCCACCAGGCCGCGTTCCGGTTGATGTTCTGGGTGTAGAAGAAGGTGGCGGAGGTGGATCCCTGGGGATTGGGAAAGCCCGCGGCGTCGGCTTGGACGGCCGCCAAGTGAGAGGTGGCGGGCAGCGCAATCTGGGAATTGATCCACGCCGTGACTCCCTCCGACTGGACGGTGGAGATGTCGGCCAGGATCGGGCCGAAGGTGGCTTGATCGAGCAGCCGGACCGCGTTGGCGGAATCGGTCGGCCCGGACACGGCTCCGGCCGGAAGCCCGGGAGGAGAGGGCGGAATGGAGAAGCTTTGCGACCCCGCGGCCAGGATAAATTTCCCCTCGATTTCTCCCGTGGGATAGTTCGCGGTGTCCACGCTCAGGAAAACGTTGCCCGACGCCAGGGCGTTGACCACGTCGCTGATTTGATAGGGTCCGGTCGCCTTGAACAGCCATTCGGTGTTGGTCACCTGCCCGGCCATGAGGTCAAACAGATCGGCCGGGTTTTGATCGGGTGTCCCGAGCTGGATCTGCGCCACGACCTCGGCTGAACTCAGGTTGCCGAAGGACACGTTCACCAGCGCAAAGGTGTTGTCCGGATTGACCAGAAGCGTCGCCGTCCCCGATGCGGTCGAATTCCCGGCCGCGGTCGTGGGCCGAAGCGTCGCCACATAGAGCGTGGGCGGCAGATCGGTGATCGTGACCGTCGCGGATCCTCCAGGTCCGACGGCATAACCGCTTCCGGCGGCCAGCGAGAGAGTGGCCGTGGTGGTAGCATTGGAATTGATCGTGGGAAAGGCATTCAGCGTCAGGGTGGTGGAAACCGCGCCGGCCGGGATGGTGATCGAGCCGGGCAGGGACGAGTAATCGGTGCCGGAAACCGCGCTGCCGCCCATCGAATAGGAGACGGTGAGCGCCTGGGTGGTGTCGCCGATCCGGGTGAAGGTATAGACCCCGGGGTGCTCCCCCGAGTTGTCCGCGGCGGCGGCGGTCGAAGTCACTGACACCGTGTCCGGCCCGCTCATCGCGGCGTCGTCTTCAAATGTCTCCACCAGGGCGATGCCGGTGCCGCCGCCTGTGCCGGAGACGATGGCGGTATAGCCGCCGGGCGGCACGGTCGCGATCATGGCGCTGTCGGCCGAGCCTGTGGGGTAGGGCGTCGCCCCCACCTGGGTCATCAGCGGGTTGGTGGCGGCCTCGACCGCCGCCGCCACTTGCGAATTGCCCGGAATCGGAGAATTGCTCCAACCATGGTCGGTGGCGATCACCGCGCCCAAGGAATCGTAGAGGGTAAGAATCGGCTGGGCTAGAAAGTTCAGGCTGCCTGCCGAGTCGCTTCCGAGGGAGGGACCGCTGGCGCGGATCAGAACCGTGGAAGCCACCGTTCCTTCGACCCAAAATCCGGTGATCAGGACATTGTCTCCGGTGCCGACAAAGGCCCGGGCCGACAACGCTGTGACCGAGCCCTCCTGGCCCCGGGCGGCGGCCCCAAGGACAAGCGCCGCCAGGAAACAGGAAAGAATCCTCATTGAAAGACTTACGACGCATTCGGAAAGCCGAAGTAACGCGCTCTCGAAACGCAGTCTCTTAATTGATGCCCGGACAAGCCCTTCGATCAAAAATGACTGCACCCGCGCCCTCTGGAATGTCTCCCCAGCTCTAGGGGGTTTCCCGGCGATTCTCGGGCAGCCGGTGAGCTTATTTTAGATGAAGGCGCTTTTCGGCGCCCCTCTGAAACTCAGATGCTCCAATCGAGCGCCGCCTGTTTCTTTCGGGCGGCCTTATCCCGGATGACGAGTTGCTTGTCTTCGTAGACCACGAGCGAATCGGGAGGCAGGCTGTGAAGCAGGAATACATTGGCGCCGATGGTCGAACGCGCGCCGACGACCGTGCTGCCCCCGAGGATCGTCGTGTTGGGATAGATCGTCACATGGTCTTCGACGTCGGGGTGGCGCTTGACCGTCCGGACGGCGTTCCCCTCCCCATCCTTGGCCAGGCTGCGAGCCCCGAGCGTAACGCCGTGGTAGAGCTTGACATGGTCGCCTATGACGCAGGTTTCGCCGATCACCACGCCCGTGCCGTGATCGATGAAGAAGTAGCGCCCGATTCTCGCTCCCGGATGGATATCGATTCCGGTGCGTCCGTGAGCCCATTCGGTCATCATTCGGGGCACGATGGGCGCGCCGGCCTGATGCAAGACATGGGCTAGGCGCTGGATCGCAACCGCCTCCAAAAAAGGGTAGGAGAGCAGCACTTCCTCGCTATAAAGAGTCGCCGGATCCCCCTGGTACGCCGCCTCGATGTCCGTGCGCAGAATTTCGCGCACCGCAGGGAGGAACTCCAGGAACTTCTTGATGATCGGTGGGGTTCGCCCGGTGGGCTTGCGAGGGTTGCCGACCCGCACTCCGCGGCGCACCTGTTCCTCCAGCCGATGAGCCAGGCTTACCAGCCGCGACCGAGTGAGCGGCGGAAGCGCCTCGGGCGCAACCGCGTCGTCGTCATGAAAGCCCGGAAATAGAATCTGGAGCAGGTCCTCGCAGATCTGCCCAACGGCGCGTTTGGATGGAAGATTCACCGACTCGCGATGATTGAGCCCGCCAACTTTCCTGTAGGACTCGAGGAGCGCGGGCACGTAGTGGGCGTAAGCGGTAACCGAGCGCGCGGACGGCAGGGTCGGCGCGGAAACGGACGGCGTGACGGCGGCAGTGCTCATAGGGTGAACGTTTGGCCTTGGGCGGATTCTGGGGTAACAGGCCGGGCCCGGAGGGCGCGGATGCCGGGCTATTTGCGCTGGGCGAGACGGCGGATGACCTCGGCGAGCGTGTCGATCTCGGCGTGGGTGTTGTAGAAGGCGAGGGAGGGACGGACCGTGGATTCCAGGCCGAACCGGCGCAACGACGGCTGGGCGCAGTGGTGGCTGGCGCGAACGGCGATGCCATGCTTGTCCAGGTGCTTGCCGATCTCGTCGGAGGTGTAGCCCGGAAGCGTGAATGAAAGCACGCTGGCCTTGTGGGCGGCGGTACCGATCAGGCGAAGCCCGGGAATGCGCTCAAGCGCCCGGGTGGCGTAGTCAAGAAGCGCATGCTCGTAGGCGGCAATCGCTGGCAGGCCGATGGTCCCGAGGTAGTCGAGGGCGGCGCCGAGGCCGATCACGTCCGCGATGTTGTGAGTGCCCGCCTCAAACCGTTGAGGATAGTCTTGGTACCTGGTCTTCGCAAACGTGACGTCGCTGATCATGTTCCCGCCCCCCTGCCAGGGGGGAAGCTGCTCAAGCCAGGAGGCCTTGGCGTAGAGGGCGCCGACCCCCGTGGGCCCGAAGACCTTGTGGCCCGAGAACACGAGAAAATCGACATCGAGAGCCCTTACGTCGATCGGCAGATGGGGGGTAGACTGAGCCGCGTCGACCAGGACGGGCACGCCGTGGGCGTGCGCGAGCTGAATGATGACCTCGACCGGGTTGATCGTCCCAAGCGAATTTGACACGTGGGCGACGCCGACGAGCTTGGTGCGCGAATTGATCAGCCCCGCCAGCTGGTCGAGGAGAAGCTCGCCGCGGTCGTTGATGGGCGCCACCCGGATCACCGCCCCCACCTGTTCGGCGAGAAGCTGCCAAGGAACGATGTTGGCGTGGTGTTCGAGGGTGGTCAGAAGGATCTCGTCCCCCGCGCCGATAAACTTTCGCCCGTAAGTCTGCGCGACGAGGTTTATTAGTTCGGTCGTGCCGCGAGCCAGGACGATCTCGCGCGCGCTGCTCGCGCCCAGAAACGCCCGGATTTTTTCGCGGCCGTTTTCGTAGGCATCCGTGGCCCGGGCGGCAAGGGCGTGGGCTCCGCGATGAACATTGGAATTATCCCTGGAGTAGTAGTGCGAAAGCGTGTCGATGACGACCTGCGGTTTCTGGGTCGTGGCCGCGTTGTCGAGCCAGATGAGCGGCCTGCCATTGACGTGTTGGTGCAGGGCCGGAAAGTCGCGCCGGATGGCATGCACGTCGAAGCTGCGGGTCGGATCGGACTTGTCCCCTCCGGAAAGCCGGGGGTGGCCGGCGACCTCGCGAATGAAGTAATAGGCCGGCGCTCCGATAACCCCAGCTTCGGACGGCTGAGGACCCAAGGGAGACGGGGAAGCCTTCTGGCCGGCAGAACGGCCGAAGTTCACGCACCGGGGCTCACCGAAGGGATAGGCGTCGGCGGCGCCGGAAGCCCCGCTGGGCGCGGCTTCCGGGCCGGGCTTGACGAGGTTCTCGGTCGGGGGATGCACGGGCGGCGCATAGTCCGGCGTCAGCGCAGGGTATGCCCCGGCCAAGCCGGTGGGCGCAGGAGCGGCCGAAGGGGCCGGAACGACTCCGGCGGGAAGCGCCGGAGTGAGTTCTTGCCAGAGTTCTGCCGCCAGACGGGCGATCAGGGCTGTGTCCGGCTCGCCCAGCCCAGCGGTCGGGAAGGCCATGGCAGCCGTCTCAAGCCCTGCTTGATGGGTACTCATGGTACTGGTCGACCCGGACCTTATCCAGACGGGCCACGGCATCTTGCGTGAGCACGGCGGCCGCAAAATAGCGGGTGACAAGGTGGGAGGCGATGGAGTGTTCGCTTGTGCTCATGTACCTGACCGAAAGCCCCGGTTCGACTTCGCCGGTGACGCCCGCCTTGTGAAGACCCACCACCCCCTGGTCGGCCTCGCCGACGCGAAGCAGCAGAATGCTGGAAGTTGCGGCCTTGCCTTCGCCCTGGATTTCAAGCTTCTCGGTGGGAATCAGGGGAACGCCCCTCCAGGTCAGGAAGGGCGAGCCGAACAGATTCACCGTGGGAGGCGGCACGCCGCGGCGCGTGCACTCGCGGCCGAAGGCGGCGATCGCACGGGGATGGGCGAGGAAAAAGGCGGGCTTTTTCCACACCAGCGCCAGCAGTTCGTCCAGGTCGTCGGGAGTGGGCGGTCCGGAACGGCTCTTGATGGCCCGGGGCGCCGACTCCTTGAGCAAGCCGAAGTCGGCATTGTTGATCAGCTCCCACTCCTCGCGCTCCTTCACTCCCTCTATGGTAAGGCGGATCTGTTCGCGGAGCTGGTCGATTTTGTTGCTGTAGAGATCCGTCACGCGCGTATGCGTGTGAAGAACGGTCTGGATGGTGCTCAGGTGATACTCGCGGGGCTCGACCTCATAATCGACGAAGGTGTGGGGAAGCTTCACCTCGCCGCTATTGACCGTAAGGACGTCGACGCCGCTCTCCTGTCCATCGGCTTCCCGCGCAACCCGGTTCACGCGATACACGCCGCCGTCGACATGCACATAGGGAAGGAGCCGAAGCAGCCACCTGGGAGTGATGCGTCCCTTCTGCGGGACAGTGACGGTGGCATTGGCGAGGTTGCGCGCGGCCGCGGCGGACAGGCTGATCTGGACGGATGGCACAGGTGGGGTCGGCATGGATTTGAATGGGATTCAGGCGAATTCGAGTCGGGAGGATGCGGCGAAAAGAAGCCGCGCAATTTCGGGGAAAGTCTTCGCGGTTCCCGTGTGGTGATACCGCCGTGAACGAACGGCAAACTGGGTGGCTGCATGACCGCGGCGCGGTCATGCCCGGCGCTCGCTTCCAGTCGTCTGGACAGGGGCCACGTAGAACCGGCCCGATGCGTTGACTTCAGTCAACAGAATATTTTTAAGTCTACTGATTCAGTGTGATTTAGCACAGGTTCAAAATTGATCCAGAAATTCGAGAGCCGAGGCGTGAGGGGTCAGATTTTGCTCCTTCAGCCAGACGGGGTTGAAGAGCTTGGAGGCATAGCGGGCTCCGCCATCGCAGAGCACCGTCACGATCACCTGGCCGGGGCCGCGCTCGCGGGCAAGCTTGACCGCCCCGGCCACGTTTATGGCCGACGAAAGGCCGAGATACAATCCCTCGTCGCGCAGGAGGTGATAGACCAACTCGACTGCCACCGGATCGGGAATGCGGTAGGCGTCGTCAACCAGAGCCGCGGCGACGTTCTTGGTGACCCGGCCCTGTCCTATGCCCTCGGCATGGGAATCGCCGTCGTCGAAGTCGGTGTGTCCGTGCTTGAACCAGGACCACATCGCAGCACCCAGCGGATCCGCGCATACTGTGCGAACGGCGGCGTTGCGTTCCTTGAGGAATCGGCTGACGCCGGCGAGCGTGCCGCCCGATCCTATCGAGGCGACAAATCCGCTGACGCGGCCTTGGGTCTGGTCCCAAATTTCAGGACCGGTAGTGCGGTAATGGCCGTCGAGGTTGGCGGTATTGTCGAATTGATTGGCCCACCAACCGCCGGGAATGGACTCGGCGGTGCGGCGGGCGATGTGCTGGTAGTTTTCGGGATCCTTGTAGGGTTTTGGGGGCACGCGCCGGACCTCGGCGCGGAGCGTCTTGAGCAGGTCGGTCTTCTCGTGGCTGAAATTGTCGGGAACGATGAACACGCTGCGGTAGCCCTTGGCCAGACCGACGAGCGCGAGCCCGATTCCCGTGTTGCCCGCGGTTCCCTCGACGATGACGCCGCCGGGGCGCAGGCCCCCCGAGCGTTCGGCATCTTCTACGAGCGCAAGCGCGGCGCGATCCTTGACGGAGCCCCCTGGGTTCATGAACTCGGCCTTTCCGAGTATCTCGGAACCGGTGGCCTCGGAAAGGCGGCCCAAACGTATGAGGGGCGTGTTGCCGATGGCGTCCACGAGGCCGCGGGCGAGGGCTGGTTTGGGGTGCGGCGCGGTTTCAGGCATGGTTCTCCCGGTCGGTTTCCATGCCAGGCCTCTCTAGCATGGTTGGCGAAGGCGGCAATCCAGCAGGCGAAGGAAAGCGGTCAGAAGCGGTATTCGTAGCCGACCTCATAGCTGTCCTCACTCAGTGTCGAGGAAATCGTCGTCGCGGCGCCGAGCAGGTTCAAGCCTTGCTCGGTGAGCGTATTTTTAAACGAATGCGTGTAGCCAATTTCAAGGGAAGACCGATTGTCAAAGGCATAGCTCAGGCCGAGGCTCACATGGTTTTCCACCACGGCGGGGAAACCGACGACACGGAACGTCTGATAGTAATAGTTGTTGACGAAGTTGCCCTGGACCTCGGTGACATTTGTCGGGGCACCCGTGCCGTTGAAGCCATTCTCAGTCTTCAGGGGATTTCCTCCGAAAGTGTAGCCTGCCCGCAGGACGAGCTTCTTCGGGATGGCGTCGAATTGCAGGCCGGCGCCGTAAATCCAGACGTTCTGCCAGCCAAAGTCCCTGTATCCGGTCGCTCCTCCCCAATTTACCCATCTGGCGTCGGTCACCAGGAGCAGGCTGCTCGAGGGAATCTTGAATGCCGCGCCAAAAATGATCTGCTGGGGAGCCTCAAGCTTAAGGTTGTCGAGCGTTCCGTTGCCGGAGAAGTCGACGACGCTCCTGTACGTGATGGGCTTGGCGGAAATGTAGCTGACGCCGAGGGAAACCTCGTTCGAGGGCCTGAAGATTATTCCGGGCTGAGCGCCGACCCCGAGCCCGCTTTTCGTGGGGCCTCCGAGATTGAGCTGGCCATAGTCCAAGTCAAAAGCGGCGCCGAGGGACCACTGCTCGGAGACCCTATAAGAAAGGGAGGGGGCCACCTCAAGCGCCTGAAATTGGGTATAGCCACCCGCCACAAGGGGGTACGGGGTTGGCCCGAGCGTGCCCGAGAGGGCAGAATTGTTGTAGTTAACGCCGAGTCCGGCCAAGCCATAGATGCCAAACCCGTACTGCCAGGGGCTGCCCTTGGCACCGAGCGGTCCGGCGACGCCGAGCGATGGGATCACATAGGTCCTTGCCTCGCTGTCGGCTGAGGCCGAGTCCACGCTCGCGGAGACGTGCGGCACGAAAAAGGTGACCGACACATCGGCATCCGAGTTAAGGTCGCCGGGAAGAAAGCTGAGTCCAGCCGGATTCCCGGAAATGGCGCCCAAGGCGTCTTGAGGGGCGGCGGTTCCATTGCCCCCGAGCGAGCGGGATACAGCCCCGATGCCGAGAAGATTGTCGCCATCGGTGGAACCTCGCGCACCCGGGAGCGGAGCGAGGGCAGCCGCGGCCAGAATCAAAGTGCCGCGCCGGCGATTGAGGAACGTGACGAATGAGGCGATGATGGTCATAAGGAAAATCCCAAGGCTTTCCTGCCGATTCCAGTCGTCGGGTCATCGTCGGATTGTGAAGTTCAAAAGAAGTTGTCCGATCAACAAATTCCAGAAGAATGTTTTAATCTATATCAAATTAATAGGGATTTGGCAAGAAATTGTTTTATAGTATCTTACATAGATTTTATCCGCAACCAGCGTTTCGGTGAGCGCTGGTCAGACGAGGTAATACTGAGGCGGCGAGCTGTCGCCGGAGGCATCGCCAGCAGCCAAAGCATTACGCAATAGTTTATGGGCATGGCGCACCGCCCTGAGGGTCGCCGAATAGGTCGCATCCTCTTCCTGAAAGATTTGCCCTGACGGAAACCAGGCCGCGAAGCCCACATTGGTCAGGCCCTGAGCGAAATCATCGCGGACACCCGCGAGAAGAACCGTGATCCCCTTGCGATGAGACTCCTCGAGGAAATGCTGGAGATGCTCCAGGAAAACCACGTCGGGATGACGGGTGCGTTTTACCCTCAAGACAACGAACCTGATCGCATCTTTGGCGGCCCTGTCCGTTATGCTTTCAAAATAGCGATCGAGTTCCGGCGCCGCCCCGAAAAAGAGCTCCCCTTCGAGGTCGTAGATTAGAATGTCACGGGGAGCCGGATCGTCGCCCCGGCGCTCGCGGACCACCCCTTCGGGGCTGACGATCAGCTCGGAAGCGGTCAGCCGGGCTGCGCGCGGAACGAAAAGCAGAATGGAAAGGGCCACGCCGATGAGGATCGAGAATTCAACGCTTATGAACACCGCGGACAAGGCGGTGATCAGGACCAGCCCCGCATCGTAGCGAGAAGCGCGAAGGGCATAGGCGGTTCGCCGCCAATCGATCAGCCTGGCCGCCGTGACAATGAGCAGGCCCGCCAGCGCCGCCTTTGGGACGTAACGCGCCAGCGGAGCGAAAAGGAGAACGCCGCCGGCGACGGTCGCCGCGGCAAAGAGGCCCGAGACCCGTGTGACCGCCCCCGATTGGTGATTGATCGCGGAGCGCGTGAGCGAACCGGAGCCTGGGAGACTCTGGAAGAAGCCGCCGGTCAGGTTGGCGAGGCCTTCGGCCAGGCACTGGCGGTTGAAATCGAGCTTCTGGCGCGTCTGGTGGGCGATGGATTTGGCGATGGCAAGCGCTTCGAGCAGCCCGAGGAAAGCGATGGCGAGCGCGCTGCCCGAAAGCTGTCTGATCCAGTTGAACTTGATCTCGGGAATGTGGGGTGCCGGCAGCGCGGCGGGGATGTTGCCGACCACGGTGACGAGGGTTTTTCCATTGGCGGAGGGCCGGGTCCAGCCGAAGTGGACGGAAGCAGCGGTAACGGCAATCAGGACGAGCAGCATCTCAATCTGGGGGAGCCGGTAACGGCTTCGGAACGTCTTGAGAAGGAGGACCAGCGCGATCGTGGTCGCTCCGATTCCAAGGGCGTGGCCATTGACTGGGCCCCCTTGGGTGATGGTCTTCCAAAAACGCACCAGCACATCCTCGTGCGCGGTCCCTTGGTCGTGGATTCCCAGGAAATTGGAAACCTGGCCGAGAGCGACGAGAAACCCGGCGCCGGCCATGAATCCAAGCACCACGGCCTCGGAAATATAGCGCGTGAGATCGCCGAGGCGGAAAACCGCGATCAGGATCTGGATCGAGCCGATCATGATGCCCAGAAGGAACATCGCCTGCCAGGCATCGAACCTTGCATCGGGATCAATGAACGCCAGGGCGCTGAATACGACCAGGGAGATCGCGTTGGTGGGGCCGTTGATCAGCTGGGACGAGGAGCCGAAGATCGAGGCCACCGTGGTGACCACGATGGCCGAATAGAGGCCGAATCTAGGGTCCACTCCCGCAATGAGGGCGTAGGCCATGGCCTGGGGTAGGGAAATCGCTGCAACCGTCACACCGGCTAGGAGGTCCTTGCGGGCGGTAACCCATCGATAATCAGATCGAACGCTCATTTGCCATGGGGTTGGTAGATCAGGTCGAAGATTCCATTGTCGCCGAAGAATCTGGTCTGCGCCTCATCCCAATCCTTGGCGACGAGGCTCACGGGGAAGAGCGTGATCGGCGGCAATTTTTCCGCATGCCGACGCAGGGCGTCCGGATCGATCGGCCGGTAGCCGTTGCGGGCGATGATCTCCTGAGCGGCCGCGGTAAACAGAAAGGAGAGGTAGGCCCTGGCGTAGGTTTCGGTATGGCGGCGGGAGACGACGGCATCCACCCAGGCAACGCTCGGTTCGGCCCGGATGCTGACCGGCGGCCGGACTATCTCCAATTCTCCCTTCGAGTCTTCGGTTTCCCGCAGGGCCTCGTTCTCCCAGGTCAGTTGAACATCCCCGACTTTGTCCTCCGTGAATGTCGTGGCCGAATCCCGCGAGCCCGTGCCGAGAACGGAAACATGACTATAGAGTGCGCCGAGGAATCCTTGGGCTTGGGCTTCCGTGCCGCCCCGGTAAAGAACCGACCCCCATGCCGCCAGCACGCTGAGCTTGCCATTGCCGGAAGTCTTCGGGTTTGGCGTCACTATCGAGATGCCGGGCCGCACCAAGTCGGGCCAGTCGTGTATGCCCTTCGGGTTCCCTCCGCGGACGACAAAAACAATGGTTGATGTGTAAGGTTCGGAGTGGTTGGGAAGCCGCTCTCGCCATCCCTCGGCAATCAGTCCATGCTTCCGCAGTCCGTCGATATCCGAGGGCAGCGCCAGCGTGACCACATCGGCGTCCACTCCATTGAAAAGAGTTCGGGCCTGCCTCGACGAACCTCCATGGGACTGTTTTACCACCAGCGCCGTGCCGGTTTCCTTCTTATATCGGGCGATAAACACAGGATTGAGCTCGGCGTAAAGCTCCCGGGTCGGGTCGTAAGAGACATTGAGGATCCGATGGCTGGTGTCTCCCTCGTAGTTCTTCAATCCGACGGCAGCCGCCGCGGCCGCAACCGCGAGCAACGCGAATGAATTCAAAAGTCCCGCTGTCTTTTGCACGGGATTTCCGGGCCCCTGTCACACCCCTTCGTCCCGATCGGCCCCGAAGCCGGCCCGCGCCAGCAGCATGCCGATCGCCATGAAGGGCACAAATACAAGCGCTCCGGAGCGAAGAGCCACCAGATTGGCGATTGCGGGACCGGGACAAAAACCGCTGATGCCCCAGCCGACGCCGAATATAAGCGACCCCAGGACAATCCGGCGGTCAATGGGGCCCACCGTGTCCTTCGTGGGAAGCGCGTTGCCAAACCAACCGTTGCCGCCGCGCAGCCTGCGCCATGCGGCGGTCCCGACGGCAAAAGTCGTCAACGCTCCCCCCATGACAAACGCCAAAGACGGATCCCATGCGCCGGTGACGTCGAGAAAACCAATGACTCGGCCCGGATTGGTCATCCCGGACAAAGCCAGGCCGCCGCCAAAAAGCGCTCCGGCGACAAACAATAGAAGCCATCTTGTTTTCATTTCAGGAGCGGCAGGTTGAGCTGGCGAAAAAGCCAAACGGTTGCGATGCCGGAGGCCATAAAGAGAACGGTTGCCACAAGAGAGGTGCGGGAACCCAGGCCGATGCCGCAGACGCCATGGCCGCTCGTGCAGCCTCCGCCGAGCCGCGTGCCAAAGCCAACGAGCAGGCCCGCAACGGCAATCCAGGCCAAAGAGCTGCCCGCTCGGTAGGCCGCCGCCGAATCCACGGCGGCGAAGAGCAGGGCCGCTCCCGCAAGCAGACCGGCGAAAAAGACAAGGCGCCAGGCGTTCTCGGCCACCCGCGACCGAAGGACGCGGCTGAACAGGCCGGAGATCCCGGGAATAACCCCCGAGGCGAGAAAGGCTACCAGGCTTCCCAATCCGATGAGAATTCCGCCAGCCAGCGCTTGGATGAAACTGTATTTCAAATGAATCATGGATGGACGGTGGGTTTCAACGCGCGGTCAAAGGATGGGCGCTCCGGCCAAGGTTCTGGAAAACCGGAGCAGGTGCCGGAATGGCACGGGGTCGCGCTCGACCACATTGGGCAACGCCGTCGAAACAAGCGACTGGGGGGTTGAAGATCCGCATAGACGAACGATGTCACTCATCCGCTCCAGTGGACTGGTCGCAAAATCAAAACTGGGGCCGATCTTGACCCCGGCATTCCAAAGGTCAAGCGCCCGCAGCCCCTTCGGCCGTCATAAGATGCAAAGGGAAGCACCACGCACCACGCATCCACCGCCCGATGGGGTGGTTTAGGTTCGCTCCAGCTTCATTCGGCCGCCATCCCTAGGCCAGCCATGAAACCGGTTTCACGCCGCTGTCCCTGGCCGCAGAAGCCGCTGGATGTCGCCTACCACGACACGGAATGGGGCGTGCCGTTGCGCGAGAATCGCGCGCTCTTCGAGTTGCTCATTCTGGAGGGCGCCCAGGCCGGCCTCAGCTGGTCCCTTGTGCTGGCCAAGCGGGAGAATTATCGGCGCGCCTTTGACGATTTCGATATCGCAAAGATTGCCCGCTACGATTCGCGCAAAGTCGTTCGCCTGCTGGCGAATCCCGGCATCGTGCGCAACCGCCTCAAGATCGCCGCGGCCATCGCCAACGCCCGCGCGGTCCTGGCCATGGAGCGGGACGGAGAAAGCTTCAGCGGCCACCTCTGGTCCTTTGTCGGAGACAGGCCGCGGGTCAACCGCCGGCGATCGATGCGCGACATTCCCGCCCGCACTCCGGAATCGGACGCGATGAGCCGTGACCTTAAGGCCCGGGGATTCAAGTTCGTCGGCTCGACGATTTGCCAAGCCTTCATGCAGGCCGCGGGGATGGTGAACGATCACCTGATCTCATGCCCGCGCCACGCCGCATGCGCCGGTCTGCGACAGCGGCGGTGGCGGACCAGGCGAACTCGGCGACGTTTCGCGCCTCAAGCGGCGCTTGTGACCGAATCCGACAGGCTCAGCAGATGCCCCAGCTTGTTTTGCTTGGTGCGCAAGTATCCCAAATTTTCGCAGGTTGGCTTGGTGAGAAGCGGCAGGCGCTCGACGATCTTCAAGCGATAGCCCTCGAGGGCGGTGAACTTGGCCGGATTGTTGGACATCAGCCGGATGGTGGTGAGTCCGAGATCGGATAGGATTTGGGCTCCTATATCATAACTGCGCGCGTCAACGGGCAGGCCCAAATCGAGATTGGCTTCGACGGTGTCCCGGCCTTGGTCCTGCAGCGCGTAAGCGCGCAGCTTCTGAGTAAGGCCGATGCCGCGCCCCTCATGATTTCGGAGATAAAGGACGACGCCGGCGCTCTCTTGCTCGATGCGGGCCAGAGCCGCGTCTAGCTGCTGGCCGCAATCGCAGCGCAATGAGCCGAGGATATCTCCGGTCATGCACTCGGAATGGACGCGCACGAGCACGCGCTCCTTTCCCCGAATCTCGCCCTTGACCAAAGCAACATGCTCGGCGCCATCCGCTATCGAGCGGTAGACGTGGGCGCTGAAAACGCCATGCCGAGTCGGGAGCTGGGCCGTGGCTTCGCACGCGACCAGGCGATCGTGAAGACGCCGATGGACGATAAGGTCGGCGATAGTGATGAAGGCGAGGCCATGCTTTTGGGCGAACGCCGCGAGCTGAGGTCCGCGGGCCATCGAGCCATCGTCGTTGACAATCTCGCAGAGCACTCCGGCGGGAAATAATCCGGCCAGCCCGGCCAGATCGACCGCGGCTTCGGTGTGTCCGGGACGGGTGAGCACCCCGCCTTTTTGGGATTGGAGCGGAAAGACATGGCCGGGCCGGGCAAAGTCCACGGCTCGCGCCGTAGGATCGGTCAGAGCCCGAATCGTGGCGCTTCGATCGGCGGCCGAAATGCCCGTGGTGGTGCCGTGGCGATAATCCACCGAAACGGTGAACGCGGTGCGGTGGGCTTCGGTGTTTTCCGATACCATCGGAGGCAGCCGGAGCTCGGCCAGCCGCTCGGGCGTCAGCGACACGCAGATGACGCCGCTCGTGTGCCGCACCATGAATGCGAGCGCCGCCGGAGTGGCCTTTTCCGCCGCCAGAATGAGGTCGCCCTCGTTTTCCCGGTTGGCGTCGTCGGCCACCACCACCATCTCGCCCCGCGCGATCGCGGCGATGGCTGTTTCGATGCTCGATTTACTCATGATTGTCCTCGGGCGGCGCCGATTGCAGCAGGGCGCGCAAGGTGCCCATGACCTGATAAAGATTCTGCTCGGTCATGCCATAGCGCGTGGCGACATCCTTGATGTTGTTGGCGCCGCCAAAAGGCGTCGGGCCGTAGATCAAAACGACCAGCGCCGCCAGCGCTCGATCCCGGCTCTTGGCGGTCGACTGGTGGACGAGGTGAAGCAGGACCGGACTGAGTCTCCGGGCCGCCTCCTTAAGGCAGGCTTTTTGGGCGGCCTGGGGAAGTCCCTGCGCGGAGGGCGACGAGAAGATGAATTCCGAAGAAAACGTTTCTGGGATGGCGGCGGAGGCGAAGGTCATGGAGGGAGGAAGCCGTTTGGCTTGGGTGAAATGCCCTCTCCAGTCGTCTGGTCGCGGCCAATTGCGATGAACAATGGCTAAGAAGATCGATGAGTTTTATTCGTCAACCCATATTATTTAAGTAGGGATTAAAAATACTCCTAAGATATTGCCATGCAATATTAAGTAAAATCGTATTTTAGTGAAAAATCTTAGGGTAGGAGAGAGTGTGCAGTTTTATCCATTCACCCTAGGCCCGTCTGAACCCGCAAATACCAATGTCTGCGCTTGCCGATACGCTCCTGCCCAACGGCGGCAGAGTCGCCGATGCCGCCACATCCGCTAGACGGCGTCCATCGGCTGTCGTTGATGCTCCCTCTGTTGCCAGGAAACAGGAACACCTGCTTTCAGCGATCTTAACGACGTCTGCCTGCCTTCACTTGCTCGTCGTTGGATACTTGGGCTTCGGGGTTCCGGCCGATATCCCGCGCCTGCACATCGCGCGCGCAGCGGCGTCAGCGCCTCCGATCATCGAGAATATCCAGCTTGAGGCTGCTCCGCCGCCCAAAATTGCGCGAGAGATTTCGCGCGAGCAGCCTCCGCCTGCCGCTCCAGATATTCCCGTCTCGGTGACGCCCATTGCGGCGGTTCCATCATCGGTAAACGTGGCGTTTGCCATGCGGGTCGTGGGGCCGGTGCGCTTGGTGTCCGACGCCTCCGAAGCCAGCGGCGGAAGGTTGGCCGCAGCGCCCGATATTCCCCAGGAGGTTGGCGGCCGGAGCCTGCTGACTCCTCCGCTTTCCTATCCTGCGGACGCCCTTTACCGGCATCTTACCGGAAAAGTGGTCGTGGAATTCCACACGACAGCCACGGGCGACATCGTCGATGTTCGGGTTCGGTCCAGCTCAGGCTATGAAACCCTGGATCGGGCCGCGCTAGAAAACATCCGCCTCGGCCGATGGGTCGGCGAAGCGGGCTATTTTACCAAGACCTATGAATTCGTCCTTCGCTGAAATTATTCCTTCGCTTCCCCTAGCGAACGTTCTCGTCGACACATTTGCGCACGGGGGAGTCCTGATGTGGCCGCTGCTCGGCCTGTCGCTCATTACCCTGGCCGTCATTGTCGAGCGGGTTTTTTGGTGGACCGCGGCCAGCCGCGGCCGCAACTCGGCGCTGCTTGACCGGATATACCAAGCGATTTCCCGGGGCGACAGCGAAGAGGTCAACCGTCTCTCGGCGGGTTCCTCCGACGCCAGGATCCGCGTGATTGCCTACGGGCTCGAGCATTCCGAAACCGACGTTGAAATCGCCATGCAGGTGCGGGCCGACGACGAGGCCAAGGCGGCCCACCGCTTTCTCGACGTTCTCGATACCGCCATCACCCTCGCTCCGCTGCTCGGGCTCCTCGGGACGGTGACAGGCATCATGCGCTCCTTCAGTTTTGTCGGCGGCGATCAGGAGCTGGCCGTGGGCAAGGTCAGCGGCGGCATCGGCGAGGCCCTGATTGCGACCGCGTTTGGGCTCGGCATCGCCATCACCACGCTTATTCCCTTCAATGCTTTTGGCAGTCGGGTGGAAGGCCTCCGCCAGGAGCTGAGCACCGTGATCAGGAACGTGCGCCTTTTGAACGAAAAGGCCCGGCGCCGGTCGCGGGCCGAATCCTTTGCGGAATCGCCGGCCGAGCGCGAAACCCGGGTTTAACCGAATCGCCATGCAAGCGAGCACCCAAGGCGGCCGCAAACGCGCCCGGATCGAGATCATTCCGCTGATCGACATCATGTTCTTCCTCCTCGCCTCGTTCATGCTCGTCAGCCTGAACCTGGCCACAGCGAAGAGCGTGAAAGTGAACCTTCCGGTCGCCCAGACCGGCGATCCCGAGAACAAGCCCAACACGCTGTCCATTTCCATCGATTCGACCGGCGGCGTTTTTCTCGACAAGCATCCCATCGGCCGCAACGAGCTTCAGTCCGAGTTAAGGCGCCGCCATTCCCTGGAGCCCAATCTGCGCGTGGTCATCTCCGGAGACACGGATGCTCGCCACGGCGTGATCATCTCGGTCCTCGATCGGGTCCGTTCCGCGGGCATCCAAACGGTCGCTTTTTCCACCCGTCCTGCCGACGAACGCTGATCGCCATGGAATATTACCTCAACCGGATAAACGTCATTCTCATCGTTTTGGTCGGCGGGCTCTGCGTTTGGCAGTGGCATGGAGAAAATAAGGCCGACGGCCGGATCGTGGACTTGCGCTTGGCGGTGGCCGCCGATGAGCGGCACATCGCCGCTCAAGATCAGGCGATCCGCGGCGCGAACGAGGATATCGATGAGTTTAAAAAAGTCATCGATTCGCTCAAGATCAAGTCCGATGCCGGCGACGTTCAGATCCGCCAGCAGAAGGCGCGCCTCTTCACGATCGAACTAGAGGAAAAGAAACATGCGGCGGAGGCCGACGCATTGAAGAGAACCTTAGCCGCTTACAAGGAAGCCGTGGCCGCCCGGGACGGAAACATCCATATTCTGCTCGATCAGCGCCAGCAGCTTATCGACGCAGGCAGGGCCGCGGCAAAGAAGGCCGCGGATGCTGTAGTAGCCTACAATGACCTTGCGGTGAAGTTCGAGGATCTCGTCGGCAAGTACAACGATCTGGCCGCTCGCTACAAGGCTGAGCAAACGACGCAGGCTGACGCCCAGGCCAAGCCTTCGTCCTAATTTCCCTATCCAACATCAACTCATGACCGTAAACAAGCATCCCACCGGACCGCGTTCAGCGGTTCTTTTTGCACTGATTCTAGCCGCCCAGGCCCCTTTGGCCTGGGCTGACTCCGTTGCCCCAGGGGCCGGCTCACCAGCCCCGGCCGCGCCGGCGACCGGGACGGCTCCCGTCCAGCTTGGGAACACTGTCGTCACGGGAACCGCCGATGCGTTGACCCCTGAGACTCCGGATGCGGCGGCTGCGGCGCTCACGGCCGTGCCGGGCGATACCGGACTTGTCAACAGCGAGAACCTCAAGGACGACCCGGCCCTGTCCCAGAAGTCGATCTTCGCCTTCCAGCCCAGCGTCTATGCGCAGGGCTCCGGCTCCAGCGAGGGTGTCAAAATTTCGATCCGCGGTTCGGGCATCGGAAACCCGGTCACCTACAACCGTGGCGTGGAGCTGCTGTTTGATGGACTGACATTCCCGGGCTTCGGCATGAGCGGAAACGCGGTCATCTTCAATGAGACCCTCGGGCTGGCCTACACCGAGGTGCTCCCTGGGGCCAACGGGTTTGATTACCAGTCTCTCGGCCTGGGCGGCACGATCAACTATGTGTCGTTGACGGGCTACAATTCCGACCGCTTTCTGGACCGCGTTGACTTCGGGAGCTATGGCTACGTAAGCAATCAGATCGCCACCGGGGCGGTCGACGGCAAGTCGGACTACTTTGCGAGCCTGGTGACCGAGCATGCTCACGGGTTCGAGCAGCAGTCGGCGAAAGACTCGGTCCGGCTGCTCTCAGACTACGGCTACAAAGTGAACGACAACGTCGAAACGCGCGTGTATCTGCGCTATGGCAGCGAGTTTATTCAGAACCCTGGATCCCTAACCCTGGCCCAGATCAACTCGAACATCGACCTGAGCCAGTTGACGACTTTCAAGGGGGTTACCACGCAAAACAACATCCTGGGCGATAATTATTCCGAAAACCCCTGGTCGTTCTGGCTCGGCGACAAGACGACCGTCAATCTTAGCGCGGACTCGAAGCTGACGGTGGGCGTGACCTACGACAACATCCCGTACGTGATCTACACGACGCTGCCCTATGCGATCAAGACGTCGACCCCGAGCTACACGACCACCTACAACACGCAGGACGTCAGCTACCTGGCGGATTGGGAGAGCGACGGACGTCTGGCCGGCAAACAGAGCATCACCAAGATAGACCTGCGGGGATATGACACCCTCTACGGACTCAACCGGTCCATCGACCAGCGCCCGGGCTCTCCGACCGACGGGGAGACCATCCGGCAGCGAAACACCGATGGGACCAGCAACGAAGTCATTTCCGCCAGCAACGACCTCGAGATTGCCAAGGGAGTCTGGCTGAAGACCGGGGTTTCGGGCATCCACGACGACACGGTCAACAAGGTGATCCTGGCGAAAGATGCCACGGTTCCGATCAACAACCAGTTCGAGAGCTCCGCGCATTACAACTACAACTACGTCGCCGGGATAACCGATGAGATACAGTCCGGACTCCAGATCTTTGCCAACGTCAGCCGCTCGGTGGAGCAGGCCACGGCTCTCAGCAAGAGCAACAGCATCACGAATTCGAGCTCGATCCCCCTGAATGACCAGGTGGGCATCACCGAGGAGGCCGGGGTGCGCGGCCAGGCGGGAATCTTCGAGGGCAGCCTGAGCGTTTACCGGACCGACCTGCACAACGAATTCCTGACGGTGGTCATCAATCCGAACACCGCGCCGGCCACCACGCAGAGCAACAACGCCACCCCCACGGTGCACCAAGGCGTTGAGGCCGGCCTCGACACCACCCTGTGGCAGGCCGCGGGAAGCGAGAACACGAGGGACCCCGTCAGCAAGCTCGTGTTCAGGCAGGCGCTTACGCTGGACGATTTCTACTTCAAGAACGACCCCCAGTATAAGAGCAATTTCATACCGTCGATTCCGCCCGTTTCCTATCAGGCGGAGCTGCGCTATGAGGACAAGTCGGGGCTCTACGCGGCGGTCAACACCTTTGCGGCTTCCAAGTATTACGCCGACTACACCAACAGCTTTCACGTTCCCGGCTACGGCATCTACGGCGCCTCCCTAGGCTACTCGCCCAGGAAGGGGAGATGGGAGGCCTATGTCACCCTGTCGAATATCGGCGACAAGGCCTACGTCGCGAAGACCACCCCAACCTACAACCTCGGCGGAACCGACAGCGCGGCGCTCTACGGCCCCGGCGACCCGCGGGAAATCTTTGCCGGCGTGACCTTCCACTACTGACCCTCACCACCCCGGGAACCGACGCCGCCCTTGAACCGACGCCAGGCAAAGGCGGCGTTTTCCCGTCTCAAACATTAGGATACAGATGCCCATCCTCGAAGCTCCCGCCCCAAGCCGGTTACGCGCCAAGAATGCCGCGCTCGACGCCTGGTTCACGCGTTGCCCCAATGCCAGCCCCTTCAGCATCGCGCTGCATCTGGGTTGGATCGACGCAGAGTTCGCGGACGACGACGGCGTGACGTTCCGCGCGCTCCAGACTTCCCGCGATCCCAAGGTCCACCATGCCCATTACGCCCACAATATCCCGAACCTCTTCCGGCACGGCGGGAATTATCCGGCCACCTGGGCTCAGGCGAACGGGGCGGACACGCGCGTGATAGGGCTGTCGTGGAAATACCAGTCCAACCTCATCCTTGCCCTGCCGGATTCCCCGGTGAAGACCGCGGCCGATCTGAAGGGGAAGCGGCTTCACCTGGTCCGCCGTCCAAAAGAGGACATCGATTTCGGCTACGCCACGGCGCTTCGAACCTATGAGGTGGCCTTGGCGAGCGCGGGCCTAAGTCTCGGGGACGCCGAGTTTGTCGTCCACAACATTGACCGCTCCCTGGTCGGCGACCGGGTGCAGCCGGGCAATCCGGACTACGTGTCGTTCAACCAGAATCCCGGAGGCAGCCGGGGTGCGGAGAACATCTGGGGCTTGCTCAATCGGGAGGCCGACGTGATCGTTGGCGGGCACGAACTGGTGCAGGTGCTGGGGCTTCACGTCGTTTTCGATTCCCAGACGATCCCGGTCGGGGACCAAGGCAACAACGCAACCCCGGACACCTTTGCGGTCAACGCCGGGCTCATCGAGGAGCACCCTGATTTCGTCGCGCGCGTCTATGCCCGGTCCCTGCAGGCGATCGACTGGGCCCGCAACAATCCGGTCGAGGCGCTCCGCTTCGTCGCCAAGGAGCAGGGCCGGTCCGAGATCCTGGCGTCCCGGGTCTTTGGAGGCAACTTCCTCGCCTCCCTCGAACTCAATCTTGATCCGGGCCGGATCGAAATCCTCCGCTCAGTGAAGGCGTTTCTCCTGCGCCACGGCATCATTCCGCGGGACTTTGACCTGGACGCGTGGATCGATCCGCGACCCCTGGCCGCCGCCCGGGCCATCGTGGAGGAGCGCCGGCGCACGCCGCGCTACCAGGCCGAAATCGCCCCGGGAGCCTTTCGCCTCCCGGTGGCTGCCGCCGGCGCCGCCTGCCGCGCCTGACTGTCACCCGCCCGCGCAGGAACTTTTCATCCTCAATGCAACCAGCAGCGCAAAACCAAATATCATTATGTCATCAGCAACCCTAGCCTCGCCAAAAGCGTCCCCGGCAGCGCCATCCCAACAGGACCTCTGGTTCACCCGCTGCCCTGTTCCCACCGCCTTCACTCTCGCCCTGCAGCTCGGCCTTTTTGACAATGAATTCTCGGGCGAAGAGGGAATCAGCTTCCTGTCCCTTCAGCAGTCGCCCGATCCGCGCGTTCACCGCTCGCATTTCGATCATACCCAGCCCAACTCCTTCCGCCACGGGGGCAACGTGCCGGCCATCTGGGCGAAGGCCACCGGCGCCGATACGCGGCTGATAGGGCTTTCCTGGGTCACCACGACTCATCCGCTCCTCACCCTCCCTTCGAGCGGCATACGCACGGTGGCCGACCTCAAGGGGCGCCGGCTTGCCGTCGCCAAGCGCACTCGCGAGACGGCGATAGACTTCTGGCGGGCGACCACGATCAGGATCTATGAGACGGCTCTAGCCACCGCCGGGCTGACGCTCGCCGATGTCAAGCTGGTGGAGATCGACGTCGACCGGCTTCATATCGATCCGGAGGCGATCAAGGAATCGCGCAACCGCTCTCTCTTCAACGGCCGCAACCGCCGCGGCGGACACCGCGAATCGATCGCCGCGCTCATTCGGGGCGACGTGGACGTCATCCCGGGCCAGGGCACTCATGGCACGGATTACTCGACGTTCCTCGGCGCCAACGTGGTGTTCGACGTGGGCCGCGACATCCCCGACAAGGTCGCCAGGGCCAACAACGCCTATCCTGAGGCCCTCACGGTGAGCGGCAGGCTGGCGGCCGATCATCCGGACCTCGTTGCCCGGGTCGTCGCGCGCGTCATCGAGGCGGCCGAGTGGGCGAAGACCCATCACCGCGAGACCGTCACGTTCATCGCCCGGGAGCAGGGAGCCGCCGAGGACCTGGTCGAGCTCACTTACGGTCCCGAGCTCAGCCAGACCTTCGAGGTGAACCTGGCGGATGACAAGGTGGCGGCCATCGCCTCCCAAAAGGCATTCCTCCTCAGGAATAAATTCATCCCCGCGGACTTCGACCTCAAAGCGTGGATCGACCACCGCCCGCTGGCGCTGGCGCACGAGCTCGTGGCCAAGCGCCGCAAGTCCTCCGGCTTCGCCGGGCCGAACCTAAAGCTTCCGGCCGAGGGCAGGGAGGTCTCACCCGCCTCCTGCTCGATCTGACCCATTCCCCGCGCAAAACCCGGAGCAACCGCCATGAGCTCGCCAACCGAAATCGCCAAGGCACGCCCTTCCGTTTCCGAAAAGCTGCCGCCAAACGCGGTGGCCACACTGCTTCTGTTTCTCGGGCTCGGGATCACCTGCAGCATCGACCGCTTCATCCTGGCGTCGCTGCTCACGCCGATCAAGCACGACCTGGGGCTCACCGATGAGCAGGCCGGCAGGACCTGGGTCGCGTACACGATTGCACACACCGTCGCCTTGATCTTCCTGGGATGGTGGGCGACGCGCTCGCGGCGCAAGGCGCCGATTCTTATCGGCCTGGTGATCTGGAGCATTGCCACCATCGGCAGCGGCCTCTCGAGCGCTCTGTTGACCCTGCTGTTGTGGCGGGCCGCGGTCGGTTTTGGCGAGGCGGGCTTCATCGCGTTTGCCCCAAGCTGGCTCGCCGACGTTTTCGGCGCCAAGTGGCGCAACTTCGTCTTTGGGCTCTTCAACAGCACCGCGTACATCGCCTGCGGCATCGGCTATGTCGCGGGCGGATGGATCGCCGCCCACTACGGTTGGTCGAAGGCCTTTTTCATTGCCGGTGCGCCCGGGCTGGTCTTGGCCGTGTTTCTCTTGATCCTGCGCGAGCCGCAGCGGGGCCACGCCGACAGGGATGCGGATCCGCTGGCCGGCACCCGGCGCGTCACCCTCAGGGACACCGTCGCCCTGTTCCGCCTTCCCGTGTTTTCCATCCATCTCGTCGGGCGCTTGGCTTACGGCTTTGGGCTCTCGGGGCTTCTCTGGGGCCCGATGTTTCTCCACCGGGCGTTCAACCTGAGCAACCAGGATGCGGCCGCCTTTTTTGGCTACTCGTTTGGCATCGCCGGGGTGGCGGGGGCCCTGCTCGGGGGCTGGATCGGGAGCGCCTTCCTTCGCAAGCGAAAGATCGGCTATGAGACGCTGCTCGTCGTCGCCGCCGCCGTGACCGCCGCCGGGCTCTTTCCGGGCTTCGGATCGCCCGAACTCTGGCTGGCCAAACTCGGGATCGTCGTGGGTCTCTTCGGCAACGGCTTGGGCACCGGCGTCCAGACCACCGTCACCGTGGAGAGCGTGCCGGTCGAACTTCGGGACGCGTCCGTGCTGTTCGGGTTCGTCGGGGGAGCTGCCGTCAGCAGCATTCTTGCGTCGGAGTCGATCGGGATACTGTCCGACCACTTTGGACTCCGGACCGCGCTGCTGCTGGTTCCCTCGGCCTTCCTTCTGTCATCGGTCTCGTGGGTGGTCCTGGCGGTTTACCAACTCCGCCACAAGAGCGCCGCGGCCCGGAGGGAATCGCCCCTCGCCGCGGGCACCGCCCAGCCGGCGTGAGCAGAGCACTCCTTCATGAGCACCGCCATCCTTGATCAACCTCCGGCTTCGGCCCGGGCCGTTGCCACCCCCGCGCCGGCCGAGCTGCTTGAGTTCGCGCGGCGCTTCTCCGTCGAGCTGAAGAAAACCGTGGTCGAGCGCGAGCTCCGCAAGGAGCTGCCAATCGATCAGGTGCGCATCCTGCGCGAGAGCGGCTTGGTAAATCTTCTCATACCGCGGGAATTCGGCGGCGCGGGCGGCACCAACAAGGATGCGGCACGGGTCGTTACCGAGCTGGCCAAGGGCGACGCCAATGTCGCCGCGCTGCTCGGTTACCACTTCATCAACTCCGCCATCCCGCGCCTCTTCGACTTCAAGGGAGGGGCCGAGGAGATAGAGCGCAAGTCGGCGGCAAACCGCTGGCTCTGGGGAAACGTCAGCCAGCCCAACGAGAAGAATTTCCGGGCGGATCCGATTCCCGGCGGAGGCTTCGTGATCAACGGGGTGAAGGGCTGGAACACCGGACCCTCGCTCGCCGATGTGACCACCGTGCTCGCCCCGAGGACGGACCGCGAGGAGATCCTCTTTGCCTACATCCCGACCGACCGGAAGGGGCTGGTCTACCACGAGGATTGGGACCATCTCGGGCTCAGGCTGACGGACACCGTCACGATCACCTTCGATAACGTCGAGGTGCGGCCGGAAGAGGTCATCCGGTCCACCCACGGCGAGCCTCAGCTCAGTTTTCCTCCCTATTACGGCGGGGGGAGCACGATCTTTGCGAGCTACTACGTGGGCTCCGCGTGGGGCGCGTTCGACAGCGCGCGGGAATACACCCGCTCGACCACCCGCCCGCGCGCGGGCGGAGTCCCCGCCACCCAGGACCCCTACATCCTGCAGAAATACGGGGAATTCTTCATCCAGCTGCGGGCGCTCGATGCGCTGCTCGACCGGGTCGCCGACGAAATCGACGAGGGCTGGCGTCGGCGCCTCGAGCTATCGCCCGACCAACTGGGTGAGATCCAAACCCGCGCCTCGGTGATTCGCCCGCTCGCCGCGAAGAGCGCCCTGGATATCGCGACCCGGATATTCGAAGTCACCGGCGCCCGCGCCACCGCCAGCAGCTACGGCTTTGACCGGTTCTGGCGCGACGTCCGCACCCACTCCCTCCACGACTCGATCGACAACGGCATCAGGTCGCTGGGCGACTACGTCCTCAATGGGACGCTGCGCAAGCGCCATTCCTTTATCACCAAGGCAACTCCCGAGCAGGCCCAGGCCTGATCCCATCAACCAAAATCAATCGCACCATGTCCCATCCCACCCTCTGGTATACTCGCTGCCCGGTTCCCACTGCGTTCGGCATTGCGCTTCGTCTCGGCCGCTTGCAGGACGACCTCGCCGCCGACGGCATCGAAATAAAGTCCCTGATCCACGTGCCCGACCGGAAGACCCGCGAGTCGCACTTCACCCACACGCTCGAGAACTCCTTCCGCCACGGAGGCAACACGCCCTCGATCTTTGCCAAGGCGACGGGCGCCGACACGCGCCTGATCGGGCTCTCCTGGACCGAGGCACCCCATGTCATTCTCACTCTGCCCGATTCCGGCATCCGCACGGTGGCCGACCTGAAGGGGCGCCGCCTTGCCGTGCGCCGTCATGTCAATGCCGTCATCGACTTCGGCCGGGCGCTGACCCTGCGCGCCTATGAGCAGGCGCTGCGTTCGGCGGGACTTTCCCTGGACGACGTTAAGCTGGTCGAATTTCCCCTGGAATATGAGAACCTGAACCGCTCTCGGATCTCCAATGAGGACCGCGACGCCCGCGCCAAGGGCCCGGACATCGAGGCGGTCCGGGCGAATCTGCCGCAGCGGGCGCGCACCCACGCCGACGCCTTCGCGCTCGTACGCGGCCAGGTCGATGCGATCTTCCTGGAGACGGGCGCATCGGCCCGCGTGGCCAACCTGCTTGGCCTCCACGCGGTGATTGACACCCGCACCCTCCCGCATCCCCTCCAGCGCGCCAACAATGCGGTGCCGCAAGCCTTCACGGTGAGCGGCGCGCTCGCTGAGAGCCGGCCCGACCTCGTGGCCCGCGTGCTGGCGCATTCGATCGAGGCGGCTGCCTGGGCCAAGGCGAACGCCACCGAGGCGCTGCGCTTTCTCGCCGCCGAGAGCGGCAACTCGGAGGCCGTCATCGAGCAGGCCTATGGACCGGAGGTCACCCGGACTCTGGACATCGATCTGTCCGAACAGAACCTGGGAGCGATCGCCGACAACCAGCGCTTCCTGCTCAAACACGGCTTCATACCGAAAGCCGTCGACATCGACGCATGGGTCGACCCGCGCCCGCTCGAACTCGCCCGGAGCCTGGTCGCCGAGCGCGCCGCCGCCCACGCGCCGTCCCCCGTCCTGGTCTAGGAATTTCTAATGCCGACGCTCGAAGCCCTCCCTTCGCCGGTCCAGACGACCAAGGCCGACCTTCCCGCCACCTCGCTTGCCGCGGGAGCGCTGCAGTCATCGATCCCGTTTGCCCTTGCGCAGAGCGTGATCACGCGCCAGCGCACTCCCGAGGAGGATGCGTGGCTCGGTGTCGCGCGGGCGGTATCGGCTGAATTTGCCCTGACCGTGGACCAGCGCTACAGGGAACGGGCCAATCCGCGGCCGCAACTCGACCGCCTCCTTGAGACCGGTCTGGCATCCATCCTGATCCGGCGGGAGAGCGGCGGAGGCGGCGGCAATTGGGCGCTCGCCATTGAGATCATCCGCGAAGTGGCCGCCGGCGACGGGTCACTCGGCGTTCTGCTGATGCATCATCTGCTGGCCACCCATGGATTGCACCGCCTGCCCGAGCCGGTCCGAACGCAACGGGAGACGGAGGTGACGAAGAAGCGCTTCTGGCTGGGAAATGGCGGCGTCAACCCTCTCGACAAGGAGACCACCGCCACACCTATCGGGGGCGGCCGGTTCCTGCTCAACGGGCGCAAGACATTCTGCACCGGGGGAGCGTTCGCCGACCGGGTGGGCTTGATTGCCCGCCGCACGGATACCAACGATGTCATTGGGATCTCGATTCCCCCGAACCGCCCGGGAATCGGGATCGGACGCGATTGGGACGCCATCGGTCTGCCGCTGGCCGACAGCGGCACATTCACCTACGAGAACACCGAGATCGGGGAGGGCGACTACTCCTCATGGGGTGACGGCAGCCGCAGCCAGTTTGGCGCGCTCATCCAGGCGGGAAACGCGGTCAAGTCGTCCCACCTGGGCTTCAGCAACGTCTATCTCGGAATCGCGATTGGGGCTCTCAGGGCCGCGCGAGAGTACATCCATCAGCACTCCCGTCCGTGGATAACCTCGGGCGTCGAGAACGCCTGGGATGACCCCCACATCATCTACCAATTCGGAGAATATTGGGCGCGAATCGAGGCCGCGGTCGCGGTTTCCAATTCCGCTTCGCTCAGGGCCCAGCGCATTGCCGACAGCCCTCGGGAGGAGATCAGCGACCAGGAGCGCGGCGAGACGAGCATAGCCATCGCGACATTCAACGTGCTCGCATTCCAAGCCACGGTGGACGTCACCTCCAAGATCCTCGATTGGACAGGAGCACGCTCAAGCGCCTCCAAGTTCGGGTTCGACCGCTTCTGGCGGGATGCCCGGACGTATTCGCTGCACCATCCCTACAACTATAAGGTGCACGAGGTTGGAGACTTCGGCCTCAACGGCCGCTTTCCCCCCAAGACGTTCTATTCATGAGATGTCGAGCCGATGAGTTCCGCTGTCCTTGAAGCCCCGGCCGCTCCGGCCGAAGCTGTCCACGTCATAGCCGACGATGGGGAGGCCATTGCCGTGGCCAGGCGCCTCGCTCGCGGGTTCAGAAGCACCGCTGCCGAACGCGACCGGCACCCTTCGCCTCCGCTCGAGGAAGTCGAGGCGATCTCGCGCTCCGGTCTCCTGGCCGCGGGCGTGCCCCGCGCCTACGGCGGCGCAGGCATAACCACGACGACGCTGGTGCAGGTCCTTCAACTTCTGTCCGCGGCCGACGGTTCGCTGGGGCAGATCCATCAGAACCATTTTTTCTTCACCAATCGCATAGCCAATTTCGGCAGTGAGGCGCAGAAACGGCGTTACCTCCCCGGCATACTCGCGGGGAAGCGCCTGGGCAACTGCCTCTCCGAGCGGACCGGCCGAAAGGGCGTCGACACCAACACCCAGCTTACCCGCCAAAGCGATGGGACGTACCGCCTGAATGGGCAGAAATATTACACGACGGGGGCGTTTCTTGCGCACTGGCTGCCCGTAGCCACCGCGGAAGGGGAGGTCCGAGGCGCCAGTGTCTATGTCCCGCGCCACGCCCCAGGCGTTGAGGTTTCCGACGACTGGGCCGGCATGGGCCAGCGCAACACGGTCAGCGGCACCGCCGCCTTCCGCGATGTGATCGTGACCGAGGACCAGATCATCCGGGCCAACCAGGAGGAGTACAATCCGCACAACCTCGTCTATGCGCAAATCATGCATGCCGCCATCGACACCGGCATCGCCCAGGCGGCGCTTGAGGATGCGGTTTGGTTTGCCAACAACCGCGCCCGGGCGTGGGGGGAGGCAGGCGTCGAGCGGGCCGGGCAGGATCCCCACCTTATCAAGCAGTTCGGCGAGCTGGCGGTGCAGTTCCATGCCGCCGAGGCGCTGCTGCTGCGCGCCGCGGAGCTGCACGACCTCGCGCGGGCCCGTCCCGGAGACGAACAGGCGACGATCGAAGCCATCGTAGCGGTCGGGGAGTCGCGAGCCCAGTCGGATCATGTCTCGCTCCTTGCCGGCAGCGAACTCTTCGAGTTCGGCGGCACGCGTTCAGCCTCTGTCCGTTGGAATCTCGACCGGCACTGGCGGGATGCCCGCGTGCACACGCTGCACGACCCCGTGCGATGGAAAATCCATCATGTGGGCAACTATTACCTGAACGGCGTGAAGCCGCCGGCCCGTTCCTGATCCGACGCCATGGCATCTTTTCCACCTTCTCCGCTGAGACCCGATCCGTCTCGTCCCGTGCATGTCATTGGGACCGAAGCCGAGGCGATCGAGACCGCAAACCGGCTCGCGGCAAGCTTCAAGGCCGGGGCTTCGGATCGCGACCGCTCCGGCGCCGTGCCGTGGGAGGAGGTCGAGGCCATCACGCGCAGCGGGCTGCTCGCCGTGCAGGTGCCGCGATCCCACGGGGGGGCGGGCGTCGACAACACGGTTTTGGTTAAAATCCTCCAGGCTCTTTCTTCCGCCGACGGTTCCCTGGGCCAGATCCACCAGAACCACTTCAATTTCACCTATAGCATCGTGCTCAACGGCACTCAGGCCCAGCGGGATTTCTACCTCGGCGAGATCCTGCGGGGCGCGCGGCTCGGCAATTGCCTTTCGGAGCGCACGGGCCGGCACGGAATCGACGGGACCACCCGCATCGTTCCGCAGCCGGGCGGCACCTGGAAGCTGGATGGCCAGAAGTACTACACGACGGGCGCCTTCGTTGCCCATTGGCTTCCGGTTTCGGTGAAGGACCACGAGTCGCAGCCGGCGATGGCCTACGTTCCCCGCAATGCCGCCGGCGTCGAGGTCACCAACGATTGGGACGGCATGGGCCAGCGCAACACGGTCAGCGGCACGGCCACTTTCAGCCAGGTGACAGTGACTGATGACCAGCTTCTGCGAGTGAGCCGGCCCCGCCATCACGGCGGCGCGCATGCCCAAATCATGCATGCGGCGATCGATGTGGGCATTGCGAAGGGCGCGCTCGACGACATCGTCTGGTTTACGCGCGAGCACGCGAGGCCCCGGGCGGAGTTTGCCCGGGCGGGAGACGAGCCCTATCAAATCAAGCACTTCGGCGAGCTTCGCGTCCTTTATGCCGGAGCCGAGGCCCTGCTTCTGCGGGCCGCCCGCTTCCTCGACCAGGCCCTGGCCGACCTGGAAAATGAGGAGGCCGGCCACCGGGCTTCGATCGCGGTGGCGGAGGCCCGCGCCCTGGCCGACCGGGCGGCCCTGAAGATCACGAACGACCTCTTCGTCTTCGGGGGAACCCGCTCCACGGACGAGAAATGGAATCTCCACCTCCATTGGCGAAACGCGCGCACGCACACGCTGCACGATCCGGTGCGGTGGCGGCTTCATCACGTGGGTAATTATTTCCTCAACGGCGTCCGGCCTCCGCTTGGCCGCCGCCTTGCGGGCGGCGACCCCGCCGCGGCGCCGGCCAATGCGGCCACCGCACCGTCCGCGGCGCCGAGCCTGCCGCCGCTCACCCCGCTGGCCATCGGCTCGTCCCTGGAGGAAGCGGTACTCTGATGCGAGAGGGACTGAGCCGCACTTTCTCCGCGCAAACCGAGCCCCTGCTTACGAACGACAATTCCTATGAGCATAAACTACACAACTCCGGACCTCACTCAACATCCGCCGCGCAGCCCGCGGCTCCGCCTCGGCGGCTATGTCATCCTGGCGCGAGCCTTGGACAAAGGCCGGGCGAGCCTCGCCGGCAAGCTGGGCGAGTACCACTTCAATTGCCCGCTCGACAAGCGATTTTTCCGCTTCACCGGCATTGAGGCGGACGCGCTGCTTCAACAGCTCAAAGCAGGCAGGACGGACGGCGAAATCATCGAATGGATCGCCCAGTCCTCGACGACCAAGCCGTCGGCGTGGGAAGTGGCCCAATGGTCCGCCTACAACGAGCAGCGGGTGGCCGACACGGTCGAGGCTAGGCAGCGGGTGGTGACGCAACTCTCCGCGCTCGGTCCCAAGCGCGCCGACATTCTCACCGGCTTCGACCTGCTCGATCTCGACGACTATGTAACCTTCGGCGGCCGCGCTTGAAGGCACCCGACGTGCAAGCCCTTCCGGCAAACGCAAGCCAAGCGCCGCCGGGCAGTTCGGCGATATTGCCGCCTACGCGGACGATGCCGCTGCTTCTGGCCGCGCTGGCCGCGCTGGGTCCGTTCAGCACCGACACCATGTTGCCGTCGATGCTGGAGATCGGCCGGCATTTCAATGCCGGCCCGGTCGCGGTCCAGCAGGTGCTCACGGCCTATATGGTGCCGTTTGCCCTCATGTCGCTTTGGCATGGCGCCCTGTCCGACGCCATCGGGCGCCGGCGAATGATCCTGGTCGGCCTGCTGCTCTACGGGGGTGCGGCAGTCGGATGCGCCACGGCGCCCACGCTCGGCGCGCTAGTAGGCTGGCGCGTTGTCCAGGGTTTGGTGGCGGGCGCAGGCACTGTGATCGGCCGGGCCACGGTGAGGGACTTCTACACCGGCGCGGCCGCCCAGCGGCTGATGTCAACCGTTTCCGGGATATTTGCGATCGCGCCGGTCATTGGCCCATTTGTGGGCGCGTGGTTGGGCGTCTGGTTCGGGTGGAGGTCGGGGTTCTGGTTCCTCGCGGCCGTAGGCGGCATCCTTTTCGCTTGGGTTTGGTACGCTCTTCCCGAGACGCTGCCGCGCTCTCACCGTCAGTCGCTGCATCCCGTGTTCCTGCTCCGGTCCTACACCAAGGTATTCGGGAATCCGGCATTCCTGGCGGCAACGCTGGCGCTCGCGCTCAACTTCTGCGGCTTCTTCATCTACGTGATGTCCGCGCCGACATTCCTGGTCAAGCAACTCGGGCTCAAATCCACGGATTTCCTGTGGCTCTTCGCCCAGTCGTCGCTGGGGATGATGGCCGGGGCCTGGCTTTCGCGGCAACTGGCGGGCAAGTGGAGCCGCTGGCGGACGATCCAGTGCGGATTCACCGTCATGGTCGCCGCGGCTATCTTTAACGTGGCTTTTCACGCCGTGGCTGCCGCGGCAATCCCATGGAGCGTCATCCCTCTCTTTTTCTATGTCACCGGCATGTCGCTTGCGATGCCAAGCTTGACCCTGGTCGCGCTCGACCTGTTCCCCTCCCAGCGGGGGCTGGCCTCCTCCTGCCAGAGTTTCCTGCAGAGCAGTGGCGGCGCTTTGAACGCCGCCCTGATCGCGCCGCTCATCTGGGGCACGGCCCTCCGCCTCGCGCTGGCCCAGCTCGGCCTGCTTACGCTCGGCGCCGCTGCGGCGATGGTCGCGCACCGGCACACGGCGGCGTCCCCCGAGCCCGGGACCATTTTCCGGACTGCCTAGACCCATTGAACGCCAAACCCGCCATGCCCGTCACGACGCTGCCAAAGCCTGCCCCTGCCCAGCCCGAGCCTCGGGCTTTCGCGCCGATATCTGACGGCGGATCCACGCCTCCCCGGGCGACGAGCGAGAACGCGGTGGCCCTCGCTCGCAAGATTGGCAACGATCTGCGCCAGACCGCCGGCCAGCGGGAACGGGATCGCGAATCCCCGGCTGCCGCGGTGCGGCGGCTGCGCGAGGCGGGGCTCGTAAACCTGCTGATTCCGCAGAAGTTCGGCGGCGCCGGCGCCAGCTTCAAGGAGGTCGCCCAAGTCATACTCGAGATCAGCAAGGGTGACGCCAGCATCGGCGCGCTCTTGGCGTTTCATTTCGATGTCTCCGCGATACCGCGGCTCTTCGACTTCAAGGGAGGAGCTGAGGCAATCGATCGAGCCTCGGCCGCGGGCAACTGGTTTTGGGGGAATTCCCTGCAGGGAGGGTTCGTCAAAACCTTTACCGCAACGCCGCTGCCGGGCGGCAGGCTGCTGCTGAACGGGAAAAAGGAGTGGTCGACGGGGTTTTCGCTCGCGGACGTCGCGATTGTGATGGCCTACCGCCCCGACTTGGACGAAGTCGTTTTTGTCCGGATCACTCCGGATCGCAAGGGCTTGGTCTTCCATGATGATTGGGACCATCTCGGACTGCGCCTTTCCGAGATCGTCACGATCGATTACAACAACGTTGAAGTGGAGGCCCACGAGGTGATCGCCTCGACCCACGGCAAGAAAGTGGTCGGCTTTCCGCCCTTCTACAATTCCATCTCTTCGGTCTTCCTAAACGGGGCGACCCAGCTGGGGGCCGCCCTCGGGGCGATCGAGCAGGCCAGGGAGTATACGAGCACCAGGACCCGGCCGAGGGGCGGCCTGGCGAGCGCAACCCAAGATCCCTACATCCTCGCGGGGTACGGGGAATTCTGGATCAAGCTCCAGGCCGCGCTGGCCCTGCTTGAAAAGGTGGCCGACGAGGCGCAAGAGGCCTACGACCGGCGGCTGACGCTTACCCCGCGAGAAATCGGAGAGATTGGGGTGAAAGCGGCCGCCTTGCGCGTGTTCACGGCCCAAGTGGGCCTTGAGGTTACGTCCCGAATCTACGATGTCACGGGGGCCCACGCCACCGCCAACAGCCACGGCTTTGATCGCTACTGGCGGGACATACGGATACTGAGCGCCCGCCACCCGCTGAGCTACGCGGTGAAAATGGCGGGGGACTATGCCCTCAACGATGTCGTCGGCGAGGGCGGTTCGTTCATCTGAGAGCCGGAGGCGAGTCCGACCTGCCTTCGCTCAACCCACCATGAATCGCCAAGAGTCCCGCATCATGCTTCGGAAAGCCTTAGCGGCCGCCCTTGGGGTGCTCCTGGCGGTCCCGGGCATTTTCCTGCTTTCGGCCTGCTCGCCTTCGACAGACCGCGGCCTTCAGGTTTCCGCTGGCGGCTCGCCGGGGCAGGGCGCGGTTGAGGAGTCCTTCAGACTCGACTATGTCGAGAAGGAACCGGGCCGGGCGGGGGGCACCCTGCGGGCCTCGATTGCGGCCGACCCGCTCGTCTTGGACAATCAGGTGACCTATACCGGCCAGTGGTTCGCGCGCATCGTGGGGGATTTTCTGGTTTATCTCGATGAAGACGGCCGAATCGGTCCCTACCTCGCCACCTCGTGGGAGATATCGCCCGACGGGAAGCTCTACACCTTTCATCTCAGGCACGATGTGACGTTCAGCGATGGCACGAAATTCGACGCCGAGGCGGTCAGGGCGAACCTCGCCCGCATCAAGGACCCCAGAACTCATGGTGAGCTGAGCACAGCCCTTCTCGATCCCTATGCCGAGGGCAGGGTGATCGACGAATACACCTTCCAGGCCAGGCTTCGGGAGCCCTTCGGGGGTTTTCTCAATGTGCTGGCTTCCTCCTACTTCTGCATGCTTTCGCCCAAGGCGATCCGCGAGAATCCCAAGGGCCTGGTTGAGCGGCCGGTGGCGACCGGGCCTTTCCTGGTCGAAAGCTACACGCGGAATCAAGGCATCGTTTTTGTCCGGCGGCCCGACTACCATTGGTCGCCGCCGCGGATCGGGCATTCAGGGCCGGCCTATCTCGACCGGATCGAGGTGAGCTTTGTGCCGGAGGCGCTCGTCCGCTACACGTCCCTCGTCGCCGGCCAATACGACCTGACGCTGAGCTCCCCGCCCCAGAACGCGCCGGCGATCCGGGCCGACCCCTCCCTGGTGCTCAAGAATTTCATCATGCCCGGGATTCCCACGCGTATCCCATTTTTTAATACGGAGAAAGCCCCGTTCGACGACGTGCGCGTGCGGAAGGCTTTTGCCCTGGCGGTCGACCGCGAAGGCGTCGCCCGGATCATGGGATTCGGCGAATTCAGGCTGAAGACCGACTTTCTCTTCTCAAACAGCCGGTACTATGATCCCTCGTTCAAGGACGTCCTGAACTACGACCCGGCGGCCGCCAACCGCCTCCTGGATGAGGCGGGGTGGACCGGCCGCGATGCCGAAGGTTATCGGACCAGGAACGGGCGGCGCCTTTCGGCGGCCGTCTACCTCAGCCAGAGCAGCACGGCGCTCGTCGCGATCCAGTCGGACGTGAAGAAAATCGGCTTTGAGCTCACCATCAGGCAGTATCCCGCCACCCAGCTGAAAGCCCTGATTCTGAACAACGACTACCAGGCCACAAGCGGAGGCCTCTCGTACAACGGCAACACCCCGGATGTCCTCTATATCCGCTACCACAGCTCACAGATCAATACGGGCAGATTCATCGGCCAGAACGACTCGCGCCTCAGCGATCCGCAGCTCGACGATCTGCTGGGGCGCGCGCGCGCCAGCCGGGATCCCGCGGAGCTGAAGCGGCTCTACAGCAAGGCCCAGGGACGTCTGGTCGAACTGGTGCCCGCGGTTCCCCTGTACGAGGCCCAGCTGTCGGCGGCCTACCAGTCCTATGTGAAGGGGATTCTTTTCGATACCTCCAACAACAACCCTTTCTTCACTGCAGCATGGCTGGACCGGTGAACACGACTCTTTTCAGACGCCTGTTTCTAAGGTTGGTTGCCGGCGCCGGCGTTGTTTGGGGGGCGGCAACGCTGACCTTCGTGGCCATCCACGTGACCGGCGGCGACACCGCCATTGCCATCCTGGGCGGTGATAACGCGTGGGCCAGCCCGGAGGTGCTCGCGAGCGTGCGGCATGACTACGGGCTCGATCAACCGCTGCCGGTTCAATACGCACGCTACATCGGCCGCCTGGCGGTGGGGGATCTGGGGGAATCCTATCGGCTTCGCATCCCCGTGGCGCGGGCGATTCGGCAGCAGCTGGGGCCGACCGTGGTGCTGACGGCCTCGGCGAGCGTCACGGCCGTGGTGTTGGCAATCTTTGCCGCTCTGCTCACGGCAAAGCGGGCTCATTGGCTGCAGGCCGCGGCGTCCGGAATGGAACTGGCGGTTTCCTCCGTTCCCGCATTTGTCGTCGGCATCCTTTTCCTCCTTGTCTTCACCTTCAAGCTCAGGTGGCTCCCCGCATCGGGCACGGGCGGTTGGAGGACCCTGCTGCTGCCGACCCTGACGCTGGCGCTGCCGATTGGCGCCGTGCTCGCCCAGGTGCTCAGGCAGGAGCTCGAGGCTATCCTGGATCAGCCTTTCGTCCTCACGGCCCGCGCCAGAGGGATGAGGGATGCCAGCGTGCGGTTGACGCGCGCGCTGCGCCACGCGCTGATTCCCCTGACGACTCTGACCGGATTTCTGGTCGCCGGACTGCTCGGCGGGGCTGTCATCGTCGAAACCCTTTTCGCGCGCCAGGGCGTGGGCCGTCTTATGCTCGACGCGACCGCCAACAAGGACATTCCCATCGTCCTGGGAATAACCCTCCTGGCGGCGACCGTGTACGTGGTGGTCAACCTGGCGGTCGACCTCCTCTACGGGCTGATCGATCCGCGAATCAGAATCGCCTGATCCTGGACGTCCGCGACGACATGCACCCGCCACCAGCCATTGAGACGAATGCCCCCGGTGAAGCTGCTCCGCGGCCTGCGCCGGCGGGCACCCTGGCGGAAATCCTGGCCCGCGTCCCCGCGGTGGCCGCCGAAATAGGCAAAGACGCGGCTGAGCGCGATCTCTCGGGAGAACTGCCCTTCAGGGAATTCAAGGCGATTCGCGACGCCGGCATCGGAACCCTCCGCGTGCCAAAGCACCTGGGGGGGCCGGGAGGGTCCCTCCGCGATGTGATCGAGGTGATCGCGGCGCTCGCCTCAGGTGATTCCAACCTGGCGCACGCCCTCCGGCCGCACTTCAACCTCACCGAATCGCTCATTCTCGGTCCGGAGTCGGCTGAGCAGCGGCTGCGCCTGGGCCAGATCCTCGATGGATTTTTCTTCGGAGGTGCAAGCACCGAACTCGGCACGCCGCGGCCAGGGGGAGTCACCGCAAGGCTGACCAAGGGAACCAACGGCTACCGGCTCAACGGCCGCAAGTACTACGCTACCGGCACCAGCTACGCGGACTTCCTCTATACGAATGCGCTCGACGATGCCGGCGAAAGCGTGCGACTGCTTCTGCCCACCGGCCGCGCTGGGGTGAATATCCTGGAGGATTTTGACGGCATGGGCCAGCGGCTGAGCGGCAGTGGTGGGCTCCAATTCACGGATGTCGAGGTGAGCGAGGGCGAAATCTACCGTTCTGACAAGTCAACCGGGGGCGGCCCGATCGGCCGGCACGCTTCCACGCTGCGCCAGCTCATTCTGATCGCCTGCCAGGTCGGCAGCGTGCGCCGCCTGGAGGCCGAGGCGATTGATTACACCTTGAAGCAGGCCCGCCCCATCGCCCACAGCCACGCGGAGACGGCGAGCGGAGATTTTTTTGTGCAGCGCGAGGTCGGCAGGATTGCCGCCTTCCGGCAGGCGGCGGATGTGCTGCTCGAAGCCGCGGCCGGCGTACTGGACAGGTCGGCGGCCGCCATTCAGGCGCGCGACCCGGATGTCGAGGGGATCGTGACCCGAGCAACCTTTTCGGTGGCAAAGTCCCAGATCGTCCTTGGCCCCCTGTGTCTTCAGGCCGCTGAGACCATATTCAACGTAGGCGGGGGATCCGCCACCAGTCGGGCGCGGAATTTCGACCGCCATTGGCGCAACATCCGCACGATCATGAGCCACAATCCGCTTTATTACAAAGAGAAGGCGCTGGGGGATTTCATCCTGAACGAAGCTCCAACCCCCTTGGGAGGCGCGTTCTGAACTTTGCGCCGGCCCTTGTCGCGACCCGAAGGTAGCCGTTTCATTTCATCCAGAGCCCATGACGAAAAACGGAGTATTGCCCAACTTTCCGCCCGCCACCCGCCAGCGCTCGCGCCGGGCCGCCAAGCCGTCCCCCTTTGTCCGGTCGGTCCTTGGCGGAATCAAGCTGACGGCCCACGTCATTGGCGAGGAGGAGGAGGCCCTCGGGGTAGCCCGTGAGATTGCAGCCGATCTCAAACCAAGGCTTGCGGTGCGAAACAACGAGTCAAAGGCGCCGAAGTACGCGCTGGAGCTGGCCTCGAGGCGCGGAATCACCGCCCTTGCGGTGCCCAGGGAATACGGCGGTGCGGAACTGCCGACGACCGCGCTGGCTGAGGTCCTAAAGATCATTGCCACAGCCGACCCGGGAGTAGCCCAGATCCTCATCGCCCAGTATACCCTGGGCGACGTGATCCTGACCAGGGGTGACAAGGGTCAGAAGGATTACTTCCTGCCGAAGATCCTGGCGGGGGCCCGGGTGGGCAATGCCATGGCCGAGATCGGAGGAAAAAACGCCCGTGAATTCGTCACCCGTCTCACCCGGCGGCATGGCGGAGGCTACGTTCTCAACGGGAGGAAATTCTACACCACAGGCTCCTACCTCTCGCACTGGTTCCCGGTGCTGGCGGTCGATGACGAGGGCAAGACGGTCCATCCTTTTGTCCCGCGCAACGCCCCAGGAGTCACCGTCCTGAATGATTGGAAGGGGTTTGGCCAGCGCAACAGCCTCAGCGGCACGGCGACGTTCGACAACGTCTTCATTCCCGAGGACCACCTGTTTCGCTCGCCTCCCGCGCGGAGCGGCACTCAGGGCGGCCAGTATGCCCAGGTCCTGCACGCGGCGGTCGATTCCGGCATCGCTCGAGCCGCCCTGGAGGCGGGCATAGACTACCTTCGCAACCACGCCCGCCCCTATCCCGGAACCGGAGTCGAGCGCGCGGCCGACGAGCTGCATGTCATACGGGAAATTGGGCAATTCACCGTTCAGCTTCATGCGGCCGAAGCGCTGGTGGCTCGGGGCGCCGCCGCCGTGGACAGGGCCCGGAACAGCCCGGACGATCCGGCGGCGCAGACCGCGTCGTTTCTTGCCGTGGCGGATGCGAGGGCTCAGGCGGACCATGCGGCCTTGGCCATAAGCAGCGGCATATTCTCGCTGCTTGGCGCCAGCTCTTCACTGGAAAAGTGGAATCTCGACCGGTTCTGGAGAAACGCGCGCACCCACACGGTGCATGACCCGATTCGCTGGAAGCATCACCACATTGGCAACTATTACCTGAATGGGGTCCCGCCGGGCGCCCCCCAAACGCCGAAAGTTATCGGGACGTCCTGACGTTCAAACTTTGAGATTGGCGCGGAGGAAAGAAAGCGTTCGCTCCTGGGCGAGGGTGGCGGCCTCCGCGGAATAGGCGGGGCTGGCGTCGCGGTTAAATCCGTGGCCGGCGTTGTAGACGTAGATGGGAACCTCCGGAAAGGCGGCCCTGATCTTTTCGACATCGGAAAGCGGAATCCCATTGTCCAATATGCCGAAGTGGAGCATGACCGGGGCGCGTGGAACCTGTCCGAGCGAGGCGGCGATTCGGGAGCCGTAGTAACCCACCGCGGCGTCGACCTGGAGATTGGCGGCGCTGAGCCAGGCGTAGCTCCCGCCCAGGCAGTAGCCGACGACTCCCGCCTTGCCGCTGCGAACGGAGGCGCGGCCATGGGCAACCGCCGCGGCTATGTCCTTCAGGATGCCGCCGGGTTCAAGCCGGCCCGCAATCGCCCGGCCGCGTTCCCGCCCATCGGGCGTGTAGTCGAGTTCAACTCCGCGTTCGACGCGGTCGAACAGCGCGGGGGAAATGGCGTAGAATCCCTGGCGCGCGTAAGCGTCCGCAACGGAGCGGATGTGCGCGTTGACGCCGAATATCTCCTGAAGGATGACGACGGCGGCGTCCGCCGCCGGTTCGCCGGCGACGTAGGCGGACAGGGTGTGGCCGTCGTCGGCGGCGAGGGAGAGGCTGCGGCTCACGGGTCAATCAAGCTTGAAACCAAGGCTTGCGATAGCCTTCGCCAAGTGGACGCGCGAACCGAGGGCCGAGACATCGCTGGCGCGTTTAGTCGCCTGGCGTGTCCATCCTGTGATGGGAAGTTTTTGCGAGGCTTGAAAGGCGCCAAGCACGGCGTCGTACTCCGTGAAGGCGGCCTCCTCCGAGGCGAAGCGGTAGGTCTCGCGGTGCAGGATCTCGGACTGGGGCAGGCGAGGCTTTACCTCGGCCGCAGGTCGGGCCGGGTCCGGGTGCCCGACCACGAGGCCAAACACAGGGAAAGCCTCGGTTGGAAGGTCCAGCTCGGCGGCAACCTTCACACTCTCGTTGCGGATCGCTCCAATGCAAACCGTGCCCAAGCCCAGAGATTCAGCCGCGACTACCGCGTTCTGTGCGGCAAGCGTGGCGTCGATGACGGCAACCAGGAAGCTTTCCAGGTAGTCGAGGCCGGAGGCGGGAATGCCATTGCGGTCGGCCAGTCGACGGAGCCGCGAAAGATCCGCGATCCAAACCAAGAACAGAGGAGCTTCATGGATGTGGCGCTGATCGCGGCACAAACCGGCAAGACGGGCCTTGCGGGCTGGCTCCTCCACAGCGACGACGCTCCAGGCCTGGAGGTTGGACGACGTCGGGGCGGACTGGGCCGCGGCAATGATGAGGTCGAGAGCGTGGGGCGGCAGCGGATTGGGCAGGTAGGCCCTCACGGAGCGGTGCGCGAGAAGCGGCTCGAGTATTTCGGGCAGCGACAGCGAGCCTTCGGGAAGGACGGGGGCGGCTTTGCCGTAACGGGCTCGAAGAAGTTCGGCGAGCTCTGGAGCGGCCGCGGCGGGATGAGAGGGGATCAAGCTCATGGCGAAGGGCTTTTTACCAGCGATGCTGCGATGGGCCGTGATTGGCGTCATAGAACGGGGAGACATGGGTGCCCGGCGGAATGATCTCATCGATGCGCCGCAAGTCCTCGGCGGTCAGCGAAATTTCGAGGGATTTCAACGCATCCTCCAACTGGTCGACCGTTCTCGGCCCCACGATCGGGCTCGTAACACCGCGCTGCTGCACGACCCAGGCGAGGGCCAGTTGCGAGAGAGGCACTCCCTTTTCGGATGCCAGGGTCTGCAGAGGCTCGATGACGTCGAAGGCCGTCCTCGTAAGACGCTTGGCTTGGAACGCCCCTCCTTCCGCATAGCGGGTCCCTTCGGGTGGAGGTTGATCCCTGCGGTATTTTCCCGTGAGGAGGCCTCCGCCGAGCGGGCTCCACGGTATGATCGCGAGCCCGAACGTCTGGGCAACAGGAATGAGTTCGCGCTCCACACGCCGGTCGAGGAGGTTGTACGGCGGCTGCTCGGATACGAAGCGGTTGAGATGAAGGCGATCGCTCGCCCAAAGCGCCTCGACCACCTGCCAGCCCGCGAAGGTGGTCGTGCCGATATAGCGCACCTTGCCGGATCTCACGAGATCGTCGAGCGCCCGGAGGGTTTCGTCGATGGCGACCTCGGGGTGCGGCCGATGGATTTGATACAGGTCGAGATGGTCGGTCTGCAGGCGTTTGAGGCTGGCCTCGACCTGGGAGATGATGTGCCGGCGGGAAACTCCCTGCTCGTTCGGATCCTTTTCGTCCATGGCAAAGTGCACCTTTGACGCCAGGAATATCCGGCTTCTCTTGCCATTGCGCTTGAGAGCCTCCCCGGTGAATTGCTCGCTGACGCCCCGCCCGTAGGAATTCGAGGTGTCGATGAGGTTGATGCCGGCGTCGATGGCCCGGTCGACGATCCGGATGGATTCGTCGAGGTCGGTCCTTTTGCCGAACGTCATGGTGCCGAGCGCAAGCGGCGATATCTTGATGCCTGTTCTTCCGAACAGTCTGTGGTCAGTGGTTTTGGTGGCCATGAATGGAGTGAAAGATCGGGTTCGCCGAGAATTGGAAAGAGATCAGGCGCTGACCGGTTGCCGGTCCCTGGTTTCGATGCGCGGGATGGCATTGATCAGGGCCCGGGTGCAAGCGTGCTGGGGATCGTCGAAGACCTGGCGAACGGCCCCGGACTCAACCACCTGCCCGTCCTTCATGACGATGACGCGGTCGCATACGCGGTAGATCACGCCAAGGTCGTGAGAAATGAACAGGCAAGCGAGCCCCAGGCGCTCCTTGAGGTCGGCGAGCAGATCGAGTATCTGGACCTGCACGGAGACATCGAGCGCCGACACGGGTTCGTCGCAGATCAGGACTTCAGGCTCCGGGGCAAGGGCGCGGGCTATGGCAATCCGCTGGCGCTGGCCGCCGGACATTTCGATCGGCCTGCGGGGCAAATAGCTCTCATCGAGACGAACCAGGTTCAGAAGCTCGATGGCGCGCGCCCGGGTTGTTTTCCGGCTGTCGTGGCCGGCGACTTCGAGTGCTTCATGAATCAGCCGTGCAACGGTGTAGCGGGGATCGAACGAAGCCAGCGGATCCTGGAAAATGACCTGGACGCGCCGGCGTTCGGCGCGCTGTTCCCGGTGCGAGAGAAAACGCCAATTTCGGCCCCACCATTCGACGGTCCCCTTGTCCGGCTCCTCGAGGCCGAGCACGATTCGGGCCGTCGTTGTCTTGCCCGATCCGGACTCGCCGACGATCCCCAAAGCCTGCCCCGGGTGCAGGGCGAAGGTCACATCCGAAACCGCGGTGCGTCTCGTGAAGCCGGGGCCCGCGAACGATTTGAACAGTCCCCGCGCCCGCAGAAGGGGCCCATTGCTGCCGCGGAAATCGTCGGACCTGTGCAGGAGGCCGGCCGAGGAGGCTTCGGCGTCTCGGGGCGCCGGAACGTGGGTTCGTGTCAGGTGGGCGCTCCTGGCATGCACGGCCGCGTGCGCGTCGAGCAGCGAACGCGTATACGGATGCCGCGGGCAATTGAGCACCGCATACATCGATCCGTGCTCGACGATCCGGCCTTCGCGCATGACCGCGACGCGGTCGGCCAGCCGGGCGACAACCGCCAGATCGTGGCTTATGACCAGCATCGCCGCCCGGCGGCTGCGAAGCGATTCGAGCAGGCCAAGGATATGGGCTTGGACCGTCGTATCGAGCGCTGTGGTGGGCTCGTCGGCTATAAGCAGTTCGGGATTGCAGGCGATTGCCGAGGCGATCAGAGCACGCTGGCGGAGGCCCCCGGAAAGTTGATGGGGATATTGCGCGGCGCGAAGTTCCGCCTCGGGCACCCCCACCGACCGGAGAAGGTCGACCGCCTTCTGGTCGCGCTCCCGCAGCTTAAGTTGAGTATGGAGTCGCAGCGGCTCGCCGATTTCCCGCCCGACCGGCCGGAGCGGATCCAGGGAGCCGAGGGCGTCCTGCATGACGAAGCCGATGCGCGTGCCGCGGATCCGCCGCCAAATCTTTTCGCTAAAACCTGTGAGGTCCTCCCCGTTGAGGCGAAGCCGCCGGGCGCCGACCCGCGCATCGTGGCCCGCCAGCCCGACCAGAGTGCGCGAGAGCACGCTCTTGCCGGAGCCCGATTCGCCGACCAGCGCAAGACACTCGCCCCGATTGAGGACAAATGATATCCCTTTGAGGACAGGCGGGCCATCGGGCCCAAAGCGGACGCTGAGATCGTCCACTTCGACGATCGGGTGGGAGGGATCGGGTGGGGCAATCATTATCGAGTCCTGCCTTCGCTGCGGCGCAAAACCTCGCGGCCAAGGGCGGTCACAGAGAGCACGGTGAGCGTAATGGCGAACCCGGGCACGGCGGTCAGCCACCACGCGTTTCCAAGGAAGTCCCGCCCTGTGGAGAGCATCGAGCCCCATTCCGGTGAAGGCGGTGGGGCGCCGAAACCAAGAAAACTCAGCGAGGCTCCGGCCGCGATCTTGCCGCCGACCCCGATGAGGCCGAGTAGGACGATTGGCTTGATTGCGTTTGGCAGGATATGGCGTGCGATCAGGGTTGGGCGGTTCAGCCCGAGCGTGAGGGCGGCCTCGACGTACTGGGTTCGACGAACGACGTGGGCCTGCGCGCGCACCATCCGCGCGTAGCGCGGGATGCTCGCCACGCCCACGGCTACGACGGTGTTGAACATGCCCTGTCCCCAAAAGGTGATGATGACCAGCGCCAACAGCAGGTCCGGAAAGGCCAGCAGCATGTCGATGAAGCGCATGATGGCTCCGTCGATCACGGGATGACTCAGGCCGGCCGCCAGTCCCAGCGAGATGCCGACACCCAGCCCGATGGCCGTGGCCGCAAGCCCCGTCACCAGGGAGGCACGGGCGCCGTAGACGATCCGGATCAGAACATCCCGCCCATTTTCGTCCGTTCCCAGAAAATGCCCGCTGCTCGGCGCCTGAAACGCCTCTCGCGCATTGGCTTCAAGCGGGTCACCCGGCGCGACCCAGCCCGGCTCAATCGAGGCGACGACGAGAAGAGCCGTAAAAAGTCCGGCGAGAATCAGCCCTGGGCGAAAACGGCGGACTCGCAAGCGGCGCGCTATCGACAGTGCACGGGGAGGCGGCTCCCCAACGGCGGCTGCTAGCGGTGCTCGGTCGAAAAAAAGTGCAGTCTCTTTGCTTGTGTTCATGTTCGCGCCGCATCCGCAGCCGACAAGGTTCTGTAGTTCTAAAAGAGGCGTTGATTCTATTTTGGGAATAGGCCGAATGCTGGCGTGGTCCGAGTCGTCCAGACGCCATCCACTGGCCTTGTAGCCTGAAATTGCCAATTCCCTCTCCTTGCTGGAGTCGAGAGCATCGCCTCCGCAAGTGCGGTCAGCCTTATGAGCAAGCCCAAGGACTTGCTCGAGTGAGTTGGAAGACACCAATTTCACAGGCCAAGTCAAGCAGCATAGGCCGAATGCATCCATTTTTAATAAAATTCTTTATTTTGTAATATATTTATTGTTAATATCTTGCGTTTAATTATCCGGTGATTTTTAAATCCTTGCAAATCAATATATGAGTTTTTTGGTAGACATTAGGGCTTCGCGGCTTTTTTTGATGCCTTAATCTCCACGTTGCTCAACGCGAGGTACCTATTTCGTGCGTTAGCTTCGTTCGCCGATAACCAGGGGATGTCGGCTTGGAATGCATCGGAATCGGTTATGACCCAGCCGAGGGGCTTCGCTGAAAGGCCTTTTTCGGGTAGGTTCCTCCTTCAGCTCCTTCATAAATTTCACATCTAATAATGCTGCGTTCCCGATCCTCCGTCCTCCTGCGCCTGCTCGCGCTGTGCGCGCGCCATCCCGCCAGATGCGCGAGGGTGATCGCCGCCAATGTAGCGGTGCTGGCTCTCAGTCTCGCGGGGCTCGGCTCGGTCGGGCTTGGCTTCGATTACCTGCGCTCGCGTCTTCAGGCGCACGCGCCGGCGGTGCACTGGCCGCTTGGGCTGGTTCCACCTGCCACTTGGAGTCCGGGCGCCGTGATCGCGGCGATCGCGGGTGTGGTGATCGCCGCGGCCGCGGTGCGCGGGGCGATCACCTGGTTTGCGGGATCGCAGGTCGCCCGGCTGGTCCATCGGGACGTGATCTCGAACTTGCAGACCGCGGTGTTCGCCCGCCTGCAGCATTTGAGCTTCCGCTTTTTCGACCGCCACAGCCGCGGCGAGATCATCAACCGTGCGACCGGAGACATCCAGTCGGTGCGGATGTTCATGGACACGGTGCTTGTCCAGGCGCTGGTCACGGGCCTTTCGGTGGCGGTTTACGCCTACTATATGATTTCGATCAATCCGGGCCTGGCGCTGGCATGCCTGGCCACGTTGCCCGCGATCTGGGTGGCCTGTCTGCAGTTCTCACACAAGGTGCACCCGCTTTATTTGCGGAGCCGCCAGCTTTTCGACCGACTGGTACTGACGCTCGCCGAGTCGATCGAAGGGGTGGCGGTCATCAAGGGATTCTCCCGCGAAGACGAGGTCGTGCGGCGCTTTCGCGACAACAATCGAGCGGTGAAGGACCAGCAGCGCCAGATATTCGTCCGCATGAGCGTTTTTTCACCGGGCATCGAACTGCTCACGCAGGTCAATATCGCTGTCCTGCTGCTCTACGGGGGCAAGCTGGTGATCGACGGCACCCTCCGGATCGGAACCGGCCTGATCGTCTTCGCCGGGCTGCTCCAGCAGTTGTCGGCGCAGATTTCCACCATCGCGCAGATCGCCAACGGCGTGCAGGAGAGCCTGACCGGCGCCAGGCGGGTCTTCGACATCATCGATTCGCCGCCCGGGCTGCCGTCGCCAGCTTGCCCGATCACGCCGCCTCCCGGCCGGGGTGACGTGCGTTTCGAGCAAGTTTCGTTCCGTTACACCGAAGGCGGCCCCCTCGTGCTCGGCGGCATCGATCTCACAGTGGCGCCCGGCGAATGCATTGCGGTGGTGGGCGAAACCGGATCGGGCAAGAGCGCGCTGCTCAGCCTTATCCCCCGGTTTTACGATCCTTCCGCCGGCCGGGTGCTGGTCGACGGCCACGATGTGCGGACGCTCGACCTGCAAGCGCTCCGTCAGAGGGTGGGGGTGGTTTTCCAGGAGAGTTTTCTTTTCAGCGATACGGTCGCGGCCAATATCGCGTTCGGCCGACCCGAGGCTCCGCTTGCCGCCATCGTCGAAGCGGCCAAGGCCGCGCGGGCGCACGATTTCATCGAGGCGCTGCCGGAAGGCTACGACTCGGTGCTGGGCGAGAGCGGAGTGGATCTGTCGGGCGGCCAGCGCCAGCGGCTCGCCATCGCCCGCGCGCTGCTCACCGCCCCTTCGATTCTGCTGCTCGACGATCCCACGGCGGCGATCGATCCGGAGACGGAGCGGGAGATTCTCGCTGCGATCGACGGCGCGCTGGCCGGCCGAACCACTCTGGTGGTGGCTCATCGGCTGAGCACGCTTCGGCGCGCGAGCCGCATCATCGTGCTTGAGCGCGGCCGCATCGTGCAGACTGGAACGCACGATGAGCTCATTCGGGAAACCGGCCCGTACCGGGGCGCTGCGCTCCACCAGATGACCGATCCGGAGAGCAGGCGGGCGCTCGCGTTGGCGATGCACCCGATCGGCGAAACCTGGGAGGCGAAGGCCGCCGGCGCTCACCCATGAGTCCTTCCGGCACGCCAGGCATGCCCGGTCTCGGGCGGCATCATCAGTTTCCCGGGGAGCGTCCGCCGGGGGCGACGCTGCACTGGAAAGTTATCCTGCGCGTGCTGTCCTACACCCGTCCCTATCGGGTGCAGCGCACCATCGTCACGTTGCTCACCGTCGTGCGGGCGGTGCAGAAGCCGGTGATGGCATGGGCGGTGGCGGCCATCATCAACGGTCCGATCACTCACGGCGATTTTCGCGAAACCGTGTGGGCGGCGGTCGGATTTCTCGCTCTGGCGGCGTTCACCGGAGTCATTTTCTGCTTCCGGCAGCGGATGGCCCTCACACTCGGCGAGGCCGTAGTTCACGATTTGCGCAACGATGTCTTTGACCGCTTGCAGGCCATGCCGCTGGGCTACTTTCACAAGACGAAGCTCGGGCGCATCCTCAGCCGCATGATCACCGACATCGAGTCGGTGCGGCGCGGCGTGCAGCAGATCTTCTTCTTCAGCCTGCTCCTTTTCGGCCAGATGATCGGCGCCACGCTCCTGATGCTCTACTATGATTGGAAGCTGTTCTGTGTGCTGCTCGCCATCGGCCCGCTGGTGTGGCTGGTCAACCGGCATTTTCATCCCCGCTTGAGCCGTTTTTCGCGGGCGGCGGCGGAGAGCAGCAGCCGCATGACCGGCGCCTTGGCCGAGTCGGTGCGCGGCATCCGGGTGATCCAGGGCTTCACCCGTCAGAAGCGCGGGGAGGAGATCTATGCCGGCCATGTCCAGGCGGTCGCGCGAGACAACGTGGCCCTGGCGTCGGAGTCGGCGCTCTACCTGCCGCTGCTCGACTTGAACAGCCAGCTTTTCCTGGCCTCGCTGCTGCTGGTGGGCGGCTATGGCGCGATGCATCGGGTACACGGAATGGAAATCGGGACGCTGGTGGCATTTTTCTTCCTGCCGAACCTGTTCTTCCAATCGCTGCAGCAGCTGGCCAATCTTTACACCCAGGCCATCACTTCGATGGCCGGCGCCGAGCGCGTGTTCCAGATGCTGGATATGCAGCCCGAATGGCAGGATGCGGCCGGGGTGCGCGACCTGCCCGACGCTCGAGGCGGGGCGGCCGGCGCGCGGATCGAGTTTCGCGGTGTGTCTTTCGGCTACGATCCGGGCCGCCTGGTGTTGCACGGCATCTCTTTCGTCGCCGAACCGGGGCGAACGGTCGCGTTGGTCGGCCACACCGGCGGCGGCAAGACTTCGATCGTAAATCTCATCGCCAAGTTCTATCTGCGAACGGAGGGCGAAGTCCTGATCGACGGCCACGAGATACTTGGGTTGAGCTCGCGTTCGATCCGGCGGCAGCTCGGCCTCGTGCTGCAGACCAATTTTCTATTCACCGGATCGGTGATGGATAACATTCGATTCAGCCGTCCCGAGGCTGCCGACGCCGAGGTGGCGGAAGCGGCCCGCCGGCTCGACTGCCTCGACCTGCTGGAAGGACTCCCCGAGGGATTGCAGACCCAGGTCGGAGAAGGCGGGGCGAATCTGTCGCTCGGACAGCGCCAAATCGTCTGTTTCGCTCGGGCGCTGCTGGCCGACCCGCGCATTCTGATTCTGGACGAGGCGACCAGCGCGATCGACGCGGTGACGGAAGTTCGGCTGCAGCGCGCCCTGCGCCATCTCCTGGCCGGGCGGACGAGCTTCGTGATCGCCCACCGCCTGAGCACGATCCGCGGCGCCGATCAGATTCTGGTCATCGAAGCCGGGCGCATCGTGGAGCGCGGCACGCACTCCGAACTTCTCGCACGGCAGGGCGCCTACTGGCGCCTGGCTTCCCATTCCTCCTTGTCGCCGGAAAGCGAGGACGGCGCCGAAGTGAGCGCCGAGGTCAAAATTTAGGTTTATAATTCCAGCCCTTGATGTTCGGAAACAGCTGATTAGAGTGCTCGATGGAACTGCGACAACTCGGCCGGTCTTCGATCAAGGTGGCGCCCCTGGCCCTGGGTGGCAATGTATTCGGTTGGACGGCGGATGCGGCGACTTCGGAGCGCGTGCTCGACGCTTTCGTCGCGGCCGGATTCAACCTGATCGACACGGCGGACATCTATTCAAGCTGGGCGCCGGGCAATTCCGGCGGGGAATCGGAAACGATCATCGGCCGATGGCTCGCGCGGAGCAAAAAGCGCGACGCCGTCGTGCTCGCAACCAAGGTCGGAATGGAATTGGGGCCGGATAAAAAAGGCCTGTCTCGTAAATACATTCTCCAAGCGGTGGAGGACTCGCTCCGGCGCCTTCAGACCGACCGGATCGATCTTTACCAGTCCCACAAGGACGATCCGGAGCTTCCGCTCGAGGAGACTCTGGGCGCCTATGACGAGCTGATTCGCGCCGGCAAGGTCCGGGTGATCGGGGCCTCGAATTATCCGCCCGAGAGGCTGGAGGAAGCCCGCAAGCTTCATCGCGAGAAAGGGCTCCCGGCCTACGAGGTGCTTCAGCCGGACTACAATCTTTACGACCGCGCCGAATTCGAAACCAAGCTGGAGCCGGTGTGCCGGCAGCAGCAGCTGGGAGTCATCTCCTATTTCTCGCTCGGCAGCGGGTTTCTCACCGGAAAGTATCGTTCCGAGAAGGATCTCGGCAACCGCGCCCGGGCCGACCGGGTGCGTCGCTATCTCAATCCGCGCGGCTGGAAGATCCTGGGCGCCTTGGATGAGGTGGCCCGTGCCCGCTCCGCGACTCCGGCCCAGGTCGCGCTCGCCTGGCTGATCGCCCGGCCCAGTGTGACCGCGCCGATCGCCAGCGCCACCAGCGTCGAACAGCTGCAGGCAATCTTGGGCGCCGCCCGGCTCAAGCTGCCGCCGGCGGATATCGGCGCTTTGACCGAGGCCAGCTCCTACTAATTCGTTTCCCGGGTTCTGCGCCGGTTCTCAGCGGCCGGTTTCGTAGATTTGGTCGAAGATGCCTCCATCGGCAAAGAAGCGGGCCTGGATTCCGGTCCAGCCGCCGAAAACCTGGTCGACATTCAGGATCCCGCCGCCGTCCGGGCTCGCGGCCTCCTGGGAAATCCTGGGCCGGTAGCCGTTGCGGGCGATGATCGTCTGGCCCTCCTTCGAATAGAGAAATTCAAGATAGGCCGAGGCTACCTTGCGGGTCCCGCGACGGTTCACCACCGCATCGACGACCGAGACCGGAAACTCCGCCAGCAGGGTGACCGAGGGGGTGACAATCTCGAAGCGCGCGGCGCCGAATTTCTTCTGGAGCAGGCGGCCCTCCGATTCGAAGGTGATCAGCACGTCGGTCAGCCCGCGGTCGGCGAAGGTGCTGGTTGCCGCGCGTCCGCCGAGGTCGAGCACCGGGACATTGTGGTAAAGTCCGGTCACAAAGGCCCTGGCTCCGCCGTAATCGCCGCCCTTTCGGGTGGAGGCGAAAGCCCAGGCGCCGAGAAAAGCGTACCGGCCGTTGCCGCTTGTCTTGGGGTTCACCAGGCTGACCCGGACGCCGGGCCGGAGCAGATCGTCCCAATCGCGGATGTGCTTGGGGTTGCCGGCCCGCACCACGAAGACGACGATCGAGGTGTAGGGCGCCGCATGGAACGGCAGCCGAGCCCTCCAGTCGGCGGCGACCAGCCCCGCCCGCGTCAGGGCGTCCATATCCGTTTGCTGGTTCAAGGTGACGACGTCGGCCTGGAGTCCGTCGAGCAGGGCGCGCGCCTGCTGGGTCGACCCAACGTGCGACTGCTCAATGTCGATATCCCGGCCCGTATCCGCCTTCCACCTGGCACGGAAGGCGGGATTGATCTCGCGAAACAGTTCGCGGGACACGTCGAAGGAGGCGTTGAGGATCTTGTCCTGGGCGGCCAGGGTCGAAGCTCCGCCGGTCGCGAGCAGGCCGGCGGCGAGGAAGACAGGGGTGAGTCGGAAAAACATGGGGAGGATCAGTCGACGATTTTGTTCAAACTATCCGGGCGGCATGACCAGGATCGGAGGCCGGTCGAAACTGATCGCAGCCGTCGTTGGCCGAAAGGTAGCGGTCCCAGCGGTCGCAGAGGCCGTCGCACGCCCGGACCGAGGCAAAGCCCGAACCCATCGAGCGCAATCCAGGAAAGGCGCGCTCGATGGAATCGGGGTCATTGCGGAAATGCGCGCAGTGGCCGCAGCATTCGGCGGCCTGCGTTCGTAAGAGGGCGGCCCTCTTGTGACTTGCCGTTAAATTTCAGTTGGAGCCGGTCGCCAGGGCCGATTTCCATCGCCACGGCCCGGGTCACAAGAAAGCGCTCGGTGTAGCGGAAACTTATGGTGGATTGGCGGCCGTTCTTTCGAAGGACGACACCGCTTTCATCGGTGCCCACGATCTCGCCGAGATCGCCCTTGGCAAAGCGTCCATAGCCTCTGAGGAAGAACGCATGCTGGCCCGGCTGGTACGACCGGACATCCTTTTTTTGCACCGAATCCAGGTCCGCGACCCGGAAGGCATCCAGGGTCAGGCCGTTGCCGATCTTCCCCTGGGACCGGAGCGTTTCGCGAATGGCGTCGTTGACGGCATCAACCTCATCCCAAGTTTGGGCGACCACCAAGGTTCTCTCGGAACGGCTGATCGCGGCGGCGTACTCTCTGGCAAGGATCGAGCGCCGCTCTTCGGGCGCGAGTTCCCGGACGCAGCCCAGGGTGTCCAACCGGTCAAACGATTGCGCGATCCTGCCGAAGGCGGCGTCCTTGACGGCTGCGCGATAGCCCCGGATGAACTGCCTTTCCGAAAGGGTCCGACCGAGGTTGGGGTCCTGTCGGCGAATTTGGGTGATTTCGGCGGGTTTCAAGCCGGCATGGCGCTCGATGGCGCGGAGGGCGTCGGAAGCGGCGACCGCGCCGTGCTGCCGCGTATCGCCAGAGAGGATGAGACGCCCCCTATTCTCCCGCACCAGGCTGACCAGGGAATGCAGATCGCGACCGCCGATTTGTCCGGCCTCATCGCAAATGACGATGGCCTTGGCGGGCAATTGCTTGGTTGTCAGGACCTGTGCAACGGTCTGCGCGGGCAGCCCGTCGCGCTCGAGGTCGAGAACTTGTTGGCGTTGAGGCGCAAGGACGATAACAGGATGGCCGGCAGCGCGGAGACCCTGGTCGATTTCGGCCAGAGTTAGGGATTTGCCGGTGCCGGCGGCACCCCGGAAGAGGGTGATAAAGTCCCGGCTCCCGAGAATCTCCCGCACGGCGCCGGCTTGCTCCTCCGATAGCAAAAGAGATGGCCCGTGTTCCGGCGCCAGGGAGCTGTACCGGAAGCGCCCCTCCTTGGCGGTGAAGACCAAGTCCAGTTCGCGGCCCAACACCTCGCGGGAGGTGACCCTGTGCGTCCCGGCTTCGCGAATGAATCCCTTCTTGGCCACCGCTTCGGCAAGGTCGGCCAATTCGAAGTTGCGGCCACGGATGACCCCAAGGGCTGCCGCAAGGACTTCATGATCCTGGACCGTAGCCCGGCGGTCAAAAACGTGCTGCTCGGCCCAATCAACGGCGTAGTGCAGGTCAGGCTTTTCGAATTCACGGGCCGGCAGCAATGGGAGGCAGTCCAGGGCCTGACGTTCGCCGGGCGTCATTTGTGCCCGCCAGAGTGACTTCAAGAAATCGGGTGAGGAGACACCTTTCATTTTCCGACGCCGGTTGCTATGTGCGATCAGGTTGCGGAGTGTTTTGATGTCGCCCTTGAATCCGTGGAGTTCGATCCGTGCCTTGGTATCCTGGTCAATCTGCTGGTGACGCTTGGAGAACCGGGCGACGAGGCTTTGGGGAATGGAGTGGATCTCGAAGCCGTGGAGGTTGTTGTCGATCTCATAGCCGATGGACCGGAGACCCTTGGCGACTTCGTGGCGGTAATATTCTTGGGCGAACCGGACCGCTCGGTACATGGCCTCCGCCTGGAGGGCCTTCCATCGGCCTTCCTCGGGATCGAAAGTGGCATTGAAGACGACGCAGTGGGTGTGCAGGTGCGGGTCGAGTTCCCGGCTTGTGTCGTGGCGAAAGTAGGCGCCGACGAGGTTTCCGGTGATGCGATCTTCATTCCTTCCGGATTTGCGAACGCGCGTCTCCGAAAGCTTCTCAAGCTCGGCCATTGCTAATCGGACGGCCCGGTTGTGCAGTTCGACAATGCGGGGGTCCTGGTGCAGGGCGACGATGGAGACGCTCTTCGGCGGGCTGATCGTGAAATCGTAGAACACGCGCCGGTTCAGAGTCTCACGGCCATTCTGGCGGCGGACGGTCTTCATTCGCTGCGTCAGCCGGCGGTCGGTTTCCGGATGCTTGCCGTCGCAGAGGGCGAGGAATGCCTGTTCGCTGACCCGTCCGGCGAGCGCCAGCTTGGCCGCGCCCTGGCCGAACCATTCGCCGTGGATCGTTCGACCCTCCGAGTAGTAGTCGCCGCTGGAAAGGTGCTCCCGGAAGTAAGACTTGGCCACGGCCAGGTTGAATTGCACTTGCGGACGAATCATTTTCCGTTCGCCGGCTCGCCGTTTACGGCCGGCCCGGTTCCCATGCTTGAGCGGCGGATGAATTCGGCGACGGAGTCATACACGACGAGCCGGACTCCCCGAAGGGCGTTGCGCTGACGGACGGACACCAGCTTGATTTCGCCGGAGGCCGCCGCGTTGTAGTACCAGCTTCGGGAAAGGCCGAAGTGGGGGTCCCGTTTGCCGGGTGGCGGCAAACGGAAAAATTCGATGCGGGGCATCGAGGTTGGAGTGGCGGGAGGGATGAGGAGATTTGAGTTCATGGTTTTCGCTGGACTCGATCTTCGCAGAGTTTCCCGTGCCGAAATAGGGAGAGCGTGAGGGGGGCTACGCTCTCCTATTTTCTGCAGAGTCCCTGGCACGGAATGTGCGCTGGCTATGGATATCATCGGCCTAGCTTTTGCCGGAGCGAAGGGGAGGATCAGATTTAAAGTTCATGGCTTTCACTGGCGGCGATCCTCGCACCATTTTCAGCGCCGAAATAGGGTGAGAATGGGCACACATTGGCCCCCAATTTCGAAAGCAGCCGTTGGCGGGAACGCAGAGGCGAAGTCCGGTGAGCGCCGGCAATTCTCCGCAGCCTTTCCGGGGCTGCTCCGAACCCCTGGCGGCAGTCGTCTTCCAGCCGACTTGCCGTCCCGGTGCGAGTCCCGTTGCCGGCCGGAAGCGGGGAAGACCTCCCGTGTGTCCATTGCCAATTCGGAGGCGATCTTGAGAACGGCTAACCGCCGAACAGATTTACGGCCGGAATATCCGGGCAATTTTGGAACGCAGATCGCGTTCCTTCAGGCAGGGACACTTATCCCATTGCGCCAGGGGCAACGAAACGAACGGACTCGAAGGCAAATCGTTCTACGCATCAGGATGCACTGGGACACGTCCGTGGGTTTGTCCCTGATTGTTCACAGGC